>Ga0308160_10004108_pt1 | contig 15780 bp, 17 predicted proteins | sample PhyFR1_FD_201036 | JGI IMG/M metagenome (GOLD analysis project Ga0308160, IMG submission 201036) | Phyllosphere microbial communities from UC Gill Tract Community Farm, Albany, California, United States - DLSLF.R1 | ecosystem: Host-associated > Plants > Phyllosphere > Unclassified | place: USA...
CGCCGCGGCGGAGCTGCTGGACAAGGACTTCGGCGTCACCGCCGACATCTGGTCCTGCCCCAGCTTCAACGAACTGCGCCGCGACGGCTTCGACGCCGAGCGCTGGAACCGCCTGCATCCGGAAGGGGAGCAGCGCAAGCCGTACGTCACCCAGCTGCTGGAAGGCCGCCAGGGCCCGGTGATCGCCGCTACGGACTATGTGCGCGCCTTTGCCGACCAGATCCGTGCGTTCGTGCCGGCGCATTACACCGTGCTGGGTACCGATGGGTTTGGCCGTTCGGATACGCGTGCGAACCTGCGGCGCTTCTTCGAAGTGGACCGGTACTACATCGCGCATGCCGCGATTGCGGCGCTGGCGAAGGACGGGAAGATGACCGGGAAGGATGTGGCGCGGGCGATCAAGCAGTACAAGATCGATCCGGAGAAGGCTAATCCTGTTGGGGTTTGATGCGTTGAAGACGGTTTAGCGAGAAGGGCGGCTTTGGCCGCCCTTTTTGTCTAAGGATTTTGGTCCACAAGTTGCTAGTATCAGAATCAGACCATGAAGAAGCTAAGAACTCTGGAGCTGCAAGGTGGGGAAAAGGGATTTAGATGAAATCACAATCGTTCCTCCTTTGAAGTGGGCAGGAGGGAAGCGTTGGTTTGCCCAAGCCTACGGGCATCTACTGCCTGAAAAATATAACGCGTACTTTGAGCCCTTTTTTGGTTCCGGCGCTCTATTTTTTAAGGTGCAACCTGGTCAGGCCTATCTGTCGGATATCAATGAGGAGCTAATTAACTTATATGGCGTGATAAAGGCTGAGCCTGATGAGCTGGCACGGAAGCTATCAATTCATCAAAGGCGCCACGACAGCGCTTATTATTATTCGGTGCGTAGCAGTAGGCCTAAAGTGGCAAGCTCAAGGGCGGCCAGGACTCTCTATCTCAACAGGACTTGTTGGAATGGGCTTTATAGGGTTAATTTAAAAGGGGAATTTAACGTCCCTAAGGGGAGTAAAGATAATGTTATGCTGCCTACCGATAACTTTTCATTGCTTTCAAGTGTGCTCCAAGAAGTTAACTTTGATTGTTGCGATTTCGAGTCGGCCATAGATCGTTCCGGAAAAGGGGATTTTATGTTTATAGATCCCCCATATACAGTTGCCCATAACAACAACGGATTTATCAAATACAATCAGAACTTGTTCTGCTGGGATGATCAGTTGAGGCTCAGGGATGCGATTTTGCGAGCTGTCAATCGCGGAGTGAAGGTTTTAGTAACTAATGCTGCACATGAAAGCGTCAGGGCGCTTTATAGTGGGTTCGATATTCTGAATATTGAAAGAGCCGGAGTTATCGCAGGAACCAATGCAGCCCGAGGGCGATATATGGAGATGGTCGCGAGATGGTACTGAAAAATACTGACTCTGACGCGCAGAAAAGCCTCTGGGAGAGGCTCTTGCGCAGTTCATATTTTTTGTCGGCTTTAGAGGTCATGTTCGCGTTGATTGTTTCAAACGCTGCGATATTCATATCTATGTTTGTCTATATGCTTACGAAGGATGATTCGACTTCTTTCCAGGCTGCCGCTTATGCAGTAAGCGGAGCTATAAGAACAACAGAGGTAGTTGTTTATGTGCTTGGATTCTTGGCGCCAGCCATGTGGATTATGGTGAGTAACATTAGAGCGTGGAGGCATGTGGGATTTTTGGTGATTCTGTTGGTGGTACAGTTGATCGTAGTTGGTAGCACTGGCCTGATATTCGCATTTTCTAATGCGAAAGTTCACATGAATATTGACAGAGCGGGCTCTTGGGCTTGGTGGTGCTTGTTGGTAGCTCTTATTGTTTGGTATGTGACGCTCGTATACGACAAGCAGGTTCTTCGAAATTTGCAATCAAAAATAGAGACGCCTAAACCTGGCCGAGAAAGTGGTTCCAGAGTCTTGGCTAATCTGGAGGCAGGCAAGTGAATGCTATTCGCCGGATTCGGATCCCTGTGGTGGAGGTTGAGCAGCCGATAGGGAAATTTTATATGGGTGTTATGGCGACAAAAGACTTGTTGGATATATCTTATGTCGACATGAGAAAAATTGAAAGTGATCTGGATCAGTACGTAGGGATACAGCGAAGCCTAAGTAAGTCGAGAGTTGTAGAAATATCTGAATTTGTTAAATCAATCGACGCTACTTTTCCGACCTCTGTCGTATTAGCGGTAAAGGGCGCATGTGCCGAATACGAAGACGGTTATCTTTGGATTTCTGAGGCACTGGCAGAAGATGGTAGTAAAATAAATTTGGACGAGGCCGCTAGTATCTTGGATGGGCAGCACCGAGTTGAGGGTTTAAAGGCTGCGCAGGCTTTTGATTTTCAAGTTCCTGTCTCAATATTTGTTGATGCAGACATTGCCGACCAGGCGTACATATTTGCTACGGTCAATTTGGCTCAGACTAAGGTTAATAAAAGCTTGGTTTACGATCTGCTGGACTATGCTGCTGCTAGAAGTCCGCAAAAGAGTGCGCATGACATTGCTGTAGCACTTGATCGATTTGAGGGGAGTCCATTTTATAACATCATAAAAAGGCTAGGGGCGGCCACTCCTGGGCGGGTTGGAGAGACTTTGGCTCAGGCAACAGTAGTTAATTCTCTTATACCTTTGATTTCAAAAAAGCCTGAGCAGGATAGGTATTCTCTCGCTAAAGGGCGCGGCGTGAGTGTTGAAGACAGTAGCTATTCAGAGACTCCGCTACGATGGTTATGGGTGGAGGAGAGAGATACGGACATAGCTAAGATAATTTTGACTTATTTTTCGTCTGTGAAAGATCGTTGGCCAGAGGCATGGATGTCGAGAGAAAGAGGTCAGATCCTCGCTAGGACAAATGGGTTTCGGGCGTTTATTAGGCTTTTCAAAATGATTTATCTTAAGGAGCGCCCAGCGCGAGACAATGAAAATCCAATGATAACCAAGGAGGTATACGACTCATATTTATCTCGATCAAGCCTTGATGATGGCCATTTCAATAGCGAAAAATTTGCACCTGGGACATCTGGGGAGACGGCTCTTTTCAAGCTTCTTTGCTCCGAGCTGGGTGTATAGCTTGATGGCTAAGTTATGAGCTTGCTTGCTACTCTTTTTCTGACCTAGACGCTTTGAAAACATGGCCGTTAAAACTGGGGCAGAGTGCACGCGAGAGCCTTCGTGCCCTTGCCTAAAGCGAAGGACCTGGCCTCGCCGTTGCTGCTCCTTTGGGGGGAGTAACGAGGTCAGATTGCCTTATTAGTGGATCTCGGTGATCTTAGCTGGCTTAGCTAGGGATTAGGGTTGACACGGTCATAGGAGAGGGCATGACGGTGGTTCACGAGATGGAGTCTCGCTTCGCCGCTTTTGCCATGACGGTTGAAGGCGCGGAGTCGATCGACAAGCTGCTGCAGAGCACGGACCAGGGTCAGCGCGCAGACTACCTGTGGCGGGGTCGGTCCGTTATTGCTGAATTGAAAGTCCTTCGTGCTGATCCTCAATCCAAGGTGGACAGCACGTTTGATGAACTGAGTAAGCGCAATGACTTCCCTGTGATTTTCGGCGCGGTAGAGGCCCACAAAGTGCTGGCGCATCTGCCGGATGGCGATGAGCAAATGCGCCGCCTCAGTCAAAAAATTATGCGGTCCGTGGAGGGCGCCTTCCGAGATGCTAAACGCCAGATCGCCAATACCAAGCGGATCTTAGAAATAGGAGATGCACTAGGTATCTTAGCGCTATTGAACCCCGACATCGAATCGCTGGATCCGATCAATGTAGGAAAGGAAGTTAGTCGTCTCATGCAGACGAGACAAAATGACATGTGGGCAGTGGATGTAGTATGGCTGCTGTCAGAGGCGCATTTCATCGGAGACGCCATGCCTTGCATAATTATAAAAGGCGACAGGGTTGATCGTTTTCAATGGGGTGGTGATTTCCTCACTAGCTTGAATGAACGCTGGGCGCATTTCAATAACAGCCCAATGTTTTCCGGAAAATCCAAGCTCTTGGCTGATCTGCCTTTGAAGCGTAAGTCCGAGCGTCATATAGGGCCCATGACGAAAGAGCAGCGCTGGCGAGCGAACTATCGCGCCAACCCATACTTGGCGCGGTTGGATGATAATGCTGTCCGCGCGTTCGGACACCAATCCATTGCGGATTTATCTCCATATTTCACCAAGGGTGGCCCGCGTAGGCCGCTGGTGGAGCTTGAGCCACTTATGGAGCGTTGGACACATTTTCTAGAAGAAGCTTCTAAGCGCGGACTTGACATGCGAGGGATGGGGTTGGCGAGATGAGCAGAGGGGGCGGAAGTAATTAAGTCAATAATTACTATGGCTTGGCGCTGCACGCCTTTTCTTCGTACGTCGATCTTCGTTACAGCAGTGATGGGGTCAGATTGACTTCCCAAGCTACTGCTATTTTTGATACATCGATCGTATCTACGGTGAGCACCAGAAAGGCAGTGCAACCGTCGCTTGAGCATCTGTTCGCAAAGACGCAGCAGATCTGCAGTGCCTAGCAACTTTTTGGCATTAGATGGTCAATCTATTGACTTCTTGATTGCTGAATATAAGTCGCAGATATTGATGTGCAAATAAGGCTAATGTGATCGAAAGAAATCAAAGGCATGCAATGAAAAATTACCTTCTATTGTTCGGTGCAGTGCTTGCGTCTGGTTGTGCATCAGCAGATTACACGCCAAATACGCCCGTTAGTCGTGTGCGAACTGCTTCGTTATGTGCGGCGTATGGAATGAGGGCGCCCGATGGAGATAAGATCCGAGAGGAACTCTCCTCGAGAAATGCCATCAACGCAGAGGAGTGGGTGCATGTCGAGCGACGAGAGATAACGGTGGGGATGCGGGAGTGCGCCGTGCAAGCGATAGTTTCGGTTGCGGGTGCTGCCAAATATGTGTCGCATAAGAGTGGGGGGGAGTTGGTGTCTAGGGATGTCTACTACCGATGCAACGACGTTGGTTCATCTCAATGCCCGTTATTGAAGATTACTTATGATAAGGACGGGGTGGTAACTAGTGTTGGTTCGGCGCCTAACGTGCCTTAGGTAATTAAGGGGCTCCATTGCGGAGAGGCTGGCCTGACGCCAGCGCAGTAGATGGGTCAGGTTGAAACCTCAGGGTCAGGGTGCACTTTCCTCTACTGTTAGCCTGACCTTTGACAACTTAACCGACAGCGCAGCGGCCTCGCGCGGCGGCCAAGCCGGCCCTCAATGGCTGCGCGTAAGTGGTCATCTAGCACTCTGACCCAGCGAGATCCTTCGCGCTCTCGTCTAGAGCGAAGGAACCGGGCCTCGCTGCTGCTGCTCCTGCGCCCGCTGCTGTTCCAAAGCCTGTTCTTGTGATCGCTCTTGCGCCAAGCGTTGGTTCACGCTCTCCAACTGCGCGAAGCTTTGCTGAACCGGTTGCTGGGCTGCCTCTGCGGTTGGTATGTGCGCCCGGAGTTTTGCTGGATCTTGGGGGTCACCCTGGACTACGAAGAGGTTCTGGGCCGCCGGCAGATTCTTGGTCTCTTCGCTAAGCAAGACACGGTCCACCCGGGTCAATCCATTGTCCTTCGCCAGCGTCAGCAGACTGGCGGTCATGCGCTCGCTGGAGGCATCAAAGGTGCGACCGCTGGCGGCGTCCAATTGCTCCACCTTGCTGCGAATCTGCTGATGCATCGCGTGGTCTGGATGGGCTGCATCCGCGGGCGTCAACGCACGCTCTGTCTGCTCTGGCGCTGCCAAGTTAGGGGAGTGCACATCACGCGATCCCGTGTTTTTCAGTTGGACCAGGCCATAGCCATCTTTTCCCAAATCAACGATGTTGAAGGTGCGTGCTGAACCCAGTTCCAGCCCATTTCGCTCCAGCTGCGCTGGTTCCAGGCCTAAGGACTTGAGGTCAAGGCGGATCTCGGGCGGGCTGCGGCCCTGGGCGAGGTGGTCGAAGTTCAATGCGATCCGACTTATCGGACTCGCGCCGTAGTAGTTGCGATAGTCCGAGTCGCCGTGTTGACCCAAGGTCCCCCTGCCGTCATAGAAGCACTGCTCCACTGACTTGGTCATTTGGTCATCGCGGGTGAAGGGCAGGTGGGTCAGTCCCTCATACGTCAGTCCATTTGCGAATTGGGGCGCTCCTCCCTCACGCTCGATGCAGCGCGTGGTAGAGCGCTGGAGTAGCTGCTTCTCGACCATTTCGTCGGGCATTCCCGGGCTCTGGTGCTTGATGCGATCGTGCAAGGCGCGTAACCCCGAAACCTCGGCTAGCGCCTCATCCTCACGCGTCATGTCCAGGTAAGTACGCATGGGGGTGGTGAGGTCGATCCGCGTTTCGCGGTTCTCGTATGCCTCTTGCATTCGATTGTCTACGGCCTCTCCAAACGCGGATAGTGCCTTTGCTCGATGCTCCGCCAGCACGCCATGCATCGTTTCATGGCCCATGACTTCCGTCAGGTAGTCGAGACGCTGTGGGCCGCTCCAATCGCGGAACACCGAGTCGCTGATGTTGAGCGTTCCTGGGCTACCGTCTTTGCCATCAGCAAAGTGGCCTGCATTCTTTTGGCCATGGGAGACCGCAAGGGCGCCGATCTGACCCTTCTCGATTGCATTGCCAAGCAGGTTGGACAGATATGGTGATTCAGAGAGCGCTTGGCGGATCGACGCTTCAGCTCCTGCTGGAAGATTGGGATCCCTTGCCATTTCGTGCAGCAACGGTTCGATGCGCGAATCCACTGGCTTCATGTATCACCTCCATCGATCTGAGCGCCATAGACACATTCGCGCGCAGTGATCTCATCGCCACTCCGATAAATCAATAGCGCGACCGAGAAGCCTTGCTTGCCATCGTTGATGGGGCGCCAGTGCTGCCGCATCCAGCCTCCCTGGAAGGGACGCTGTCCTCCGCGCTTGTAGCCAATGGCTTCCAACTGCTGCGAAAGTGTGGCGGCATCCCAGATACAGATCTCGTTCGGGGTTCTGGCAGGGTCTTTGCCACCAGGCAAGCTCACCGCGACCTCCATGCGTGAGAAGCCTTTTTCTGCGGGGCTGTGTGTTGCGTAGAGCAAGAAGCCATTGGCCAGTGGTGCTTGCTTCACTTCGCGCCAGGAATGCGCCGCATCCGCAGGAGGATCAAGCTTGATGCCGAACGCCGCCTCCATGCGTGGATAGTCCAGGTCTGCTGGCGCTTTCAGGGCGTCGGCATAGCGCAGCAGCCTGCGCTCCAGGTCCTGAACGCTGATGTTGGCCGTGCTGGCGGCCGCAGCCGTAGAGTGAGGTGCCTCACCGGTCTTTTCGGGCGTTCGAGCGCAAGCGCTCGGCAGCATGGCCGTAAGTGCCAGCAAAAAGAGCGCGATTGATGGAGGCCTTTCCATGGCGCCTCGTTCTCGTGGTGTGGTAGCAAACGCTAGTGTCTGTGGTGGCGTGCGTCAAGTTGGCGTCTGCTTCGCGGTTCTCACAGGCACTGATGGTCTCTCGCCGCGTAGAGATGCGCCGGCGTGCTCAACGGCTTGCGGCATTGTCTTGCCGGTTCGCCTCGCCAAGCAGTTGCTCATACGTCTGAACGCGAACTCGCAATCGGATCAGATGCCAGGAAAGTGCGTAAGCAAACAACAGCAAGAACGCGAGCACGCTCTGCACTACCGTGATCTTGCCTAGCACGCTCCAGTCACCCCAGCGCCAGTCCTTGAACTGCAGATAGAGTGCTAGCAGAACCGGCATGATCCCTAGCCTCTCCATTCCGCCGGTGAACAAGCCCAGGCGTTCATGCATATTCGTCCGGCGGTCACGCATGAAGGTCTCGCGTTGATGGCGCTGTTCAAGCGGAAATGCGCGTAGTGCAGTGACGATGCCTTGGTACTGATGAAACTCCTGCTCCATCTGTTCTGCATGGGTGGCGTAAGGATGTCTAAAGCCAGGCAGCTCACGTTTGATCTGCAAGATAGCGGCTATTGCAAAGCCAACTAGCTCAACTGTGAGTCCCGTTGCTGCACAGACGAGCGCTGCCTTGCCATCCAGCACAGTGCCGAACAACATGCCAAAACCCGCGCCCAACAAGCCGATGATGAAACTCCAGCGTTCCACTGGTCCAGCACGGCTCTGCTCGGTGACTTGCGAGTAGTGACTCATCACTGTGGCGAGCCAAGGAAAGCTGAGTTCGTGGAGTGCCGCGTTGTCTTCGGACTTTTTGGCAGGCGCTGCGGGCATTTCTTCCGTTGAGTTCGCCATTTTTTTACCTTTGAGCGTCCAGGCTGAGGTTGTCTCCGGCAAGTATTCCGTAGCTACTGACATCGCGCTACAGCAATCCGATTTCCCAATGCAAGGTCTACAAATTGCTATTGACACGCCACGCATCGCGGTAGCACTCTTTACACCAAGGAGCGTCGAAACTCCTCTAACAGCGGTACCCACCTCCGACAAACCGGTGGGTTTTTTGTGTCCGATCCTCGGGCGCAAGCCGACGCGATGCCTACGTCGGGAGGGCGGCTAATACAACACCCTTCGGGGAAATACGCCCGCCGTCTGTTAGCGGTTTCGAACCTCCCGACTTCCCGTCCGCCCTGCGTGGCGGGCGGACCCTTCATGGACGGAGGAGGCAACGATGTCGTACGACCGTTTGGACGATGAAGACATGCCCGGCTATTTCCTGCCGGAGGAGAGCCAGTTCCGGCTGGCGAAGCTGCGCGATCACGTGCGGTTCCTGGTCCGGCTGGCGCAGCCGCGCACGCCGGACGAGGAGCGTGCCGCCGAGCCCAAGGTGCGCATGGGCGAGCTGGCGGTCTGTCTGGAACTGTTGGCCGACCAGGTGGAGCTGGTGCTGGACGCGCTGTCCTATCCTGCGCAGCGGACCGACACGACGCACGGCGCCCAAGCCGCTGCCACCGTCGCGGTGGCGCCGGACGTGGGCGGCAGCGCCTTCCGCGTCACGCTGGCGCAACTCGACCAACTCAACCTGCTGGCCGAGACCGTCTCGGCCCATGCCCGGGTGGTGGCGGCCGGCGATGCCACCGCGCGTGCCGGCCAGGCATTGCCAGCGGCGGGCGACACGCTCTGCGAGGCAGCGAACGCGATGCGGGCGCTGCTGCTGCAGATCGAGCGCCAGCCGCTGCGCGAACCCACGTCCAACGGCGTACGCGAGGAGCGGGCGGCCTACGCGGTGGAGTGGGACGCACCGTCTGCGGGAAGCGGACGGCTGCATTGATCTCGGCATGGGCGGGATGCGGCAGGGGTGCGTCGCCGGAGAGGGCTGGCCTCGTGGTGCGGGGCCGGCCCTGGGATGCCGCGAGCGTCAGTGCGCGAGCAAAGGGAGTGCGGCGCCTGAGGGAATAAGCGGCGGGCACGCGACCAGCCAGCCCATCCATTGCGCCCCCGGCCTATCCTGCGTTGCATCGCCACACCGGCAACCGCCGCGTCCCGGTCCTGCGCCTGAGCGGTCTGTGGCTGGAACAGCTCGGCTTTGCCATTAGCAGCAAGACGCAGATCGCCGCCCGGGCCGGTGATCTAGTAGTGTCGATGATTGACCCAGGTTCGGAGATAGGCTGCGCCGCGCACTTGCGTTTACCGCCTGGGTAGTGATGATGTTGTCTGAGCAGGTGCCCACAGTTGGCACACTGCTATGGGGTTCAATCAAAAAAGTTGCCTGTGACTTGACGCCGGAAATCAAGGGCGAGTAGATGACGGATAATCAAACGCTGGCTCCAAACTGTTGGGCGATATTTGCTGATCTTCTGGATGCAGCAGTTCGGGCTGCGAAACATTGAGGTTGGCAGGGACGCTGCTTATCTTCATCTTGGCCATGCTCTTTGCCAGGCCAAGTGATGGTTCTGCCTTGCCACGTCTTTCTGTGGAGGGAATGAACAAGCACACTATTCGCTCGGGATTCGGCCTCTTTATCACTCAGTCTGAAGTCCTTACGCAGGGTGCGCAAGAAAAGATTCGTTTCGCTAGCTCGGTGCGATGTGAAGATCGATACGTGAAAGTGGCTGTCGCAAGCGGCACGAATGTCCCCGTAAAAGATGTCTGCCTTGTTGCGTCCAGAGCGCTTCGCTTCGTACTTGAACAAGCAGCCGTCGATCATGTCTCGGTTGAAATCCGGATTGTTCCGGCGCGCGTTGATTATCACAAGAGGTTCTTCCGGTTCGGTAGGGAGCCAAAATTGACTCTAATTGCGCCCCGGATGCGGAACTTGGAAGAGACGTTGGCCAATATCGCAGATCTTGTTGCGCACGAAACGTTCCACGTCAGCATGTTTGTGGCTGGCGATATTGGTCTGTCCGCGAACGAGCATGCTGCTTATTACTATGGCTTGTGTGGCCAGCTTGTGGCGTCGGGGAAGCTCCAGAATTCAGCGCTTCCGGGCTTTGCTGTAGATTCCACTGACGAGGATGTTTTTGACTCTTCGGAAAGTGCCGAGCTCGTTCGTTCGGAGGTCCTGCAGATATCCAAGGGAGAGGCGATTGCGTCCGGCACCGCGGCTGGAGAGTGGCTGCTTTCGCAATGCCGCTCCTTCAGGCCTTCAATCTCTAAACCTTGAGCTGCGGCGCGCCTGCATGGCGCTTTTCGATGCTTCGCGTCGTATACAGGAGCTGCGATGAAATTTCCCGAATGGCTTGGTTTGGGGAGGGGTCTGTCGTTGGCCCAGTTGGCCAGCGCGGTTGAAGATTCAGCCTTGCGAGGCTACTCGCATGCGACCCGAGTTCCGCGACCGTGCCAGCCAGCTTGCCGAACACGGTGCAACGAGTTGGCCCGACGATCTGCGGCGTGCGCGCGACTCATTGCTCGAAGGTTTGCGCTATTTGGACGATCCGCAGGTGCAGGCCTTGGCCGATGGCAGCATGACGCTGCGTTTCCTTATCTATGTTCTCAGGAGTAAGTATGCGAGCCACGTACCGAGGTGCGTGGCTTTCTTGGAGGGCCGCCGTACTATTGGCGATAGTCATTTCTTTACTGACCTCGTGCGTTTCGATTCAAGTGCCGCCTTCAAGCTTGATCGCCAAGGAAGGGGCGCATGCCACTGCTATCACGAAATTCGGTCCCATTTTTGTTGTTCGGACGGTGACGGTCCTGCCTGGCAGGGCGCATGCTTCCGATAGATTCTTCGTTCTGGACGAATGCCACGCCGGAAAAGTCCGTGTGATCGTTCGGCTGGAAAAGGGGCTGGAGTCTTACAGCAATATCGTGCCTTCCTGTGCTGTGGTCCTGCGCGGACTCCGTTACGCTATCAATCTGTCCAGAATAGACGATATCCAGTTGAACTTGACTGTGGATCTGGTGGGCGGCGACAAATTATTGGTGGCTAGATCTTCATCATTGGCGACAGCCAGGCGTGCAAGCGCGCGCTATGCATTTGCGGTTGATGGAGGCAGCAAACTGTTGAGTGCTAACGTTGTTTCGACAACCGCGCACGAAACATTCCATCTTTTGCACGGCCTTCGTGGTTCTCCAGAAGCGGTGCAGGGAAATGAAGAGCTCGCCTATACGATGGGTGCATGCGCCCAGTTGGATGCCTTGGGTTGGGTAAGAGACGTGGATCTCCCTTCCGTTGCAATCCCCCTCGGCACCGAAGGTGTTTCGGATAGTGTCGCCGCTTCCAACGTCGCTGGAATTTCCGTGAGAAGGAAGCTTGAGCCATTCATGCGGGCTGGAGTGATAACCAGTAGCTCAATCAATGGATCGGCTATGAAGCAGTTTTGTCTGGAGACGTTTCGCTGAGGTTGGAGTGAACCGCCCACGCCGGTGCCCACCAACGAGAAGTTGCGTGCCGGGCTGCTCGAAGACATCGACGAGGCCGCGCTCCGCCGCTGGAGCCCACGTGTCCCGCGCCAGCCCACGCACTGCACGGTCGGCGTCGATCACTATTCCGCCGGGCAACGTCACGCCGGCAACCGCCGTGTCCCGGTTCTGCACATGAGCGGCCTATGGCTGGAGCAACTGGGCTTCGCCATTTGCAGCAACGTGCGGATCACCGTGTGTGCTGGCGGACTGGTGGTGTCGGTCGCAGGGCGGGCGTCGCAGACGGGCGACGCGATGGTTCTTGAGTGGAGGAAACGCCAGCGTCTCCCCTCGTGGCACGCTGGTCGTCTTGTTGATATCGTCTTTCACGCATCACAGCCCGTGACGACGCATCAAAGGAGTTGCTGATGATTGGCTCGGGGAACTATGGGCTTCGGTTGCTGGGCGTCCTGTTTTTTGCGGCGACCGTGCTGACCGCTGCATGCTCTAGCGCCGCATCCGCTGCCAAAGTCCCCGCGTTTGCTGGAAAGTGGGGGTATGCCAAAAAGTGTGATCTAGGGCATTACCTGGGTCTGGATCTCCAGCAAAGCGGCGATCGCGTGAGCGGTGATTGGAGCGAGGGGACCAACGCACATGGAAGCGACGGAAAGCTGGAAGGGCGGGTGCGCGGGAACAAGCTCTACGTCCGCTACTGCAGCGACGATGGAGAGGTTGGCTATGCGGCCTGCCCTGAATATTCGGGAGCGGAGGACTATTTCCTGATCGAACAGGAAACGCTGGTTCGCTATCAAAAATACGGTTCTAGCTATCGGCGTGGCGTTGCCCTTCATCCTGACCGTCCAGGAAAGCAAGTGCCTTTTGACAAAGACTGCATGGACATGGAGGACAGCCCGTGAGCAAGCTGACGGATCAGGGAGTCGCGTGCAACGCTCGCGTTCCGCGCCAGTCCACGCACTACAAGATCGGCTACGACTCCTATCCCGGCAAGCAACCCCATATCGGTGACCGCCGCGCCCCAGTACTGCGCCTGGGCGGCCTGTGGCCGGAGCACCGGGGTTTTGCCATTGGCAGTAGGGTTCAGATCATCTGCCGAGACGGCAGATTGGTGATGGAGCTTGCAAATCTGGATCGCGATTGACGTGGACGAGCGGCAGGTGGGTGAGCTACTTTTCGCACAGCGGACCTCAAGCATATCGGCGCGTGGCCAGTGTCCCGTTAACGCAAGGAGAGCATGCATGAAAACCAAGTTCTTTCAGTGTCTCTTCTTGACCCTGACCCTGACGACAGGGTGTGCTTCCGTGTCGGCTGGCGGTAAAGACGCCGCGTCAACGAGTGTCTCTCTATGTGAACAATCACGTGGCTGGGGGAGCAGTACATCGTCGCCAGCAAGCCAGGTTGCTCCCCGGGTGGTCGAGGACAGCAGCGGGCGTTCCTACCATTTCGATCTTGATGGGCGTGGCGGTGGAATCCGGTCCTTGGACGCCACATGTGGCTGGGGTAGCTACGCCGAGTGCGAGATCAAGGTGCTTCAAGCCGACGGGGCGACCTATCAGTTCTCGGAACTCTCAACTTTCGGGCTGTGGGAGTCGCGGGGCAGCCTCTATCTGCTTTACCGCATTGTCGCTCCCAAGGACGATACAGCTGCTCACAAGCGGCGGGTGGTGAAGGTGAGTAATCCTCCGACGGAAGTCTGTAATGAGATAGGGGACTACTCGAAGATCATGTAGTTGCTCGTATTTGATATGGAGATCACGTATGCCTATCGCCTATCGCGAACTCAACCAGGATCAGTACAACACGCTGACCGGTGACCTGATAAAACTGACTGAAAGCTTGCATGCCCGGTCGCAAAATGTGGGAGATGGCCGCGCCACCATCGGATATGGGTATACCTTCAATCGTTCCAACAACACTGAGCTCTGGCGCAATTCGGGAATCGCACTCACCGATGCACAGTGGCGCCAGCTCGGCGCAATCGATGCGGCTGCTCCGGATGACCGTACAGGGTTGGGCTTGCAATTCGACAGGACGCTCAATGCCGCCGAGGGCGACAGGCTGCTCTCGGCTTCCATGCCGGAGTACGAGCGCCCGATCGCTGGCCTGAACATGCCGATGTCGCAGGAGCGCGCGGCCTTGGTGTCGCTGGTCTACAACCGCGGTGCCGGATCTTACGCCGCCAACATGCAGCCATTCCGGGATGCGGTTGCCGCTGGGGATCGTGCCGAGGCCTGGTTCGAAATGCGCTACAACTCGTGGGGTAGCAATGCGACCGCCGAGGCCGGCCTGCGCAAGCGCCGCGTGATGGAATCGGAACTGTTCGGTCTCTACAACGATCCGAACAACGTGACGGCCGAGGAGGCGTTGTCGACGTACCGCACCTACCAACAACATCGGGATCGGATCAATCGAGACGAGACACGCTGGGGTGTTGACGTGGACGGAAATCCTGGCCAACGCAACCTGATCGCAGAAGCGAACCGCGACTACGCCGCCTTGCTGGCTGGCCGAGGTGAGGTGCAGACGCTGGCGCAATCCTTGGAGCCTGCCCGCGTCCGATTGCTGTCCGACCTGCGCGAACAACATCCGGAGATCGCCGATCGCCTGACCGATAGCGCATTCAATGCGGGTTCAATTTATGTCGATGCTGGTCGGGATTCGGCGCGCGTGGCGGTGGACGCCAATCATGCCGCGACATTGGATGCAACACGGATTCGTAATGGAAATGAGGTTGCAAATAACGATCTGCTGCTAGGGCAGGGCGGGGATGACACGCTGATCGGAGGACGAGGGGATGATGTTCTGATCGGTGGAGAAGGTCGCGACGTACTACGTGGCGGTGCCGGTAGCGACACCTATGTCGTTGGTGATGGTGATGTGGTCCAAGATGCCGATCGCAATGGGCAAATCTTCTGGAGCAGCCAGCGGCTCACGGGTGGCACGCGACAAGCAGAAGATCCAGAAGGTGTGTTTCGAAGTGCGGATGGCCAGCACACCTACCGTTTGCAAGGTGCGGACCTGTTGATTGGCAACGAGCAGGGTCAAACCTTGACAGTCAAGGACTATCAAGCTGGTAGTCTCGGCATCGAATTAGGTGAGGCGCGTGTGCGAAATGATACCGGCGCGACGGAACTCAACTTGAACCAGCAGCAGGGTCAGCCTGATCGCGTGGGACCGGACAACCCAGCGCATCCCAATCACGCCATGCTGTTGCAGATAAGGGATGGCGTTCAACGGCTTGGCAGCCAAACAGGGGTGCCATTCGATGAGAATAGCGAACGTCTGTGCAGGAGCCTTTTGGCGGCATGCAAGGACAACCGGGATCAGTATCCTGATGTCGGTGGCTATTCGATGTCGGGCAATGCCCTGACGCGCGTGGATCATGTGGTTGCTGGACCTGAGCGGATCTTTGCCGTGCAGGGGGCACTCAATGATCCTGCACAGCTTCGTGCGCATGTTCCGGTACAGGAGGCTATGCAAACGCCTGTCGAGCAGTCCGATGCCAAGCTTGCAGTGGCAAATCAGGCGATCTCCCAGGAATTGGCATTGACTCAGCAGCGAGAGCAGTCACGAAGCCAGGGTCAATCCATAGGATAGTCGCTGCCACTCTGCGGCTTCTTTTTGCCTATTTTTTTGCCAAGGCTTTACGGCACAAGCCGATGTTGGTTCTCGCCGCGCGGACGATTGCCAGGTGACGGTCCGCCAGCGTTGGCGGCCAGTTGTCCGTCACCGCATCGTCGTCCAGATCGGCATCGCCTGCGTACTGGTCGAGTGTGCCGAGGCATTGTGCGTACAGCCCGTTCTTGTACTGGGCAATGGCCAGGTCGTTGCGGATGGCTCCCTCTTCTTCCCAATCCAGCGTCGGCAAGCACCTCGCCAGCACTGGAGACAAGGTGCTCAGCGCCGCTTTGTAGTTCTTGCCGTCATAGAGACGCTGGAATGCAGACCGCGTGCGATCGAGGTCGTCCCGGCCGCACCCTTCGGCCACCCGCAGGTAGGGCGCTTCGAAGCCCGCGTTGTAGCCGCAGAAGGCCTTGCACTCAGTAGGTGTGGCCGCCGTCACCT
>Ga0308160_10004109_pt1 | contig 15777 bp, 29 predicted proteins | sample PhyFR1_FD_201036 | JGI IMG/M metagenome (GOLD analysis project Ga0308160, IMG submission 201036) | Phyllosphere microbial communities from UC Gill Tract Community Farm, Albany, California, United States - DLSLF.R1 | ecosystem: Host-associated > Plants > Phyllosphere > Unclassified | place: USA...
CGCCCGCCCCACCTCACTCGGCCGGCCTGATTGCACGGCTCACGTCGTCGTGGCGGTCTAGGGTGGCCCATGATCAGATGCGCATCTTCATCGCCCATCTTGCCTACGCTCTGCCCAATCGACCGGCCGACAGGCAAGACAGTTGGGAATCCCTTCCACCCGACCGACAGGTAATCTGGCAATGCACAGAACACACCAAACAGCCATCTGTGGGGGAGGCGCAAGCGGGAGATGAGGGGTGAGAGGCAAACTATGTAAAGCGCTGAATCTCACGAACTCCCTTATCAATCGAGCTGCTTCGTTTGCAGGACTAACCGGCTAGTCCAGGCGTACCGTCGGGCAACATCTCAACTTTGACCAATGTACGGAATTATATGACCAAAACAAGCTGGCCAAAACACCGACACCGCTTAGCTCAGTTGGCAGAGCGTAGGCTTGTAATGGATTTCCATCGAAAAGATTGACTTGTTCGCCTCAGGTCTCCGGTTCGATTCCGGAAGCGGTGATTTTTGCTGCCGATCGCAAACAGATTTTACCCGTCGCAAGCCATTTCTTTTGTCACTCACCTCCAACGTCGGTCTGCGCCGACCTCCCATTCGACGGTATGTGCTTACGCCCGTCCCTTGCCTTCGGCCGGTGCCCTGCTTAGAGGCCATCGTCGCCGCTGGCCTCTCGGCATTGCTGCCCTTTTGCCCAGCGCCCCCCTTTCTCCCTGTAGGTGTGGCCTGTAGAAATCCTCCGACCTGGGGCGATGCAGTCGACGCTGTCAAGAGCAGAGCCAAGCAATCGGTCGGACGACGCGCACACCGTTTGTCGCCACACTTCGTTGGCCTGTCGCGAAGCAAGTCGGTAAGATCACCATCACATCGCGCTCTCATCCCGCACCGGCGCAAAGAAGTAGGACGGGCCGGGCGACGGCCGCCCGTCGTCGGTGATGCTGCCGAAGCCAAACGTCTCCTCGTCGAGCAGCCACGACTCAAGCGGCGCTCCGAGTGTCGAGAGCTCGCCATCGAGCACGCTCGCCAGGTTCTGCGGCCAGGGGCTGGGTGGAAAGACGGTCGGCAAGACAGCGTGGCCGAACCCTGCCGGGTCTGCTGGGGCCGGCAAGGGCTGGGAGGTATCTGTCGAAATTTCAACGATGGAGCCACGGGCTGGGCCAGCCGGCGACGGTCTGTCGAAGAACTGGATAATGTGGTTCCTCCCAAGCATGTCGCCCGGGTTGCGGCGGTCGAGGTCGGCCAGCAGCTTCTCCAGCATCCGGCCTTGCCGGGAGCCGATCGGAAGTCTCTCTGCAGGAAGGAAACATTGTCAAGCGTCAGCGGGTCGGCGAGACAGCACGAGAAGCTGAGCGAAGGCACGCACCTCCCATGCCCATCAGCGCCAGTCTGAAACAGAAGGGCCCCGGCGTTAGCTGAGCAGCGGTAGACCGAGACACGAGAGACCGACGCACCGGAAGACGTCGATCTCTGACCGGAGAGCGCTCTCAAGTTGGACGTCATTCTGATCGAGCGCCGCTTGCAGCCAGCGGATCTGAAGGCGGCCAGCTGCGAAGAAGGCAAATGACGTAAACGGATACAGCTGCGGCGACGCATTGGACGGGACACTTCGATCAGCAAGTTTGACGGCAGCACATGTTCGCAGCCGAGAGCGACGCACCATGGTGAGGTCGAATGTCGTGCTCAAACGGTGCACGAAACCAAGCAGGGCGCGAGCTGAAGCGAGGATGCGGACGTTCGACGGGTTGCTGTCGTCTGCCGGGTCACCGAAACGCTCGTGGAGCTGGATGCAGGCGACAAGCGACGTGCAGTGGGCGGCAAACAGATCGATGTCGACGACGCCGCCCCGGATGGGGTCTCGGAGCTCGGTAGGAAAGGAGTTGCTGCAGCCGGACCGAGCCACCGTCAGCGAAGCGGCTATCTTTCTGAGCGCGCGGGCAGAGCGCGGGAGCGCGGCACATACCGGAAGGTGGTGATGAGCTGGTCGAGCGCTCTGAACTCAGCCGTCTGCTGGGTGTTTGACGCGGCGGTTGCGTCGACTAGTCGAACGAGTCGGTTGACGTTGCGAAGCTGGCGAATGATCGACAACGTCAGCGCCACTCTACGAGAGGCGAGACAAGACACGCTAGCTGACTCACCAGCAGGACCGACTTGATGAGCATGGTGAAGCTCGTCGTCCCCGGTGGATGGCGGAAGAAAAGATCGGGCGAGTGAAGCGTCTGAGCCGACTGCCGCTCTTCGCCCTAATCCGGGCGAGCCCTCGACGTCAGAGACTGCTCCCCCGATCAATCTAGACGAGTGCCACAACGCACCTTGGGTTCGGTTGCGCCAAAGTTGCCGGGGATCGGGATCGTCGTCGATTGATCGTCGATCGCGCCGGGCCAAGTGCTAGACGTTGATGCGTTGGCGTCGAGCGTGAGCCTGGCGAAGCCCGACGATCGTCAGCCAAACGGGCAGGTGCAAGAACTCGACCTCCATGACGCACATGTACCACCAGAGGTTGTCGCGCTCCTGCTGCTCGATTGCGTCCTCGGCCGGCGGGAGGAGCGAGGGCTTGCCGTTCCACCAGCCCTTGGTGGATGGGCCGGCCTTTGCGTGCAGCGTGATCGGGACCGCAACCCTGCGACATCAATGGGCAGATGTCAGCCCATCAGCAAGCAAGGGAGCTCGAGCGCTCCGAGATGCACCTTGCACCGGGAGCGAGGATCGCCCAGCCTTCGACCCAGCGCGCTGACATGTGACAGTAGTTGACGGCGATGGCCGTAGCCAGGACGATCGACTTCCAACAGGACGGCGAGCCGATGTCGTCCTCCATGTAGAGCTGCAGGGCGGGAGCGCGCGTATCAGACGATCAGCCTTGAAGTGAATGGAGGAGCCGGCTGGCAGAAGAAAGACGCACGCAGAACCACGAGAAATGAATCTCGCCAAAGTCACCGTCGATGCCTTGGCGCGTGCTTGCCGGCGGCTGGCCGAGGCCGTCCCAGCAGGGCCGCCGATCAGACGAGAGAGCATTCTTGTTGCTCTTTGGCCGCTCGGCCTGGTGGTAGAGCGCCTTCTGGTGGGCCGGGCTGAGGTAGATGTCGCCGAGCCAGAAAGAGGCGAGTGCGCAGATGGCGTGGAGCACGGCTGGGTGAGGATACAGCTCGTGCAGCGGCGGCAGGGCCAGCCGGGAGAGGAATCTCGACCGATTGAGCAGATGCGATGCCAATCCCCACTTGGCGAAGACGGTGTCGACGCAGCGCTCGAGCATGGCCGGCGAAGGCAGATGCGGCGGGTAGCCTGGCCAGAGCAGGTCGTGCAGCGCATCGGCTGACGGCGGGCTCGGCTCGGTCGCTCGCACCTCGGTTCCACCGATTAAGGCCGGCGCCTTGCCTTTGATAGGGGCGTACGTCAGCCAAGCGGTAGAAAAGCCGTGAGGAGACGAGTATGCGTAGTCGTCGCTCTGCCTCGTAATGGGCGGCGGCGGTGGAGGCAGGGGGGGTGAGGGCGGGGCGGTGTCGATGTCGACAAAAGTCGGCAGCCGGTGGTTGCGGGCGATGTAGTCCGAGACCGAGCCACCAAAGGTACCCTTGGCAGGCTCGAGGGACGAAGGGAAAGGGGAGTCCCGGGCCCCGAGGACGCCAAAGAGGGCGCTCGTCGGGACGGGCTGCGACGGCAGCGGCGGCGGAGGACCGGGCCGGTGGGTTCCAAGTTGACCGTCTGGGATTGCTTGGGCAAACTGCGCCAGTGGTGGGCCCCAGCCGGCAGCGGCAGCCGAAGCAGCGGGCGGTAGATTTCGCGGGCCGCCGACGTCGAAGGGCCGTATAGTCGACGGGCGGATGCCGGACGCGACCGGGTCGCGCGCTGGTGGGAAAGGGGCGTGGGCCGAGGACGTAAGGTTGTCCTGCGCGAGGGCCGAGCGAGACTGGTCGAGCGCGCCAGGGAACATGGGATGCGGCAGCAACAGGTCTGGTCGGTAGACCGCTCCGTGCAGAGAGGAGGGACCGGTCGCAGCGTTTGCGCTCTGCTGCGCCCAGCCGCTGCTGGCGACAAAGGAAGGCGGCCCGCTCGCCGGTTCAGGCTTGCGTCCGCCGGCTGCGAGGTCACCGATGCCGGAGACCGCTGCCGCCTGTGCGAGCATGGTCTCGAGCTCGCGAACGCGGGTCTCGAGCGCAGAGACGGCGCTTGGAGACCCGCCAGCGGACGATGACCCGTCTCCATCAACATCGGCCCGCGGGGGCGGAGGGAGCGGCAGGAGGCCGTCCGGCAGATCCTCGTACGCGCAGCTCGGCGGAGGGACCGGAGGATCACCCGCTTTGGTGTGCGTGCGGGCGTGGCGGTAGCTGCGTTCGCACGTCTTACAGACCGGTCGTTGGGCGTCGCATCTGGCAGCGAGACAGATGAGGATCGGAGGGTCAGACTGAGCCTAACACCTAGCGTTCGAGCAACGGGACCAACTTGAGCTTGCGTTTCCGACAGGCGAGGCATGCCTGCGAGCGGGCGACGACCGGGCGAGGTACACAAGGCCGATTCCGGTCAGCAACGCCCGAGCAGACGGCCGTGAGATGTGGCCGAGAGGACGCGCACTGACCTGGTTGCGCTTGAGGACCTTGGCTGCTGCGGCCGCCTTGCCCTTCGAGCCGCCAGACGGATTGCTCGAGCTCGCGACGGCGTTGGCGCCCGCGGCATCGACGGTCCGGACGGGCTCCCTGGACTGCTGGCCGTCGTCCTTGGGCATTCGTAAGGAGGGGGAGGAGGCAGAAGCGGATGGCCGTCGACCAGTCGTCACCGCTCACCGCGCGTCGTTCAGGCCGGCCGACTCGCCCACGCGGACCAGCGATCGAGGTGCGTCCTCGGAGGACGGCGACACCAAGCGTCGTGCCGGGAGGGCCGGTGCCGGGAGGGCCGGCCCACCCAGAACAAGCATTGATAAGAGCCTCTTAAGTCGAGAACAAGTTCGGGCAGAGCCAGGAGGGTAGTGCCTTGTCCGTGCCTGTCGCTGCCATGTCGGAGTTCGAGCGGCAGAGGGGACATCACCGGCTTGCACTTGTGCGCGCGCCCTAGCCGGCTCCTGCAGCGACAGCGCCAGCAGCAGCGACGACGCCCGGCCGGCCGGCCAGTAGCTCGACGACAACGAAACGATCACGACGACGCCTCTCCCTTCCTTGCTTGCCTCCAACCCATCATCTCCCCCTCACATCTGCGGCCATGCTGCACCTACCTCGTCCAAGTACGACCCACGTCGCCCGTCCACGGGCGCCCTCGACGGCGGGCTCAACCCACTCGTCTGATCGCTCGCCGTCGTCGACCGCGAGCACGGCGCCGCCACCAACGCTGTCGTCCCCTGCTTCGAGCTTCGCGCCTCTCGCCGGCGCCGGGGCCGGGCCCGCTCATCTCCCGCCTGGCAGGCAGGGCGGCTGGCGGCCCTACACTGAGCGCCAGCCGATCCTCGTCCGCGGCCCGAGGCGAGACACCAAGCGGATCGACGAGATGAGCCTCGACGTGCGTAACGGCAGACTACCCGTCGGCGGCGGCGGAGCTCAAGAGCCGGCCAGCTGACCGCGACGATGCTGTGCCTCCTGCCCTTTCTCTCTCACGCAGGAGCTCAATGAGAACCTCAACCGCAACGCCCGCGTCCTCTCGGACCGATCCATCTTTCCTCCCCGGCGGCCGTCGTCGCCACCAGACCCGCACCGCGAGAAGCTGGTCGCGATGCAGGCTCAGCTCGAGGAACGCATGAGCCTGCTCTCCACTCAGGACGGCGTCGCCAACCTCTCAGTCGACAGCATCACCCCCGGTCCCAACGGCGATTTTGGTCTCGGCCAGAGTCCCGAGCAGGGCACGGGTAGCTACCGCCGACTGAGCACACAGACGAGCCCCGTCTTGTGCGTTCGCCTCGCGAACCCGACTCTCGCGCCTGCCCTGTCCGGAGCCCTCTTGCTGACCCGATGCTATACCCATTTGCCAGCCGCAACCCAACGCCGCGCAAGACAGGCCGAACCGACCCTCTCGGCATGGACGAGGCACTCGCGCTTCAGTCGGCGCTGTTCGAGCGCGAGCGCGCGCGTGAGCAGGCTCGGCAGGAGGCGCTGACGCTGCGCGAGGAACAGCGCATCGCCGCTACGCTCGGCCTCGGAAACGTCACCGGCGCTCGGCTCCAGGACGAGCTCGAGCGGATCCGAGCCGCAGCCCGCATGCGGGCCTTCATGTACGCCGTCCCTTTTCGTTCGTACTCGCGAACCGACGCGACGACTGACGCGTCCCTTTGGCCCGCGCTGCTCTGCAGGAACCCTAAGCAGTCGTACGACGTCTACTCGGATGACGAAGTCGAGCCCCTTGACGACCTGACGGCCGCCTTCGAGGCCGACGACGACGGCTTCTCGGATGACGAGGGTGACGGCAACGGCGGCGGGAGCCTCATGGTCATCAGCCAGGAGGAGATGGAGCGCAGCTGGCAAGGCGACGGCGGCGAAGGGACAACAGGCTGATGGGCGACGCGTCGTCATAGCAGGCCCCCAGCCAGGGCCTCTCAGCCTCTGCTCCGCGATGATGCGGACGGGCCGGATCACCGGCCAAGGTACCTAAGTGAGTCGCTGTCGTTGACGGCAGAATGTTCGATTCACAGTCCTTGTTGCCTGACGATATAGCGCTCTTCTTCCCGAAGCAGCGATCCAGAGCCGCGGCTACATGCGCCAGTCCACTGGCTGCTCCGGTTGTTCGCCCCAACCGGCTGCTTGCTCCTTGCATGGGAGCCGAAGCCAAGCCGGCGGCGCTCTGTCTGCCCGGCAGGATCGGCTTGCGGCGCCCACGGTCCTTTGGCGACCGCGGCGCCGAGAAAGCATCTGGCGATGGATGGAGACTATGCCAGATCGCCTCCTTCTTGCCTGAAGGGCCTCGACCCGCATCCAAGCTTACCTGACTGACCTAGGTCGACACCTTGCTCCCAGCGTCGATTGTCCTTGCCCCGAGGCTTGGCGCGACTCGAGATTACCGGGCTGCCCGCGTCGGCTGCGTCCGCGCCGCTCACCTGCGGCCCATCGGCGTCGCCCTCGACAGCCACTGCCTTCCGTCGCCGGGTAGTCTATCTCGTTACCACCCAGGTCCCCCTCATGCCGACTTGTCTCCCCTCTCCCTCATCGTCAACATCGTCCGGCTTCTCGGACCTCGATCGGCTCTGGGAGACGTCGCTTTCGCAGTCGCAGCTTGCCTCGGCCGACTCTAGCGCCGGTGGCACGCTGCTTGGCCACCCTCCGAAGCCCTGCCCGCCAAGAAAGCGTCGTCGGCTACTCGCCTCGTCGAGCTCGAGCCCATCGCTCAGAGTGGCGAGTACAGCCTCCTCCAGCAGCAAGTCGGAGGCAGAGCTCGACGAAGCCGATGGGGACGAGGACGGTAGCAGTCTCGTCGACGGGATCGACATCGCCTTCTCGGCCTCGCTCTCGCTCCCAGCCTGCACGCCGCTCGCCGAGCAGGGCCACCTACAACCGGGCGACATCGATTTCTCACTCGTCAAGGAGGCGCTTCTCTCAGAAGGCACGTCGTCAACGGGCGGATCCAGCAACTCCTCGAGCGGCGATGAGGTCGACGACGGCCTGTCCGACGACCTCGATGACGATGTCGCCTGGGACGCCGCCTTTTCCATCCTCGTGACGGACGATCAACCTGCGTCGGAGAGTCAGGCAGCGGGTTCAACGAGAGACGAGAGACGGTGCGGTCTACAGCACAATCCGAGGGCCTGGCACGACGGCTCATCGGGCTGACTGACCCGCATACATCCCTCCCTTTCACCTATCAGCGCCCTCGCAAAGGCTTACATCGAGGATCTCCTCCTCTCGACGCTGCATCAGATCGCCGCTCACGTCGGCGGGTGTTTGACTGGGGCCGGATCGGAGGACGGTGACAAAGCGAGCGATCGACCATCGTCATCTGACACGATCCTGCTCTCCTTCGGCCCGGTCGACGGTAGCTTCACCTGGCCTCAGCGGCGCGGGGCAGGCGCCAACAGTAGGCAGTTCGGTGCGCTCTCGCTCTAACTGCGTGACACGACCTCGTTTGCTGACGGTATGACGCCGGGCAGCTCGCATCTGGTGTGTTCTCGCTCTCGTCCATCAAGGGCTCGAGCAGGGCACTACCTCGACCAAGCGCGAGCTCTTCTACGCCAACCCAGCGCTCTTTGGCTCGCAGTCGAATGTCGACCGGGTGCGTGCTGTCGTAACCTTCACCGCCTTGCTGGCAGAGCGAGAGACCTAACGAGGGAGCTGGCGATGCTCAGATTATCGACCGCATCGTTGCGCCCTCTGGTCTGCGCCGAGGCGATTTTGGCGTTGTGCGTCGTTTCGTTCCTCAGTGCCGTGGCCCGCATCGCTGAAGACACTCAGAGCTGCAGATTGCTTCGCCCAAAGGGCTCTTTGCATCAACGGCCATCGATCTCGTCCTCACCGACGACGAGGGGACAATCTCGAGCCAGGGTCTCGTATGTTGATACCAGAGCGCTCCCTTTGCTCCCTCCCGTCGGCTGAAACTGACTGGTGCGTTTATTAGCCAACCCTTATACCGCCTATCGAGACGATTGCCGAAGTCGTGACGGCCGGTGCTGGCGATCTCGAGGCCTTTGACGACGACAATGCAGACGACGCCGAGCCGAAGCTGGTCCTGATCATCGAGAAGGACGTGCGTCCGTTCAGAGGCCTGTTTCGCCGTCCACTCGACTGACGTGTGAGAAGCAGGCGACATTCCAGGCGCTCTGTGAGATCGGCTGGGGCTCGGGACGAGTCGTCCTTGTCACGGTGCGGCCTGGGCCACAGAGGCGCCCGACGCAGCAACGAGCTGACTCTTGGCGCTCGCCTGCAGGGCAAAGGCTTCCCCGATCTCTCGACTCGCCACTTTGCAGCCTTTCTCGCCGAGCGCTTTCCGTTGTGCGTTGTCAGCAAGGCTAGTCGGGCTCCCACTGCCCTCTCAGCTGACGAGGCCTCGCTGCAAACTGCAGCGCACCGATCTATGGCCTTTTCGATGGCGACCCGGACGGCATCGAGATCTTGTCCTGCTACAGACTCGGCAGTCGGGAACAGGTGCGATCACCCAGCGCCCTCTATCGTTTAGGTCCACTGACCTGTTTCCTTGCTTAGGCCTGCAGCGCGGAGGAGCGAGAGCTGCCACTCGAGCGCATGCAATGGCTGGGCGTTAAGCCGAGCGAGTGGGGCCGGTGAGTGTTACGTAAGTCGGCAGAGGTCACGTCGCGCACTGACCTCATCGCTCGTATCCTCGCAGACTTGACATCGACTGGGACCTGATGCTTCCCTTGACTGAGCGCGACCACAAGAAGGTGCGTCTCTTCCTTGTGAGTCTGCCGAGGCCCGTGGGCTAATCGTACGCCGAATGATAGATCGTATCGATGCTCGCGCGCCCACCGGAACGGCTTCCGGAGGACTGGAGGTGCGTGCATTGCGTCGCTCATTTCTTGCCTGCGTCGCTGATGGCCCTGCCCGCACAGAAAAGAGCTCTGTCACATGCAGCACCTTCGGCGCAAGGCAGAGTCTGTCTCTGAGCCTCTTCTCGACTGCGGCCAGTCGCGGCTGACCTGGCCTGATCGTCTTTCTAGGATCCAGCTCCTCCAATCCGTCGCTCAATCGCCCTCCGCGCAACCCCCAGCCTCCTTGTTCGGCGCGTCGGGACCGACTGCAGGAGCGAGTCTTGGCGGTATCGACCGGCTAGTCGCATATCTCAACGCCAAGACGGGCCTCGGTGGGAGCCACATCGGATCGCTCGGCTATGGATGATCCGGATTTGCACGTCATAGAAGGGCGTCCGCAAAACCATGAAGAAGGTGTCGCTGGGAACAGAGGTGGGTGTTGCGCGTGCTAGAAGGGTGGGCGCAGACTAGTCTCGGTCGCAGATGGCACAGCGTTCGATCTCAGCGACCTCGACGCTGAGCCGGCACAGCGCATGCCTTTCAACGGCGCTCTCACTCTGGCCGAGCAGCTCGATTGCCGCGCGCACGTTGAGGTCGTCGCGGAGGGTCGGCACGGCGTACGTCCGAGTGACTATTTGTCGGCGGGGCGACAGCGCGTCGAGCGACGGCCGAGGAGGGAGGATGGCAGCGGCTGGAGAGGAGGATGCCGTCCGCGGGCGAGGAGCGAGGTCCAGCACCGACCGAGAGGAAATGAGCGACATCGGGCCGAGCGACGAGAGAATCGACGCAGGCGCTGAGCGAATAGCGGTCCGCTTCGAACCGATGAGCGCTTCACACGGCATCGGGCGAGTGGTAGAAGAGCCGAGACCAGAGAGAATGTCGCTCGAGATGGACCAGCGTGCTGCGTAGGGTGATGACGGCGAACGTGCGGCCGGCTGATCGAGCCGCCGCAGCTTTCTCGACGAGAGGAGGGAAAGCGTACGCTTGAAGGGCGACGTTGGCGACGGGGAGGATGGCGGGGAAGTGAGATCGGGGAACGGCAGAAGGTCGTCTGCCGTCAGGACCCGGCCGGTCGCTGAAAGCGTAGACGAGTTCGAGATTGGGCTCGCGAACCCTTCGCGAACAGCGGGCAGGACGGCAGCCTGGTAAGACGCAAGTTAGCCCTCGCCACCGGATAAAGTCAGATAGGAAGAACGACGCGCCTCGCGCTTTTTATCCTCCTCGCGAGCAGTCCCCTTCTTGAGGGTACCGCTGCCCGTGATAAAGAAGGTGAAGCCGCTCGAAGTCGACAGGTGGCGGAAGCGACCGGCCAGTGTGCCCCGGCTGGGGGAGCGGATTGAGCTGTTCTCAGAGGGCGACGGCGTCTGGAGGGAAACAGACGAGGACGAGACGCTCGAGCCGTCATTGACAGCGTCGTCCTGCAGAAAGCATGGTGCGACGAGAGGATCAGCGGTTGGCGAGGACCGACCGGAAGCAGTCGTCGAAGACGCACCGCCGTCGCCGGCTGCCCTGTCGCGGTACCGAGAGGAAGCGGCTTGCGCCGCCACCGAAGATGCGTCCGCCTCTTGGTTGTGCTCTGGTCATTCTGGCGATCAGCTTTAAGATCTGAGTTGAAGAGAGTGTTGGGCCAGAGCCGATACTCACCCAAGGGTCGAAACGCAGCGTCCCCCGTTCGTCTCCCGCCCACTCCGAGCGGAGGAAGCGCTCGAGGCTGATGAGGCTCGCCGGCCTACCCGCCCGAGACGGTCCTGCCTCTTCGCTCGGCCGCTCGTCGGCGGCGGTGGCGGCGAGGTCCTGATTGAAACGCTCCTCCTTGAGGGCCAGGTAGGTTGGAACAGGTGCCGTCGATGGGCTGCCGATCGAAGACAAGTGCGCAGGGAGGGGCGTGGAAGGCCAGCGGCGCGAGAGCCGGAGCTTGATCGACCGATATGAAGTGCGGAGGGCCGAGCAGGAGAAGAGCATCGGCGTGGCAGGAGCTTGCCGGTGCTGGTCTGAGCGCTGGGCAGGGCGAGAGAGCGAGAGGCTGCGAGGCATGCTGAGAAGCAGCAGGGTTTTCGGAGAGCGGTTGAGGAGTCGGGGTGTCGCAGGTCGGAAAGGGTGATGGCTAGTGGTGGATCGGAGGAGCAGTAGCCGAGCTGCTCTGGCTTTCTACAGGTCAGGCGGTGGCGGGCTGTTGACGCGAAGGGAGGGAGATCAAGCTCGTGACAGAGCGAAATGGGGAGGGACGCGACGCGATCATCAGCCACCGGGGTACCTGTTGCCAGGCGTTGCCTCGTCAGTCGACCTGAAGCGTCGTCCCACGCTCAAGAGAACCGCCGAATTCTGGTGCGAAGGCCAGACCAAAGGAGGGCTGAAGAAAAATGTCATGCCTATCATACCGTGCGCGTCGAACGTCCCGCCGCCCTTGGCGTCCGCTCGGGCGTGCCTGCTCGTCCCGGATCCAGCCGCGATCAGAGCTGGACGCCTCTCGGATACCGGTTGTGGATCCCCATCTGGTCGGAAGGCCAGCGAAAGCATCAGCGGGCCTGCGTCGCTGACGTATCATTCGTACGCGCGATGGAGGTCGGAGGGGCGACGGCCGCGAAGGGGTCAGGACGGACCTGGCAGCCGCAGAATGCGATGAAGGCCGCATAGATGACCGCTGCAGAGTAGCACGTCACGGCCACCTGGCGGGGTCGATCACTGAGCGTCAGTCCGGCTGCTGCAACCCTACCATCGACTAGCTGGACCAGAGGCAAGCCGTTCCTCTGACGGAGGTGCATGCGGTAGAGAAACGGCTTGGCCGCGACATCGGTCCGTGAGCAGGGCGACGAAGGACGTACGGCGTGGCCGTCTTCCGGGTCCGCCGTGGACCCCATGAGCGCCTCGACATTCTTGTCAAACAGGATACCGAACTGGGAGGCGAAGCTAAGTGTCAGTCTGGCGATACTTTAGATAGCGCGCCTTGCTTTGGAGCCAGTCGGTTGAGCTGAAGGGACATACGACTGCGGGACGAGGTCCGAGATCGCCAGGCACGGGTGTGCAACCAACCGAGGTCAGCGTCCTTTGTCACGCTTCGCAAGAGCAGCAGCAGAGGGACGCACCTAGCAGGATGACGACGCCAAAGACACTGAGAATCGTGCAGCAGCCGGCTGATTAGAGAGACACAGAAGTCCGCCGGTCAGTCTGACGTAGAACGAGGCAGGAGGCGCCCCTAGGGCTCGAGCGCGCGGGCAAGCGAGCGAGCGAGCCGCCGGTCTTCGTCGAGCGAGTCACGCACCGAGCGGGGCGCTGACGACAGGTCGGATGTTGATGGCCATGGTCGAGGGCGGTCTGGGAGAGGGCTCTCGTCCGTGTTTTGTGGATGGGAGAAGGTGGACGTCGCTGGTCTGACCACGTCGGGCCTGCCCAGGGCCGATCTCGCCGCTCGCCTCGCACCCACCAACCGCCACGCCGAGCGCCCGCCCTGCCTTCAGTCCTCCCAGCTCTCCTCTCCTTAACGCAGGACCTTCGCACACGTACCTCTCTCTTGGACAAGATGTCCTCCGCCTCGAACTACCAGCAGCTGCCGACCTCGGACGACGTCGATGCCTCGGCTTCGTCATCGGCCGGCCAGGACGAGCCGTCGTCGTCGTCCTCTCTCGCGCAGCAGCAACGGCGGCGCGAGCAGCAGGCTCGAGCGACCCCTTCGGGCCGGCAGTTCAACCCGCCCCCGCCGGCGCCCTACAAGAGGGTGCGTCCTTTGCTGGGTGCAGAACTTTGGTCGCTGAGCAGGACGCTGATCTGTTGTCGTTTGACCGCCAGGCCCTCCTGCTCGCTTTCATCGCCTTCATGTTCTGGCTCTCGCTTCGGCTCGGCGCGCTCGGCGGCGAGCAGGGCGCCCTCTCGGGCATTGCAGGCGCGCTCGAGCGTCGAGGCTGGATGGGACCGGCCCAGGCGAACGGCCGGGCGGGCGAGATGGGCACGCCGCCCATCCAGGGCCAGACGGCGGCCGACATTGCGGCCAAGCTCAAAGAGAAGTATGGGGCCGAGGTCGTCCATGCCAAGCGGTACGTCACGCCCCTCGCCGCCGCCCTCAACGCTTGACTGCTGACCCCCCCCCCGTTCTCGCGGTTGACGGCGGCAGGTACTCGAACGAGCACAAGTTCCGGCCGGCCGCGAGCCCGATCATCAAGGAGAAGCTCAAGAACGGCAAGGTCCGCCTGCGCGGGGCCAACCCGGGCGGGACGTTCTGAGAGAAGAGGGGGGCGCGCGAGGCGCTTTGAGGCAGGGTGGGCCATCTCCAAGCGTCAAGGAGCTCGAGGTCGCAGGGGGGCTGGAGGACTGGCTTTGCTTCTCAGACGTTCTGGTCGATCTATGAAGACTTACTCGCTCGAGCGAGGATTCGGGTCGTCGGCCAATCGACCTGCGGGCAGACGGAAAACGGCGGGCGAGCGCAAGGGCGGGCGGCCATGCGGGCGGGCGCAGCAGCAGCAGCAGGAGCAGCTCGGAGGGAGGGGTCGGTTGGTCGTCGACGACGCTCCGCCCAACCAGCCACTTCCATCGCCGATGGCTGCTAGTCCTGCTGCTGCTGCTGCTGCTGTTGCTCAAGATCGGCCCGGGGCATCTGCCGAGCAGCCGGCCCATCGCAGGGTCGTCTATGCGACCTCGAACCGGCTGACGGCGCTCGCAGACCGCCTGCCGTCAAACCCAGGTCGGAGCCGGCAGGTGCACGAGCTCGTTCGGACACTCGGCCTGCTCGACCACTCCGGCGTCGACCCGAAGAGGGCAAAGGCCATCCCTCCAGCGGCCATCGGCAAGAAGGAGCTCGCGAGGTTCCACGGCGAGGACTTTATCGGTCGGTCGGTCGGTCGCCTGCCGCCCACTCCTGGCTGCCCGTTTCTTTGCGCGTGCTGACGGCCTGTCGGACGCTGCCCGAGCCCAGACTTTCTCCTCTCCCAGGATGCGTTGGCGGACGGCCATCTGCGAGGACGCCCTTCCTCCCCGTCCTCTGCCTGCGTAGGGTCTTATGAGTCGGAGGACGACGACGATGCCAGCGAGGGTCGACCGACGCGACCCGTCAAGCGTCGACGGACGGCGACCGGACCCAGCACCCGTCACGCCCGCTACGGCCTGGTCGACGACTCGCCTGCGTTCGAAGGGCTGGCTGAGTACTGCCTCGCGATGGCCGGCGGCTCGCTCGCCGCCGCACAAGAGGTCCGCGATGGCCGTGCCGACGTCGGCATCTGCTGGGACGGCGGCCGACACCATGCCAAGCGGTCGTCGTGCTCTGGTCAGTCCAGTCGACTGTGAACGTGCCGACCTCGCGACTGATGATGACCCTCTCGACGACTCCCTAGGCTTCTGCTACATCAACGACGCCGTCCTCGTCGTCCTCGCCCTCGGCCAGAAGCGGGTGCCCGACGAGCGCAGGGAGGGCAAGATGCGCAAGGCTCGGGTCATGTGCGTTTGGCATGGCGCGCTCTCTCTGCGCGCTGCCCTCGGTCCAAGCTGACTCGCTCTGATCCCCTGGCAGGTACATCGACTTTGACATCCATCACGGCGACGGTGCGCGATCGGCCTCGCTCGCCAGCCAGTCCCGACCTGGACACGCTGACACCCTCTTGGTTCGCGGCTCGCCAGGAGTGGCCGAGGCCTTCATGACGGTCCCTCCATCCAAGCCGAGCGTCCTGACGCTGTCGATCCACCACCACGCCCCGCTCTTCTTTCCCTCGGGCGAGGGCTCGAGACGAACCGCACCCGACACGCCGACGCCGCACACGCTCTCGCTACCGCTCGGCGAGGGCACCTCGGCCGCCTCCTTTTCCCGCGCCTGGGCCTCGGTCGAGCAGGTCAAGCGAGTCTGGCGGCCGGACTTTGTCGTCGTCTGCTGCGGGGTCGATGGGCTCGCTGGCGACGGCAAGGGCGTCTGGAACCTCTCGACCGGCGAGGACCCGGGCGACCTCGGCTGGGCCGTGCGGCAGATCTGCGACTGGCAACTGGGGACCGTCCTGCTCGGAGGAGGTGCGTCTGCGGCTTGTGCTCCTCCTCCCCCTCTCCCTCAGGCTGACCGCAAGCTGCTCCCCTCTCCCTCCTCTCCTGGCAGGCGGCTATACGCATCCATCTGTCGCGCGTGCCTGGGCTCAGTTCACGTCCATCGCACTCGGCCACCGACCGCTGGCGCCGTCCCACCCGCTGCCGGTCGAGGAGCTCTCCGAGGACTTTGCCGAGTCGTACGCGCCGTCTTACGACCTCGGCGTGCCGGCAGGTGCGCCAGATTCCTCCGCCCGCCCGACCGGTCAAGGACGCTGACGTCCGCGCCCGAGCAGGCAACATGCGCGACCGCAACACCGAGGACGACCTGGCCGAGACGGAGCGCGTCTTCGCGGTCCTGGCCGCTCGCATCGACATTGGCAGCGCCTGACCGGCTGCTCATCC
>Ga0308160_10004110_pt1 | contig 15774 bp, 22 predicted proteins | sample PhyFR1_FD_201036 | JGI IMG/M metagenome (GOLD analysis project Ga0308160, IMG submission 201036) | Phyllosphere microbial communities from UC Gill Tract Community Farm, Albany, California, United States - DLSLF.R1 | ecosystem: Host-associated > Plants > Phyllosphere > Unclassified | place: USA...
CCTCCTAGGTTTGATTTCCGTTTCGAGACTGATTTAGTCGCCGATCTGGATATCGAGACGGATGGTGAGGGGAGATCATCAACATTGGTACCAGGCGTAGCGGGTGCCAATTCGGATCTCCGAGGAAGGGGTACTCTAGTGGGATCTGCAATCAGTCCATGCCTCACACTAGCATATCATGGACCTACTCGATACCCCAAAGAATGTAGAATTGGCAGCTACAATCAGCACCTTATTTCACACTTCGTGGAAAGGCTCACCGTCATACTCTTCATCCACAAGAGCAGCATCTAACCCAAGATGCAATTCATCCTCATCACTCCCATCGTCCAATTGACTCATCCGTCCAATCGTCATCCGTCTACTAGTTCCCACACTACTGGGTGCTCCCATTGTCGTTCGTCGTGATGCCGAGTTGGTCAGACTGACAGTTGGGGATTTCATGAATGCCCCAGGATCTTCAAACCCATCTTCGTTAATTGGTATGTCTGTTGGCATTGGTCTTCCCGAAAGTCTACCTTGTCAGCTTGAGCCCCTAACTCAGCTACTATTGAGCATGATTTGTGAGCGAAGTAGTCGACATACGTTCCCTTCTCCCTTGGGTTATCATTGAACAAGACATATGCTCGTTCCCGCTTCTTGCCAGGCGTAGCTCCCGGTGTAGCAGGCGGCATCTTGGTCGTTCCTCTCGACTATGTACCTCTTTCGCGTTGATCTTCTGGTTTTGATGCTGCTATGAATATGATTACGAGAGTGGTTCAATGTATAGTATAGTATAGTAAGATGTAAAGATGAATCACTCAACGCATACAATGACAGTCACGCTCGACGTGTGTTTACTTTACCAGGTTATAACCGTGCCTGAATGTAATGTTATTTTAACAGTTCTTGATTTTACAATTGATCCCATATGATAGTAGATATGCATGATGCATGCATAGTCTAGACAAATAGAGTGATGGAATCAACTACATGTTCAGATTCACAGTATCCAAGTAGCTGCTCGATGCTCGAACTAAAAATCAGCATTGCACGACTTGTAGTGACTCACCTTTTCATGCCCTTTATCCGGTCAATTTCTGACGAATTGTAATGCGACAAACCTTTTCCAATCTCAACTTCCTCCCATTCATCTCCTACATCCAATAACCTTTGCCTTTCCTGATCAGCCGCTAAGGTCTGATTCTCCTGAACTGCCTTGAGTTCCTGACCTAAACTCGAATTTATCGTTGTAGCGGATAATCTCTCCGAGATGGCTTTGACAGCTGGACTTAAGGGTTCAAGGGATGCTACTGAGGAAGACATGGATGCTGCTGGGTTAATGTGTGGGGTATTGGGTTGAGGATGAGTTTCGGGAGATGAGATGGGTGATATTGCGGATGCGATTGAGGTAGGTTGTAAGTGTTTGAGAGATGGGGATACCAGGGACGATGGCCCTTCGGCGGTGGTGGAAGACTGCTCGTCGATCGATGCGAGTGACGCGTCGGTGAGAGTCTTTTGATGTTTCGTATCCTTTCTTCGACGCTTTACCACAATTCGTACACCTTGATGAGATGCGAAAACACCTTCTACGCGTAGAACACCTGCTGGAAGTAACCTCCCGCCTGATTCTTTATTCGTGATTGCCCTGTACGCCCCTTCGTCCACCCTGATAATCAGTGACATCCCTGTCGAAATAGTATCAACTCACACAACAGTACCTGCAGTATGCAGCCCATGAGCAATCCACCATTTCCGACTGGTCATCAGCTCACCACTCCTCTCACAGAGATTGGACTCACTCGTTCATAGCCGACTCCCGCCTGAGGAAACGGGTGCAAAGCGGCCCCTCTTCCAACCTAGGAGTCTCACTGACTTCTCGACTTGGTCCGACCCCTTCCTCGATGACCTCGAATATATCATTCACTTTCTCAGAATGCATGATCACCGTAGTGACCCCCGCCGCTGTTGCTAATTCAGCAGCGATCAATTTTGTCGACATTCCACCTGTCCCAAGGGATGTTCCCAGTGTTGCGGTGGATACTGTCTGTCAGTATAAATACATCTCTTATGGTAGGGACATACCCTGTCGTTTGACCTTTTCGATGTCGCGTACGACCCTTACTGGTTTTGCATCGGGATTACTTCTTGGATTATCGGTGTATAAGCACTCGACGTCTGTGAGTAGGAATAGGAAGTCGGCGTGGACGATTGATGACGATATCGCAGATAAAGTGTCATTGTCGCCGAATTTGATTTCCTGTCCATCAGCGCCGACCAGGTTGAATGAGAGCGGCGAGGATGACATACCGAGACAGATACCGTATCGTTCTCATTGACAATCGGTACGACTCCCATAGACAATAGTTCCGAGAATGTATTCTGAGCGTTCAAGTACCTCGTTCTCTATACCATCAGCATCCGAGCCTCACCATATAACCTAGATTCGAACTCACATCCGAGATATCCTGCCTAGTCAACAGAATCTGAGCAATAGGTTGATCCAATTGACTAAACAACTGATCCCACAAAGTAATCAATTTCCCCTGCCCAATAGCCGCCAGTGCTTGTTTACGATGTAATCCCTTTCCCCTCTCTTTCAAGCGCATATGTTTCATCCCTACCCCTATAGCCCCCGAAGAGACTATTACGACTCTATGACCAAGTTCACGGAGTTTGACTGTCGTTTCGACTATTGAAGATAAGAGTTGGAGGTGGAGTGGGAATGGGTATGTTGGGGTTACTATTGACGATGTCCCTATTCTATGAGCTCCATCCAATGCCAGCGAAGGTAGGACTCACCTAGCTTGATGACAATTGTCAAAGGCTGGGATTTTGGTTTAGACTGAAAGTGAGTTTCGCATTTGCGCATTGATTGAGCTACGTACCGCCATCTTGACCGGTTTCCGGTCTAGTTAAATATTAATGAGCTGTACAGGATCACCAAAGAGATACTCGGTCGGCGGAGATGGCTGGAGACCTGTAGAGCAGCTTCCAAGATGATGATAGTTGTCAAGATAAACCTTTACTTTTGACTCGGCCGGGCATAACCGTGCCTGAGCGAAATGAGTTAGTGAATGAATGGATGCCCCACTTGATCTTTGTCCTTTGTCCTCTGCTCATATCACTGTCAACTTAGTGGAAGGTAGATTGACTTCAGCTCTGCAGATACTGCGCAGAAAAAGGGAACAAGAACATTTGGAAGTGAACGAATCGACAAGATGACAATGTCAGCGTCTCAGAAAGAATTGTGGGTATCTCCCGTCGTGGTACACTCGGCGACTGACGGGTAGGGATAAAGTCCAGACTATCCTCAATAACAAACCAGATGTCCTCACTGGTAAGGTCTCTTTCGTTTCATGAAAGATAAACTGACGGTGTAGCTATAGTAAAGCACAGAACCCACCAGAGGGGTCAACTGGGATATCTCTATATCACATCTATCAACCTCCCCGATTCAATTACTATCGCCATTCACCCTCCCCCCGCGAATGATGAACAGAGTATCAATCTCAAATTCGATCCACCTGTGGAAGATGGGTTCGAGGTCAGGCAGAGGCTGTTTGAATGGCGAGACAAAGCTTTCGAGCATTTTGACGTCGTAAGTTTTTCCATAAACCCGTTGGAGCTATGCTGATTGAATAGCCCGAGACGCCTGCTATCACATACTACTCTGCTCCAGCTTTATTCCCATACACCCTACCCGTCATCGTCGCTCTCAGTGTCCAGATGTTTGCCCTTTTCGGGTCTGGGTATTATGCAGATGTATTCCGGCAAAAGATCGTGGCATGGGGTGGAAATGGATTATTACCTGGTTCAGCTGTCTTAGCTGGTTTTGGGGTATGTCCATCAGACTTGGATGATGCTGATCACTAGCATGTCGTAATGTACCCCATCTACCTGATGTTCAAATTACCTCAACACAGAGTCCCATTCGTAGCCTCTGTACGTTTCCTCTATTACCAGATCGAGTACGCGCTAATGGTAGATTAAATGGTTGTTGACTATCATGGTGGTAGGTATAGCCGGACTTAACGAACTCTGGGATTGCAGTATGTCCCTTTCTCATTATCCGACAGATGCTGATAATGTAGTCGAATACGAAAAGATTAGGCATATCTACTCTCGTACAGATGTGGGCAGACTTCCACCTAGGTCAGAGATGGGTCAGAAGGTCAAGACTCTATAACTCTGGATGAATGGCGTGTATGTGCATAGGCAAATCTTGTCAAGATGAAGCCAGTGGCTTCTATTCTACTCGTACAGCGTATCCAAGAATATTTCAGCTGCCTTACCGACGACATAAGGTCCAACGCTTGTTTGACCCATTCCTGATCATAAGCGCTTTCCACGCGTGATGATGGGGGGACATACCGTATAAAGCAACCATCTGACCTTCATCCCCTTTCTTATCAGCCGCACTAGCCTTGACCTCTTCCAACACCTGCGCAAGATCTTCTAGTAATTTATCAACAGACATTGCAGTCAGCCGCTACCGGATCAGCCCGTATTCCCCGAGTGGTAAGTGAGACGTACAGTGAAAGCCATATGTAAAGCAGCTGGATTTTGGAGGGCATTCAAATGCCATCCCCGCTTACTCATCCTATCTCCAATGATGTAGATGTTGAGTTTCTTGGAGCCGAACGCAACAACCGATACTTTCGGATCACCAAGGATATACAAATCTTCGGAGAATCGATGATTGACTTGTTCGGCGAAGAGTCGAGCTGCAGAGACGATCGTCCAGCATGCATCTTTGTAACCCCTACCTGTCAGCTCAAGGTTGGATGGAGGTGACTTACTCTGCTCCGACGTAGTTCATGACTGCCCATGCTCCTGCCAAGATTGATCCGGGTCTTGAACCGGCCATTGATGGTGAGGCGTACACTCCACCTGCCCAGTCTGTGATTACGTAGTACTGGAATCGACGAAGCTCAGGTGATTTGTACATGATCACCGAGGATCCTGGAGAGTCAGCAAGATGCACCTAGGGTTTGATGTAGGATACGAACCTTTAGGACAGAAAGCGTATTTGTGCTACAGGTCAGTGGGCCGCCTGAAAGGGTGGGAGATGGGACTCACGATATCACAACTGATAGCAGTTACGCCCTCGACCGCAAAATCGAAAGGCTCAACATCACCCTGGAACCCAGCACGATTGAGGAAAGGCATAATGAACGATCCAAGACAACAATCAACATGTAGACCGATGTTGGCCTTCTTTGCTAATTTTCCAAGAGCTGGGATTGGGTCCTATTCGTTAGACTCAGGTCCTTCGATATATGAGCGAAGACTCACAACGGCTCCATCGGGGAAATTTGGCGCTGAACCGACAATCATGATCGTGTTTATGTTTCTACCATTCAGCAATTACTCATGTAAACAGGTGGAGAACATACACAGCTCGAGCCATACGTCTGACATCAGCTTGTCGAGTGGCGTTATTGACGGGTATAACGTGGAGTTTGATCTTGAAGTACTCGCATGCTTTCCAGAACGCAGCATGTGCAGACTCGGGGATGACCCTGGAGTTGTCAGTACGGCAAAGGAGAAAGGCTTTGACTTACATCTCAGGTTCCGTGATACCTTTTGTCTTCCTCGCCCAATCTCGGTGAGTCTTGACGGACATCAAGATCGACTCGGTCCCGCCTGATGTGGCTACTCATTAGCGATGCTGCAGTGGTGGGAAGACTACTCACTGGTCCCAGCTCCGTTTGGGCCGCTGAAAAGGTTCAAACATATACTGACTATCTCGGCTTCCATCTTTCTGATTCCGGGGAACACATCTGGGTGAAGTGGATTCGATACCGTGAATTTAGCCATGGCTTCATTGATGACTTCTGTTAATTCCTTGCCGCCCTGCCCATCAGCTCAATCTTGACACATACAGCTCACTTACATGATAGACACATCCGCTGACCCGTCCATTGTCCACATCGCCCCTTTCGAGCATCTTGAGATTCTTCCATTCATTTTCTAACCACTGCCTATTCCTTCCTTGTTCAGGTAACGTCCGTACGGTAGTCAAGTTGATTCCATCGGGGAAAGTCTTGGGTGCGACCTTGGCTGACAAGTCCTTGCGTAGGTCGGAAAGTTCAGATTCGACTTTACTGGCGACAAAAGGTAAAGCTAGGAATTGACCAATAAAGAACTTTAATCAGCCTACGTAGCCTACTTTTAGTAACTTACATCCTTGATATGGGTATAGATCTCTCCAATTGATCCAAAGATACCCCTTGCCCAGATATGCCGCCATGCAGGAGCAAGCCATCGATCAATTACCCAAGCTACTACTAGGACTTTTGCGAGTGTACCGAAAGTGGCGTCAAGATTACGCAGCTCAAATTCGTGTCGTTTCACCTCCAAGAAAGCTTTGTCGAGGTGAGCAGCGACGATTGTAGGGGTGTGTTCTCTCCATGGTATTCTTGTGATAAGCTGTCTGATATCGGGCGGCGAGTACATCTTGACTTGATAGAGGGATGATAATGTACAGTAGATATCCTCTCTAGTAATCATGCAACGATTTCCACTCGGCTATCTCCAACGGCGACGGCCTGTGCCTGAAACCACGTGAGCTGTCCGGCCTGCACTCTGTCGATCTCCAGTATAGTATCGGACACCTTACACAAGTAATCGATATGCCCGAACTACCAGGTATATAACGATGTGCTAGGCAGTGATGAAGACTAAATATAGTAGAAGTCGAGAGAGCTCGAAAATTGATCGAAGAGTCATTGAGGGGTTACAAAATTACCAATGTCAACGCGACAGAGGATAAGATCGTTTATACGGGAGGAAGCAATCATGAGGATTTCGTAAGCTGTTTTCATTGCTACCTGCTCAATCAGCTGAGGAAAAGGCTAAAGAGGTCATGGGCAGAACGATCGAAGGATGTGAGCGGAAAGGGAAAAAGTAGGTCGCTACCTGAAGTAAAGCTGACTCCAGTTTCTGGTTGAAATTATCTGGTGAGGGGAGATTGCCAGTCTTACATTTCGGTATGACCGGGATGGTCCAGGTCAGCTGGGATATGTGTATTACCGGGATAAGCTGATTAGTAGTTGAGGGGACAGGAACCTACTTGGTATAGGCGGAGACCCAAGGAGATGGGGGACGAGTGGCCTCCTCGAGCAAGTCTTTTCACTTCTCACTGAATGAAGCTGATCAGAAGTTCTATAAGTTGTCAGTCTTTTCCTTACAATATAGTGAAGTGCTCAAGGGGTAGCACTCTCGAATGTGAACCACAGCCAGGAGCTGTATCCACCGAACCACGAGCCCTAGCATTCATGGACGGTACGTCAATCTCCGTCATCGAGTATTGACGCTGATGTAAAGGAAGACGGCTGGGCCGTATAAGACTTCTCCCAGAACCTGTCCTGGAGCAGAAACCGATCTCGGATCTTGGGTTTGACCCTATTCTCTCGCATCCCACATTTGAGGAGTTCAAGGAATTGATCGGGAAGAAGAAGGGGACTGTAAAAGGTGTTATCATGGATCAAGCGTTTAGTGCCGGTGTTGGAAATGTGAGTGGACATATCACCTCATTAAGCATGACGCTGATGACTAGTGGGTAGCCGATGAGTGAGACTCACAGAATCTAATTGGGACCCGCTAATGATTAGGGTACTATATCAAGCACGTATACACCCATCCTGCCCTACCCCTGCCCTATCCGAACAAAACCTCAAAGACCTCCACCACCAACTCCGTGCCGTGCCCCTTAAAGCAGTGGAAGTAAATGCGGACTCTCATCAATTCCCAGAAGACTGGCTATTCCGCTGGAGGTGGAGTAAAGGCAAGAAACAAGCCAAAGGATCAAAGAAATCAAAGAAGGTCGAAGAGGAAGAAGGAAGTGCAGATGAGCTGAAGCCTACTGGTAAGGATTTCTTGGCTTTGGTAAGTCCTTGAACCAGGGTTGCATGAATGGCGGCTGATGATAGCCTGATGGAACGCCTGCTACGATCGATTTCGTTGAAGTTGGAGGAAGGACCACTGCGTTGGTGAGGGAACTGCAAAAGATGCCAGAGGGTGTCGAGATCAAGGCCAAGATCACTAAAGGCGGGAAAGGGGCCAAGAAACGTAAAGCGGGTGGATCGGTCAGTTGCTTTTGTGCGAGACAGGAGAAAGAGCTTATATATAGGATGACGACACGCCTAGTGCTGGTGGACAGAGTGACAGTGAGGAGGAAAAGAAGCCCAAGATTAGTACGCCTCGTCAGAAGGCCGCTGCTCGACAGAAACTGCCAGGAAACAAAGAGGTCAAGACAAAGATCACCAAGGGTGGGAAAGGAGCGAAGAAGGCTAAAGCGGATGCCTCCGTTCGTTCTACCAAATGAGTATCCTAGCAGGAGCTGATGTACAGGATGACGATACGGCCAGTGCAGGTGGACATAGTGATAGTGAGGAAGAGAAAAAGCCGAAGATGAGTACACCTCGTCAAAAGGCCGCTGCGCGGGTGAAGGTGGAGCAGGAAGAGGTTGAGAGTCCGATCAAGAAGGTGAGTGTCTCTATCATCAGCGTATACAGAATCTGACTGACCAAGTTCTCCACGAACCTCTTATCACTATACCAATCACACACCTCACCCTCGATCCCACTCATTGCAAACCTACTACATCGTCACCCTGCCCTTCGCTTGAACCCCCCAGCCGCGCAAATCAGCCGGTACATCATCGGCCAGAGGTTCAGCCAAGATATCAAAAGGATCACGCAAATCCGGAATCAAGGCGGAACCACAGTCGGACGCTTCATCGGATTTATCAGACGCTCCATAAAAATGATATGAATCTACCGACCCAGCGTTTCTTACGGCTTACTTCACGGTGAGCTAGTGCTATGCACTTATTGACCGAGCTAAGTCCGCGCGCTCCCATAACAAACGAAATCTGGAGTGGCCCATGAGCCGAGAAGCCGAGACTATCAAGCCGGGGCAGCTGTTAAATTCCGTCTAAATTCGGAATATTAATTCGCCGAGTAATGCTGGAATCCGGCTGAACTGGATCTAAACGCCCACTTTATCTGCTGAATTTTTACCGCGAACGCGACTCGGCATTTTCCCATGAGATTGACATAAGATAAAGACCTCCTGATCGATTCTTGATCGTTCTTCACTATTGCTAATGAAATTGATCGACCATCACGGCCCTCGTGATATAGATATACCTCTTTACGACCTCGATCTTTGGTAATCAATTATTTCGGAGATGACCGATCCCAATTCCCCTTCGACATCTTATAAAGAATCTCTCGAACTCGACCCTCCGAAATCGTCAAACGATCAAGAGCAGGAACTGACCTTCGTCAATCCATGCTACGCTGCCCCGACCCCATTTACAGAACTCCAACCTTTTTCAAGTCGACAAAGTCAAAATAAGGTCGAAAATCAACCTGGGGGAGGTCACACGTGGGATACTATTCATGAAGGTGATGAGAAGGTTTATCGAGATGGCGAAATCCAGTCGAATGAGGAGGGCAGGGAGAGGGTGATGTCGAAGACAAAGATGTTCTTGACTGCTGCGGGGATGTGTTTGACTTACTTTCTTGGAGTGAGTCTTCCCTTATCAAGACCTCTTCATCTGATCATGTAGACTGCCTCATCGGCTTCTGTAACGCTCATGATCCCTGATATCGCTCGGAGTCTTCAAGTATCAGAGTTGTCGGCTCAATGGGTCGTATCAGCCTATTCGCTGGCATATGGCTGGTAAGTCCCCCTTTCCCCTTCTCACTTCCATACCGATCTCTATTTCATCCCCGCTCCCCCTGGACCCATATTGAACCTCCGCCTCGCCTACATACATCTTCCACTGATCCATGTGGATCCGCCGGGCAGTTCACTGATGTTCAGTGGACTATTATTCGCTGGTCGACTAGCCGACCTATTCGGTCGAAAATGGTTGTACCTAGGAGGTCTATCAACTTTCTGTATCTTCTCAATCATCTCGGCCGTCATCAAGGTAAGTAATGAACATGCATTGTGCTGAACAAGCTGACAGCCCAAGAATAGGATCGGATTATGCATTCTTCGAGCTATTTGTGGTCTTGGTCTCGCTGTCGCTTCGCCTGCTGGATTCGGGATTGTGGGCGTTACTTTCCGTTACGAACCTGCCCGAACAATTGCTTTTGCAGCATTCGGTCTAGGCGCGCCGTTGGGAGCAGCCTGTGGAACGTTGATTGGAGGTGCAATGGCCTCGATTTCGAGGTAAGCACATTCTCCCACAACTGAATCACTGCTGATAGAACAGTCAAGGATGGAAATATCTGTTCTACCTACTGGGTGGTCTTGCCGTCATTCCTATCGTCATTGGTCTCATTGTTATTCCTAAAGATGATCCCTCACTGCGAAACATCGATGAGGATAGACGTATCGATTGGATTGGAGGATTTATCGTTACTGCTGGATTATGTCTTTTCTGCTTCAGCTTGACGGAAAGTGGAATCGCAGAGAAGGGCTGGGCTACTCCTTGTATGTCATCCCGTCTCTTTTACTGCTCCCTTCAGTCCCCTCTTGCTCATGGAGACTGGCTGACGTCAGACGTACCAACCCTACTAGTCATCTCAATCCTACTCCTCGTAGCATTTGGATTCTGGGAAAGACACCTAGAGCGAAACACTACCTTCCCCCCTATTGCCAAATTCTCCCTATTCACTCGACACAACTACAAAGTAACAATCATTATCATTTCGACATTCTTCATTACAATGTCGGTTTATGGATACGTCTACTTGGCTACTATTTGGTATCAGACACATATGGGTATGACGGCTTTGCAGAGTGCTATTAGGATGTTGCCTTGTATGATTGCTGGGACTATTGCTGCTGTATGTCTTTTATTTTCCGCTTGGTTAGTGGAGAGCTGATGAGTAGGGGAGTGTAATGTGGCTTGGACCGAGGGTTAAAGCTCCTGTTTTGATCTTGATTGGATGTTCTCTTGGCAGGTGAGCTATAGTGGATAGGCGGAATGCTGATGAAGTAGCATTGCATGCCTGCTCTTCGCTGTTGAACCAAAAGGGACATCGTACTGGGCATGTCAATTCATCTCCTTGATGTTGATTCCATGGGGTATCGACTTGTAAGTTGAGCCGCTCTGATTCGGTCGAAGCTGAACTGCAGTATGGTCTGCCTAGGGAATGTCATGATGTCAAACCTAGTTGAGCAGTAAGGCTTTATTCACTGTATTAGATAATGACAGTAAGATAAGCTGACAGTCAGGGACGAACAATCAGTAGGAGGCGCAATCTTCCAAACATCAATTCAAATCGGTGCATCAATCGGTACATGCCTAGCTTCACTAGTCTCAACAACCAGAGCAGAGACCACAGGAGACTTAGCAAGGGGATTGAAAGATGGGTTCTGGATGCTTACTGCTTTCGCATGGCTTGGTATGTCCCAACACATGGGTTTGGGGATGGTGCTAATGGTAGTCTTGGTGGTCATTGGATTTGGATTGAGGAAAGTCGGTTTGGCGAGGGATGTTAGAGGTGTTACAGGAATCAAAGTCATTGCTGGACCTCATTGATCTGCACGACTGTGAAAATGATATGGTATCGGAGATGTGATAGAGCTTTATAATGATGTAAGATAGATACATGGATCTAATAACAACCAAAGGAGGTGTGTATGTTTGATTAAAGTCCGAGCTCAATATATGTGTATATGAATTCCAATATGTTCATATTCCTTTCCTTCTCATTCATCAACCATCATTTCTCTTTCTCTTTCCCACCTATCATTCTCACTCAAGCCTCAGTAGAGTAGCATCCGAATTCCCTTTCTGTACTCACCACACCGAATACCCAGCAACAATGTCGAAAAGAGGTCTCTCAATGGAGGAGAAGAAAGTCAGGCGTAAGCTACCGCTCGCGTCCTGTAGTAAAGAGCTGATGTTCAAGTCTTGGAGCTGTTTCATGAAGAGGTAGATAGCGGTTCCTTCCATATAGGCGTTACCTGATGTCCAGGGAGAGTTCTTCACTTTCAAGGAACTAGAGAAGATCGCTCCTAGTATGTCTCATTTCTCTTCCTCCCTCTTTCTATTCACCTTTCTCCTTCTCTTCCCCAAATCTCTTCGACGTTCACTCAGTCCTTTTGAGATGACCTCAGCTGACATACACAGAGCAGAAAGGGATTAGTAAGCTTTCATGTGCAGGTCTTTGTAAAAGCTAAACCCCAGCCCAGCAGACCGTCAAAGACGTCCTCACCGAAGTGACGGGTGATAGTCTGGTTCAGTTTGATAAGATGTAAGCTACCTATGTCGACTTGCCAGTCAAGTTGATAACATAGCGGTACCGGAAATTGTAAGATCAGCTTTTTTCACCGCGTCAAGAAAGCTGATGATCAGATTATTGGTCATTCCCATCAGCAGCAGGAGCAGTCGTCAGCTTTTTTACCCTTGTTAGCGTAGAAGATCAGCTGACGATCAGAAACAATATGCTCTCGATAAAGCAAAAGCCGAATTGATAAGTATCGATCAGAAACTCGCCGAATCCGCCATATCCCTCAAAGAAGCTCAGAAAGGAAGGGAAGAAACGGTCAGTTCTCCTTCTAAGTTTGGTACAGTTGCTAATGTTCAGGACGAACGAGCGAAATTACTAAAGACCCTTCGAGAGGTTAATGAAACTGCTTCGGGCCTCAAATCGGAATTGGCGGCTTTCGGAGCTGCTGATCCTGTTAAATATGAGAGAAAGAAGGATGCGGTGAAGGTTGCCAAGGAAGCGGCGCAGAGGTGGACTGGTGAGCTGTGCGGAATGAGCATGAGGCGAAGCTGATGGTAGATAACACTCTGATCCTGATGCAGTATGCCAAGGGCGGAGGACAAGTCGAGGACGAGCAATTGAGGACCATGTTGGGGATTGGTGAGTCCCGTGTGCTTGATATTGCGGAGCTGATTTGTAGACGAGACCTGGGATGATTTGCCTCTATAGTCGGTATCGATTGTAGTCGTGAGTTGTAGTCGTGAGGAGCCGTAAATACGAGAAGACTAGGAAGATGCACATAGAGCAACGGATGCGATGCGATTCATGCGACACTCTTTCAGCTTCTCTAAAGGTACATACATATTGACAATCTCCCATCTCAGCCGCGCTCCGTGAGACTAGAAATATCCAGGTCGGAACAGAGCCGAGATGGATTCACTAGACCATCAGTTCATGCCTTCACGCGAGTCAAGGCCAGCTCACCCATTGTGCGTCCGTCGTATACTCTCTGCGATGATGGGGGCGATATCGACAGTTTCTAGCATACCTTCACAAGCTGCTACTCGTTCCGTTTGGTCGATCGAATTGGTCACCTGAAAGTCAGCTTATCTCCTTTACCACAAGAGCTAGCTTACGATAAGCTTGACGACGGGGAGACCCTTGAGGTTTTCCATGGTCGTCTCACTCAATAAACCTGACAGTCAGTCCTGTCGACGATTTCGCGATGCCCATAACATACCGTGAGAGATCAAGGCGTAGACCTCCTTGGCACCAGCATCCTGTAGGACACCAGCAGCCAACCTGACAGTATGTCCAGTATCGACCATATCATCCACCAGAATCGCGACTTTACCCTTCACATCTCCAACGAGCAATTCCATCTTTTCGACGATAGCACCCTCTTCCTCTTCGTGAACTGATCCAGAATCTGATCCCGATGGGGTAGGTGGGACGGTGGGGACGTAAGCGGGTAGATCTCGTTTACGTTTACGGTTGATCAATGCGAAATCAAGGTTGAGCTGGTCTGCTAGGGCCGTAGCACTACACATTAGCTCATGCCGCAAGGGAACAGGTCAAAGCCTACCGCTTGGCACCACCTGCATCTGGACTGACGATGATGGCGTTCTTCCATCCTGGGATTTCCTGCTTGATGTAGGTAGTGAGGATAGGTTCGGAGAATAGATTGTCGACTGGGATATCGAAGAACCCTTGGATTTGGGAAGCGTGCAGGTCGAGAGTAATGACGTGATCGGCTCCGGCGACGGTGAGCAAGTTTGCGACAAGTCTGGACGTCAGCTTGGTATGCGATGGAGTCATCTATAGCTTACTTAGCGGTGATAGGAGCTCGAGACTTGTCCTTCTTGTCCTGCCTGGAATATGGGAAACAAGGGATAACAGCAGTAATTCGCTTGGCAGAAGCAGTCTTGCAAGCTGTAACATCAGCCCCGTCCCAAAAACTGAATGGGTAGACTGACCAGAGATCATAATGAGCAATTCCATAAGGTGATCATTGATAGAAGGCGGACTGGGAGACTGAAGGATGAAGACATCTTCATCTCGGACCGACGAGTGGATTTGGACGGAAGTCTCGAGTGACAGGAATTTAGAGACGGAGCAAGGGGTAAGTGTAATACCGAGCCTAATGATCAGCGTCAAGCCTTCCTCCGGATTCATCACCTCCGTGAAAGAAGACCAATCTAACACGGAACGTGCGAGATGGGAAACGTGTGTGTTTTTTGGGGTATCGAAAGGAGGGTATGAGGTAGAAGGCACGGTGGTCTCAGAAAAATGAGAAGTGGACATACCGAGCAGCGACGGCCTCTGCGAGCTTGGGGTGGGCATTGCCTAGGTCTTATAAGCCCTTGCTGGTATGTAGATGGGATAGGAGGTAGACATACCCGTGAGCAGCTTGATTGAGTTTCCAGTCTGATGCATTGCGTTGGACTAAAGGGTGTTCTCCAATGTCGCGATATTTGATTTGGTTTATTGAGCTGTTTCCTAGCTTTGGGCGTGCACTCGCTGCTGACTTCTGGGTCGAGGTATCGTTTTGCTCGATACTATGTCCTAGCCATTGACTAGTGTATGCTACTCTTGACAGGGGATATGTATACGACAATTTGATACTACAGAATGACGGATAAGAAATATAGAATTCCTAGGTAGACGACTATTGACGGGAGCAAATACTAAAAGAAGTAATATTGAAAGATGGAGACTGTACCTACTCTCTGGTGCTCGACACCGTTCTACTATTGACGAGATCTGCAGTCAAGAGTGCGTCTCTGCTCATGGAATTGCAGCCGCAAGTCAGACATGGTGAGAGCTTCAGGCTGCCTTGGGATGCTCGGACCAGTAGCCTCAAAGAGGGTAGAGACGTAATAAAGAGAACATACACTGAGTTCGCCGTCTGCGGCTTGAAAGCGGACACCTGCCATGGACAAAAGACGAATATCATGGCGAAGAAGAGGGGATTCCTTATTTGGGCTCATGCGACACTGTGACTACGACGAATCAAGACGCAAGACGGCCACAGGCGCGGACCGTAGGGCTATGACGGATGTCTTGATCCTCGGCCAATGGTGGACGACCGGGGGGGACTGGTTCTATCTGAAGAGACTATCATCCTCTTTTCTATAATGATGATTTTGTTTGGAGCTGAGCTTGGTCACCAAGACTTGCTGTATTTGGGGTTATTCACCGGTGAATTTGCTTTCGTGACATACCTCCTTCCACGACTTCAGATTTGTCCTGAATAAACCGGGCAGTACAGTCAATGTTGTGCTACCAGATTATGACCATTATAAACATGCATGAATGCTTCCTCTGGTCTGCCCCACTCCCCAAAATCGATGACCCCTGAACATGACAGACTCTCGAATGTGGTAACGAACCCGGCTCGGCCTGAAGAAACCATCACAAGTCATACTCCCTAAGATGACACACTACCGGGGAAGGCGAACGATTTGCGGAGAAGTATGACCGTCGGACACGGGTATGTATAAGATTGGAAGCTGGCCGACTTGCTCTCAGATTATGCATCATCTGCCGTGACCGCGGGATGCGAACATGGGTCCGAATGTGCCAAGCCCATTTGAGATCTCGGATAGAC
>Ga0308160_10004111_pt1 | contig 15771 bp, 20 predicted proteins | sample PhyFR1_FD_201036 | JGI IMG/M metagenome (GOLD analysis project Ga0308160, IMG submission 201036) | Phyllosphere microbial communities from UC Gill Tract Community Farm, Albany, California, United States - DLSLF.R1 | ecosystem: Host-associated > Plants > Phyllosphere > Unclassified | place: USA...
TTCTGGATGAACACGGTTACGAACGGTTTCGAAGTGGATATAGGTGGATATACTAAGTGGAGGTAAATGTTGCATGACGCGCCTAATTTCACTCGACGCCGTCTTTTCGGGTCAGCACGCCGATCATAGGCTTCCCAATATGACTTGGTCAGTAAACGTCGTGTCCGCAATGCACTGGTGACGGGTCCATCAAGCAGTCTGGCATACTTGCGGCTATACAACAGACTTCCAGATGCTATTCAAGAGAAAGTCCGGATCAGGAAGACCCATCGACGGAACTCGGAAGGCTCCATACACTATAGGGTGCTCACCACGCAATGACGCGATGCGGATTAGCTTAAGGTTGTCGGCAATGGGCAAGGTGCCGACCGAACCGGGGATAGTGGTACGTCCAGTCTCGAGTTCAAGCCTGATTGTAACAGTATCGGCACTCCATTCAAGGTGGTTCGAGTGGAGAAGGTTTGATGGGAGTTGAGTGGGGTCTGATGGGACAGATAATGGAATAAAAGCAGACCCGCTGCAACGTATGGCTCTCAACAAAATGCCAACTTCATCCACCAAAGCTGCCAACACGACTTTACGCCGAGCCTCCAAACGAGTGTCGTCCGCGTTCAAAAGCGCATTCGGACCCTACAGCCAGACCGATGATCATACTCAAGCTACCCTTGACACCATGCGTGGATGGCTTGAAGATGACAACGTGAATATGGAAGATCTCCTAGTGAGTCCTTCCAACATGCTGTGTCAGGTGTTCACTGGCTAATCAGATCAGTATGGCATCATCGGAGAAGGTGTCTATCAAGAGATCTTTCCCCCTGTCCCGTACTCTGTTGAAGGCAGTGCTGCACTCTTTGACCATTATCGAAACAATATCGGTAGAAACACTATCAACTCGCTCATGTACACGCTTAATCCAACCCATAATAATGAAGTCACCGGTCATCCCAGCAAGTCTCGCCAGGAGCTATGGCGCCGAGTATACGAAGCTAGGAATAGGCAGAAATCCTTGTTACAGACTGCAGGCGCCTCCATGATGTATGGTATGGCAAGCCCTGGCAGCACGTGCCCACCCCAATCCGTCTTCGACAGACTCGACACTGCGACCGATTCCAAGGTCAATCGTCAGATTGCTAGGAATCTGTCGAGGCTCGTGAGTCTCACATTGGAGGAGCAGGATATATGGCGGAATGAAGAGAAAGCACAGGACGAGAACGGGCCAGATAGGGGAAGGGTGCTAGATCGAGCCTTCTCCACCCACAACAGGCTCTGATTCACCGCATATATGTATTTGTGCTCCTTTGTGTGACTCGAATGCTAAACTGTATCGTTGGGCTCTCGGCGATGGCAGACCGGTGGGGCAGACAGTGAAGGGATGTCAGGCTCCACTCGACTTCGGATTGCGCTTTCCCCTAAATATTCCCATCTTTGACCCTGACTACGTACACTCACACCTGTCTCGACATCCCAGACCGTCTCTCGCCATACTGGACACTCTATTGAACCACATCATACGCTACAATGCCCCCATCCATCTTCAGGTCTATTGCCAGCTTGCTCGGTCCAAGCGAAGTCGACAGGATCCAAAACACCCTCAACACTCTTGATGCAGCCCCGGAGAATGTCCCGACGGCCAAACTAATGGTAAGCAAGGTCACCTCCAGATTAGGGGCTCGAACACTAATGACAGATACCTATTGTGGACAGATTCTTCTCCCGTCAGACACGTCGACCTCGCTCCAGACTGACGGCGGATATCGATTTATATAGTACTACCAAAGCGGTACTTCCCAATATCACCCTGGAAGACCTCGAGGTCAGCTTGGACCCCGACAAAAACGAGAGATACACTGGAGTAGCCGGCGACGAGCGAAGAAGACGATTCCAGGTTCTCAAACAGCAAATCGATGGTATTCGACTCGAGGTCTCCACCAAGTATCTCAGTGTTCAGTACCGAACAACCTCCCAAGGTATGGCGTTTCCGGCATTGACGTCGACCGAGGCCGGTCTTGACCATCTCACACAACCTACGCAGATCGCTGAGATTGCTCTCAATTTAGAGTTCCTGGTGGGCGAGACGAGGACCGAGATGAAGATCTTCAGGGATAAAGATCGAGGTGTGATCACTCAGAGGTGATCAGAGGTGTACATAAGCCAGGTAGACCCTTTTCAGCCATGCAACGGTGTAGGTAATATTGCCGCCCTCACAGCAGTGGCCACCATACTTTTGAATTGATAGTCCTTCAGCCTTCTCTTCTACAATGTCTGAAAAGAACGGCTGCCCTAGCGGATGCTTCCGCGTCCACGAGTCCACGTTTGTAGGTCCCACCCCGCTCGCTGACTTTGCCCACTTGTCCACCGTCTCGTGATCCAGGTGAGAGCGGATCCGGGCACTTGCGTTACCCCCACCGTCTCTGAAATTATATCATAGACTCGAAGAGGCACGATCAGGCTGACTCTCCCCTGAGGCAAGGCCATCGTACTCGTGGTATAAGCATTGCTCGCGACTTCTCAGCCATGCTGAGCCTATCCGCTGACCGGGGGAAGGCTTGAGCGAATTTAAGGGTGAATCGTGAAGGGGAGTGGAGTGGTACGTCACTCGAGCCTATTTTTCACTTTGTCCCTTTCATACTCCGAGCCGAGTGCAAGATCACCTGGGCTTCCGTGCGATCTGGTGCGACTATATTAGATGGCTTGAACATATGTTAAAAACCCATCCGTCATCAACTTCTGCCGAACATGTCACTATCAAACCCAAGTCTGAACACGAGTCTTAGTGACTATACAATCGCATGCAGACAAGAAGTGACAACGCTGGCTTCCCTCCTGGCGCTTGACAAACAAGGCTCTCTGGGCCAAGGTATCGTGAGTTCATGCTCTTTATCTTTGCTCCTGTATCGATCTGATATCTATAGTTTGATGCCTTGAGCGAACATTACGAGCTGGACACCCAGCAATTCGAGCGATCAGAACAAGTAGGCAGCCTGATATCGCATCAGAGCCTCGTCTCGGCCTTGTTTGAGGCTGTTCCCTGCCCTAGCACTGAGTACCGATCCGAGGCTCAGCGTAAGGTGATTCAAAGGGGTGGTCAAGTCGAGGCCTGGATTGGAGCGCTCAAGCTCGCCAAAGACACGGACGATGATGATATCATCCACAGGGCTGAGGAGGAACTCTATGAGGCGGTTGAGGGATCAGTAAATGCGTGGACTACCCTTGTATGATGTACTCTTGATGACCAACGGGCATTGGACAGGAAGCTGGCAAGGCTTGAAAATGGAAGGATTGGGGGTGGGACTAGGGAGACGAAGATTTACATATGAGAGTAAGGGCGCTCGCAGGTCGGCTATTGGATCATGTACTATTGCAAGCAAGTTCATGATTGTGTATATACACCACAACTGTTCGGTCATAGAGCTGGTCCGTGATAGAATTGGTCTATGACAAGTCGGCGCATGAGATCCCAGCCCGTGCTAGCCGGAACCAGTATTGAAGCCTATTTGGGACATTGGGAGACCCAATCGAAGACCAGTGGTGCATGCCTTTGAATCTTAATCCCCACTCCCACGCCCCTTCTTTTGATGGCCACTTGTCTAGCCACTCGTCCGTCATCGCCTGGCGTTCCCCAGTGGAGTTACATGGTTCCCGATTGAATACTGTGCTTCCTATTGTGATTGTTGAATTCCATCACTTTTTGCAGACCTCTGTACATCTCCTAACGGCATTAAGAAACCATCATGCCTACCGCTACTCACTCCCGAACCGACTTCGCTCAGACAAAGGGCCAGCCCGAGCTGGCAACTCTCAGGTCGCTTGAAACTCTGCACAATGCAGGTGTGCTCGAAGACGGCATGGTGAGCCCCGAGCAGAAATACTGGGCTGACTGACCATAAACAGTCTATCATTATCAAGTCTAATCTTTTACTCCAGGAAGACCCCTCTGAACTCTCAGTCTACGTCAGAAGCCTCAATGTAACTCATGACGATATGATCCATGCGCTCACCGTGTTCCAGCCTTGCCCGGAGACGCAAAGACGATTCGATGCAGCACGAGAGGCAGTCAATCGAGATACTCGATTAAGGGAATGTGATCAGGCTCTTGAGATGGCCAAAAACACAAGTGACTCTGTCCTGGAAGAAGCCTTAGCAAGGACCAGGGATCAATTGATCAGCAGGTCGGCAGTATCGTGGGCTAAGCTGGTGGACACTACTCTGAGTGATTGTGAAGAGTGGGGAGATCAGTGGGAGGAACTGAAGGTGATGGCGAGTCGTATTGATATTGAAGATTGCGATGGATCATGGGTTTTGTAAATATGCATAAACAGATACACATGCCAGATTTCTCGCAAAGTTTAAGACCCGTTCCATCGGCCTAACGATCCGTCCGATTGTGCAAGGCTTTGCATAGGGATCCATGCGAGAGGGGTTACGTTGCAATAGGCAGCTGACGTGTGCACACTGACATATAAAGATAAGCCTTCCTCCGGAAAACATGTGACATAGTGGAAATACAGTTAAGAAGTCTTTTCGGCTTTTCCCAGACCACCTGACTACCATCCATTGATAGCTCGGGCGGAAGGCTATTCTTTCTCCACACGCGGAGGAAAAGTAGGTATATGAGTAGAGACTATCAACCAGAAACACAACTCACATCCATCACTCACATTTCGACCATGCTCAGACCTGTCTCGAGGGTTTCCAAGATCGCTTCTAAGCTCTCCAACGTCGAGTCAATCTCACGTACAAGCCAGATACTCAGGCAATGGCGAAAGGATGGTACCCTTGGTCCTAATCTGGTGAGTTTTACCCTCTTGATCTATGAGCGTTCGTGGAACGCTAAACATCCAGAACCGAACTCTCCGACATGAATTCGCAGAACAAACATCCTTTCCAACACCCCATCCTGATGTCCCCGCCCTTTCCAATCTCACTATGTTGGAGCCCAGAGCCGGCGATCCTGAACTCTCAGTGCAAGCTATTAAGGCGTTCCTTGATCCTCCATCACTCTGGGAGGAGAATTACAGCAAAGCTGCCAACACATGGAATCCTACCGAAAACCTTTTTGGTGACAACTACAAGACATCTGTCAGAAATCTTGATCCTACTCCACTCCAGAGCTTCTTGCGAAAGCATGAAAAGAGATCAGTTGAGCGCCAGTCGCAAGCTAGTGAGGTGGATCAGGGGTCGGTGTCAGGAGAAGCCGAATCCAAGGAGAAGTTGCTGATGGACCAGGAGTTGGACGTTTTGGCGGAACAGGTCATGAGGCAGATTTCATTTTGTCTTGACAAGGACATGAAAGCATCAAACATCTCGACTGAAGGCTGATTTACTGATGATATCTCACTTCCCCCCTTTGTAATATACCACAGGATTGGTGAGAACGATGCAAGGCAGCTATGTATATATGCAGAAGTTGATTTACTTGGTCTTACAATTTGCGTGACAGAATAGTTGTACCTGAATCAACAATACGCGACTGACTTTACTCTCTACAATCTTGTCAACACATACAATATACATAGAGTAAGTAACATGGCAGAAGTCCCTCCTACGCCTCTTCTACCGACTAGAATAGGAGGATGGGATCTGGAGGGCGAATCTCTTTTGATGGATCAAGGACCGATATTTGGGGATGAATCAATGATGGAGATGACTTTTGAGATGAGTCGGATTGAAGATGGGCAAGGGGACGGGGATTACTGGAAGACGGCGGAGGAGGGGGATGACTCAACAGGGACTATAGTGATGCCTGTAGAGGAGAGGGATGCCGTGGGTTTAGTGGAAAAGCTGGAGGATTGGGAAGTCGAGGTTGCGAGGGAAGCAGGAGGGCATTTAGATCGTCAAGAACCGGCTTTTTTCGCCGAGAATATCGAGAATGTATCGTACGGTACGGTAGACGACGATGACTACTATGGTGACTATCCACCTTCGCCATTCCTCGACAGATCCACCTGGAAATCGAAACGTGCGATAGATGTCGCCCAACCGAGTAGGCTACCCGAAGAAGACTTACAATCACCACTCCCACCAAACATGGAAATCTCGTTCAATCAAGCCGAACTTGAGTCTCCTGGATCCGCATCAGTGTCGTTAGAGGCGATCGTCCCGGAAGAGACGACCTTTACCGCTCGTGGAGATAAGCCGACTTGGGCAGAGGAGGAACGGAGTTTGTCCCTGGAATTGGCACGATCACAGGGAATCAGCTTAGTAATGGATGAAGAGGGAAACGAAGGAGGCAAAGAAGGGCCTCATATCATGAGTGGTATTGGTACTGCTAAGCGCCCTGCAAGCTCGCCTCACCAATCACAAGAGAAGAAGAAATGTACGTCCCCCTCTCTTGTACCGATACCTTTCGGGCTGACGGTATAGCTAAACAACGATCACCAAGTCAAGATGACTACTACTCCCGTCGACTCTCTCGATCAGTATCTACGACCTCTACAACTTTCGTATCCCCCATTATCAACTCTATCGATCTTCCAATCTCAAAGCATCTGGGACGATCCTCTTCGATTAGTCAAAACGCTGTCGCTGGCCCTTCCCGGCGTGTCTCGGTTCCAGACCCTGCGCGGAAACCGGTAGCAAGTCCGCCTATACATGGCTCAGTAAGTCTTTGAGGTCATGTGTCAGTCTAGCAGAGACGGAGCTGACACGATAGATTCCGGCACTTTCAGTCCCGATTGGAAACGAGGAAGAAGACGGACCTCCCCCTCGACCTAGTTTCATCTCCCGATTAATCGCTAGATCCAGTATCTTACACCCTGTTTCGGCTGCCGACCGCAGCCCACCCTCCAACACGACTTCTGGCCTCCCGTCAATACGCGACCCATCCTCGTTGAGTGATGCATGCGCCTCGCAGGCGGAAATCCCGCCAATCATCCACGAACCCGACTACGTCGAAGACGTCGAGACTGCTCGGTCGCGACGGGTGTCTGGCGCATCATCAACACATCCGACATGGGATATCGGCCACGGCGAGCAGGAAGATCAATCAGCCCGCTTCTCGGACCGCAGCCTGTTCGGCCGCTCAGCATCCCGAGGACCTATGCATCACGATGGCAGATCATTGGACTTCTCCATCCGGAATATGTCGGCAGCAAGCGAAACACCTATCACCTCACCAGGATTATCGACGTCTGATCTACCGACGAGTTCGCACCTTGACCAATCGACTTCTTCACGTAGATCACGCCATGTGGACCATTCTATCCCAAATACAGAACAGGATGCACCCGTCTCCCCAGGCATCTCTCACTCCCTAGACACTCCTGGTGGTGTCCTCACTACCAAGACCGCTGAATTTGTCGAGTACGATTCATCAATCTCTTTGATTGACTCGCAGTCATTACGAACAAGTACGATCAACAAGAGCGATAACGAGAATTCACTACGTCGAACAACTTCACAGCGGGTCATCGGATTCTTCTCTGATCTCCTTCGGACGTCGACTTCCAGTCGGTCGGGATCCGATCAGGTTCAGACACCTACTACCGATCGGTCTGTATCGGGAGAGGAAGGGGTGGACGGGAATGAGATTAGTGCGAAGGAGATGGGTGCCGAGCCGCAAGAGGAATACGAGGATGAGGAATATGAGGAGGAGGAATATCAGCTGGATAGCAGACATGATCGTCGGAATTTGGGCGAGAGTCGTTCCCAGTAAGCTTTGACCCCGAATCTCTGAAGCACAGAATACAGCTGACGGTTAGATACTCGGCTGATCCTCATTATGGTACCTACATACCCCCTCCTCCTCGATACATTCCCCTAACCCGACCCAACAAAGCCCCCATCTCCCATACAGCCTCACGAGCCGCTAATCCCGTCCGTCGACCTCGCCCTAATCCTGTCACTTCGAGACCAAGCGGTACCTCGTCCTTCGCCTCTGCTGCCCTCGCTCGCCTCCCTCCGCCCGGAAAGGGATGTTCCTCAGCAGGGGAGAAGATCATAGTGAAACCCCTCGAGAGGGCTAGCAACCTTCAGGCTAGACGGGCTTTGTTTGAGAAATCAAAGAATCAACCCGTATTTCCCATTGTTCCCGGAAAGGAGAATCTCCAAACCGGTCTGAAATCTGATAGAGGCATTTCAGCGCTTCTTGAGGAGAGAAGGAAGCTAAGAGAAGCTGAGGAACGGAAAAGGTGGAAGGAGGAGGACAGAGCGCATAGGGAAAGAAGGAAGGAGACCGTTGTCAAGGCCAGGCCTGTTCCAGACATGTACCGAAGGAAGCTCCATTGAAGTAAATTTACCTATTGCTTGTGCATGTATTGCAGCTGCCATCACACCGGTCTTGCTTACCAAAGATATTGACCGCGATGAACCGAATAATGCAGGCGGCTGCATGCTTGGCGATGCAGGTGGTCGGGCGAGGGGACGCATGTAGAGTATGGAGACGGTATACGACAAGCTGAAAGGGTACTTGACCAAATTACTCGAGATCACGGATGCATGCTTCGGTCCCGAAAATCTATCTAGGTCTATGGGGCGCAACTTCACCTTATCCGCTCATCTCGGAGCCTGTGGCAAAACTTTGTGTCGCCTCTGCCGGTGCCATGAGTAGACTCCGAAAGGGTATCGAATACCAAGGTGGTGTGCAAGAGAGGGCGTTCTCTAATCATTCATGCATATGAACTTTAGGGGAGGATACAAAGCAAGAAAACGGAAATTGAATGCAACGACTAAACACTAAGGCTCAAGCCCTTTGACACAATATATCAAAAGCACTGGACTGGAATTCCCTGCAGCCCCATCCAACGTGACAAGTGGCTCCATCGGTGGAGCCAGGGACAGTGGACGACCTTGGCTCAGTAGGGATACTCATCCTGTACATCAGATCGTACCCGACTACACCCAAAAGGCAACTCACCTAGCCACGTAGAGCGGGTGTTTCTGCCGATCAAAGCCGACAAGCAGAGGATGTAAACGGGGTCTCTGTGATGTGCCATTGCTAACCGCTATCCACTCAAAGAGCGAGGGATTCACCAAAATCTCGTATGCCGCCTTGTAGGCGTACTCTCCGTTATTATGGGCGTAATAGCAACCTATCGGGATTAGCTGATGTGTACTTCTTTGACCATATACGTATAAACGCACCATCGTCCAAGTGTTTTCCCGTTTTCCCGAGGACCAAACCCTCCGCAGGATAAATTGAAGGGTTGCAGGGGATCTCCGCTCGGGCAATGGCAAAAGGTCTGCTTTCGATTATGTCCTCATTACAGCCTGTTTGATGTGCGGATGACCAATCAACGTCTGGACCGGGCCCTTGGTGGCCGACTTGTACCCAGAGCGGCTGAGCGAATCGGTCTTGTGATCGAACAGTGGGAGAGACGATCCTTTCGTTATCGGTCACACTCGAATGAGTGTCGACTTGAAGTTGAAGTTGTTGTGACCCCGGCAGCCCAAATCCCCAACAGCCCGGGGTCCAGCCATTTGGTCCGTAGACGGTGTCGCTATGAAGTATCGGCATGTCGAGGACTGACCCCAGGAAAGGTCGAAGGAAGAAGGGTTGACCTCGTAGCATACCATAAAAGTCCAGGTCCTCCTTAACCGTAGCGATGACCTGATCCGCCGAGTCGGTAGTCGAGATGACAGACCACATTGTCTCCTCACCAAGTGCCACCTTTACCTTGAGCCACCTCAAGGCGCCCGACTCCGAGCCAACCAGAACGCCATGTCTCCATACCTGTTCTACAGTCGACGCTTGCCTTTTGTCGGCCTGATATCTGATCAGGCCATGCTTGCGGTTATCGCGCCATGTACCCGAAGAGATTGAATGAGAGCACTCAAGTTGACCCTCTCCGTGTTTCAACTGATTTCCTTCCGATGTTGTCCTAACATCTCCAATGTAGACGTTCTCCCTGGTCACCAGATACTGCCATTTTCCGCCGATACGCTCCCACCGATTTGTATCATTGGAGTGAGGCCGTCTCCAGACAAAGACCTCGATGCTTCTCCATTTTTCGGTAGCGATGCCCATGATATCGTTCAAGCTACTGACCGCGACTTTGTCGGCGAAGATACTGTAAACGGAGATGTCATCGGTTGACTCGGATTGCAGGTTTCGCCATCGTCTCAAAATTCGTAGGAGACCTTCCAGCTTGAGGACATCGCCAGCTTCACGTTCAGGTTTGACGACTACCAGTATTCGCTCGCGTGGATACATCATCCCTAATTGGATCTCCTCGACCGGGCAGAAGGCACTGCTCATATCTTTGAACCTCGCAGCCATGCCTTTCATCTGGGTAAACTCTTGCTGTCTTTTGTCAAATTCGGCTAGCGCAGATCTGGTGATGACGTCCATCTCGAGAAGCAGATTCTCCAGGTTGTGTTGTGATCCATCGTCGGCTAGAGTTCTGGCGGCAATCAAATGTTCGGAGAATCTTTCCGTGATACCGTTGATCTGTGAATTCAGGGTGTCCCGGAATTGGTTTACGTGTGACGCGAGAGTGAGGCAGAGCCCCGACCATTCGCCGAGATCATCTCCCAGACCAATCATTTTGGCCTGAGCCGAGCGAAGCCGGCTGTACGCTTTGATCAGACCCTCGCGCATCTGCTGTCCCAGTTCGTAGCAGATCGATGTCGTGCTGGAATCAGCCGAGGCAATTGGAGCCATCGTGATTTTGATCGGAACCGGGTCGGTCCGAGTGCTAGTGATGGATTTGAAAAGGTCCGCGGCCTCTTCGAGGGTTGTAGGTTGGTTGGGAATGTCATAGCCTTGCCCTTCAAGCTCAAGATCTACTTTGGACGTTTTCGTATGGTTCGACCCTTTGACGTCGGCCGTCAATACCCCAGCAATGCTAGCTAAGCCTTTAAGACTGAAGCTTGCCTTCAAGTTCCCTTTGACCTCGCTGGACTCGGAGTTCGTCGTCCTGTCACTGGCCAGGCGGAGAGACAAAGTGTGTCCATAGGTGACCTCAGTGACTATATGAGTTGGCGCGATCTTTCCCTTCGCGATCCGCTCCCGAACAATCTGTGGAACTCCATGCGTTGTATATTCTTCGCTGAGAACAAGGGATTCCGTACGAGAAGTTGCTGTATTCGATATCGTGATGGACGCTGTTTCTCGGTGTACACCGGTTTTGCGGTGGTACGATGCGGATCCGGAAGCATTGACCAGAACAAGCACAGAGAGCTTCAATTCGCCAGAAATGTCCAAATGTTCTACGAAGTCTTCACGAGTGGTCGACCAATGGCATCTGGAATCGACGGATGTATTGGAACTCCTCTCAATGCAGTTCTTGAATTTCGAACTCGTGGGGGTTTGTCCACTGATAAATGTATCGGACCGTGCATCGTATAGCAGCCCAAGGCGAGGTGCTGATCCCAATGCCACCGCGAGGTGAATGTGATCTAACTTCTTTGAGGCGGCCATCGTCATGATGTTGGTCTGGGGTCAGCTTGCCGACCTGTCGGCAGAGCGCAGAGCAAGCGGATGGCATATCCCGGCTCACATGATGCTCTGCATCAAGAGAATTGACTGACTTTGATTGACTATCTTTTCGTCTGGTATAACGAGCAGGTGGAGTGTTGCTATAAATTTGCACTACTGTCCCCAATGACTACGAGACTATAAGGCGGCGACAGCCAGACCGTTCCTTCCTCAAATCTGGTGTACACAGACAAGGCACGAGGTCTCCCCCACAAAACCCGATTGCTCTCGTAATTGATCACTCAACATTTTATCGTGGTTCCCGTGATTTAGTGGTAAAGGGTTTCAGGAACGCAGCTGGAATTTCGTCATACCTGTTCTACTTTGAGTTCTTCTCTCCTAAGCCATGATTGCTCACGGTGGCAGACTGTACACTCCTAACCATAATCGCTTCCGAGATCCGGGCCGACAGTAATGCATGCTTAATTAGACGGGACAATCCCGTCAATTCTTGCGTGTAATCCCCCCTAAATTAAGTTGTCCCGTCTATTCAGGGAGATCGTGCCTAAGGAAGGATGACCGTTTCGCAGCCTTCTAAAAGTTATGTGTTACCTTTTATAGTGACGTTAGTGCTCTTGCGTGATCAGGTACGACGGGGATTGCCATCTTGGACAGCCGAAGGCTCACGGTACATATAATAGCAGGATAAGCTACTAAAAACACATCCAAATACTTTCCATGCCAGAACCAGACAACCACAACATCACAACCATCGAGCTCATCTGTGATGGCCTTGCGGGCATCCTCACCACAGCCAAAAGACTGCTGCTCGCCGTGATGGAAGTCTCGTGAGTGCTTCGATTCGTCCCCGTATCACATTGTGCATAAAGCCTGACTCTAAAGTGCCGGCTGTTATCGCATTGTGGGTCAAGGTGAAGAGGGCAGGAAACGATGTGCCAATTTTGTGAGGGCAGTACAAAAATGGGTGGGTCCTCCAGGACCTCTGTCCTGCCTAGGTGGTCGGTCGCTTATTACGTAGCTGCAGGACCACTCAGAGCAAGAGATGAGACAAAAGCTTAAGGTCATGGGTGATGGCATCATCAGGACAGTCGAACCACTTCGGCAATCGATCCGAGCTGGTCACACCCTATACCGACGAGCTCAAGCGACACCTAGCCTCGTTTCTTCTGTCGAACGATTTAAAAGGTTCCTTTCCGAATATGCGGATATCGTCACCGGAGTCATCGTCGGAGGAACGGTCGCCGGTCTCAGCAAGTTCGGCGCCGCCACACTCTTGAAAGCTGGAGGACTAGCGAAACTCGGCACTGCAGTCAAGGTGGTGGGTGCCGTCGCTGCGGCCCCGGCTGTTCCGTACGTTCTCGGTGGCATGGTGATTGGAGGAGCCGTCGCATATGTTTGGCGAGGCTCCGGGAGGAAGGATCCATTGCTCGTTGAAGCGGTCTAGTGACAGGAGTTAGGAGAGCCAGAGGCACTCTGCCGGGCTCAAGTGGACCTTCCATGTACTTAGGGGCCTTGCCCACATGTAAGGGTACTTTTACGTTACCGGGATTTATGCATAGAAGGTACTTTCGAAAGGGAGCCGGCTGCGTGTGCTTGGGCGATACCTTACCAGTTCCAAGATGGTGATGGAGTCAAAGTTACGGTCATGCACACCCAGTGTAGCACTAGGCATCGGCAATCACATCCCCAGGCTACACCGACGTCCGCGGATCAGCACAAGCCAGCTAACGATGGATGAATGCTAGCCTGAGATGACTACTTCGGGGTGTACTTACATACATGTCGAGTTGATTCTGGAATATGACGTGAAATCTTCGGAGGCAATATAGGCTGTGAGCAACGACCATGCACTTCTATCCCTCAGATTGCAGCCAAGATTCGCTTTGTCGAGACGATCTATCTTGGCTCGCTGCTCCGCCCAGAAGGTACTTACCCTTATCCATCTGTCTCCATACACGCGGGTACCGCTCCTCAATCCACACTGATCTCCCGGTGCATATTCGATGTCTGTCCTGATCGATATATCTCGACTTGGCCCGCAAGTATGATACAGGTGTCGATTGCAAGTGGATAAGTGCGAGCTCAGTGTCGGCCTCGGAGTGCCAATAAGAGCAATGTAGATAGATACATACAGTGGTATCAGCCATAGAACGAAATCGGGGCAAGGCCGAGATGACCGAAGTATTTCCGAGAGTGGGGTAACTTACTCCAATTAGGTCATGTCGTGTTTCCATGAATTCAGCATCATCCACAGCACTCGATATCTACTGAACCTCACTTATATAATCACACGATGTCTGTATCAATCAAAGATTCTCAACGGATCCTCAACGTCGGTGTTGTGGGATGTGGAGAAGTAGCTCAAATCGTTCATGTATGTCATCTTTCCACTTGTGATACATCGATATAAATGATGGTTGCTGATGATAGTTACCAAATATCATGCTTGCTCCCCACATGTATCGGCTGGTTGCATTATGTGATGTCTCCCCCGAATTACTTGGGCATTGTGGTGAGAAATTCCATATTCCGCAAGAACGACTTTATGTGGATTTGTACGTTCTCCCTCCTCCCCTCTCCTTCATTTCCCCTTCCTCCATCTCCTCCTTTCGCATCGAGACTCCAATCTCCAAAGATGAAGATGATCGGTGAGAGTGGTGATAAAAGGTACACTGATGCTGATTGACAGGGAAACGATGTTATCAAAATCCCCCCTAGACTTGATCTTAATACTCTCCCCCTCAGAACTCCACGTTCCCCAAGCCCTCCTATGTCTAAAATACAAGAAACATATCTTCATAGAGAAACCACTCGCCAATACTTTATCAGAGGTGGATGAACTTGAAAAAGCTAGGGTGGAATCGGGGATGATTGTTTTTGTTGGGTATATGCGTAGGTATGCTGCTGCTGTTGAGGTTGTCAAAGATAGATTGAGGGGGAAGGGGATTAGGTATGTTAGAGTTAGGGAATTGATTGGGAGTGTGAGTCTTCTTTACACTTCCCTGTCTTCATCTTCTCGTAACGCAGCTCCTACTCGATTGGAAGGATCACCAAGGCGCTCATACACCACCCACCGTAATCAAGTGTGATACTGACATAAAGAACGAACATTTCACAACCCAATCAACAACCTACCCACTCTACCCCATCTCCCCACCTTCTCCTACCTCCCCTTCATTAGATAATATCCGAAAAGAAGCAATGATCGAAAACTTCGGCCAAACCCTCGGAACCGATCCCAAAACAATCCCAAGTTGGGGAATCTTGACGAATTTGGGTTCACATAGTATTAGTATGATGAGGGAATTGATTGGGTCTCCTATCAGTGTGGGGTATGCTAATCGATCTGGAGGCGTTGGATCTGGTGAAAAGGGGAAAGAGGAAGGGGTTGGATGGTGGAATGTGATTTTCGATTATGAGGGGTTTAAAGCTCATTATGAGGTTTGTTCGATGTTCCCTCTATTTCCTCCTCTTACAACTGCCCTTCTTCTTGGGCTTTACTTGGTCCTATTCATGTCCTCCTCCTCGTCCTTCTCTATCTTTATCAAGGGATGAAGCCTAGTCCCTCCTCAACCGTTTTGTTTGCGAATGAAGAGTGCCTGGAGTTATGAGCTGATAGGTAGATGGGAATCGACCAAGTACCACTGTTTGATGCACATATCGAGATTTATACCGATGACGAGAGGATCAAGATCCAATATGATACGTCAGTCCCGTTCTTCATCTCCAACTTCATCTACATCGGTACCCGATCTTCACCCTAATCTGGATACGTGATGTCCAGCCTGCCTGTCGGCGCTGACATTCAGACCATATATTAAGGGACTCCCCATAACCATCACCATCCAATCCCGCCTTCCTTCTGGCGAATACTCATCCCAAACCATTCGACCGACATATGAAGATCCCTATACCCTTGAACTTCGAGAGTTGTATGCTTGTATTGTTGAGGGGAAGGAGGTTAGGACTAGTGTGCTGGATGCTAGGAGGGATACCGAGTTGGCTATTGAGATTATTAAGGCGTTGAAGTAGTTTCTATTAGCTCGAAGTAGATGTAATGTCGATGTAGCAGTTGATGTAATGTGTAACGTCGGTATGGCTGTAATAAGCATCATCAGTTGAATCATTCGGGGCAGGTACCGGGATCCTAAGCAGAAGAAACCGCCTGCGGCGTTCTGGATATAATCCGTATGTCATACATGCAACACCCGACGCCTATCGCATAACGATACCATCGAACCTCTGCTTGAACCAAGAAACAGTGTGCTCAGGTCGGACCTTGTGCTGAGCTCCAACCTTGGCAGTAGCCCTCTTCCTCCTGGCGACCCTCATACCTGGTCGTCCCATGACGACGTAGAAGTCCATACCGAAAATACCGATTCCTGGGTCGTACT
>Ga0308160_10004112_pt1 | contig 15770 bp, 14 predicted proteins | sample PhyFR1_FD_201036 | JGI IMG/M metagenome (GOLD analysis project Ga0308160, IMG submission 201036) | Phyllosphere microbial communities from UC Gill Tract Community Farm, Albany, California, United States - DLSLF.R1 | ecosystem: Host-associated > Plants > Phyllosphere > Unclassified | place: USA...
CGTCATCAACCACAGGGGAGTCCCACATGTCACGCGTTCTTTCGACCGAGCAGGCCAAGACGGCCATCAACCAGGTCCAGGGCATCATCAACGGCGGTTTCACCGACCAGATCAGCCAGCTCGACGCGCAGGGCCGCATCCTGTCCGACCCCAACGTCTGGGACGGCCCCCTCGCCGCGACCTTCCGCGGTTCGACCTGGCCCGAGACCAAGGCCGCCCTCGACAAGGCCAAGACCGAACTCGAGCAGCTCCGCACCCAGCTCGACAAGATCTCGCAGGACATCTTCTCCGCCGGCGGCGGCGCCTGACCGGCGAGTACGACCCGGCGCGCAACACCGCCAGCACCACGCACCACCAGCACGACAGGACGTCCCCGCCACCCGACGCATCATCCTCGGGAGGCGGGGGCGTTCGTGCACGGCACGCACGGCACATGCCCGGGAGCACGGCACGATCACGAATGAGTGGCCGATTCGATGAAGACGAAAAAATCGCTTGAGCTGGCGGCCCTGCTCGATCGCTTCGCTGTTCTGGTAGATGAGGTCGGCGAAGCAGACTTCGCCGCACTTCATCGTCGGCATGCCAGGGCTCTCAGGAGCGAACCAGATGACGCCGACGTGAAAAGCATCGGCGCTGACATCGTCGCGACCCTCCGCGTCGGCTCCGGGAACCTTGCCGATCGGTACATGGTCCACGAAGATGGCACACCAGACGTCGAACGATCCCGCGAGTACGTCGTCATGGTCGACGACGTCCGAAGGCGCGCCAAGCGAATCTCTTGACGAGTCGTTGCTCATCACGAGGGAGACGCCATGGAGCTGACCAGCGGCGCGGGGGCTTCGTTCCGTGACGACGACCGCAGAGCTCACGCCGAGCGGACGATGGAGAAGGCTAGGCGGCTGACCGCCGAGGGCCACCCCGACCTGGCTCTTTCACACCTCGAGAGCCTGGCGCATCAGGTAGTCGACGAGTGGCCGTTCGACTCGGCACTCGGCGTCGAGATCCTCGCGGCGACGCAGGCGGCACGACAGAGGACGTCGCGCCCATGACGGGAGCCTCAGAATGATCGGGATGCACAGTTGACCGAGGAAGACCACCGTGAACGCCGCCGTCCTGCGACGCCCGAGGCCGACTCGGTCCGCTGAGCAGCGGTGGAGCACCTACCGCGCGAGCGCCGACAGCGACCGGCGCCGGAACAGGACGGAGAGGCACCCCCACAGACCTGTTCGTGCCAAGATCGTCTCCGGGGGCGGCTCGACAGGGGCGAGGTCCTGACGAGCACGGACGCCTCGGCCCACGGCCGGGCACCCAGGGGGACCATGAGCACCGACCGCACCTCGGCACCGACCGAGACGAGACCCCGCCGGCTGACCCCGACGACGCCGGTCGCGATGCCGTCGTCCACGCGCCTCCTGCTCTCGGCCCTCGGGTTCGTCGTGGGCGTCGCCATCGCCCTCGTGGGCGGTGCCACGCCGGGGCTCGTGATCACCCTCGGGCTCGTGCTCCTCGCCGCGTCGTTCCTGCTGGGCCGGCTGCGCGACCGGACCCGGGCCACCACGATGCCGATCGTCCTGGCCAGCACCGCGAGCATCCCGATGGTCTCGTCGGGACCACCGAACATCCTCATGGTGCTGACCTTCGCTGGCGCCGCCCTGTTCGGTCACGCCCTCGGCACGGCCAGCCGCGCCCGACACGAAGCTCGCGAATCCGCAGCCCTGCCGTCCGACCCCGCCACCGTGCCCGGCCGCACCGTGTTGCTGTGGCGCATGGGACGCGAGCAGTTCGAGGTGATCGACCCGTCCGAGAAGCGGCTGCGCACCGTGATCCGGGGGCCGAAGGGCAACGTCCCGAGCAGCATCGAGCTGCGCCGCGACACCGCCGGGCTGGACGTCCTTCGGCCGGCCGACCTGCCCGTCGTCGTCCTGCACACGATGGACGTCCGCACGGGCCCCTGGTACGAGATCGTCGACGCCGTCGCGGCCCCGGGCCCCGGCCAGCCGGTGCCGGCCAACCCCTCCCCCGCGGCGTACCGCGACCGGGCCGTCGAGGCGGCCGTCCATTTCAGCCGTACCGGCGGACCGCTGCCCTCGGCCCCGTGGGCGCCGACCGCCCGCGGCTGAAAGACCAACAGACTGTTCTGCACCCTCGGCACGATTTCAGGCTAAAGTCGAGCCGTTCGAGCCTCGGGAGCACGTCTCGCTCACCGGCCAATCCATCAGGGGGTAACCATGTCACGCGTTCTTTCGACCGAGCAGGCCAAGACGGCCATCAACCAGGTCCAGGGCATCATCAACGGCGGTTTCACCGACCAGATCAGCCAGCTCGACGCTCAGGGCCGCATCCTGTCCGACCCCAACGTCTGGGACGGCCCCCTCGCCGCGACCTTCCGCGGTTCGACCTGGCCCGAGACCAAGGCCGCCCTCGACAAGGCCAAGACCGAACTCGAGCAGCTCCGCACCCAGCTCGACAAGATCTCGCAGAACATCTTCTCCGCCGGCGGCGGCGCGTAGGCATCACCGAAGACACCGGCTGCTCCCCACGGGAGCGGTCGGTGTCTCCTGCCTCCGCGGCCTGGGGACGCGGCGGCTGATCGATCCATCTGTACCGGGGGAAACGACGACATGACCGATCTGCACGGCAACGAACCGCTGAAGTTCAGCTTCTGGGCGGCCGACAACCTGAAGTCGGCGTTCACCAACGTCGCGACCGACGTCGAGGGGCAGACCGCCTCGCGCGCCGCGGCGGTGACCACGGGTTCGCAAGAGTTCGCGGGGCTGTTCGCCGACCTGTTCAAGGAGAACGCCGACACCGCCGCGGTGGGTGCGGCCGGTCTCTCCCAGACCCTCCGCGAGGCCGCGGACTTCGTCGACCAGATCATGGAGTCGGCCAAGCGGGAGAACGCCCGCCGTCGCGAGGCGCGGGAGTACTACGAACGCCTCGAGGCCCGCAGCGGCTGGGACAAGTTCATCGACGGCTTCGACGGCGTCGAGCAACCCCCCACCACGAAGAAAGAGGACCAGCTGGTCCTCAGCTCGACCTACGTGCCGCCGGCACGCGAGGTCCCGACGGGCGGCGGCTCGGCCGGGCCCACCTCGTCGGCCCTCCCCGCGAACCTCAGGTCCTTCTCCTCGACGACGACGGCCCTCGACGGCGAGCTCGCCTCGCGGCCCGGCACGCTGACCGCGGCCCTCGACACGTTCGCGACCCAGTGCGATTGGGGCTCGTTCACCGCCGACGGCCTCGTGCGAGCCCTCTCGGACTGGCTCGGCGCCAACGCCAACGATGCGGCATGGGCCACCACCGTCGCCGACAAATTCGCCCAGGCCGGTGGTGAGGGATCGGTCTCGACGCTGTCGAACGCCGCCATCGCGGCCTCCCTGCAGGCCTCCGGCATCGCGCTCGGCCGCGACGACCTCCTCATCGAACCGACCCAGGCCTTCGGCGGGGCCCCCACGAGCGGCTACTCGGTCGACCCGGTGAACACGACCACGGGCAACTTCCTCGAGACCGAGGTCGACCTCGCGTTCTCGGGCGCGAACAGCACAGTGCGCCTCAGCCGCATGTACAACAGCCTCGACCCGCACGTCGGCCTGTTCGGCCCCGGCTGGGCCTCGGTGCTCGAGACACGCCTCACCCTCGACGACGAGGGTGCCGCGTTCACGATGGCCGACGGCCGCCAGGTGCTGTTCCCGCGACTCGGCGAGGGCTGGGACCGCGGCGTCGGCGAGAACTTCTGGCTCGCCGCCGAGGGCTCGACGCTCGTCGTCCGCGACAACGCCGGCAGCCGGTGGCGCTTCACCCCGTCCGGCGTCTGGCTGGGCAGCGAAGGAGGCGCGGGTACGGCCGTCGAGGTCGCCCGCCACCCCGACGGCCTGCCCGCGCGCCTCACCCACGCCCGCGGACGCTGGATCGAGATCGACTACGTCGACGGCCGCGTCGCGGTCGCCACCGGCTCGGACGGCCGCCGGGTCGAGTACGCCTACGACGACGCCGGCCGCCTGGTCGGCGCGACGAGCGAGGTCGGCACCCGACGCTACGGCTGGAACGACGCAGGGCTGATCGAGAAGGTGACCAGCGCCTCCGGGGTGACCGAGGCCGTCAACGTGTACGACGACCGCGGACGCGTCGTCGAGCAGCTCACCCCGCACGGACGCACGGTGCGCTTCGCCTACCTGCGCGGTCGCGTCACCGTGGTGTCGGACACCGACGGCAGCCGCTCGAACACCTGGATCTCGGACGCCAAGGGCCGCCTCGTCGGCGTGCTCGACACCGACGACCACCGCCAGTCGATGAGCTACGACCAGCACGGCAACCTCGTCTCGGTCGTCGAGCGCGACGGGTCGACGACGGTGCACGGCTACGACGACCGCGGCCGCAAGGTCCGCACGGTCACCGCATCGGGTGCCGACCTCACCTGGGGATACGACGACCTCGACCGCGTCACGACCCTCGTCACGGAGTCGGGCTCGGTCGTGCAGTACGAGTACGACGGCGACGACCGCGACCCGTCGGTGATCGTCGACCCCGAGGGCGGGCGCTCCGAGCTCGTCTGGCGCGACGGTCTGCTCGAGCGCGTGGTCGACCCGACCGGGGTCACGGTCGTCTGCGCCTACGACGCGTTCGGCGACCTCGTCTCGACCACGAACGCCGTGGGCGACGTCGCGCGGATCGAGCGCGACCACACCGGACGACCGGTCGCGGCCACCTCTCCGTCCGGAGCACGGACGACCTACACGTACGACGCCGAGGGGCTGCTGGCCGCGCGCCGTGACCCCGACGGCGCGACCTGGCGGTTCGAGCACGGTCCCGGCGCCCGCGTGACGGCCGTGGTCGACCCCCTCGGTGCGCGCACCGAGTACGGCTACGGCCCCCACGGCGAGCTCGAGACCACCACGGACCCGCTCGGTCGCGTCGTCTCGCGGCGGTTCGACGACCAGGGCAACCTGTCGGCGATCGTCCTGCCCGACGGCGGCGAGAACCGCTTCGGCTGGGACGCTCTCTCGCGGCTGCGGACGGTCACGGACCCGGCCGGTCACGACTGGACCCGCGAGTACGACGTCACCGGCGCCCTCACCGCGACCGTCGATCCCACGGGCGTCCGTCAGGAGGCGCGGGTCGACCAGGCGGACGGCACCGGCACCCTGCGCGACGCGTTCACCACCACCACCGTCCGGTTCGACGAATACGGCCGCCCCGTCGCGACCGAGTCCGCCGACGGATCAGCCGAGCTGACCACCTACGACCGGTGCGGACGCGTCGTCGAACTCGTCGACGGCGAAGGCGGCCTCACCCGCCTCGAACGCGACCTCGCCGGACGCGTCACCGCCGTCGTCACCCCCACCGGCGCCCGCACGACCTACGAATACGACACGTGCGGACGCGCCGCCGCGAGCACCGACCCGCTCGGAGCACGCACCACCCTGAGCTACGACGCCGACTCCCGGGTCATCGCCCGCACCCTGCCCACCGGCGAGGTCGAACGCATCGAGCACGACGCCGCCGGACACATCGTGGCCCGCCGCGTGCCCGGCCAGGGCACCGCCCGATTCGGCTACGACGCCGCCGGACGACTCACCTCGACCCAGGACACCCGCTACGGGCAACGCCGCTTCCGCTACGACGCCGCCGGCCAACTCGTCGAAGCCGTCAACGGACTCGGCGGCATCACCCGCTACGAGTACGACCTCCGCGGCCGCGTCGTTGCGATCACCGACCCGCTCGGTGGTGTCACGCGTCGCGAATACGATGCGGTCGACCGTGTCACGAGCGTCGTCGACCCCCTCGGCCGCACGACGACCGCCGAGTACGACGCCGCCGGACGGCAGCTGCTGCAGCGCGACCCCGACGGGCACGTCACCGAGTGGCTGCACGACGCCGCCGGACGACCGGCGACGACGAGCGTCGACGGGCGCGAGGCGAGCACGGTCAGCGTCGACCCCGTCACTCGCGCGATCACGGTCACCGACCACACGAACGGGGCGGGCCACGACGTCGAGCACCGGCTCGAGTACGACCGGCGCGGCGGGCTCGTCCGACGGAGTCGAGGCGACGCCTCGATCGCGTGGGAGTACGACGCCGACGGCCGCCGCACCGCGCGCGTCGACCCGGACGGCACCCGCACCGAGTACCGCCGCGACACCGCGGGCCGGGTCGTGTCCGTCGTGCACGCCGGGGTCGAGTCGACCGTCTCCTACGACGCTTCGGGCCGCATCGTCGCCTCGACCGGTGGTGACCTGCTCCAGGCGTGGTCGTACGACGACGGCGCCCTCGCCGAGCACACCACCACCGGCATCGACGGCGCCACGACGACCACGATCACCCGCGACGCGTCAGACCGCATCGCTCGCATCGACGGCCCCTCGGGCACCGTCGAGTACGGCTACGACGACGCCTGCCAGCTGACGACGGTGCGCACCGACACCGGCGGCCTGTCCACCTGGACGTACGACCTGGCCGGTCGTCTCGTCGCCGAGACCCTCGACGGGGTCAGCACGACGTCCACCCATGACGCCGCAGGGCAGATCACCAGCCGCGACCTGGCCGACGGGCGACGGGTCGAGTACGTCCACGACGGCCTCGGCCGACGCGTCCGCGAGATCGCCGACGACGGCACGTACACCGAGTACGCCTGGTCCGATCTCGGTTGGCTGACCGGCGTCACGCGCCTCGACGCCGACGCCCGAGTGCTCGACCACACCTCGCTCTGGGTCGACGCCCTGGGCGAGCTCGCCACCGTCGACGGAGCCGACGTCTGGTGGGACAGCGCCAGCCCCCTCCCCTCACTCGTCTCGCTCGGCGGCTCGTCCGTGACGACGCTGCCGGGAGGCGCGACCCGCGTCGGCGAGGACTGGCTCGCCACGGCCTGGCGCGGTGCCCACGCGACCGACGCGACGGACCCCTGGGGCGCCGACCGCGCCTCCTCGGCGACCGGACCGGAGCTGCCCGGCGGACTGGCGCTCACGGCCACGGGTGGTCTGCAGGTCGCTGGTCTCGACTGGCTCGGGGCCCGGGTCTACGACCCGACCGCCCGAGGGTTCCTCTCGGTCGACCCGCTCGCACCGGTGACCGGCGCGGCCTGGGCGGGCAACCCGTACTCGTACGCCGGCAACGACCCCCTGCACGCCCTCGACCCCCTTGGACTGCGCCCGGCCACCGACGCCGACCTGGCCGACTACGCGAAGGCCACCCAGGGCGCCTGGGCCAACGCCGGCGACTGGTGGGGTGAGTACGGCGATTACGTCATCGCCGGCCTTGCCATCGCGGGCGGAGTCGCCCTCATGTGCACCGGCATCGGCGGCCCGGCAGGCGTCGCCCTCACGGCCATGGCCTCGGGAGCTCTCATCAGCGGCGGGGTGAACGTGGCGGAGCAGAAAATGACCAAAGGCTCGGTGGACTATGGAGAAGCGATGGTCCAGACCGCGATCGGAGGCGTCACCGGCCTGGTCGGAGGTGGAGTGGCCACGGGACTCGGGAAGATCGCCAGCCCCCTGGCCGCCCGAGTGGCGACTCCGGTGGCACAGCGGGTGGTCACCCCGGCGCTCAGCAAGGCCGGTCAGGCGGCGATCTCGGCGGGCACGGGCGGTGCAACAGCCAACGTCCTCGACTACGGCATCAACGGAACGAACCAGACTCCTCTGGGCTATGCAGGAGCCGCCGCGACCGGTTTCGTGACCAGCGCTGCGTTCTCGGCCGGGTCGCACGCGGTGAGTTCCAGCGCGTTGTCGAAGCTGGAGATCACACCGCACATCCCCGATGGCCTTCGAGCGCACGTGCAAGCGCCGAATGTGACCTGGGGAAACCGGGTGGTGTCCACGACCATCGACAGCTTCGCAGGTGGGTTCCAGGCAGCGGCCAACGAGTACATTCGTCCCGGCGGCAACGTGAACGACATTCCGTCGCAATTCGTGACGGGGATGCTGTCCGGTGCCGAGGGGCCCGTGGCTCCTACCCCGGCGCACCGAGCTGTACCTGCTGGATAGCTGACGAACGGAAGGCCGCAAGGCGACACATGAAGCCCACGAGTTCTGCATCGGATTCCAAGAAAGCCAGTAGACGAACGACCCTGAGAAACAGGGCGTATCTGGTGGTGGTGCTGTTCGTCGTACCCGTGATGGGCATCGCACTCTTCGTGGTCGGCCCGACCGTCCTGAGCAACTACGACACGAGCAACCGTCTCACGGTCGACTGCGAGGTGACCACAGCCACGTACGGAGTCCGTTCCTCCGTCAACCGCGTCGGTGCAGGAAGTTCGCGAGCACAGATCGAGATCGTCACGCCCGATTGCGGAACACTTCTGCTGCGCGAGGGAGTGAACGAGAAGGACGGCCCCGAACTAGCCGCAGCTCTGGCCCCGGGAACCAGCTACGAGTTCTCGGTCGGCAAAGGTTCATGGGCGATCCGCGGATTCCTGAATTCGATCAAGAAGTATCCCTTCACCTACGGGTATGAACCTGCGGCCTGACACGGCCGGTGGGCAGAGGCACATCGAGATCGACCACAGCCGAGCAGGGGGGTTCATGGCGAACTCGACAACACCTGGGTTCGGCGAGCCTGATCGCCGCTCTCTAGGATCAGAAGGCAATCGTTCATCATGGACACGTGAGATGCAAGAGAGACCGGACAGCTCCCCAGGCCCGAGACGACGTGGCCGAGGCGTACCGCCTCCGCAGTCGGACGTTGGTCGTCGGAATGCGGGCGGCGATGCTCGTGGGCCTGGCTGTGGATCTCGTCGTCGCTCTCTACGTCCTGACACAGGTGCCACCAGGAACGACGATCTCGTACACCCGACTCTCGCGAGATTGGCAGCTGCCCATCGTGGCACTCGGACTTTTTCCGGCACTGATCCTCAGCTTGTGGGTTCGGTCTCGCAAGGCACCCGATGAGGATCTCCCCCCCGTCGAGCGAGTCATACTGGTCGTCGGCCTGCCCCTCCTGTTGCTCGCCTTCGTCGCCGGGCAGTTCGTCCTCGGCCATGCCTACCTGCAGGCAGGCCAACCCACCTAGGCGGGACGAGACCAGGGCGCATGCGGGAACGGAGCACCAACAGGGAGGCGTCAGCGGTGGCCACAGCCGATCCTGACGATGCGGCCAGGGCCAGGAGGGCCTTCGTGCTCGGCCGCTGGGCTCTCGCCGTCACGTGTTGTGCACTTCTCGCCCTGGCTCTGGGCGTGTTCACCCAGGTCCCCATGTCCACGACTCTCGGCTACAACCGGCTGAGCAGCGACTTCCGCATCCCCGTCGTCGGCCTGCTCGTCGTTCCGGCCATCTTCGCCAGTGCCTGGCTCCGAGGCAGGAAGCAAGATCTTTCCGCGATCGTCCCCGCCGAACGCCTGGTGATCTACATCGTCTACCCCATCATGATTGCTGCCTTCACCTGGGCCCAGGTGACCCTCGCCACCGCGTTCCTCACCCAGGGCTGACGACAGAGCACGGAGGTATTGGAGCCATGGCATCCCCGAACAGATCCCTGACCGACGACGAGATCGCGAAGGGCACGGTCGTCGTGACCTGGATCCGCCGAGCCCTGGTCGCGGGACTCGCGGCGTCCGTGGCGGTCGCCGTCGTGGTCGCGTTCAGCGTGCCCCTCGACACCACGATCTCGTACCGTCACAACAGCACGGACTTCGGGTTGCCCATCGTCGCGCTGCTGCTCGTGCCCGTGATCTTCGTGGTCGGACTGTTCACGTCCCGGGGGCCGGACGCGGGCAAGGTCCCGACGGCAGAACGCCACTTCCTGATGGTGGGCTACCCGATCTTCATCGTGCTCGCGATCGCCGCCCAGCTCTACTTCGCACGCCAGTTCTTCGACGCTGCCGGGGCGTGAGCGACATGCCCTCGCCCGACCACCGTTTCATGAACCGCATCAGGCTCGTGAACGGGATCGCGGCACTGATGGCCACGGCCCTGCTGATCGTGGTCCTCGTCCAGGTGCCCTGGACGACCACCGTCACCTACAACAGGCTGGCGAGACAGTTCAGCGTGCCGGTGTACTCGCTCGTCGCGATCCCGGTCGTCCTCGCCATCACCTGGTGGCGAGGCAAGACCCCGGCGAGCGCCCCCGCCCCCACCCGGCCACAGAAGATTCTGGCGATCGCCATCCTCGTCCCGTTCCTCGTCCTGTTCCTCGGCGCTCAGGCCGTTCTCGCCCACGCCTACCTCCGAGCAGGCGGCGTCTGATGACGACAGGGCGAGCGCATCCTCGCCAGGACATCCTTGCGAGACTCGTCGAGGATGCATGAAGCTGGGGATCGTGGGCCCAGACCGACTGGTGGAAGCAGCCGTGGCAGACCCCCTACGCAGTCGGACGACTGGGTCATGAAGAGTACGACTACACGAGCCGAGAAACTGCTCACGCCGGTGGCAGCTGTCATCGCTGTCGCCGGGGTGGTCGTCGGAGTCCTGGTGACGGTCACGGCCGCCGGTGAGGGGCTCGTGCCCACGCTCATGACCCTCGTGGCCGGCATCGCCTCCGGCGCGCTCATCTTCGCGTTCCCGCCTCGGAACCGGGCCGTCGCCATCGGGGCGTTGCTCCTCGTCCCGCTCGTGCTCATCGCCCTCGTCGCCCTGCAGGACGTCGTGGGGTCCGTCCAGTACGCCTGGATCCTCGGCGTCATCGCCGGAGGAGTCTTCGGCGGATGCTCCTGGCGTTCGTCACCCGGCGGCCAGAAGCGCGGGTGTAACCGCCATCGCGCTCCGGCGGACGATCTCACGGGCAAGTGGCCTCTCGTCTACGGCTAAGCACCCGCGAGGCGAGGTCCGTGACGATCTGCCACGCGTCGCGCCGCCTCGAGCCGCGCCGCGCCGCCTCGAGCCTCAGCTCAGCGGCTCGTAGGGCAAGACCGTCCCGTTGCCGCACCGGACGGAGTCCGACGTGCCGCTGACCGAGTAGACGACGTTCGGGTACCAGCCGGTCGGCTCGACGTCGGCCAGGGCTCCCGTGCTCTTCGGATAGACGGCCGTGACGACGTCGCCCGAGGCCGTGGCCGCGTCGGGCACGTCGATCCGCTCGCCGTCGACACCGACCGTCACGGTGGCCGAGCGGAAGGTGCCGGCGCTGTAGTCCGACGACAACACCGTCTCGTCGTCGCCGCTGAGGACGAGCATGAACGTCGCGTTGTCCGTGTCGCCGTCGACGGGCAGTCCCGTGAAGACGACCTCGTAGGCGTCGGCCGTCTCGGTCAGCTCGACCGTCCCGGTCACGCCACCCTCGAGGTCGCACGACGCCTGGCCCGGAGTCGCCGCCGGGGTCGAGGCGCTCGTCTCGGCGGAGTCACCCCCTCCGGCCGCCTCCTCGGACGAGCCCGCCGAGCACCCGGCGAGCAACACGCCCAGCGCCACGGCCCCGATCGCCCCGAAGGCCCGCGTTCGCGTGTTCGTCGTCGTCGACATGGTGGTCTCCCCTACAAGTGGCGTGTCACGGCCGGATGCCGACCGCCCCGTCGACGCTAGCAGCCCAGGACAGACCGGTCCGGTGACGACAGAGGACCCTCGGTCAGGACGGCAGCGCCGCGACCCACGCCCGGAACGACTCGAGCTCGGCCCCGCGCAGCACCACGCTCGGCGGGGCGTCCACCGCGGCCCCCAGGAAGGCCAGTCCGCCCGGGGCCTCGCCCTCGAGCACGTCGCCGACCGCCGTCGCCGAGCGCTTCGGCCATGCCTGGGTCCACACGGCGTAGAGCGTCGGCCCGTGGGTCGACTCGAGCACGACACTCTCGTCCCCGAAGAAGCGCACGAGCTCGTCAAGACGCACCCCGGACCGCCCCTCGGGCACCGTCACGACCACGCCCGGCACGCTCGGCCGGCGCTTCGAGGGCACCGCGACCGGCACGGCCTCGGCGGTCGCGCCTCCTCCACTCCACGGCGCCACGGGCACCCGCGGCCACGGCTCGACGGGCGCCGCCTCCGATCGGTCTCGTCCGAACAGCCCCATGACGTCATCCCCTCTCGGCCCCCAGTGGGCGGGACCCCGGACCGACCCTAGCGAGACCGACCGCAGGAGGCGCGGGTGACGCCACCCGCGCCTCCCCGGTACGCGAGAATGGCCGGATGAGCGCTTCACTCGTGGCCAAGGGCCTGGCCGGCGGCCACGGGCACCGCACCCTCTTCGACGACCTCGACCTGACCGTCGCCCCGGGCGACGTCGTGGGCGTGGTGGGCGTGAACGGGGCCGGCAAGTCGACGTTGCTGCGCCTCCTCGCGGGGGTCGACGAGCCGCAGGCCGGCACGATCACCCTGAACCCCGGCGACGCCTTCGTCGGCTGGCTGCCACAAGAGCACGAGCGCGTGCCCGGCGAGACCGTCGCCGACTACATCGGCCGCCGCACCGGCAGCACGCAGGCGACCGCCGAGATGGACGCCGCCGCGGCAGCCCTCGGCGACCCCGACCCGGCCCCGCGCCCCGACGGGCTCGAGCCGGCCGACGTCTACTCGACCGCCCTCGACCGGTGGCTCGCCAGCGGCGCCGCCGACCTCGACGACCGTCTGCCCCAGGTGCTCGCCGACCTCGGCCTCGACCGTGACGGCGACGGAGCCGTCGGCCCCGACAGCCCGATGACCGGCCTCAGCGGAGGCCAGGCCGCCCGCGTCGGCCTCGCCGCCCTCCTGCTCAGCCGCTTCGACGTCGCGCTGCTCGACGAGCCCACCAACGACCTCGACCTCGACGGCCTCGAACGACTCGAGCGCTTCGTGCAGGGGCAGCGCGGGGGCGTCGTCCTCGTCAGCCACGACCGCGAGTTCCTCGCCCGGTGCGTCACGAAGGTGCTCGAGCTCGACCTCGCACAGTCGTCGAACCGCGTCTTCGGCGGTGGCTACGACGCCTACCTCGACGAGCGCGAGACGGCCCGCCGTCACGCCCGCGAGGCCTACGACGAGTTCGCCGAGAAGAAGGCCGACCTCGTCGGTCGTGCCCGGACGCAGCGCGAGTGGTCGAGCCAGGGCGTACGCAACGCGATGAAGAAGGCACCCGACAACGACAAGATCCGCCGCAAGGCCTCGGCCGAGTCGAGCGAGAAGCAGGCCCAGAAGGTCCGCCAGATGGAGAGCCGCATCGCCCGCCTCGACGAGGTCGACGAACCCCGAAAAGAGTGGCAGCTCGAGTTCACCATCGGCGCGGCCCCTCGGTCGAGCTCGGTCGTCTCGACCCTCAGCGGGGCCGTGTTCCGCCAGGGCGATCCCGCCACGGGCGAGTTCGTGCTCGGCCCGGTCTCGCTGCAGGTGGACGGCGGCGACCGCATCGGCATCACCGGCCCGAACGGCGCCGGCAAGTCGACCCTGCTGCGCGGCCTGCTCGGCCGACAGGCCCCCAGCGAAGGAGGCGCGAGTCGCGGAGCCAGCATCGCCGTCGGCGAGATCGACCAGGCCCGCGCACTCCTGGCCGGTGACGTGCCGTTGGCCGACGCGTTCGAGGCGCTCGTGCCCGACTGGCCCCAGGCCGAGGTGCGGACGCTGCTCGCCAAGTTCGGGCTGAAGGCGGACCACGTCTCGCGCCCGGTCGACGAGCTCTCGCCCGGCGAGCGCACCCGCGCCGGCCTCGCCCTGTTGCAGGCCCGCGGCGTCAACGTGCTCGTGCTCGACGAGCCCACGAACCACCTCGACCTCGTCGCCATCGAGCAGCTCGAGCAGGCCCTCGAGTCGTACGACGGCACGCTGTTGCTCGTCACCCACGACCGGCGCATGCTCGAGACGGTCCGGCTCGACCGCCACTGGAGGGTCGAGGGCGGCACCGTCACCGAGTCGTGAGCCCGTCGACGAGTCCGGCGGTGAACGACTCCCGCGCCCCTCGACTACCGTCGTCATCATGACCCGAACCACCCGACTGGTCGCGGTCGCCGCTGCACTCGCCCTGCTCACGGGCTGCTCGACGAACCCGACCGACCCCAGCGAGCCCACGGGCGGAGCCTCCGCGGACGGGACCTCGTCGGCCCTGCCGACCCGCGCCTCCTCGGAGCTCGCCGACTGGGCGACCGCCCTCGACGACCGTGACGACTACTCCGCCCGCTGGGTCGCCGTCGGCGACTCGATCTCGGAGGGCATGGGCGCCTCGACCGTGGACTCCCGCTGGATCGACCTGACCCTCGACGGCCTGCGCGAGCGCTACCCGACCGACGACGTGCCGGGCGGTGTCGGCTACCGGCCGGCCGCCTTCGCCGTCGCTCCCCCCGCGTCGACCTGGGCGCGCTGGGCCACGAGCAGCGAGGGGTCGGTGTCGGCTTCGTCCCGCACCGCCGACCTCGGCTACCGCTCGGTCACGCTCGGTGCCGGCGCGACCACCACGTACCCGTTCACGGGCACCGACCTCGACCTCTGGTGGTCGAGCGGTCGCGGCACCTTCAGCTACACGATCGACGACGGCGACGCGGTCGAGGTCGACACGCGCGACTCGATGGCCACCAGCGGCATCTCGTCCGTGACCGGGCTCGACGCGGGGGCCCACACCGTGACGATCCACGCCGAGACGCCCGTCGACATCGAGGGCCTGACCGCGTTCGACGGGGATCGCGACCGCGGCATCACGCTCTTCGACTCGTCCCGCTCGGGTGCCACGGCGCGTACCTTCACGGCCGACCTGCCCGGGTACCTCGACTCCATCGCGGCGACGAAACCCGACCTCGTCACGATCACGCTCGGCGCCAACGACGCGTTCAGCCGCACACCGGACCAGTTCGAGGACGACTACCGCACCCTGATCGAGGGCCTGCAGAGCCTCGACGACCCGCCGTCGGTCGTGCTGATGGGCGAGTTCGTGCCCGGGACGAACCTCACCGAGGGGCTGGCCGGGGACGCGTCCGAGTACGACGCCGTCGTGCAGCGCCTCGCCGACGAGACCGGCAGTGCCTACATCGACCTCGCCGACGCGCTGCCGGCCGACGGGGTCGCCTCGCTGCTCTCGGCCGACGGGGTGCACCCGAACGACGCCGGCCAGCGCGTCATCGCCGACTACGTGCTCGAGCAGCTCAGCGTCGGCTGAGCCGCGGTTCGGCTCAGCTCGGCACGGCACGGCACGGCGCGGCTCGGCACGGCGCGGCTCGGCTCGGCTGGGCGTCGCTGCGCCGAGTGGGCAGAAGATGCTGCTCACACGTCGGCGAAGAGCATCTTCTGCCCACTCGAGGCCGTGCCCGCCCGCGATCGCCCGCGCGTGACGTCGAGTGGGCAGAAGATGTCGCTCGCAACCGGGCGACGAGCATCGTCTGCCCACTCGAGCGACGTGTCAGTAGAGGAGTGGGCGGCCGGGGAGGCGCGGGCGCGTCACGAGGACGACGCCCGCCCCGGCGGGGCTCAGTCGAAGAGGCCGTAGGCGGCGTCGAGGGTCTCGTCGGTGCTGAGCGGGGCGGCGTCGCCCGCACCCGTCGCCGTGACGGCGATCAGGCCGTGCGGCGAGAGGATCGTGCTGGCCGACGCCGTGATGCCCTGCTGCGTCACCGTCTGCGAGAACGCCTGGCCGCCGAACGCCCCGACGCGCGAGTCGTCGACGCTCTCGACGCCTTGGGTGCCCTCGATCTGGGAGGTCTGGGCGCTGATGTCGTCGGCGCTGAACTCCTGGCGCTGGGCGAGGACGACGATCGCCGTCACGTCGGCCGCGTCGGTGGCCTCGGTCGTCGGGGTCGCCCACTGGCAGTTCGCCTGGTCGCCCGAGAACGTGCTGTCGTCGCGCAGCTCGAGGCCGTCCACGACGCCGCCGAGCGCCGAGCCGACGTCGTCGCAGCTGGCGAGGTCGTCGAAGGTGCCCTCGCCGGACGCGGTCGACCCCGAGCCGCTCGAGCCGGCCGACGACC
>Ga0308160_10004113_pt1 | contig 15765 bp, 15 predicted proteins | sample PhyFR1_FD_201036 | JGI IMG/M metagenome (GOLD analysis project Ga0308160, IMG submission 201036) | Phyllosphere microbial communities from UC Gill Tract Community Farm, Albany, California, United States - DLSLF.R1 | ecosystem: Host-associated > Plants > Phyllosphere > Unclassified | place: USA...
AGGCGATGCCGATGCGCCCGCCCTCCAGGCCGGACAATGCGATCTTGTAGCCTTGCCCTTCTTCGCCGATCAGGTTCGCGGCCGGGATGCGGCAGTCGTCGAACACGATCTGCGCCGTGTCCGAGGAATGCTGGCCCATCTTCTGTTCGATGGCGGCGACGATGTAGCCGGGCGTGTCCGTCGGCACCCAGAACGCGCTGATGCCTTTTTTACCAGCGGCTTTATCGGTGACGGCCATGACGATGGCGACGTCGCCGTGCTTGCCGCTGGTGATGAACTGCTTGCTGCCGTTGAGGACGTAGTGGTCGCCCTCGCGGGTGGCCGTGGTGCGCAGCGCCGCCGCGTCGCTGCCGGTGTGCGGCTCGGTGAGGGCGAAAGCGCCCAGCATCCGGCCCTGGGCCAGGGGCCGCAGCCATTGTTCCTTCTGCGCCGCGTTCGCATACGTCATGCCGATCGAGCACACCGGGCAGTTGTTGACCGAGATGATGGTCGAGGTGCCGCCGTCGCCGGCCGCGACCTCTTCCAGCACCAGGGCCAGCGCCACGTAATCGAGGCCGGCGCCGCCGTATTCTTCCGGCACCGCGACGCCGAAGGCGCCCAGCTGTGCCAGTTCCTGCAATTCCTCTTTGGGGAAGTGATGCTCGCGGTCCCAGCGCGCGGCGTTCGGCGCCAGGCGCTCCTGCGCGAAGCTGCGCAGGGCGTCGCGGATCATCTGGTGTTCTTCGCTCAGGATCATTGTCTCTTCTATTCTCTGTGGTGGTGTCGCCTTACCAGGCGATCGGTTTGCCGTCGTAGTTCAGGAAGGCGCCGTTGCGCGAAGCGTCGATGCCGGCCAGGGTGGCGCGCAGCGCCGTCACGCTGTCCTCGACGGTGAGCGTGGCACTGGCGCCGCCCATGTCGGTCTGGACCCAGCCCGGGTGGAAGCTGACGCAGGTGACGCCTTGCGGGCCGTAGAGCAGGGCGGCGTCGGCCAGCACCGAGTTCAGCGCGGCCTTGCTGGCGCGGTACAGCGAGCCGTCCGGGCTGCTGCGCTCGCCGATCGAGCCCATGCGCGAGGAAATCACCGCCAGCTTGCCGCGCGTGTTCGCGACCAGCGGGGCGACGATCGGCAGCAGGCGCATCGCGGCCAGTACGTTGGTGTGCATGACGCCGTCGAAGTCCTGCTGGGTCGGAAAGCCGTCGTGGGTCGGGCCGTAGACACCGGCGACCAGCCAGGCATGGTCGATCTTCTCGTCGTCCAGTTTCCAGCCCAGGCCACCGATGGCTTCGGCGTTGGTGACGTCGAGCTGGTGCGCCTCGGCGCCCAGGGCGCGCAGCGCGTCGCAGTCCTGCGTCTTGCGCGCGGTGGCGATGACGCGCCAGCCGTCGGCGCGGTACTGGCGCACCAGTTCGTGGCCGATGCCGCGCGATGCGCCCAGGATGAGTACGGTGGACATGAAAAGCTCCTTTACGGTATGGATGACAGATCGTCACCATACCGTGTTTTGACGACCTGCGTGTTTCAGACCATCTCGATCGCCATGGCGGTGGCTTCACCGCCGCCGATGCACAGCGAGGCCACGCCGCGCTTGCCGCCGGTCTTCCTCAAGGCGCCCAGCAGGGTGACGACGATGCGCGCGCCCGAGGCGCCGATCGGGTGGCCCAGCGCGCAGGCGCCGCCGTGGATGTTGACCTTGTCGTGCGGGATGTCGAGGTCGCGCATGGCGGCCATCGGCACCGCGGCGAAGGCTTCGTTGATCTCGTACAGGTCGACGTCGCTCGAGGTCCAGCCGGTCTTCTCGAACAGCTTCTTCATCGCGCCGATCGGGGCCGTGGTGAACAGGTTCGGTTCCTGGGCGTGGGTAGCGTGGCCGATCACGCGCGCGATCGGATTGAGACCCAGTTCCTTGGCGGTCGATTCGCGCATCATGACCAGCGCGGCGGCGCCGTCGTTGATCGAGGACGAGGAGGCGGCGGTGACGGTGCCTTCCTTCTTGAATGCCGGTTTCAGGGACGGGATCTTGTCGACCTTGGCCTTCAATGGGCCTTCGTCCTTTTCGATGATCTGTTCGCCCAGGCGGTTCGCCACCGAGACCGGCGCGATTTCCCAGTCGAAGGTGCCGTCGTTGTTGGCAGCTTGTGCGCGCTTGACCGAGGTGATCGCGAACGCATCCTGGTCTTCGCGCGTGAACTGGTAAGTGGCCACGCATTCCTCCGCGAAGGTGCCCATCGAGCGGCCCTCGCCCGTCTTTTCGTTGCGCGAGTAGGCGTCTTCCAGGCCGTCCAGCATCATGTGGTCGAACATCGGCGCATGGCCGATGCGGTAGCCGCCGCGCGCCTTCGGGATCAGGTAGGGCGCGTTGGTCATCGATTCCATGCCGCCGGCCACGACGATGTCGGCGCTGCCGGCTTTCAAGGCGTCGTGCGCGAAGATCGCGGCCTGCATCGCCGAGCCGCACATTTTGGAGAGGGTCACAGCGCCGGTCGATACCGGCAGGCCGGCCTTGATCAGGGCCTGGCGTGCCGGGGCCTGGCCTTGGCCGGCCATCAGGCAGTTGCCGAAGTAGACGTGTTCGACTTTATTCGGGTCGATGCCGGCGCGCTCGACGGCGGCCTGGATCGCCACCGCGCCCAGGTCGCTGGCGGACTTGGATGAGAAATCGCCCTGGAAGGCACCCATCGGGGTGCGGGCGGCGCCGACGATCACGATCGGGTCAATGTTCATTGTGTGTCTCCATTCAGGTTGGCTTGTTGATTGTGGGTCCGGCGGAACCGGATGTGCTGCGGATACGGGAACACGTCCTCGACTTCGCCGGCCAGGATGCGCTCCTTGTGCGACTGCCACCAGGCGCGCGTGAGCAGGGGCGCGTGGTGGCGCATGAAAGCGTTTCTCAGTTTCGGATTGGCGAGCAGGAAATGCGCGAACTGTTCCGGGAAGACGTCATGCCGGCCGACCGGGTACCAGGGCTCGGCCGCCATCTCGTCTTCCTCGTTGCGCGCGGCCGGGATGTCGCGGAAATTGCAGTCGGTGAGGTATTCGATTTCGTCGTAGTCGTAGAACACGACGCGGCCGTGGCGCGTGAGGCCGAAATTTTTATACAGCATGTCGCCGGGGAAGATGTTCGCGGCGACCAGGTCGCGGATCGCATTGCCGTACTCGAACACGCCATGTTCCAGCAGGGCGTCATCGCCCTGGTGTTCGGCCTCGAGCAGGAACATATTCAAAGGCACCATGCGCCGCTCGATGTACAGGTGCTTGACGATCAGGCGGTCTCCTTCGACATCCATCATCGACGGGGCGCTGCGCCGCAGTTCGGCCAGCAGCGCTTCCGAAAAGCGCGCCAATGGAAAAGCCACGTCCGAGTATTCCAGCGTGTCGGCCATGCGCCCGACGCGGTCGTGGTGCTTCACGAGCCGGTACTTGTCCTTGACCTGGGCGCGCGTGGTGTCCTTCGGCGGCGGGTACCAATCGCGGATCACCTTGAACACATAGGGAAAGGAGGGCAGTTCGAACACCAGCATCACCAGGCCCGGGATGCCGGGCGCGATGCGGAACTCGTCCGAGCTGTGCTTCAGGTGCTGCAGGAAGTCGCGGTAGAACAGGGTCTTGCCCTGCTTTTGCAGGCCGAGCACGGTGTAGATCTCGCTGCGCGGTTTGCGCGGCATCAGGCTGCGCAGGAATTGCACGTAGCTCGATGGCACTTCCATGTCGACCATGAAGTAGGCGCGCGTGAACGAGAACAGGATCAAGACCTGTTCCTGGTCGGTCAGCACCGTGTCCAGCACCAGCCGGCCATGGTCGTCGTGCAGGATCGGCACCACGAAGGGGAATTCGCGCGCGCCGTTGATGGCGCGGCCGACGATGTAGGCGCCCTTGTTGCGGAAGAACAGGCTGGAGAGCACGTGCAGCTGCTGGTTCGGCTCAAGCCGGTCCAGCCCGAACTGTGCGTTCATGCGCGCCTCGACCAGGGCGATGTCGCGTGCGAAGTCGGCGAACGGGCGAACCAGCTGGAAATTGGTGACCATGCGCCCCAGCGCGCCGCGCAAGCCGTCGCGCGCCGGGTAGTAGACGCGGTAGGTCGGCTGCGGTTCCTCGGTCTCGATGTAGTCGGTGGAGATGGCCGGGCGCACGAAAATAAAATCGTTGCGGTAGTAGCTGCGGTGCAGGATCTGGCAGCTGACCGAATTGAAAAAGCTTTCGGCCAGTTCCGGGCGCTTGTGGTGGGTGAGCAGGCCTATGTAATGCAGCTTGGTTTCGCGCCAGGTGTCGTCGTTCAGGTCCTGCTGCGGATACTGCCGTTCCAGCGCCTGCACGCATTCCTGGACGCGCCGGTCATAAAAGCCGATGCGTTCACGTGCGGCCTGCTGGGCGGTGGGCCAGTCGGCGCGCTCGAACCAGGTGCGGGCGGCCTGGCTGGCCTGGCGGAACAGGGAATAATGACGATCGAAGCCGTCGAGGATGGTACGCGCGATGTCGTAGGCGATGTGCGACGAGAGCAGCTTGGGAAAGGTAGGCTGGGTCATCGGGGGCTCGAGGTTGAAAATCGTCGTTCCCGCACACGCGGGAACGACGTTTCAAGATGATCAGGCTTGCGGCGGCCTTTTCGGCTCTCGTGTCGCAATCCTCGTCTCCACTCCACTTCTCCTGCAAAAACTTTTACATGGTTTCGCCAAAAAGCTCGCGCCCGATCAGCATGCGCCGGATCTCGCTGGTGCCCGCGCCGATTTCGTAAAGCTTCGCGTCGCGCCACAGGCGGCCGACCGGGTAGTCGTTGATGTAGCCATTGCCGCCCAGCGCCTGGATCGCTTCGCCGGCCATCCAGGTCGCCTTTTCGGCGCTGTACAGGATGGCGCCGGCGGCATCCTTGCGCAGGGCGCGCACCTGCTCGGGGTTGGTGGCGCGGTCGCAGGCCTGGCCGACCGCGTAGACGTAGGCGCGGCATGCCATCATCGTCGAATACATGTCGGCGATTTTGCCCTGCATCAGTTGGAACTCACCAATGGCCTGACCGAATTGCTTGCGCTCGTGGATGTAGGGGACGACCACGTCCATGCAGGCCGACATGATGCCCAGCGGGCCGCCGGACAGCACGGTGCGCTCGAAGTCCAGGCCCGACATCAGCACGTTGACGCCACGGCCCACGCCGCCCAGCACGTTCTCGACCGGCACTTCGCAATCCTGGAACACCAGTTCGCCGGTGTGCGAACCGCGCATGCCCAGCTTGTCCAGCTTCTGGGCGATCGAGAACCCCTTGAAACCTTTTTCGATCAGGAAGGCGGTCATGCCCCGCGGGCCGGCTTCGATGTCGGTTTTCGCATACACCACCAGGGTGTCGGCGTCCGGCCCGTTCGTGATCCACATCTTGGTGCCGTTCAGCACGTAGCGGTCGCCCTTCAGCTCGGCGCGCAGCTTCATGCTGACCACGTCGGAACCGGCGTTCGGCTCGGACATGGCCAGGGCGCCGACGTGTTCGCCGGAGACCAGCTTGGGCAGGTATTTGCGCTTCTGTTCTTCGTTGCCGTTGCGCTTGATCTGGTTCACGCACAGGTTCGAGTGGGCGCCGTAGGACAGGCCGACCGAAGCCGAGGCGCGCGAAATCTCTTCCATCGCGACGATGTGCGCGAGGTAGCCCATGCCGGTGCCGCCGTATTCCTCGCCGACGGTGATGCCCAACAGGCCCAGTTCGCCCATCTTCTTCCACAAGTCCATCGGGAACTGGTCGGACCGGTCGATGTCCGCAGCGCGCGGGGCGATTTCGCTCGCCGCGAACTGTTGAACCGCTTCACGCAGCGCGGCGATGTCGTCGCCGTGGTCAAAGCTCAAGCCTGGAAGGTGCAGCATGTCGTCCTCGTCTCGTCTGGATTGTTATGGATACGATGCGGCATGATAGCGCGGAGTGACGTTAACGTAAACGTCAAGTCGTGGCATCCTTGCGTCAGGCCGCGTCGCGCTCGGCGGGCAGACCCGCTTCGTCCAGCAGGCGCCTGCACTCTTCCTCATGCACGGCGATTTCCGCCAGTGACATCTCGATGTCCGCGCGCTGTTGTTCCAGCGTCTGCTTCTGGTGCGCCAGCACGCCCAGGAAGCGGTTGATCTGGGCCACCGTGTCCTTCGGGCTTTCGTACATGTCGATGATGCTCTTGATCTCTGACAGCGTCAGGCCCAGTCTCTTGCCGCGCAGCGTCAGTTTCAGGCGGGTGCGGTCGCGCGGCGTATAAACGCGGTTGCGTCCGCCCTGGCCCTCGCGTGTCGGGCTGAGCAAGCCCTGGTCTTCATAAAAGCGGATGGCGCGTGCCGTGATGTCGAATTCGCGTGCCAGTTCGGCGATGGTGTAGGTAGTGGCCATGATGTCCTGCAGGGTCGAAAAGTGGCGGCGCCGGGAATCGCTTAGAATCGCAAGCTCCGGCCCCGCTTTCCGTTTACGTCAACGTAACGTCAGTGCATTGTAGCGCGCCGCATCTGTCACAACACGAAAGACCTTTGCATGAATGCTCTCGAATCCCAGCTGTCCTATCCTTTTGGCGAGCTCATTCCGCCACCCGCTACCGTCACGCAGGTCGCGCCCGGCATCCGGTGGCTGCGCATGCCGCTGCCGTTCGCGCTCGACCACGTCAACCTGTGGCTGCTGGACGACGCGGCCGATGGCCGCCAGGGCGTGACGCTGGTCGATTGCGGCGCTGGCACCGAAGCGACTCGTGTGGCATGGGAACAACTGTTTGACGGTCCGCTACACGGCCAGCCGCTGTTGCGCGTATTCGCCACCCACTGCCACCCCGACCACGTCGGCCTGTCCGGCTGGCTGTGCGAGCGCTTCAGCGCGCCGTTCTGGACCAGCGCCGCCGAGTTCGCGTTCGCGCGCATGATGGCGGCCGCGCTGCCGGGCGTCGACGGCCCGTCGGCGATCCCGCATTTCAAACAGCACGGCCTGCTGGATGCCGACATGCTCGAGCAGATGCAGAGCCGCAAGAATTATTATCCATCGCTGGTGCCGGCCGTCCCCGCCGCCTATACCCGGCTGCAGGACGGGCAGCAGGTTCAGATTAACGGCGTTGCCTGGCGCGTGATCACCGGCTTCGGCCATTCGCCGGAGCACGTGTCGCTGTACAGCGCAGCGCTGAACGTGCTGGTGTCCGGCGATATGGTGTTGCCGCGCATCTCGACCAACGTTTCCGTGTTCGCGGTCGAGCCCGAAGGCAATCCGCTGCAACTCTACCTGGCGTCGCTGGACAAGTTTGCCGGCCTGCCGGACGACGTGCTGGTGCTGCCTTCGCACGGCAAGCCTTTCCGCGGCCTGCATACGCGCATCCGCCAACTGCGCGAGCACCATGCGGCGCGCCTGGACGAGGTGCACGCCGCCTGCGCCACGCCGCGCTCCGCGGTCGACATCGTGCCGATCATGTTCCGGCGCCAGCTCGACGCCCACCAGCTCAGCTTTGCCGTCGGCGAAGCGCTGGCCCACCTGCATTTGCTCTGGTACGACGGTAGCTTGCAACGTGTAACCGGCGCCGATGGTGTGATCCGCTTTCAAATGCTCTGAAGCAACATCTTACTTACGCTAAAAGTTGCATGCCCTTGGTTCCGGCTTGCGGCGCCTCAAGGCAGACCGTCTTCATAGCCTGCCTGTTCGCCCTTGTACGCCTGGAATTATTCCAAGCAAACGTTTTCTTTTTCCTGTAGGATATTTTTCACACTTATGTAATCAAAGGCCGAAAAGGTCGAGAATTGCTGGACAGCATGTGAGAATCGATCAATACTCACATATTTGTGACTTCCAGCCTGTCCTGTCGTCACAGACGGTCTGATTAAAGGAGCGACCAAATTGACGGCTTTGCATGAACCATTAGTGCCACCCATGAATTCGACCAACGAACGGGAGAGCTTCAGCGAGCGCCTGCAGCAAGCGCTGAAAAACGCCCACTATTCCCCCGACAGCCCGACACGCCTGGCGCGGGAATTCAACATTCGCTTCGAAGGCCGCCCGATCACGGTCCATGCGGCGCGCAAGTGGCTCGTCGGGGAAGCGATTCCGACCCAGGAAAAGCTGCGCATGATCGCCCAATGGCTGGGCGTACCGGCTGACTGGCTGCGTTTCGGCGGTTCGGAAAACGCCGCGGTGAATGGCGAGGGCGGCGATGGGGGCGCCCGTTTTGAGTCCGCAGATGTCAAATTGATCGCAGATCTGCAACGTCTTGATGAGCATCACAAGCAGCTGGCACGCGAGTTTATTCGTATGCTGGTGCGCATGAATCACCAGCAAAAGTAAGACTTCCGCTACAGGGCCCGGCGTTTATCGACCCCGGGCCCTTGTCTATTCCTTCCCCACTGCAAGTTTTTCTTCAAGCGAACGGCACAAACTGCCGAGTCTCGCGCATAATCAAGGCGCTTCTGGCCCGACCAGTGTTATCAGTCAACAAGGATGCAGTCGCCTCATGATTAATAACTACAGCAATACCGCGCAGTTGAAGGACCTGATGACCGCGCCGCCGATGACGGCGCAGCAGCACGCAGAAATCATGCGCAAGCGTAACGAGCAGCGCAGGAAGATCGAAGACGCCCGGGAAGCCAGGCAGGCGGAGAAGGACCGCTACGGCGAACGCTAGGCCGCCGTGTTGTTGCCGTCGCGCATGCCCGCCCAGCGCGGCGCCAGCGTGTTGTCGACCCCGAGCAGGTCGAGCACGCGCGCAACCGTATGGTCGACCATTTCGTCGATGGTGGCCGGACGGTTATAAAAGCTGGGCAAGGGAGGGAAGACGATACCGCCCATTTCGGTGACGGCGGTCATGTTGCGCAAGTGTGCCAAATTGAACGGCGTCTCGCGCACCATCATGATCAGGCGCCGGCGCTCCTTCAGGATGACGTCGGCAGCGCGCGTGATCAGGTTGTCCGACAGCCCGTGGGCCACCGCGGCCAGGGTTTTCATCGAGCAAGGTGCGATCACCATGCCATCGGTCTGGAACGAGCCGCTGGCGATCGAGGCGCCAATTTCACGATTCTTGTGCACCACGTGGGCCAGCGCTTCGACGTCCTTGCGCTGCAGGCCGACTTCCTGGTGCAGGGTGAGGGTGGCGGCGTCGGAGATGACCAGGTGGGTCTCGACGCCGGGGCAGGCACCCAGCCTTTGCAGCAGGCGCACGCCGTAGACCGCGCCGGTCGCCCCGGTGATGGCGACGACAAAACGACGCGGCCTGGGATCAGCCATGCCGATCAGCCGTTCTTTTTCAGCAGGGTCTGCAGTTCACCGGATTCGTACATTTCCGTCATGATGTCGGAACCGCCGACGAATTCGCCGTTCACGTACAGCTGCGGAACGGTCGGCCAGTTCGAGAATTCCTTGATGCCCTGGCGCACTTCCGCATCTTCCAGCACATTGACGGTGGCGATGTTGTCGACGCCGCAGGCTTTCAGGATTTGGATGGCACGGCCGGAAAAGCCGCACTGCGGGAACTGGGCGGTGCCTTTCATGAACAGCACGACCGGGGTTTTGGTCACGGTTTCTTTGATCCAGGTTTGTACGTCGCTCATTTGTGTCGCCTCAGGTAAAAGTCGTGGATGCCGGCATTTTATAAGAAAACGGCACGGCAGGTTTACCGCCGGGTCCCCCCGCGCACGCGGGGACCCAAGTTGCAAGGTGCGGGACCGTTTCGCCCGTCAATCCGGGCGAAACCTCATTGTTGATTATTTCTTCAGCTTGGCGAATGCCGCTGCCATCGCACCACTGCTTGGCGGCGCGGAACGCTCCTGGCGCTGCTGCTTGGTTTGGTGATCCGCCATGCGCTTGCGGTCTTCGCGGTCGCCACGCTGCTGCGGCTGCATGCCGGACTCACCACGCGCCTGCGGCGCGCTGTCGGACAGGCGCATGGTCAACGCGATGCGCTTGCGCTTGACGTCCACTTCCAGCACCTTCACCTTCACCACCTGGCCGGCCTTCACCACCGTATGCGGATCCTTCACGAAGGTGTTCGACAGCGCCGAGATGTGCACCAGGCCGTCCTGGTGCACGCCGATGTCAACAAAAGCGCCAAAGGCGGCTACGTTGGTCACCACACCTTCCAGGATCATGTCCGGACGCAGGTCGGAAATTTCTTCCACGCCTTCCTTGAAGGTCGCGGTGGTGAATTCCGGACGCGGGTCGCGTCCCGGCTTTTCCAGTTCCTTCAGGATGTCGGACACGGTCGGCACGCCGAACTTCTCGTCCGCGTACTTGGCCGGATTCAGGGATTTCAGCAGTGCCGCATCGCCGATTACGGCCTTCATGTCGCGCTGGATATCGAGCAGGATCTTTTGCACCACCGGGTAAGATTCCGGGTGCACCGCGGACGCGTCCAGCGGGTTCTCGCCATTCATCACGCGCAGGAAGCCGGCCGCCTGCTCGAAGGTCTTGTCGCCCAGGCGCGGCACGCTCTTGAGGGCCGCGCGTGAAGTAAACGCGCCTTTTTGGTCACGGTAGTTGACGATGCTCTGGGCCACGCTGCTCGACAGGCCGGACACGCGCGCCAGCAGTGGCGCCGAGGCCGTGTTGACGTCGACGCCCACCGCGTTCACGCAATCCTCGACCACGGCGTCGAGCTGGCGCGCGAGCTGGGTTTGCGACACGTCGTGCTGGTACTGGCCGACGCCGATCGACTTCGGATCGATTTTGACCAGTTCCGCCAGCGGATCCTGCAGGCGGCGCGCGATCGACACCGCGCCGCGCAGCGACACGTCCAGCTCCGGCAATTCGCGCGAGGCGAATTCCGACGCCGAATACACCGAGGCGCCGGCTTCCGACACCACGATCTTGGTCAATTTGAGTTCCGGCTGCTGCTTGATCAGGTCCTGGGCCAGTTTATCGGTCTCGCGCGAGGCGGTGCCGTTGCCGATCGAGATCAGGGACACCTTGTGCTTGGCCGCGAGTTTCGACAGCGTGTGCAGCGAACCGTCCCAGTCGTTGCGCGGCGCGTGCGGGTAGATGGTGGCGGTGTCGACCACCTTGCCGGTGGCGTCGACCACGGCCACTTTCACCCCCGTGCGCAGGCCCGGGTCCAGGCCCATGGTCGCGCGCGGGCCGGCCGGCGCCGCCAGCAGCAGGGCTTTCAGGTTGCGCGCGAACACCTGGATCGCATCAAGTTCCGCTTTCTCGCGCAGCAAGCCCATCAGTTCCGTCTCGATGTACATGAAGCTTTTCACGCGCCAGGTCCAGCGCGCGGTGTCGAGCAGCCATTTGTCGGCCGGACGGCCCGCGCCCTTGATGCCGAAGCGCGCGGCGATGCGGCTCTCGCACGTGTTGAGCGGGGCGTCCCACTTCGGCTTTTCTTCTTCGCTATCCAGGCGCAGCGTCACGTCCAGGATGCCTTCGCGGCGCCCGCGCATCAGCGCCAGCGCGCGGTGCGAGGGCACGGTGGCCAGGGTCTCGGAATAATCGAAATAATCGGCGAACTTCTCGCCTTCTTCCTGCTTACCCTCGACCACCTTCGACTCGACCACGCCGTGATCCTGCACGTATTCGCGCAGCGATTGCAGCAATGCCGCGTCTTCGGCGAAGCGCTCCATCAGGATCTGGCGCGCGCCGTCCAGCGCGGCCTTGGTGTCCGCCACACCCGGGTTGTTCACGCCATCGGCGTTGGTGAAGGCCTCGCGCAGGTATTGCGCGGCGACTTGTTCCGGGGTTTGCGACGGGTCGGCCAGCAGGGTCTCGGCCAGCGGCTGCAGGCCGGCTTCGATCGCGATCTGGGCCTTGGTGCGGCGCTTCTGTTTATACGGCAGGTACAGGTCTTCCAGGCGCGTCTTGTCTTCGGCATGCTGGAAGGCGTCCAGCAGCTCCGGCGTCATCTTGTTCTGTTCGGTGACCGAGGCGATGACCGCGGCGCGCCGGTCTTCCAGCTCGCGCAGGTAGCGCAGGCGCTCTTCCAGCAGGCGCAGCTGGATGTCGTCCAGGCCGCCGGTCGCTTCCTTGCGGTAGCGGGCGATGAAGGGGACGGTGGCGCCTTCGTCGAGCAAGGCGACGGCGGCGGCCACCTGGACCGGTTTGGCGGACAGTTCTTGGGCGAGGCGTTGTTCGATCGAAGGCAGCATGGTGCGTGGGCGAGTCAGTGAGTCGAACAGGCAATGATACGCAAATGCGGGCTTTATGCCAGTCTTGACAGCCCGGGCATTTCAGATGTCGGGAACCGGGTTGATGCCTGAAACCAGCACATATTCCTTGCCGTCGAAGCGATAGCGGGCTCTTTGCTGGATCGTGCCCTTGGGATGCTCGACGTAGTCGCCACTCTTGCTTTCGGTAACGCGAAAGCGCTTGCCCTTGAAGTCGATTTGCAGGTCCGGATAGGCATCGGCCTGGGCGTCCAGGAGCCGGATGCTGCTCTCGATGTCCCAGCATTCGTCTTTTTCCGGGCTGCAGGCACCGCTGCTGCTGGATGCCTCCTTCACGCTGCCCAGATGGCGCACGCCATGGCCCAGGTCGAAGAGGTCGGCAAAACTGATCGCATAGCCTTGCCAGACGCCTCCCGAAGAGACGATGAAACCTGGCTTGTCGGGGCCGAGGCTGATCCATTTGATCGCACCGAAATTGCCCATCGAACCCAGGGACGCAACATTCTCGCGGCGCTCCAGGACATTCCAGCCGGTCTCCGTGCGGCGCATGGTGTACACGTTCAGCATGCCTGGCGACGGATGGCCGGCTAGATCATTGCCCTCTTCGTCGGATGGCGCGCCATTCGTGATCACGACGGTACGCCCGTCGGGCAGCTCGGTCGAAGCAGCCAGGGTCATCAGGCAATACGCATCCTTGCCGTCGTCCTGGACCACGGCCAGTGCCTGGCCGGTGCCGGGGTTGTAATCATTTTCGAAAATCGCCTGCATCAATTCCTTGTCCCGCGCCGCGCCGGGCTTGGCTGGGATGGACGGTGCCACAGGCGCGACCGCGGTGGCCGGTACCGGGAGGGCGGCCGTCGTGGGGCTTACCTTGCCGGGTGGGGGCTTGGGGCCGGCGTCACCGCTGCGCGAACAGGCGCCGAGGCAGCTTGCCAGAAGCAGCAATCCTGCCAGGCGGCCGGGAATGGTTTTGCAAAGCTTGCATTGCGAGAAGGTCATCATGGCTAAATGATGACCTAGCTCAAACAGGATGGGAAGTGGCGAGCGGCCTGTTCGCAACAGTCGCAGCGGGTAGCCGCTTCGGTAGCAGCCTGCGGTACCTCAGGCTGCCAGCGCCAGATCGAACAGTCGCCGCGTCCGCCGGCCTAGCGCTTACTCCAGCCCGCGCCACCAGCGCCGGCCTGGCTGCGGCTGCGCCAGGTCGAGCGCCTCGCCCATTTCCGGCGTGGCCATGCGTACGCCGCCCGCTTCGGCCAGCGCGGTGATGCGCTCGAACGGCTCCTGCCAGCGGTGCAGCCCCAGGTCGAAGGTGCCGTTGTGCACCGGCACCAGCCATTGCCCCTTCAGGTCGAGGAAGGCTTGCAGGGTTTCCTCGGGCTGCATGTGGACGTCCGGCCATTGCTTGTCGTAGGCACCGGTTTCCAGCAGGGCGACGTCGAAGGGGCCGTATTTCTCGCCGATCTCCTTGAAGCCCTTGAAGTAACCGGTATCGCCGCTGAAGAACACGCGCAGGTCCTTGTGCAGGATCACCCAGGATGCCCACAGCGTCGAATTGCGGTCGCCCAGGCTGCGTCCGGAAAAATGCTGGGCCGGCGTCGCCACCAGGCGCACGCCGTCGACCTCGGTACCCTGCCACCAGTCGAACTGGCGCACCTTGGCGGCATCGACGCCCCACTTGACCAGGCGCTCGCCGACGCCCAGCGGGGTCAGGAACACCGAGGTCTTGCCGTTCAGCGCCATGATGGCCGCATGGTCGAGGTGGTCGTAATGGTCATGCGACAGGATCACGGCGCGGATCGGCGGCAGTTCGTCGATCGAGATCGGCGGCGCATGGAAGCGTGACGGCCCGCTCCACTGCACCGGCGAGGCGCGCTTCGAGAACACCGGGTCGGTCAGGTAAAAATTGCCGCCCAGCTTGATCAACATGGTCGAATGACCGAGGCGGAACAGGGTGTTGTCCGGGGCCGCCAGCACGGCTGCGCGGCTCAAGGGGCGCACCGGGATCGGCTGGGCGGGCACGGTGCCGGACGGCTTGTCGAACATGAAGGACCACCACAGGCGCGCCATCTCGCCCAGGCTGTGCTCGTGCATGGGGACCGGATTGCGGAACTTCCCGTCATGGAACTGGGGCGATGCTTCGGGTGCGGGTGGCGTCGACGCCAGGGTGGGGTAGGCCATGGTGAACAGGACTCCAAGCAAAACAGCAATGGGCAGGATGCGCATACGATGAACATTCGATAAATGTACACTGCACAGTGTAGTTTTCATTTCGTGAAAAGTAAACTGTGCGGTGTAGAATTATCGGATGAACGCACCGACCCGCCTTACTGACCGCAAGCGCATGGCCATCCTCGCCGCAGCGGCCGAGCAATTCCGCGCCTGTGGTTTCGAAGCCACCAGCGTCGACCGGATCGCCGCCGCCGCCGGGGTCTCCAAGCGCACGGTCTACAACCATTTTCCCAGCAAGGAAGAGCTGTTCACGGAAACGCTGGTGCAGCTGTTCCAGGGCGGTGCCGGCTTGCTGGAGCTGGCTTACCGGCCCGATGCCGGCCTGCGCGGGCAGCTGACCGAACTGTTGACCCTCAAGATGCGCACGCTGGCCGACCAGGATTTCATCGGCCTGGCGCGGGTGGCGGTTGCCGAGGCGATCCGTGCGCCCGAGCGCGCGCGCGCCCTGTTCGCGCGCCTGGGCGAGCGCGAGGAGGGGCCGGCCGCCTGGATCCGCGCGGCCCAGGCCGACGGCAAATTGAAACCGGGCGATCCTGCCTTTGCCTCGACCCTGCTGCAGGGGCAGTTGAAGACCTTTGCCTTCTGGCCCCAGGTGACGCTGGGCGCGGCGCCCCTCGGTCCCGAGGAGCAGGCGCGCATCATCGATGCATCGGTGTCGATGTTCCTCTCGTATTTCGCCACCGGCCCGGATTGATCAGACCTGCGCCTGGCCGCCATCGACAAACAGCTCGGCACCGTTGACGAAACTCGAGTCGCTTGATGCCAGGAACACCGCCGCCTTGGCGATCTCGTCCGGTTCGCCGACGCGGCCCAGCGGGATCTGCGAGGCCAGGTAGTCGAGCAAGCCCTGCTGTTGATCCTTGTCCTCGCCGGCCAGTTCGACCAGGCCCGGCGTGCGGGTGGCGCCCGGGCTGATGGTGTTGACGCGGATGCCGCGGTCTTTCAAATCCAGGATCCAGTTGCGGGCAAAGGCGCGGATCGCGGCCTTGCTGGCGGCGTAGACGCTGAAGGCCGCGGTGCCGGAACTGCCGGCGGTCGAGCCGGTCAGGATCACCGAGGCGCCCTGCGACAGCAGCGGCAGCGCCTTCTGCACGGTGAACAGGGTGCCTTTCACGTTGCGTCCGAAGGTGTCGTCGAACTGTTCTTCCGTGATGCTCCCCAGCGGCAGCATCGAACCGCCGCCGGCGTTCGCGTACAGCACGTCGAGGCGGCCGAAGCGGTCGCGGATGGTGTCGTACAGGCCGTCGAGCGCGGACAGGTCGCTCGAATCGGCGCGTAGGCCAACAGCGTCGTGGCCGATCGCATCCACCGCGGCATCCAGTTCGGCCTGGCGGCGACCGGTGATGATGACCTGCGCGCCTTCGAGGGCGAAGCGCTTGGCGGTGGCCAGGCCGATGCCGCTGGTGGCGCCGGTGATCAGGGCGATCTTGTTGTCGAGTTTGCGGGTCATGATGGGCTCCTTGGTGTCGGTTTCAGGTTGCGGACCG
>Ga0308160_10004115_pt1 | contig 15762 bp, 24 predicted proteins | sample PhyFR1_FD_201036 | JGI IMG/M metagenome (GOLD analysis project Ga0308160, IMG submission 201036) | Phyllosphere microbial communities from UC Gill Tract Community Farm, Albany, California, United States - DLSLF.R1 | ecosystem: Host-associated > Plants > Phyllosphere > Unclassified | place: USA...
TGGTCTTCAGCGGCAGCCTCCTCACAAAGAACAGAGCAGCGTCCGTCCCCACATCCAGTCTCCGTCCACACTACGACCGACCGTTGTCCCAAGCTGACGCCCGCCCGCCCGCCCGCCAGGCTCGAGGAGATCGCTTCGGCGATGTCGCTCGACCACAAGAATGTCAAGCTCCGGACCGAGCTCATCGACCAGATCCGGACCGAGCTCCTAGCCCACCAGGACGTGCGTTCCCGCTTGATCATCGCCCTCCTCTTGGGACGGCGCCCGCCCTGTGGCCTGGATCGCAAGACGGCGCCGGCACAGGGCGGCGGCTCCCATCCCTCCCTCGCATTGTCGGACCTGTTGACTGACTTTCCCCTTGGACATGCCCGCAGGTTTACATGCACGACGACCGCTTCAAGAAGCTCTACGTTAAGCCCAAGCAGGGCCGGCCGTCGAGCAAGCCGGCCAGCTTCAAGGAGGAGCTCGATCTCACGGCCGCGGTCCAGGTGTCCGTTCGCGACACCGTGCGCTTCCCGAGTATGCGCCCGCGGTGCTGATGAGCGATGCCTCCTCCTCTTCCCGCTTCCGCACGCCCGGCCAACTTTAGTCCGCTTGCATCGTCGACGCCTTCGTCCGAGGATCCCTCGGATGGACCCATCACCTCGTCATACCTTGCCTCGCAAGCCTCGTCCGCCGCGGCCTCTGTGGGCAAGCCGACCTCCCGGCGCTCGCCCCGGCTCTCGTCGGCCGAGCCCGGCTCGCCGCGCAAGCACAGCCAGTCGACGGCGGCGAGGTCGTCGGCTGCGGGTACGCCCGGTGACAAGAGGCGGGCCAGTCGGCTCAGCTCGGCGAGGGCGGAGAGCACCGACGAGGACGACGAGGCGTCCGAGGACGACGTCGTCGAGAAGGAGGCGTCCGAGGAGGGCACGCCGGGCCCGGCGACGGCCATCGACGACGACGGCGGGCCGGAGGAGGGCTCCTTCAGCCAGTCCTCTGCCCCGCTGTCTGACCTGGCCCAGCCGCTCTCGTCCGCGCTCGCCTCGCTCGCCTCGCCGCTCAAGCCGGCGCTGACCCTCCTCGCCTCGCCCCTCAAACGCGCAAGCCACGTGCTCTCTTCCGAGCTCGAGCGTGCAAGGGCCGTCCTCGACGGAGCGGAGGAGGCGGTTGAGGGCGCCGTTGAGGGCGCAGGCTTCAAGGTCGTCGAGGTCGCCCATCGGGTCGAGGACCGGGCGACCCGCGCCGGTCGGGCCGTCGAAGCTCGCGGTCGGCAGGCAAAGGCCTCGGTCGAGGACGGTGTCGAGCAGATCTTTGTCTCCCTCCCCCGTCGGGCACTTGCCGCATTCAAGCAGGCGACGGTCGACCAGCCCGCCTTCTGGCAGACGGTCGCTCTCCTCGCGCTCGAGGCCGGCTGGCTCTACTTTACGCTCGCGCCCGCCACGCTCAAGACGGCCAGCTTCCCGCCCCGAGGGCCCCTCCTGGCTCCCATCGACCGGCGGTCCGACTTCGCCCACCTCTACGACGCGGCCGGCGCCGCAGACCGCCCGGCGGCGGCGGCGCCCTGGCTCACCGTTGTCTACCCGAGCCCGACCTGGCCGGCCAACCCCATCGGGCTCCTCTCGGCCCTCCTCTTTTGGACGCTTAGTACGGTCGGCCTCCCTCTCCTCCTCGCCCCCTTCCTCAGCTCGCCCCCGACCGACCGAGCGCTCGTCTTCTGGCTCCTCCGGGCCGCCCTGCTCGCGCTCGTCCACGCCGGCTGGCGCAACGAGGGCTTCGGCTCGGGCTCGGGCCGGGCAGGCCTCGTTGGCAGTCTGCTCGGTATTGGACTTGGCGTCGCCAGAGGCTTGGGCGAGGCCAAGGTCGGGGGCGCCCGCCGGCGATGAAGCGCACACCTGCGAAGAGACGATGGACGGGTCTGCAGGACGTTTTATCTCGCCTGGTCCGGATGAGGGCAGGTCGCTCAACTAGCGAGCCCCCTCTCACCCATCTCTTTCTTACTCCGCCAACTTTTTTCAGTAGCCGACCGTCTACCTGCCGCCTTTACCGGCCCTAAGCCTGCCCGCTCTGTTCAGTAGCTCCTCCCTTTCCCCTCAAGATGGCGCCCCAACAGCATCGCTCTTTCCAATCCCCATTCTTTCCCGGAAATGCGCGGTCCCGCACGCCCTTTCGTCTGCTCTCAGATTAATCAAATGACTCCCCTCTTGCAGCCTGCTCCGTGCGACGCAGTCATGGGTCTTTTGATGAGCAAGTGGAAGGGCCGGATGTCGACCGGTGATCGAGGGGGAGGGGCGAGGAGGCAGGTGATTGGCACGAGGGAGGTTGCAAGTCGGAAGTTACTGCTCGGGCGGGGCCAGGAAGGGGTTCTCGATCTCTGCGGGTGCAAGAGGCCGCAGATAGGGTAGGGTCAGCTTAGAAGGCTTGTCAGAGAGGGAAACGCCCCTGGCGCCGGCCGACGGGTTGAGCAGTCGCTGCCTAGGTGCCCGCTGCTGACCGATGCGCAGGAGCGACCTGCGGTCGCGTGCGTCGCAGCAGCAGGTCTCCCGTGCAGCTCAGGCCCACTCAATCTTCGGACCAGCAGATTCAACGGCCAGGTGAGTAGAGCGGGGCGTCGGGCAGAAAAGGACGCACCCTCCGATCCATTGACGGGCGAGATCAGCACAATCGTCGGCCCACGGAGGACCGTCAGGCCGAGCGTCCGTGTCCTCTTCACCGGCACTGACGAGGCTCGCGAGGAGGTGTCAGCTGCTTGATCATCAAGGGGAAGGGAGGGGGAAACAAGCAGCGTACCTGTCACCTCCTCCTCGACATCGTCCAGGACGAGGTTCAGCAGCTGGTCGTAGCCCTTGAGCGTGCCCGTCACTGGGTGAAGCGCGGAAAGCGGAGGCATCACGAGGTCAGTCTCCAGCTCTCACTCTCATTCTCGCCTCTTCGCGACAGTAGCGCAAGGGGTGGAAGCAGGGGCGACGAGATGACGTGCAGCCTGTTCGAGCTCGGAAGGAGGTCGAGGGAGGCATCGACGAGCTTCCGGCGCTCCTCCAGCCCTCCCTCCCTCCTCCCTCCCTCGCTGCCGCCCTAGCTATTCAAGAACGCACCCTCGCGGCCGCCGGTGAACTTGACCCTGATCTTCTGGTCAACATACTTGCCAAGGTCGAGGATGGCCTCGCGCTTGGGCTTGTCGGCCCCGGCCGCACCGCCGCCGCGACCGCCGCGAGCAGAAGGGCCGCCTCGTCCGCGGGAAGACTGGCCTCGGCCCTGCGATTCGGTCCCGTCCAGAGGGAGGCGTCAGCGTTCGCGTGACACTGAGGGGATGTCTAGCGGACGCACTCGGTCAGACATGGCTAGATGGAAAGGGAAGAGGAGGAAAAGGAACGGAGAGGGAGCTGGAGCGGGTCGATGTCGGCGGCCAAGCTCATTCGCAACCTCTCGACCCGACAACGACGACGACGACGACGACGAGCAAGCAAAGACACCTCTCTTCCCTTTCAAGAGACGACCGAGATGCAGGACCCCCGCTTCGAGGCCTTTCGCGTGCCAGGCCCGGCCGACGGCCTCTTCTACATCCACGACTTTATCTCAGAGGCCGAGGAGGACCATCTCGTCAAGAGTCCGTCCCCTTCGCCACGCGCGCGCGCAGGCTCCCACTCGCTCGGTTGGTCGCTGACGAGGCTGACGACCTTCGTACGCTGTCTCTCGTAGAGATCGGCGAGAGTCCGCTGCCGAAATGGCAAACTGTACCGACCGGCCGGAGGTGCGACCTCTTTCCCGCCGCCTCACCCAGCTGGCCATGCAGATCTCGTCATGCGTCGTCGTCGCCGCTCGAGGGTGCGCGCAGGCACCCTCACCTCCACGTCCGTCACACGCTGACCTATCCCTCGGCACTCGCACCCTCCGTCTTCTCAGACTACAGTACTGGGGTGCGCTTTGTCTGTTTCGACGCGCTTCTCTGCGGACACAGGAGACTGACGCCCGGCCCCTCGGCTTAACTCGTGTTTAGGCGGCGCACTCACTAGGAGCAACGCCCTGATACCTGAGCCACTTCCGCCGTACTTCAATTCGTTGTGAGTCCTCCGGGTCGAAATGAGGCGCATACGAGCGTGCATTCATCGTAAAAGCCCGCGCTGGTGTCGTCTGCTGACGTCCTGGATTGATCGCTTGCCAGCCCGAATCTCGTCCAGCGCGTTGCCGACACGGGCTGCTTTGTCGGGAGCAAGGCGGGCGAGCCAAACCAGGTCCTCGTCAACGAGTGCGTCTCGCCCTGCACAGGAGATCCTCTCTGAGCGCTTGGAAGGACTGACGCTCCGCTGCTTCGGACCCGTCGCAGATACCTCTGCGGGCAAGGGATCGACCCGCATACAGGTGGGTCGCTACATGCAAGTCGTCCGACGCTCACTGCAGAGCTGACGAGCCCATCCCTCTTTCGACCAGCAGACGGACCAGCCTACTTTCCAGCGACGGCGACAGTCTCACTCCTCTGGCCTGCGATCCTCATCCTGCATCCGCCGGCGCCATCGTCCGAAACGCCCCCCGAGCGCGCGCCAAACGCAGCTCCCCCCGCCTCAGCAGCCAGCAGCAGCAACGAGCCGGTGATGCTTGTCCTCGAACCGCGTTCACTCCTCCTCCTGACCGGAACGGCCTACAGCGCGTGGCGGCACGAGATCCTCCATGCCGAGTCGGATGACTTTGGCGCGCTCCGGCGTCAGGGCGGCCTCTGTGCCAACGCGGCTCTACTCGGCGGGCCGAGAATGCGCGAGCTCGTCCGGCCCGGTGCTGTCAATGGCGCGGCGGAGGGTGATGGCGCTGAAGGAAGGAAAGAGCAGAGGGAGGACGGCGTCGTCAGGCGCGAGAAGAGATTGAGCGTGACGCTACGCGCGGTCGAGCGCGTTGTCAAGGGGCTCAGCCTCGGCGGCCGCCGGCCATGATGAGGATTGGGGGGGGGGGTGATGTATGTTTGCAGCCTGCCCCTACCGAGCCCTCGCCCAGCCTGCTTAGATGGACGTCGACCTGCGCTGTTGCGGCTGCGAGTTGGCAAGTCGTCCGACCAGCATCGGAGGGCCGCGCTCGGACGCGACGAACGCGACGGCCGACTCCGGCGGAGCGGGCTCACCCGCCGCCCGAAGCCGGCCAGCGACAGGGATGATGGTGGGCTCGCTCTGCCTCAGACCGCCATCAACACACGCCTGCTCGAGCTCTCATTCTGACCACCACCTCCTTTCCGCTACGAGTATGGTCCGTAGCAGACCGTCCTCGCTTGGTTAAGGTCCGAAGGGGAAGCTGATGGGCTGCCCTCAACCTCTCGCCTGCGCCCTGCGCAGACCAGTTGCGTCTATCATGGCAGCCTCATCCATGCGCCCTCACCCCGAGAGCTCCAGTACCTCCGCTCGAGCCTCGTCAGCGTCTCCTCCGAGGGCGTGTGGGTGCTCTCCTTTTCATGCGGTGGGCGAGCGTGACGGACGCTGACCCAACGCGAACCCTGCTATCGCGAGCAGCATCGAGTGGGTCGAGTCCTCGGTCGCAGCCGATAAGGTCGCCGACGTGCTTGCTGCTCGGGGCTCGACCGTCGATGAGCGCGCTGTCGTCCGGCTCAGAAAGGGCCAATTCCTGATACCGGGCCTGGTCGACTCGCATACGGTACGCTCGCGACTCTTGGTCCGAGTCGTCGGCCTCGGCACTGACGTCCTGTTGAGCCTGCCTCTTTCTTTCTCGGACGCAGCACGCGCCGCAGCACCCCAACATCGGCACCGGTGGCCAGTACCAGGTTCGTGCGGGTGAGCAACGTACAGGAGGTGTCAAGGGAATCCTGACCTTTGCAACCCTTCCGTTCGCAGCTCCTCGACTGGCTCAACAATGTCACCTTCCCGCGCGAGGCCCGCTTCGCCGACGTCGACTATGCGCGCCGGATCTATCCCGAAGTCGTCCGCCGGACGCTCGGTCTCGGCGTCAGTCGCTTGCTTCTCCCAGCCCCTTTCGAGCATGGACACTGACCTGCGTTGGTCTTGCTCGCCGCCGCCGCAGACGACGACGAGCTGCTACTATGCGAGCTTGCACCTCGAGTCGTCGCAGGTGCTCGCCGACGCTGCCCATGCGCAGGGCCAGCGCGCTTTCGTCGGCAAGGTGCGTGTGGAACTGTCGTCCCCTCTTGACTACTTTGCTAACAGCTCCCGTCGCGCCGCCAGTGCAACATGAACGCCAACTGCCCTTCAGACTATATCGAGGCGTCGGCCAAGTCGTCGCTCGACGACACGGCTACGCTGATCGCCTACATCCGCGCCCTCACGCCGTCACCCAAGACGGCCCTCGTCCAGCCGATCATCACCCCGCGATTCGCCATCTCCTGCACGTCCGAGCTGCTCACGGGTCTCGGTCAGCTGGCAGCAGCAGAGGAGGCGGCCGGCTCGCCCGTCGCTATCCAGACGCACCTCGCCGAGAACACGGGCGAGATCGCCTTTACGAAGGAGCTCTTTGCAGACATTGGCGGCGAGTGGGACGGCTCTTACACCGGTGTCTACGAGCACTTTGGCCTCCTCGGCCCGAGGACGGTGCTCGCTCATTGCGTGAGTGGAATTCAAATCCTTGTCACCCCGTGCCTTGCGCTGACGACCGCCGCCTCATTCCTTGCGCAGGTTCACCTCGAAGACGAGGAGCTCGAGCTCATCAAGCGGACGTCGTCTGGCGTCTCACACTGCCCTGCGAGCAATTTCAACCTTCGATCCGGGATTGCAAAGGTCGCAAAGATGCTTGACCGCGAGATCAAGGTGGGTCCCCTCGTGTCCCGAATCGGCGATGCGTTCGCGACTAACCCCACTTATCTGCAGGTCGGCCTCGGCACCGACTGCTCAGGCGGTTACGAGATGGGAATCGTCTCGCAGATGCGGACTGCCATCCTCGGCTCAAAGGCCATCAAATTCGATACGAGCGCGCCGACGCCGACGGCCGACGATGGCTCCTTTGCGGGCGCTTCGCACCTACCGCTCTCGGCCGTCTTCCACATGGCGACGCTCGGCGGGGCGTCGCTCGTCGGCCTGGACGGAACCGTCGGCAGCTTCGAGGCCGGGAAGGAGTGGGACGCGCTGCTCATCGACGTCAACAGCCGCCGAGGGACGCCGGCCATGTGGTTCGACGCGGAGGAGGAGGCCGACGAGGCCTGGGAAGAGAGCGCATTCGAGCGGTTTGTGCGTCCGTCACATGCCATACACAAGTGTTCCGACGGGTGCTGACCTCCGTTCATCCTCTCCCGCTCCAGGTCTACTGCGGCGACGACCGCAACATCGCCAAGGTCTGGGTCCGCGGGAGGGAGGTTGCCGGTCAGGATCACGCGCCGCTGCCCAACTAGATGCGCCTCCTCCTCTAGATGCGTGCTCCTCGAGTCGTGCGAGCGAGCCACTTAGGAAGCATGGGCACGACCAGTCTGCCGGGCGGGCGGGCGGGTTGGGTGCAACGGGGCCATGTATAGTGCCGCGACCGTCCACTGCCTGTCGAGAGGATGCTCTAAGGGGTATAAGAGGAGAGACGGTGAATCGTGTGTGGGTGATAGAGGGTTGGTCGTGCTGATCCTGGCGTGACAGAAGAGAGGAACGACAGATGACGAAGACGTGAGATGAGGGTCCGTGCTGCTCTAGTAGCTGAGGATGGTGCCGCGCTTCTTCCGGCTGCCGAGGTAGGTGACAAGACTGGCGACAAAGAGACCGATGGTGATGCCTGCGGAGGAGCGCATCGAGGCAGTCAGCCTCGTGTGCGGTGACGAGCTTGCCGCGCGGGCGTAGCACTCACCAACCGACGTCTGGATCTGACGGAGGGCGACCTCGGCGCCCTGTTTGAAGCTCTCTGTCCCAGAGGAGGAGCTCATGACGATGCCACCCGCCGCCGCCAAGCCGTTCGGGACGAGGAGGAGGATGGCGGCCGACTGCGTCGTGAAGGCCGTGCCGCGAGCGATGCGGCTCCAGAGTGTGCCGAGCAAACCGACGACGCCGGCACCGATAGCCGACGTAACCTCGGGCTCCTCGTCCAGAACCTATTGAAAAAGGCGCTGTCAGCTGTCGCTCTTTTTTCAGAGGGTTCGCGCCCGAGGACCGACCTGCTTCGCAAAGTAATACGACGTGTAAGCGAGACACGCAATAACAAAGGTGGCAGCCGACTGCTGCGTCTTGAGCCGCGCTTTCGTCCACAGAGCAAGCGAGATGATGAAGCCGGGAAGAGTGATGAAGAGGAACCAGGGGCTGAAGAGACGCGCAGCGCGAGTGTCAGCGGGTTGTGAGGCCGCGGAGATTAGGAACGACAAGCCGCACCTGATGTCTGCCTGGTACCACGGCTCTTGCCCGCTCCTAGCACAAACGACGTCGCCTGAGGCCGAGCTTGCTGCCAAGGAGGATGCTCTGGCGCTGCCTTCAGGGTCGATCACTAGAAAGGAAGCGGTCGTCAGCGCTATGCGACTTGCTCGGCCAACGCCGATAAGCCACTCACAGACGTAGACCTTGCTGCCAAGACTGATTCCCGTGCCAAGGAAGAGCGAGAGGATGACACCAAAGACGAGCCGAATGCTTCCCGGGACGAGGACCTTCGACGCAAGCTCGAGTGTCGCCGTGAGTAGGACGTAGCCGGGCTGGATCGGGCCAGATGAGCGTCAGTGCGGGCACAGCTTGACGACCAGTTGTCGACCTGAGACGCACCAGAATCATGACTGTAGGGGAACGGCGATTCGGGAGAAGAGCGTGAGTCAAGGCCGACAACGAGCAGGACAAACAGAAGCGCTTACCAATGCCTGCCGAGGCTATCAAGGAGGATGGGATCTCAGATGTCAGCTTCACAGCGGGGATAGCCAACCTTGCAAGCAGCTTGAACGCACTCAGAGACGCGTAGCAGAAGTAGCCCGAGGCTGATAGGGCTTTGGCAAAGAAGCTGATGAGGAACGCCATTGCGATCTGCGGAGGCAGGCCGTCTGAGTCAGCCGGTAAGTCGGAAGGAAACACGCAGGTCGCAAACTAACCTCGAAACAGTTGGAGAACAGGGGATTCCAGGCGGCGAGCGTGTGCTGGCAGGTGCCCATCAGGCCGCCGAGGATCGCCGACGCCCACATGTCGAGCTGCGAGCGGGATAGGCGCGGAGGTGAGCATCGCGCGCCGAGCAGCCTCTGAGAGCAGCACGCACGAAGGAGCCGCTGAAGACGACCGAGCTCGCGAAAAAGCTGCAGGAGGCGACGATGACGATTCGCTGCCACACGGCATGGCGCGGCGGGGCGCCCGTGATGCGCTTGAGCCGACGCGCGCCCTCAGCGGCGCCAATATGGTCGTGCATGACGCCGCGAGCCTGTGATCCAGAGCGCAGATTAGCTTGAGCGCCTGGGGAAAGGCAAAGCGCCGGATACTCACGACGACGTGGACCTTTCGCAGGCTCTGGACGTCGAGACCGCCGGAGCTGCGCAGAAAGGCCGTCTCTGACGTCTCCTGGTCGGGCCTGTTGAAGCTCATGACCATGATGCCGGCTAAGAGCAAGGTTTCAGGGCTCGCGTTAGTTGACGAGTTGCACAAAGAGAGCTGAGCCTATGACGCACGCAGGTAGAAGAAGTGGGCGTCGAGCTCAAGGACGCGGGCGGCCGACTCCAGGTTGGCCTCAATCCGATGGGTCGGCGCGCCGAACAGCATGAGCGCGTTGGCGAGGCGGACGATAAACTCGCGGGTCTGAGCGTGTGATGCGCGGTGCCGGGTACTGAAGGTTGAAAGAGAGGAAGATGTCCGTCAGTGCTGGTAAGGCGCATCGGGCAGAAACCAGACCGAGACTTACATGAAGATCTCCTGCTGCTGACGCTCACCACGCTTGCTGCCGATCCAGCCGGCGTACTCATCCGACCGGGTGCCTTGGCCCTGGCCCTGACCCTGACCCTTTTCCAGATCGGCTACGCCATCAGACGTGTCATCCGAGACGGCGTCGGTAGACGAGCCGCTGTCGTCGTCGACGTCGGGGATCGTCGTCTCGTGCGGCGGCGGAACCTTGCCGGCCCCCTCCTTAACCTCCGAGCCGTCGCCCTCTTTCTTGACGACCTCGTCGGCATCGACCTGGGCGAGCTCCTCAGACATTTCGTCCTCGTGATCGACGTTGTCGTCTCCGCCATTGTCGTCTTGGATGTCGTCCGCCTCGTGCCCGCCCTCATCAGCTCGAACTGAGCGATGGTCAGGTGACGAGCCACCTTTCGACGGCTGAGACACGCGGGTCGCATCGCCGGATGAGCGGGCCGAATCAATTGCCGCCTTCTCGTCGTGCCGAACCTTCCGGTGAGCCGTTCGACGCTCGGCTCGCTCCTCGCGCCGCTCGAGTGCGCGGTTCCGCTTGTACTGGACCTCGAGCGCCTCCTGCGCTTCCGAGTCGTCGACGGCCTCTCGTCGGCCGTAGCGAGCGAGTCGCCGGTGGCCGTGGCCGTTGCTCGTGTCCTGGCCCTCCCAGGCCGGGCCAATGGTGCCAAGAATGGGGCTCGCGACGCCGACGATGTTGCCGGTCGTCGTGATGAGGGCTGTGATGGCGCTCATCGAGTTGCGGTTGTCGGCGAGCGAGCCCGTGCCGGGCGTTGAGGCGTTCATGCCGACCGCCGAAGCCCGCTCGTACCCGGTGAGCTTGTTCCAGACGGGCGCGAGGAAGCGCGTGCCGAGATTATGCTTCTCCTCGTCGGTTGGCGGCAGGAAGGGCTCGTTGAGGTTCTGGTCGAATCGGGCATAGCGGTCGCGCGGGTGGGCGTCCTTGAAGTCACCCGTCTTTGGGTCGCGAGCCTTCTCGTGTCGCTCGCGGGCAGCATCGTCGAATCGATTGGCAATCGCCGCCTTCCGCCGCGACGACGACGGCGGACCGCTAGCAGTGGGAGGTGGCGAGCTACGGCGCTTGCTAGACGAAGGCCGGCTTGAGGGTCGACTGCGCCGGTCCGTCTCTGGCACCGTCGGCAGCGAAGGCCCGTCGGGACCATCGTCTCGTCTCCGGCGCCTGCTGCGGGTCCTGGAGGGCTCGCCGCCGGCGGATGACCGGCCGGCCTGCTGGTCGTCTGACGTGGCGCCCTCCTTGCGAGCGCGCTTGGCCTCGGCTTGCGCCTGTCGCTTCTGCTGGCGCACTCGTCGTCGGACCTTCTCCTCGACGTCGTCCTGGCTCATGGACGAGCCCGAGGCGGCCGAGAGGTTCTGGACGAGCGACGTCAGGCCGGCGACGCGCTCGTTGTCGTCCGTGTCGAGCTCGCTCTCGGTCGGGTCGTTCCCGTCGTCGCCGGCCGAGCCGAGCTCCTCGTCACTCAGATTCGAGTGCAGCGAGGCGACGAGCCGGCTGCGGAGCGACACGTGCGAGCCGTTGGTATCGGGCGTGGCCGAGCGCAGGGTGCTAGCCAGGCGCGAGACGGTCGAGCCATGGCGGTCGTTGGCTGGGCGACGGTACGACGGTTGGCGGACGGGGTGCTGCGAGGAGCTTGCTCGGGTCGTCGTCGACCGCGAGCGCTGGGTCGCCGGCGGCGGCAGGGCGATGTCGTCCGACATGACGGGAAGGTCAGCTGTCGGAGGGGGAGAGCTCAGGTCAGGACGGCGGCTTGCAAACTCGCAGATCCGGCGAGAAGCACTCTCTCACCTGACGTTGACTGGAGGTGGTCGGTGGAGGAAGGCTAGAGCGAGCTCTCTCTCAACAGGGCGAGGCCTATAAGAGTGAAGGAAGCGGAGGGCGAGGGCGACTGCGTGTCAGCAGCTAAGGTTCTCGCTCGCAACGCGCCTCTGCCGACCGCATGGCCGAGGGCGGCAGGCGGTGACGGCGAGAGGCGCTTGTTGACTGGACCGGCACTCGCCTTCTCGAAACAAGGGCCGGCGCCGGCGTCGATAAAGAGGCGCAAGGGGTTAGAAGTGGGGTCGGGCGCGGGCTGACCGGTGCCCGGGAGGCGGGGATCGACGGCGGCGAGGTCTGCGGCGGAGAGGGGAGGAAAGGGGCTGGCTGTAGGCCGCTGCGTTGGATTTCGGGTCGCGCGGGGACGGATGGCCTGACAGAGGGATGCAGAGGAGCAGAGCAGGTGGGTGGGTGGCGGTGTGCGAGTCGAAGAGCGAAGGAGGAGAGGGAGCAGGCGTCGACAGGCAGAGAGGTCGACGGACCCGCCGCCGTCAGCAGATCCTCGCGTCTCCGGGAGTGGCTTCCATCTCGAGGGGGTCCTCCACCCTCTGGGCCTGCTACCTGCCTGCCGGGCCAGGCAGGTCCACGGTTGCTTGGCCCGGGCTGCAGAAGGAGCAGCAGGGAGCTGGGCTGAAGGAAGGGGGGGCACCTCCCTCGATCCCGCGGGATCGCTCGGCCGTCGAGAACGGTGACGCGCGGCTCAAGAGGGCGATCGACCGAGGGGCCGGCACGGCAAAAGGCCGACGCCTGTGCGTACTACTGACGAGGTGCACTTGAAAGCGACATCTAGAAGAGGCGGCGGGGCATCTACAAGCCGGTCTCATGCCGGCCGTCCAGGCGAGCCAGGTCCTGCGCTTGGCCTGGTGGGGGCGCGATCCCTTCCTGGAGCTCCTCGACGCGCACCGCCCGGTCGCCCTGCGTGAGGAACAGGGCGGGCTCGCTAACCTGCCGTTCGAGGTCGCCCTCGACGCTCGGCTTAGCCGTCGGAGGGAGAGGGACGGTCGTCCTCGGCACGTGCTTCGAGTAGGAGCGGATGCGCGCTCCGTAGCGCTGCGTCGTTGCGGGAAGGCGTCAGTGGGCGAGCAAGCGAGGAAGGGGAGCCGAGGTGCAACGGCACGCACGAAGAAGAGGAAGGGCATGGGCGCCAGAAGCAGGCAGATCATAGCGAGGAGGAACAGTGCCCAGCGGGGCGTGAGGTTGTGGAACATGAACTGTAGGGAGGGCGCGCGTAAAGTGAGTCAGCGGCGTGATGACCACCGGCGAGAATGCCTCTACAGCGCAACGAACCGATCCGAAGAGAGGGAAACTGAGGGAAAAGCGCACGCCGAGTGAGTCAGCCGGCGATGACCAACATCATGCACAGTTTGACGAGCAGCGAGGACCGACACGGCGCCAAAGACATATCGCAGGAGGCTGTTGGCCGCAAAGACGCTCGCGCTGTAGATTGTGTACGTGTCGCTCAGGAACGACATGATGGATGTCATCATGCCGATGAGCCCGAGGCCAAACGGAAAGAGCGCGACGACCGACGCCGGCCAGGGGATGTGGGCCGGGACGGTAAAGGCGAACCAGAGTAGCGAGACGACGAGGAGAATGGCAGCAAACTGGCGGGGCATGGAGCAGGCGTCAGCCAAGCCTTATTGAGGAGCGCATAAATTTTCGCGACTGACCATGGCAAAGTAAAGCCGCTCCTCGGGCGGGGCGCGGCCGTCGGGCGACCGGGCTGCCGCCTTACGGTAGAGGCCAATCGTGTAAAGCGACACGGGCACGCCAAAGAAGAGGCCGACAGCCATGGCCAAGAAGGGCAATGCACCGACTCCCTGGGACCAGCCTCGCTCCTCTTGGTAAACTGCGGATGATGGTCGTCGTCAGCGCAGGCGTCTCGCAAGTAGATTTCTCAGCAGGAGCTCACTGATGGGCAGGCCCGCAAAGAAGAGGTAGAGGACGCCGAAGATTAGCGACGTGTATATCGAGAGGAGGAGGACAATCGGCTCGAGAAACTACAACAGCACTCGTCAGCGGCGCAGGCAGGATCGTCGAAGCAGCAGGGGACGCACCAGGAAGACGAAGGGGCGCCGCAAACCGACCGCCAGTGCTCTAAGCGCGGTTTTCTTCGGCTGGCCATGGTCGTAGATGGAGACGTGCGGCCGGCCAGTCTCCTTCTCTAGCCGTCGCGCCTCCCGCTGAAGGATGACACCCGGATAGGTCTCCGGCACAGTCAACGTCGCGACCAGGACGACGGCAGCAGCAAGCATGCTGTCACAGCATACGGCCGCGCGTCAGAAACAGTGGTGCTGAGCCAAGAGGTCAAGTAGGAGAGACTTCGCACCAAGGGATGCTGTTGACCCAGCGCCAGGACTGATCGCCGGCGTACATTGAGACATAGCCACCTGCGATGGTCAAAGACAGGGGTCAAGTAGCTATCAGCCGCCCGTCGCAAAATCATAGCGGCGGCCGTTCGTCAACGAACCGATGAGGGGCCCGAGGACGGGACCCAAAAAGGGAGAGATCGAGTTCAAGCTCCTGTCGGGATCGGCCAGTCGTCGTCAGCTTCCCCAGACAGACGCATCGGGCGTCGCAGCAGAGTCGCACATGGCAAGGCCGATCTCGTGCTTGTCGTAGAGATCGTTGAGAGCGCCTGGCGAGTTGCTCATGATACTACTGCCGCAGAAGCCCATGAAGAAACTTGATCGGGGAGGAAAGCCAAGTGCAGCCGGTGTCAGCAACTGTCGCCGCACTCGGACGAGACACGAGAGAGGCGCACCGGGTAATGACAAGCGTCTCGATGTTGTGGCCCAGGACAGGGCCAAGCCCGAAGAGGACATACAGCGTCAAGGAAGACACGAGGACGGGCTTGCGACCGGCCGTCTCTGACAAGGGCGCCCAGAAGAGCGAGCCGACGCCCAAAGCGAGGGTGAACGTCGAAAGACCAGCGGTCGCGAGCTCGGTCGAAACACCAAACTCGCGCCGCAACCCCGGATAGGAGGCGACATAGATGCTTGTGCCGAGCGTCACTGAAGCCGGGATAGTGGATGAGTGACTCGATCATGAAAGGACAGCGCAGGCCAAGACCCACCGGAGAACATCTGGATTGAGGCCTGGCTTGCGATCAGGAAGCTGCAGGAGGCACGCGGCGAGCCACGCCAGGTCAGCCCGTGCCGTTACCCATCTGCTGCCATCTGCTGCCATTAAGGACGCACCGGCGGCCATGCGACCAGCTCTGCGGCGAATAAGTGAGGCAAGCGCTCTTCGTCAGCGAATGATCCGAGGGCGGGGATGGGGGAGCGGCATCGCTGAAGAGGACGGACTCGAGGGTTGAGGTGCGCTAGCCCGGGCGTCTCAAAGCTGACGACAACAGGCTCGCCGACCGTCTTCTCGTCTGCAAAGCCGCCCAGCGGACCATCTGAGCCCGAGCCAGGCGCCCCTCCGTCGTCGGTCAGGGTCGCTGCGCAGGAGACGTCGAGCGTGCTGGGCGAGCTCGGGCGCGGCGGCAGTCGGCCCGGCGTCGGCGCCGCTGTGGCTTGGGCTGCTGGAGGAACAGCGGGCGGCGAGGTCGACTCAGCTGGCATGGCGTCCGGTAAGGCGCTTGAGGTCGTTTGCGGAGGTGGCCGTTGCGAGTCAGGGTGAGCAGATCCCCCCCCCCCCCCTCCGTTGAGAGGCCGGGCCTCTGTTGGTGCGCGCTTGCCGGAGAAGGAGCAGGCCGGGGGAGCTATCTGCAGCCGTGCCGAATAGAGCGGCGCCGCTGCGCGCGGCCCGGCCGGCCAGCCCCGCCAGGCTTTGCCCTGCCCGCGGCCTGCTGCTCCTTCGACGCAGCGACGCTGACTACCTGCCGGCAGACCGACCACGGACGCAGGCTCTCGCTGCTGTTGCTCTGCTCATCCAGGGACGTCTGACGAAGCATGGCGATCAAAGATAGCAACGTCTTGCGGGGGAGACGACGACGGTCTTTCGCCGGCCGTCTCGACGACCTGCTGCGGCGGCGCTCGCCGGCCGGCCGACTCGCGCACGCAGGCGGGCGGTGCCTCCTCCGCCGCCACATCGAATTTCGAAGCACCTCTTAAGGCAGACACGTCGCGCACAGCTGCTGAAACCCCATTGACCACAGTTCGTCCCATCCGGCCCCCCTGCCCTTGAAGAATCGCTCGGCTGACCCTCCTCTCCCTGACCCTTCCG
>Ga0308160_10004116_pt1 | contig 15759 bp, 14 predicted proteins | sample PhyFR1_FD_201036 | JGI IMG/M metagenome (GOLD analysis project Ga0308160, IMG submission 201036) | Phyllosphere microbial communities from UC Gill Tract Community Farm, Albany, California, United States - DLSLF.R1 | ecosystem: Host-associated > Plants > Phyllosphere > Unclassified | place: USA...
GCTCGATGACGACGGCCAGGCCCTGGCCCACGCCGACGCACAGGCTCAGGACCGCGTAGCGGCCGCCGCGCCGTTCCAGTTCGCGTGCCGTACTCAGCGCCAGGCGGGCGCCGGATGCGCCGAGCGGGTGGCCGACCGCGATGGCGCCGCCGTTCGGGTTCACGCGCGGGTCGTCGAAGGCGAGGTCCAGCAGCTTCAGGCAGCCGAGCACCTGGGCCGAGAACGCTTCGTTGATCTCGATGACGTCCATGTCGGCCAGGGTCAGGCCGGCCCGCTCGAGCGCCTTCGGGATCGCGTACGCCGGGCCGACGCCCATGACGCGCGGCTCGACGCCGACCGCGGCGCCCGCCAGGATGCGCGCCATCGGTTTGGCGCCGGCCCGTTCGCCGACGGCGCGGCTGCCGACGAACATGAGGGCGGCGCCGTCGTTCACGCCGGAGGCGCTGCCTGCGGTGACGACGCCGCCTTCGTGCAGTGCCCTCAGTTTGCCCAGCGATTCGAAGGTGGTGTCGGGGCGCGGGTGCTCATCCTCGGCCACGACCCGCGGCGGCGTCTTCTTCCCGGTGGCCACCTCGACCGGCATGATCTCGCCAAGGAAGAATCCGCTTTCCCTGGCCGCCGCGAAACGCGCCTGCGACAGTGCCGCGAAGCGGTCGCTGTCCTCGCGGGTCAGGCCAAGGTCGTGCGCCACATTGTCCGCCGTTTCCGGCATCGTGTCGCCGCCGTACTGTTCGGTGATGCGCGGGTTCGGGAAGCGGGCGCCGATGGCCGAGTCGAACACCTTGAATTCGCGTCCGTAGGCCGATTCGCTCTTGGCCACCACGAAGGGTGCGCGGCTCATGCTCTCCACGCCGCCGGCGATGTACAGCTCGCCTTCGCCGCTGCTGATGGCGCGCGCCGCATCGAGCACAGCGGCCAGGCCGCTGGAGCACAGGCGGTTGACGGTCTGGCCGGGGACCGTGGGCGGCAGCCCGGACAGCAGCACCGCATGGCGCGCGATGTTGCGGCTGTCCTCGCCGGCCTGGGAGGCGCAACCGAGGATCACGTCCTCGACCTGGGCGGCGTCGAAGGGCGAATCGGCGACCAGCTTGCGGATGAGGCCAGCGGCCAGGTCGTCCGGACGAACCGGGGAGAGGGCGCCGGCGAGGCGGCCGAACGGGGTGCGCAGGCCGGAATAGATGTAAGCGTCGAGCATGATGGTTCCTGAATCTTGTTGATGTAAGTGAGTGCGGCGCCAGCGTGCGGCGTCAAAGCGGCGGCGTGAGCAGCGAGACGCCCAGCATGGCGCGGCGCTTGAGCCAGGGACTCGGACGGTAGCGCGGGTCGCGATAGAAGTCGTACAGGCCGTCCAGGATGCGCAGCACGGTGGCGGCGCCGAGCGCATCGCCGAGCGCCAGCGGACCCTTCGGGTAACCGAGGCCGAGCGTGACCGCCTTGTCGATGTCTTCCGGGCTGGCGACGCCCTGCTGGGCGATGTCGGCGCCGATGTTGACGATGGTGGCGAGCACCCGCTGGCATACCAGGCCGGCGCTGTCGTGGATGACCGAGACCGGAACACCGTCGGCCGCAAACAGTGCGTGCGCGGCGTCGCGCAGCGCCGGCGTGGTGAGCGGGGTGGTCATCAGCGTGCGCCGCCCTTCGATGAACAGCGGATCGAGCGCCACCGTGCGCGCCGGGTCCAGTTGCGCCGCGACCGCGAGGCTGCTCGCATCCTGCCCGACCGGCAGCACCAGGCACAGCGCGTCCGCGCCTGGCGCCGCGCCGCGATCGCGTTCGGCGCCGAGCGTGTCCAGCAGCTGGCTGACCGCCGGCCATGCCGCGGCGTCGTCCGGGCTCAGCCAGACCGAAACGGGAGCGCGCGGCGGCACCGGCAGCTGCGCCGCTTCTTCCTTCTTGCCGTCTTCGTAGGCATAGAAGCCGCGCCCGCTCTTGCGTCCAAGCAGTCCGGCCTGCAGGCGCTGGCGCGCGATCGGCGAGGGCCGGAAGCGCGGCTCCTGGTAATACTGCTCGTAGATCGATTCCATGACCGGTTGCGAGACGTCGAGCCCGGTCAAGTCCAGCAGCTCGAACGGTCCCATGCGAAAGCCGCCGGCCTCGCGCAGGATGCGGTCCAGTTCCGGATACGGCGCAATGCCTTCGCCCAGGATGCGCAGCGACTCGGTGAGGTAGCCGCGTCCCGCGTGGTTGACGATGAAGCCGGGGGTGTCGCTGGCGCGCACCGGGGTATGGCCCATTCGGTGCGCGATGGCAACCAGGCGTTCGCCCACGCCCGCGTCGGTCAAGGGACCGGCGATCACCTCGACGATCTTCATCAGGGGCACCGGGCTGAAGAAGTGGAAGCCCGCCACCCGGCCCGGATGGGCGCAGGCGGCGGCGATCGCCGTGACCGGCAGCGAGGAGGTGTTGGTGGCGAGGATGCAGCCCGCGCCGACCACGGTTTCCAGCTGGCGCAGCAGCGCCTGCTTGGCGTCGAGCTTCTCGACGATGGCTTCGATCACGACCGTGCAGGGCGCCAGTTCGTCCAGTGCCGCGGCGACCGACAGCAAGGCACAGGCCGCCTGGGCGTCGGCAGCGCCGATCTTGCCCTTGTCCGCCAGGCGAGCCAGGGTCGCGCCGATGGCGGCGCGGGCTTCTTCCGCCGCGCCGGGACGGCTGTCGTGCAGGACGACGGGGATGCCGCCCTGGGCGGCGATCTGGGCGATGCCGCGGCCCATCAGGCCGCAGCCGACGATGCCGAGCAGGTCCTGTGCCGGGGGAGTCGAATTCATTGCTCTCTATCCTTGCTGTGGTCGGTCCGCACAGTGGACCGGTGGTTCAAAAAACGCATCCAGAATAGTAAAAAATTCCATGCATGTAAAGCGTGCTCCGTGTACGCGTATAAGAAAAATTGATTTCAGATATCAGCGGTTCGCATGGTGGACCGATGGTTTGAAAATGCTTGACATCACCAGAATTGATATGACACGATGATTTAGGACACCCCGGCAGGCGGCCGGGCAGATCGCCGACACAAGAATGAAATGCGCGAGGAGATGCGGCATGAATACAATGAATAACGCGATGAACAACGCGATGAACAACGCCATTAAGGACGACAACGACATCCAGCATTTCGACGACGAAGGGCAGGGCAAGGAGCGCCACTTCGTCACCGCGCTGGCGCGCGGGCTGGAACTGCTCCGCTGTTTTGGCGCGAACGAGCGCGAGATCGGCATTTCCGAGCTGGCGCGCCGCAGCGGCATTCCGAAGCCGACCGTGGCGCGCCTGGCCGCCACCCTTGCCAGCCTCGGCTATCTCGAACACCTGGAAGCCCAGGGCAAGTACCGGCTGGGGGCAGGCGTGCTGTCGCTGGGTTACGCGCTGCTGGCGCGGCTCGACGTGCGCGAAGTGGCGCGCCCGCTGATGCGCGAACTGGCCGAGCGCACCCAGGCCTCGGTGTCGCTCGCCGTGCGCGACCGGCTGTCGATGGTGTACGTGGAATCGGTACGCAGCAGCGCGTCGATCACCCTGCAGCGTGGCGTCGGCACCCGGCTGTCGCTGGCGACGAGCGCCATCGGCCGCGCCTACCTGGCCGGCCTGCCGGCCGCCGACCGTGCCTTCCTGCTCGACCAGCTGCGCCTGCGCGACGAGGACCACTGGCCCGCGCTCCAGGCCGGCATCGAACAGGGCCTGCGCGACCATGCCGAACACGGCTTTTGCATATCGATCGGCGAGTGGGACAAGGATACCTGCGGCGTCGGCGTGCCCTTCTGCGCGCCGGACGGGATGATGATGTCCTTTAACTGCGGCATGCCCGCGTTCAAATGCACCCGTGAATATCTACAAGACAAGGTCGGTCCTGCGCTGGTCGAGCTGGTGAGGAAAGTCGGCGGCTCGATGGGCAGGATCGCTCCCTGAACCCCGCGGCGGGGCAGGACGCCGCGCCGCATATGAAGCGAAGCAAGCGAAGTAAGCAATAGGAAGAAACATGATACGCGATCAAGAAACAATGACTGTGCTGCTCGACACCCTATCCCGCTTCGTGCGGGAGCGCCTGGTGCCTGCGGAGAATGAAGTAGCGGAAACGGACGAGATCCCGCAGGGCGTGGTCGCCGACATGCGCGAACTGGGCCTGTTCGGACTGTGCATCCCCGAGGAGTACAGCGGCCTGGGGCTGACGATGGAAGAAGAAGTGCTGGTCGCCTTCGAGATCGCGAAGGCCTCGCCATCCTTCCGCTCCCTGATCGGTACCAACAACGGCATCGGCTCGCAGGGCCTGATCGTCGACGGCACCGAGCAGCAGAAGCGGCATTACCTGCCGAAGCTGGCTTCGGGCGAGCTGATCGCGTCCTTCGCGCTGACCGAGCCGGGCTCGGGATCGGATGCGGCATCGCTGCGCACGTCGGCACGGCGCGAGGGCGACGAGTACGTCATCAACGGCACCAAGCGCTTCATCACCAACGCGCCGGAAGCCGGCATCTTCACCGTGATGGCGCGGACCAATCCCGACATCAAGGGTTCGGGCGGCATCTCGGCCTTCATCGTCGAAAAGGACACGCCGGGCGTGTTCATCGGCAAGACGGACAAGAAGATGGGCCAGAAGGGCGCCCACACCGCCGACGTCATCTTCGACAACTGCCGCGTGCCGGCGGCGAACATCATCGGCGGCAAGGAAGGCGTCGGCTTCAAGACGGCGATGAAGGTGCTGGACAAGGGACGCCTGCACATCGCGGCGATCTGCGTCGGCGCCGCCGAGCGCATGCTCGACGACGCCTTGCGCTATGCGCTCGAACGCCAGCAGTTCGGCAAACCGATCGCCGAATTCCAGCTGATCCAGGCCATGCTGGCCGACAGCAAGGCCGAGATCTACGCGGCGCGCTCGATGGTGCTCGATGCTGCGCGCCGCCGCGACAACAAGGAAGACATCTCGACCGAAGCGGCCTGCTGCAAGATGTTCGCGTCCGAAATGTGCGGCCGCGTGGCCGACCGCGCGGTCCAGATCCACGGCGGCGCGGGGTACGTGTCCGAATACGCGATCGAACGCTTCTACCGCGACGTACGCCTGTTCCGCATCTACGAGGGCACGACCCAGATCCAGCAGCTGGTCATCGCCCGCGGCATGATCCGGAACACCCAGCAGTAAAAATTCACGTGTAGTTCATCCCGCATCGCAGTGTCAGTCGCGCGGCGCATGCTTCGCCGCGCGTGTTCCATCCTTGGAGGAGTTATGGAAGTTGCAGCACCACGCGCCGCTACCGCGGCGCAGCAGAAAAATACATGGATGATCGTGTTCGCCTTTTCGTTCCTGGCGCTCATGATCGACGGGGCCGACCTGATGTTCCTGTCATACAGCCTGGCCAGCCTCACGGCGGACTTCGGCCTGACCAAGGTGCAGGCAGGCGCACTGGGCAGTATCACGCTGGCCGGCATGGCCATCGGCGGGATTTTCGGCGGCATGGCCGCCGACCGCTTCGGGCGCGTGCGCACGGTGGTCGTCACGATCGTGCTGTTCTCGGTCGGCACCGCGGTGCTGGGCGCCACGCACAGCTTCGGGCAGTTCGCCTTCTTCCGCTTCCTCGCCTCGCTCGGGCTGGGGGCGGTGTACGTGGTATCGAACACCCTCATGGCCGAATACGTGCCCACCGAACGCCGCACCACGGTCCTCGGTAGCCTGCAGGCCGGCTGGTCGGTCGGCTACGTCGTGGCCACGCTGCTGGCCGGCTGGATCCTGCCGGCCTACGGCTGGCGCTGGCTGTTCTATATCGCGATCATCCCGGTGGTGCTGGCGGTGCTGATGCAGCGCATCGTGCCCGAGCCGCCGGCCTGGATCGCGGCGCGCAAGAAGCTCGCCGACGACAAGGCGGCCGGCGTGAAGAGCCAGGCCAGGAAGGAAAGCGCGATGAAGCTGATCTTCGCCCGGCCCGCCCAGCGCCGCATGTTCATCCTGTGGGCGCTGACCGCCGGTTTCCTGCAGTTCGGCTACTACGGCGTCAACAACTGGATGCCGACCTATCTGGAAAAAGAGCTGCACATGAACTTCAAGGCGATGACCGGCTACATGGTCGGCACCTATGTCGCCATGATCCTCGGCAAGATCGCTGCCGGCTGGCTCGCCGACCGCTTTGGCCGCCGCGCCGTGTTCGCCTTCGGCGCCATTGGTACCGCCATCTTCCTGCCGGTGATCGTGTTCCTCAACTCGCCCGACAACATCGTCTACCTGCTGATCGTGTTCGGCTTCCTCTACGGCATTCCGTACGGCGTGAACGCCACCTACATGACCGAGAGTTTCGAGACCTCGATCCGCGGCTCGGCGGTGGGCGGCGCCTACAACGTCGGCCGTGTCGGCGCGGCGATCGCCCCGGCCTGCATCGGCTACCTCGCCACCACCGGCTCGATCGGCCTCGGCTTCCTGGTGATGGGAGCGGCCTATTTCCTGTGCGGCGTCGTACCGGCGCTGTTCATCAAGGAAAAACTCTACGATCCGCAGAAATAAGCCACACCGGAGCTCACATGACCATCTCTCTTGCCACGGCCGACTTCCAGCCGACCGAAATGTATTTCCTGCTGCGCGACTCGGTCGTGCCGCGCCCGATCGCCTGGGTGTCGACGGTGTCGGCCGAGGGCGTGCCGAACATCGCGCCCTTCAGCTTCTTCAACGTGGTCTCGCCGTCGCCCCCGGTGCTGGGCTTCAGCTGCGGCCCGCGCGGCGACAACCATGCCGGGGACTGGATCCCGAAGGACACCTACGCGAACATCGTCGCGACGCGCGAATTCGTCGTCAACATCGTGCCCGAGCACCTCATGGACGAGATGGTCAAGACGGCGGCCGACCTCGCCCCCGGCGACAGCGAATTTCGCTACGCCGGGCTGGCCGAGGCGCCCAGCCGCGTCGTGAAAGCGCCGCGGGTGGCGCAGGCGCCCGTCGCCTACGAGTGCCGGGTCCTCGACATCCTCGACATGGGGGCCAACAAATGGATCATGGGCAGCGTCGAGCACGTGCACATCGACGAGGCGGTGTACGTCGGCCGCAAGGGCGAGCAGAACCACCGGATCGACCTGCTGGAGCAGGTCCCGATGCGGCCGGTGGGGCGCCTGGGACGCGCCAACTACGTGCGGGTGCGCGAGGTGGACACCCGCTTGCGCCGCGACGGACCGAACGGCTGAGGCCTTCCTTGCGGGCGCAAGCCGGCGCAGGCAGCCGGCCTGGAAGAAGCGTACAATAGCGGCTTCCGATTCGATTCACGGAAACGACAAAAATCGCCCCTGAGGCGATTTTTGCATTTCTGCTGCCAATACAAGATTGCCTACTCGACCATGGGTCACGACATCCACACCTTCAAGGAAGCCCGCGCCCTGGCGCTGCGGGTCTGGCGCGACGCCGCCACGTTTTTTCTCAGTATCGAGCTGATGCTCATGATCCTCGTGGCCGGCGCCACCGTCGGCGGCGTCTTCCTGGCCGCCATGGGCGACCTGCGCTGCCTGCTCGCCTTCGGCTTCGCCATCGCCTATGTTGCCACGCGCACGGTGCTGCACCTCAGACGGAAGCTGAGCTGGCCCTTTATCTGAGCTTCTTCTCTGAGCTTATTCGTTTTCCGTTGACCTGGCGCATAGCCGCCCAGCTCGGCAGGCGTACTATAGAACCCATGGCGAGGTAGCAAAGAGGTTATGCAGCGGCCTGCAAAGCCGCCCAGACGGTGTTCGATTCCCGTCCTCGCCTCCAGATACAAGCCAAAATCGCCTCTCGCAGGCGATTTTGCTTTTTCCTGGCTGAGTTTCAGCGCTTGTGCGTGCTGCGGCGCGTACGATGCTTGCGGCGCGAGGTCGTGCGCCGTGCCGGCTTGTGCGCCGACTTCGTCTCGCCGGCCTTGGCACGCTGCTTGTTGACGATGCGTGCCGCGACTTCGTCCTCCCGGCCCTTGTAGCGTTTTTCCTTCTTGAACTTGCGCTCGAGCTTCTTGGCTTCGCGCTCGCGGCGTGGACTGGCTCCTCTTGGCATGGCAACTCCTCGGTCTGATGGTGGTTGCTGACGATGTTACTGAAGAATACCCGCCGGGGACGCACGCTTCAGCTCGCTCATTCCAGGTCGGTATCGAAGGTCTCCTTGACCAGCGCACGCAGCCAGCCGTTCGCCGCATCGTGCTGGAAGCGCGGATGCCAGAACTGGCGGATGCCGAAGGGCGGCACGCCGACCGGCGTCTCGACCATGCGGATGCTTTTATATGACGCGAATTTAGTGGCCAGCTCGCGCGGCACGGTGGCGATCAGCTCCGGATTCTGCTCGATGATCATCGGCACCGTCAGGAAGTGGGGCGTGCTGAGGTAGATGCGGCGCTTCTCGAGTCCTTGCGCATTGCCGTCATCGATGACGGCATCATAGGCATCCTCCAGCCGCCCCGAGAGCGACACCACGATGTGCTCCATGGCGAAGAAGCGTTCGCGCGACAGGACCTCGCCGATCGTCCGGTTGCCGCGGTTGACGATGGTCACAAACGAGCGCGTAAAAAGCTGCTGCTGGAACAGGCCTTCGGGCACCGAATGCAGGGAACCGAGCGCGAGGTCGGCTTCGCCGCTTTCCAGCGCCCCCGCGACCTGGTGCATGGGCACCTGCAGCGCACGCAGGGTACAGCCGGGCGCGCTCAGGCGCAGTCTTGCGACCAGGCGCGGCAGGAAAATCAGGCCGCCCATGTCGGTCAGGCAGATGCCGAAACTGCGGCGCGCGCTCGCCGGATCGAAATCCTCACGCACCAGCAGTTCGCCGCGCACCGTTTCCATCACCGATTGCACCGGCGCCAGCAGTTGCAGGGCGCGCGGGGTCGGCTGCATGCCGCTGCCGGTCTTCAGGAAAAGCGGATCGCCGAAGAAGTCGCGCAGCCGCTTCAGGGCGTGGCTGACCGCGCTCTGCGACATGCCCAGTTCCTCGGCAGCGCGGCTGACGTTGCGTACCCGGACCAGGGCCTCGAAAACGGGCAGCAGGTTCAGGTCGAGCGCGGGGCCTTCGTTATGCAGTACGTTCATAACGGTTATCGATGAGGGATGATTGTCAGATGATACGACAACTCGTATCGTCTCCAGAACAACAGCGAGGAGACCGCATCATGACCGACAAAAAATTCGCATCGCAGGCCGACCTGCAGGAAAAGAAGACCAGCTTCATCAAGCTCTCCGACAACGCCTATGCCTACACGGCCGAGGGCGACCCGAACTCGGGCGTGATCATCGGCGACGACAGCGTGATGGTGATCGACACCACGGCGACGCCGGTCATGGCGCAGTCGCTCATCAGGCACATCCGCAGCGTGACCGACCTGCCGATCAAGTACGTGGTGCTGTCGCACTACCACGCCGTGCGCGTGCTGGGCGCCTCGGCCTACTTCGACGAAGGCGCCGAGCAGATCATCGCCTCGCGCGGTACGTACGAGCTGATCGTCGAGCGCGGCGAGCAGGACATGAAGTCCGAGATCGAGCGCTTCCCGCGCCTGTTCGCCGGCGTCGAATCGGTGCCGGGCCTGTCCTGGCCGACCATGGTCTTCGAAAAAGAGCTGACGATCTTCATGGGCAAGCTGGAAGTAAAACTGGCGCACATCGGCATGGGCCATACCAAAGGCGACACCATCGCCTGGATTCCCTCGCAGAAGATCTGCTTCTCGGGCGACCTGGTCGAATACGGCGCCGCCGCCTACACCGGCGACGCCCAGCTGGAAGAATGGCCGGCCACGCTGGAGGCCCTGCGCGCGCTGGGCGCGGAAAAGCTGGTACCCGGCCGCGGCGAAGCGCTGATGAATCCGCAGCAGGTCAACGAAGGCATCGACTACACCAAGGACTTCGTCACCACGCTGCTGGGCAGCGCGAAGGAGGCGGTGGCGCAGAACATGTCGCTGAAGGAGGCGATGGTCCACGTGCGCAGCAAGATGGATCCGAAATTCAGCCACGTCTTCATCTACGAGCACTGCCTGCCCTTCGACGTGACGCGCGCCTACGACGAGGCCAAGGGCATCAAGCATCCGCGCATCTGGACCGCGGAGCGCGACCAGGAGATGTGGCACTCGCTGCAGGCCTGACGTATACCGTGGATGGAGCCCGCCATGGACATCGATTACCAACGCTGCGAATTCGCGTACACACCTGCTTGCGCGCGTGAGAACGCGCGCCATCCCGTGGTAGTGGTCGGCGCCGGCCCGGTCGGGCTGGCCACCGCCATCGACCTGGCGCAAAATGGCGTGCCGGTCGTGCTGCTCGACGACGACAACAAGCTCTCGCATGGCTCGCGCGCCATCTGCTTTTCCAAGCGCACGCTCGAAGTCTTCGATCGTCTCGGCTGCGGCCGGCGCATGGCGGAGAAGGGCGTGCGCTGGCACGTCGGGCGCGTCTTCCACCGCAGCGACGAGGTCTACCACTTCGACCTGCTGCCGGAAGAGGGCCACCAGTACCCGGCCTTCGTCAATCTGCAGCAGTACTACGTCGAAGGCTATCTGCACGAACGGGCGCAGGAGCTGCCGCTGCTGGACCTGCGCTGGTGCAGCAAGGTCACCGGCCTGGTTCATCATCCGGACCACGTCGCGCTGAGCGTCGCCACGCCCGAGGGCAGCTACACGCTGGATGCGCAGTACGTCGTTGCGGCCGATGGCGGCAAGAGCACCGTGCGCGCCCTGATGGGACTCGAGAGCCACGGCCGGACCTTCCGCGACCGCTTCCTGATCGCCGACGTGAAGATGACGGCGGACTTCCCGGCCGAGCGCTGGTTCTGGTTCGATCCGCCTTTCCATCCGGGCCAGTCGGTGCTGCTGCACCGTCAGCCGGACAACATCTGGCGCATCGACTTCCAGCTCGGCTGGGATGCCGATCCGGTGCTCGAAAAAACGCCCGAGCGCGTGATCCCGCGCATCCGCGCGCTGCTGGGCGAGGACGCCCGGTTCGAACTCGAATGGGTCAGCGTGTATTCCTTCTGCTGCCTGCGCATGGACAGCTTCCGCCACGGCCGCGTGCTGTTCGCGGGCGATGCTGCGCACGGCGTCTCGCCTTTTGGCGCGCGCGGCGCCAACAGCGGCGTGCAGGATGCCGACAACCTGGCCTGGAAACTGAAGCTTGTGGTCGAGGGCAAGGCGCCGCAGTCGCTGCTCGATAGCTATGCGCGCGAACGCGAAGCGGCGGCCGACGAGAACATCCTCAATTCCACGCGCTCGACCGACTTCATCACCCCGAAAAGCGCGGTGAGCCGGCTGTTTCGCGACGCCGTGCTGCAGTTGGCCAAGGAGCAGCCCTTTGCGCGCAAGCTGGTCAACAGCGGCCGCCTGTCCACGCCCACGACCTATGCCGACTCGCCCTTGAACACGCCCGATGCGGAGCGCTTCGCGGCCCTGCGTCCCGGCGCGCCGGCGCCCGATGCCCCGTTGCGGAACATGGGCCACGACGACTGGCTGCTGCGCCATCTGGGCGGCGGCTTTACCGGTCTCTATTTCACAGGCGGCGCAGAAGATGCCGAGGTGCTGCGCCAGCTCGACGCACTGGCGCAGGAAGCGATCCCCGTGCACACCGTGGTGATCGGCGCCGGAGGATTCGACGACAGCGCAGGCCTGTGCGCTGCGCGCTACGATGCGACTCCCGGCAGCTTCTATCTGCTGCGTCCCGACCAGCACATTTGCGCGCGCTGGCGCAAGGTCGACCTGCAGGCCGTGCGCGCCGCACTTGCACGCGCCTGCGGCAAGGAGGCGGTGCAAGCACAACCGGAATTGGAGCACGCATGAACGCGCGCCTGAACGTCGAACCGAACATGGCCGATCCCGACGCCTTCTACGAACTGCTGGTCGACAGCCACCAGGACCTGGACGACGCGCAGAGCGGCATGCTCAACGCCCAGCTGATCCTGCTGCTGGCGAACCATATCGGCGACCTGGGCGTGCTGCGCCAGGCCTTCGCCATCGCGCGCGCCAACGCCCTCACGCCTGGCGCGTAGCCAGCAGGCGCGCACTGCCTGCTACCAGCAGGGCGGCCAGGCCCAGTCCCGCAAAGGCCAGGTGCAGTCCCACCGCGTGCGAAACGAAGCCGATCAGGGCCGGACCGGCCAGGATGCCGGCATAGCCGATGGTCGTGATCGCGCTGACGGCCAGGCCGACCGGCATGTCCTTCTGGTTGCCGGCAGCCGTGAGCAGCACCGGCACGATGTTCGAGGCGCCCAGACCGACCAGCAGGAAGCCGAGCGGGGCCACGGCCGGCACCGGCGCCAGTACCACGGTGAAGAAGCCGGCGGCGGTCGCCACGCCGCCGGGCCGGTTCGGTCCATGTCAGCTTGATGAAGCGTCAGGAGGCGTGGCGGTGCGCACGCTGTTTGCCTGCAGGGGCATCGCTTGCCAGCACCTCGTTCAGGCGCGCCACCAGGTTCTGGCGCGCCAGCACCGCGTGGCCGTCGGTCAGCTTCACCGCCAGTTTCACGTCGCCCGCCTTGATCGCGTTCGCGATCGTCTCGTGCTCGTCCCAGATCGCTTCGCGCTGTCCAGCGGACTGCAGCACCGCTCCCATCACCCGGCGCAGGTGGACCCAGTGCAGCTGGGTCGTCTCGAAAATCAGCGGGTTGCCCGAGGCGCGGTAGATCGCGCTGTGAAAGGCAATGTCCGCCTCGACCATCGCCTTGACGTCCTTGCCGCGCGCCGCGCGCCGTCCGGCCGCGATGATGTCTTCGCCGATATCGGCCTTGCGTTCGGCGGCCAGCTTCGCCGCCAGGGTGTCGAGCGCACCGCGTACCTGGTACAGGTTGCCGATCCATTCCGGATCGAGTTCGGCCACGAGCAGGCCGCGGCCGGGCGCGTCCTGGACCAGGCCGTCCTTCTTGAGCAAGCGCAGCGCCTGCAGGACGGGCGAGCGCGATACGTTCATCTGTTCGGCGATCTCTTCCTGCGTGATGCGGGTGCCGGGCGGCAGGGAGCCGTCGCTGATGGCGTCGAGCAGGGTCTTGTAGACCTCGTCGACCAGATCGGGACGTACCTGAATTTTCGAGAGTTTGGTCAGCATGGTTTCACCTTTGTATTCAGTATACGGCTAATGGCAATGAAGTCAATTTTGCCGGGTCGGGCTCACCGTATGCGTGCGGATACACTTCAGGAAATCGCTTGACATTCGTTCGGAACAGGCCAAGAATGAACTCTGTATACAGAATACCGAGCACAGAAGCGCGCATCGAGCGGGACTCGGCAGCGTCGCGACACCAGAACAAGCGCACCAAAAAATTTTGCCTGCGCTTTATGTATACAGAATACCGAACACAGAAAACCGCAGCCATCGATATCAGAGGAGACACCATGAACACCCGAGACAAGACCGCCGAAGTCACAAGCCAGCCTGCCAGCCAGCCCGTCGTCAAAAAGCTGATCCCCTTCGGCGGCTACCACACCAACAAGGTGCCCGGCCACGATCCGGAGCTGACCGAGGTCGGTCCCGGCACCCCGATGGGCGAGTACATGCGCCGCTTCTGGCACCCGGTCTGCATGTCGCTGGAACTGACCGATACGCCGCACTTCCTCAAGATCCTGGGCGAGGAACTGGTGGCCTTCCGCGACGGCTCGGGGCGCGTCGGCCTGCTGCACGCGCACTGCGTGCACCGCGGCGCCTCGCTCGAATACGGCGCCATCCAGGACAAGGGCATCATGTGCTGCTACCACGGCATGGTGTTCGACATCGACGGCACCTGCCTGCACGTACCCTTCCCGAAAGGCGAGGAAAAGGAAGGCGAGAAGTACGCCTGCTCGATCAGGCAGGGCGCCTATAAAGCCTTCGAGCGCAACGGCCTGGTGTTCGCCTACATGGGGCCGCCGGAAGAAGAACCGCCTTTCCCTGAGTGGGAGGGTAACTTCACGGTGGCCGAAGGCGACGAGCTGGTCCCCTACAGTAACTTCCAGCACTGTAACTGGCTGCAGGTCCAGGACAACGCCGCCGACAACTTCCATCCGACCGCGCTGCACGCGGCGAAGAACGTCGTCAACAAGCAGTACCAGGGCACGACCTTCGACGAGGTCGGCGCCGCCTCGATGGAAGTGGCGCCCGACATGCAGTTCATCCCGATCCACGGCGGCCGCGGCCTGGCCTGCGCCGGCGCGCGCCGCGTCAACAAGGACAAGCTCTTCGTGCGCGTCCAGCACCAGGTGCTGCCGAACCTGAGCCTGCATGCCTACACCTCGGAAGACGGCTCTAGTAAAAAGCTGTTCTCGCGCTTCCACATCGTCCGCTGGACCGTGCCGGTCGACGACGTCAACAGCAAGATGATCGGCTGGCGCGTGATGGGTCCCGGCATCGACACCCGCGGCGTCGGCAACAAGGAGATGGTCGGCTACGAGACCATCGACTTCCTCGAAGGGCAGGTCGCGATGCGCCGTCCCGAGCGTTTCGGCAAGTACAAGCTCGAAGACCTGCCGCCGATCCCGGCCGACCACCGCGCGCGCGAGAACTACAAGGAATGCCAGTACGCGCCGGGCGACTACGAAGCCATCATCAGCCAGCGTCCGATCGCGGTGCACGCACTGGAAAACCCGACCAAGTTCGACGCCGGCGTTTTCCAGTTCCGCAAGATGCTGCGCGACGCCGTGCGCGGCACCAATCCGGCCGCCGGTCCCGCGCAGTTCGCCGCCTGGCTGCGCGAGAACGGCGCCGCGCCCAACAGCTACTGCTCCGGCAACGTGCTGGAGGTGCCGGAAGGCGCGACGGTCGAAGAAGAAGTCAAACGCCGTCGCCACGTGACGCGCCAGATCGTGGCCATCCTCACCGAGAGCGAGCAGCTCAAGGGCGACGAACGCGCCGCTTTCGTGCGCCGCCGCTTCGACGAACTCGAACAGTCGACCAAAAGCTGACGCACTGGCCCGAGCAGGAGACAGACATGGAAATGAACCAGACCTTTATCGGCGTCAGCCGCCCGCAGACGAACCTGTCGCTCGTGGTGCGCCAGATCCGCTTCGAGGCCAGCGGAATCAATTCGTACGAGCTGACGGATCCGGCGGGCGAGGAGCTGCCCCCCTTCACGGCGGGCGCCCACATCGACATCCACCTCGCCAACGGTGTCGTGCGCCAGTACTCGCTCTGCAATTCGCCGATGGAGCGGCACCGCTACGTGATCGCCGTGCTGTGCGACGAGAAGGGGCGGGGCGGCTCGAAGGCGCTGCACGATTCGCTGCGGGTGCAGGACCTGGTTACCGTCAGCGCCCCGCGCAACAATTTCAAATTGGCGCCCGCGGCGAAGAAGGTGATCCTGCTCGCCGGCGGCATCGGCATGACGCCCCTGAAGTCGATGGCGCATGCGCTGGAGGCGACCGGCGTGCCCTTCGAACTGCACTACTGCGCCAGGAACGCCGGCTGCGTCGCCTTCCGCGAACAGCTCGAATCGCGCTGGGAGCACGGCAAGCTGCACTTCCATTTCGACCATGGCGACCCGGCCCAGGGGCTCGACATCGCCGGACTGCTGCGCACCGCGGGCGATGACACCCACCTGTTCTATTGCGGTCCCGGCGGCTTCATGAAGGCCTGCGCCGAAGCGTCCAGCCACTGGCCGGCGGGCACGGTGCACTTCGAGCACTTCAAGGCGCCCGAGCCGCCGCCCGCTGCGGCCGATGCGATGGCACCCGGCAGCTTCATGGTCAAAATCGCCAGCACCGGCGCGCTGCTCGAAGTCCCGGCCGAGCGCAGCATCGCCGACGTGCTGGAAGAAGCCGGCGTGCACATCGAGACTTCCTGCCAGGCCGGCCTGTGCGCGACCTGCAAGATTCCCTATCTCGAGGGCGAGGTCGACCACCGCGACTACATCCT
>Ga0308160_10004118_pt1 | contig 15754 bp, 15 predicted proteins | sample PhyFR1_FD_201036 | JGI IMG/M metagenome (GOLD analysis project Ga0308160, IMG submission 201036) | Phyllosphere microbial communities from UC Gill Tract Community Farm, Albany, California, United States - DLSLF.R1 | ecosystem: Host-associated > Plants > Phyllosphere > Unclassified | place: USA...
CCCAGATACGGCGCTCCCTGGACCAGGGCTTCCGGGGCATCAAGATCAAGGTGGGCGCCGAGACGCTGGCGCAGGACATCGCATCGGTCGGCGCGGTGCGGCAGATGATCGGAACCGACATTGCCCTGATGCTCGACTTCAACCAGAGCCTGGGTCCGATGGAAGCCTGCCGTCGCATCGAAAGACTTGCCGAGTTCGATCCCTACTGGATTGAAGAGCCGGTGTCGGCGCAGGATTTGCAGGGGCATGCCAGGGTGAAGGCATCGACCAGCGTACCGATCCAGACCGGCGAAAACTGGTGGTTCCCGCGTGACATGCAACGCGCCATCAGCGCCGGCGCCTCCGACTTCGTGATGGTGGACATGATGAAGATCGGCGGCATCACCGGCTGGATGGCAGCCGCCGCGCAGGCGGATGCCGCATCCCTGCCGCTTTCAAGCCATATCTTCGTCGAAGCCAGCGCCCATACGCTGCCGGTGACGCCCACCTGCGACTGGCTGGAATACCTCGATTTTGCCGGAGCGGTGCTGGAGCGGCCTTATCAGGTAAGCAACGGCACCGTCTGCGCGAGAGGCGACGGACTGGGCATCGCCTGGAATGAGGACGCGGTCTCCCGTTACGCGGTGCAGTGAGCTGCGCCTGCCCGGGACCTGCGCGCCAACTGTCTGTTGCGCTGGCCTGCACAGGTAGCCGGAACGAAGGCGGGAACGCGCGTCCGGCACGTTCTTTCAGGGAGTACCGGGGGCCGCCAGGCGGGCATCAGGATGGAGCTCAGCCATGAGAGACATGGCTGAGTATTTTTTTCACCGCGGTTCGCCATCGCCCTCACGCCCAGGCGAAGGCAAACCGTCACCAGCATCAAACCACCGAACCCAGCTTGAAAATAGGCAGGTACATCGCCACCACCAGGCCGCCGATCAGCACGCCCAGGATCACCATGATCAGCGGTTCCATCAGGCTGGACAGCGATTCCACGGCCTGGTCGACCTCATCTTCATAGAAGTCGGCAACCTTGCCCAGCATCTGGTCCAGCGCGCCCGATTCCTCGCCGATGGCGACCATCTGCGTGACCATGTTCGGGAACACGTCGGCGTTCTGCATCGCAATCGTCAGGCTGGTGCCGGTGCTGACTTCAGTCTGTATCTTGCGGGTGGCATCCTGGTAGACCGCATTACCGGAGGCGCCGCCGACCGAGTCGAGCGACTCCACCAGCGGCACGCCGGCGGCGAACATCGTGGCCAGGGTGCGCGTCCAGCGTGCGATGGTGGCCTTGCGCACCACCGCGCCGAAGATGGGCGCCTTCAGCAGCAGCGCATCCATCCTGCGCTGCATCGCAGGCGAGCGGCGCCAGGCCTGAAAGAACAGGTAGAGGCTGCCGAACAGGCCGCCGAAGATGAAGTACCAGTTGGCCACGAAAAAGTCGGACATGGCCATCACCATCAGCGTCGGCGCCGGCAGGTCGGCGCCAAAGCTGGTGAAGACTTCCTTGAAGGCGGGCACCACCCAGATCATGATCACGGCGGTGACGATGAAGGCCACTGCCAGGATGGATACCGGGTAGAACATCGCCGACTTGATCTTGCCCTTGATGGCCAGGGTTTTTTCCTTGTAGATCGCCAGCCTGGTCAGCAGGTCTTCCAGGATGCCGGCCTGCTCGCCGGCGGCGACCAGATTGCAGAACAGCGGATCGAAATAGAGTGGAAACTTGCGAAACGCCTGGTTCAGGCTGGTGCCGGTTTCCACGTCGCCGCGGATGTCCTGAACCAGCTTGGACACCGAGGGATTGGCGTGGCCCTTGGCGACGATGTCGAAGGACTGCAGCAGCGGCACGCCGGCCTTCATCATGGTCGCCAGTTGCCGGGTGAAGAGCGTGATGTCCTTTTCGGTGACCTTGCGGCCGCTGCGCAGCGTGCGCTTCTTGACCTTGTGCACCAGGATGCCCTGGCGCCGCAGCGTGGCGCTGACCACGTTCTCGCCGCTGGCGCGCAATTCGCCGCGCACCTGCTTGCCGCTGCGGTCGCGGCCTTCCCAGGCGTAGATCGATTCCTTGATGTTGTGAACGCTTGCGGCACTGGCCATGGGATTTTCCTTTAGATGTTGGTGCAGCCCAGCACTTCTTCGAGGCTGGTCAGGCCGCTTCTGACTTTGGCCAGTCCCGCCTCGCGCAGCGTCTTGACGCCGTCGAGCCTGGCTTGCGCTTCGATTTCCAGCGCGGTGCCATGCGCCAGGATGATTTTTTCGATGGCTTCCGAGATCGGCATGATCTGGTAAATGCCGACCCGTCCCTTGTAGCCGCTGCCGTTGCAGCGTTCGCAGCCGACCGCCCTGTAGGGCGTCCAGGTGCCGTCCAGTTCGTCTTCGGTATAGCCGGCTTCGAGCAGGGACTCATCGGGAATCACGGTCGGCTGCTTGCAGGAGCAGAGCCGGCGCGCCAGCCGCTGTGCGGTGATCATGATCACAGAGGAGGCGATGTTGAACGGCGCCACGCCCATGTTCATCAGCCGCGTCAGCGTCGACGGCGCGTCGTTGGTGTGCAGCGTCGAAAACACCATGTGGCCGGTTTGCGCCGCCTTGATCGCGATGTCGGCGGTTTCAAGATCGCGAATCTCGCCAACCATGATGATGTCCGGGTCCTGCCGCAGGAACGCCTTCAGCGCCACCGGAAAGGTCAGGCCGGCGCGGTCATTCACGTTGACCTGGTTGACGCCGGGCAGGTTGATTTCGGCCGGGTCTTCCGCGGTCGAGATGTTGATGCCGGGCTTGTTCAGGATGTTGAGGCAGGTATAGAGCGAAACGGTCTTGCCGGAGCCGGTTGGCCCCGTCACCAGCACCATGCCGTAGGGACGCTGGATCGCGTCCATCAGCAGGTCCTTCTGGTACGGCTCATAGCCGAGCGACTCGATGCCCATCTGCGCCTGCGTCGCATCCAGAATACGCATCACGATTTTTTCGCCGAACAGCGTCGGCAGGGTGCTCACGCGAAAGTCGATGGCGCGCGTTTTTGACAGCACCAGCTTCATGCGCCCGTCCTGCGGCACCCGCTTTTCGGAAATGTCGAGCTTGGAAATGACCTTGATGCGCGACGCCAGCTTCTCCTTGATCGCCAGCGGCGGCTGCGCCACCTCGCGCAATACGCCGTCCACCCGGAAACGGATCTGGTAATACTTTTCGAATGGCTCGAAGTGCAGGTCGGACGCGCCCATGTTGATCGCGTCGATCAGGATCTTCTGCAGGAAGCGCACCACCGGGGCGTCGTCGATGTCGGTCGACAGGCCGTCGGCGGCGGTGTTCGGGGCGGCATCGTCGTCGGCGAAGTCGATGTTGTCGAGATCGTCGCCGATCAGTTCATTAAGATTCTGCTCCGCGCTCTGGCTCAGCTTCTCGATGGCTCGCACCAGCTGCTGGTGATCGACGATGACCGGTTCGACCGTCATCTCGGTCTGGAACTTGATCTGTTCCAGCGCCTGGGTATTGGTGGGATCGGAAAGCGCCACCGACAGGCGGTTGCCGCGCTTGGCCAGGGCCATGACCCGGTGGCTTTGCATCAGCTTGGCATCGATCGCCTTTTCCGGCAGGTTGCCCAGGTTGAAGGCGGACAGTTCCAGCAGGGGATAGCCGAAGGTCTCGGCGCAAAAAATAGCCAGCGACCTGGAGTCGATCGCCTTTTCCTCGAGCAGCGCATCGATCAGCGATATCTTTTCGCTTGCTGCCTTCCTGCTGCAGGCTTCGGCCTGCGTCATGCTCAGGCGCCCGGCCTGGGACAGCGAACGGGCAAGGCCGGACAGAGGCATGCTGGACACGGTATTCGGAGGATTTGCCGCCATGTTGGGATGTGTGGGAAGTTACGCCGGCAGGATAAAAACGCTCAGATGATGCCTATAGGGTATTGATCTGTAAAGAAATTTTGTCTGATCGCGTCGCGCTGTTCGTATGGCTAAACCGCAAGACGATATACGCACATTAGTTTATCAGAAGAAACTTATTTGTTTCCTGGCTGTACCAGTTTTACCACTTTGATTGCCTGGTTTTGTACCTGGACTATTTCAATCACGCAGCCCGCCAGCTTCAATGCCACATGGGGTTCGGGAATATCCTGCAGCCATTCCAGCAGCAGGCCATTCATGGTTTTCGGCCCGTCGAGCGGAAAATGAAGGCCCAGGCGCTTGTTAATTTCACGCAGCGTGGCCGAGCCTTCGATCAGGCACTCGCCGTGCGCATCCCAGCCGTGGCCATCCGAACGCGATCCGCCCGGCGTGGAAGTCGTGAATTCACCGACGATTTCCTCGATCAGGTCATCCAGTGTCACCAGGCCCTGCACTTCGCCGTATTCATCCACGATCAGCCCGAGCCGCTCGTGGTTTTCCTGGAAATACTGCATCTGGGCAAACACATCGGTGTCTTGCGGGATGAAATAGGGCGGCGTCAGGAGGCGGCGAAAATCGTCCGCTGTCAGCGCTTCCTGCTGGTTCAGCAGAGCCACTGCCTTGCGCACGTGCAGAATGCCCAGCACCTGGTTGATGCCGCCCTGATGCACCGGCAGCTTGTTGTGGTAACAGGTGGTGAGCTGCTGCCTGATGTCCTCCACCGGCGCCGACAGGTCCAGCGATTCGATCTGGGCGCGCGGCGTCATCACGTCTTCCACCGAAATCTTTTCCAGGTCGAACAGGTTGAGCAGGATGGCGCGGTGCTTCTTCGGCATCACATTGCCGCCTTCCATGACCATCGCCCGCAGTTCGTCCGCCGATAGCGGTTGCTCGTTGGCGCCGGCGCCGACCCGGATGCGCATGAGCCGCAAGAGGCCGCTGATGAGCAGGTGCACCAGCCAGATCATGGGACTGGCCAGGGTCAGCAGCGGGCGCAGCACGCGGCTCGCAGGCAGGGCAATGCGTTCCGGATGGCTTGCGCCGAGGATCTTCGGCAGGATCTGCGCAAAAATGATCAGCATCAGCGACACCAGCACGATGGCAACGACAAGCACGGTTTCCTGGTTGCCGAACATGGTCACGGCGATCAGCGTCACCAGTGCCGTGGCGACGGCGTTGATCAGCGTGCTGGCAATGAGCACGACGGTCAGCATGCGGTCGGTGCGTTCCAGCAGCCAGATCGCCGATGCGGCCCCCTTGTTGCCGCCTTGCGCGAGATGGCGCAGGCGATGCCGGTTGGCTGCCATCAGGGCCGTCTCGGTCATCGCAAGGAAGGCGGAAATGCAGATCAGTACAGTCAGCGCAAGAATTTGCGCCCACAAGGGGACGGCGTCCAATCAGTGATCCCGGAAATCGGGCCGCTGCTGCGCATGCCGTCTCGTGCGCAGTGCGGCGGTAATGGAAAGGAAAGTCGGCGCCAACAATGTAATGCAGGTCGGGTCAGCGCTACAAGCCGTTCGGGCATGGCCGCATGCTCAACTGCCCTTGGCGGCTTCGACCAGGCATTTTGACAGCTTGTCGAAATGCAGCAGCGCGGCCTGCGTCAGTTCGATCTGCTTGCGCCGGCTGTCTTCCGTGTCGGTCAGCATGATCCAGCCTTTCTCGCGCATCGACTTGAGCCGGTTGTGAACGGTTGCGGGAGAGCCCAATTCCTCCTTCGCCATCATGTCGCGCACGCAGAGCCGCTGCTGTTCCTTGCCGGCACGGGCAACCATCGCCAGGATGCGTTCCTCAAGCGGATCCAGCGAAGGCAACGATGGAAGCCCCCGTATTGCCTCGGCCAGTTGCAGAAAACGCAGATAGATGTCGGCTGGGCGGGTCTGTCTTTTCATTGGCATTTATGGGCGTGGATTCGCGGATGGATATCAGGCCGTTTATCATGGGCATGATAAAGCCGGAGCAGATTCTATCCTATTCAACATTTCGCCTTCCTGATGTCACAATTCCGCCTGCAATTGATGATGGTGCTTGCCACCATGTTCTTTTTCATCCTGATGCTTTGCATTAATGAATGGCTGTTCAGTTATGGCGAACTCGTTCCCGGCATTAACTGGATCTACCTGCCGGCCGGCGTGCGTCTGCTGTCGACCCTGCTGTTCGGCGGCGCGGGGGCGCTTGGCTTGCTGATCGTTTCATGGCTGGTGTCCTTCTGCTATTTTTTCCCGCACGACTTCATGCGGGCATTCGCTGGCGGCATCGTGGCGACTGTCGCTCCCTACGGCGTCTATCTGGTGGCGCAGCGCGCCTATGGCCTGCGCTCCTCCCTTTCCAACCTGACTTCCGCCCGTTTACTCATCTGTATTATCGCCGCCTCGCTGGCAAGCCCTTTGTTGCATCACATCTGGTTTGCGATTTATGAGCCGCCGCGTCCGCTGCTGAAGAGTTTTCTGGTGATGGCGGCGGGCGACCTGAACGGAACCCTGCTGGTTGTCTATGCCGCCAAGCTGATGCTGAGCCTGCTTTCGCGGCGGCGTACGGACTGAGCAAGGCCGACCCCGGCCCACATTCGTCGCAACCGCCTGCGCCCTCTATAATGGCTACCATTTTTGCAAACCATCTTGCAGACAGGAGCGGACATGGCAACCACGTTCAAGAAAGGCGACAAGGTGCAGTGGCATTCGGCGCAGGGCACCATCACAGGTACCGTGAAGAAAAAGCTGACGGCGCCCACCGATATCAAGGGTCACCATGTTGCCGCCTCGACGGAAGAGCCGCAATACCTGGTCGAAAGCGACAAGACCGGCGCTGAAGCGGCGCACAAGCCGGACGCGCTGACCAAGGTGCACTGACGGTCCCGCGATCCGCGGGCCAGGAAAAACACAAGCATGACTTCAGCATCCCCGAAGATTTCCGCCGATCTTTTGCGCAAGAGCGACAAGATACTTTTCATCGCGCACCTCGCGCTCGGCGACTTTACCTATCTGCAAAACTTCTTCCAGCGTTTTTCGCAGGCCTACCCGCATCTCAGGGTGCATCTGTGGGTGGACGAGGTCAGGCGCACCAACAAGGCCGCAGAATGGAAATTCCTGAAAAAGTACTCGCTCTACGACTGGGTCGCACAGTGCCCGTTCTTTGAAAAAATCTACGACCGCACCTACAGCCCGCAATTGCTGCGCGAGTCCATCGCCGAAGCGCAGTCCGGGCATTACCCGATCGTGGTGTCGCTGGCCACGCTGCGTCCGCATTTTTATGCCAGCCTTGCCCGGGAAATCAGTCCGGATGGTTTCGTTGCGGGCATCAAGCCGCCACTGAAGCTTCTTGAACTGCACCATCAGCCTGCCTATCGCAAGCTTGACGTCGCGATCCCGCCGAAAGAGGCGGGCGCGGCGCAAAGGCATATTACGGATACCTATGCCGGCTGGTTTCAGCAACTGTTTGGGCTCGATGTGCCGGTATCGGCGCGCCATCCCTTTGTCGACATACCGGAGCAGTGGCTGGGTGCGGCGCAGCGACAGCTTGCACTCTGGGGGTTTTACCCCGGTCACGGAAAGATTGTTTTCATCAATCCGTTTGCCAAGACGAAGAAGCGCTGCTGGTCCCTGGACAAGGTAGCCGCGCTGATCAAGGCGATGCAGGCGCAGGAAGCATGGCGCGATGCCTGCTTCATCGTCAATGCCGTGCCGCAGGAGCTGGAGCAGGCCAGGGTCATGATAGGCAAACACCGTCTGGCGCGGACCGAATTGTTCAGCGCGGAAGAAAATTTCTTTCAGCTGCCTGCAATGCTGCGGCTATGCGATCTCATCATTTCCGTTGAAACGGCGGTGATGCATCTGGCCAATGCAGTTGGTGTTCCCGTGCTGGCCTTGATGCGTCAAAAAACCCCGGAGTGGGCGCCGATCGACGAAGAAAAGAGCACCGTGATCACGACGGTAAAGCGCAGCGAATGGGTCGATGCCATCCCCGTTGAGCGGGTGATGGCTCAACTGCCGTCCAGCCTGGCAATGGTTCCTGACAGATGCGCTGAGTGAGCGGGGCCTGACTGGAGGCGGCATGGTCGGCATGAGGCAGCGCCTGGCCACGCCCCTGCGGCGCCTCTGACGCGTTTTCATGCTTGCGCCTGACGATGCTGGCGAGCAGCAGCGCAGTGCACAGCGTATAAAAGCTGCCTATGCCGGTCCAGAAGAACATCAGATCGGTCAGGCCGAAGAGAAAATAGCAGACGCACACCATGATGCCCATCAGGGCGCTGGTGCGGATCTGGCGGTCGGGATGCCTCCGGTCACGGAAAAAGTAAAAGGCCGGCGCGAGGTAGATCGCCAGGGTCGCCAGGCATCCAACGACGCCGCCGATGGTCAGGTTGAACAGCAGCTCATTGTGGGAATGTGCATAATGCGCCGCTGCCTCGCTGACGATGCCGGCCTTCGCGAGGCGCTCCATGCCGAGGCCATAGTTATCCTTCCCGATGCCAAACAGGGGACGCTCCTGAAACAGCAGCCAGGCGCCGTGCCACATCTGCAGCCGCATGCCCACCGAGGTGTCCATGTCGGTGCCCTTCTGGTAATTGCTGACTTCCGCAACCGCTTCATTGAGCCGGTGCGGCCCGTTGCTGGTCGAGAAAATGGCGCCGACCAGCAGCAGGCCGCTGAAGGCGATCACGAGCTTGCGACGGAGGGAAACGCTGTCGCTGTTAAGGAAGATGAGCGCAATCGCGGCCAGGATGGCAAGCCAACTGCCTCGCGTGGCGGTCAGTGCCGTGGTGTATATGCCGGCAACGAGGGCAGCGCTTTTCAGCATGACCATCGAAGGCCGGCGCCGCTCCTCCCATCCCAGTGAAAGAAACACCAGTATCCCGAGCAGAAGGGCAATGTCGGAATAGGCGATGGTCGACAGGAAGCCGATGTTGGTGGGGCGGTCGGCGCCGCCGCTGGTGGCGATGTAAGCCTTGACCGTCGCGCCGGTCAGGCCCGCCATCGCGGTCCATTGCAGGCTTTTCAGGTAACGAAACGGCAGCAGCAGCAGGATCCACATGACTGGAGCGAAGACCGCTATCCGCAGTGCGCGATCGTAGTGCTTGACGGTGAAGCTGCCGAGCGACGCCTGGTTCAGCAATACGCTGATCAACCATGCCGCCATGGCCAGATGCAAGGGCCAGTAACGCCGGAGAAACGTCGAAAGGCTGATGTCGAGCGGTTTCATGCCAAAGCCGGCTGCCACCATGGCGCATGCAAGCAGGAGAAAGAGGCACGCATTTGCCGCGCTGTGTACCACGATCGCCAGCGCCGGGAACGTAATCACCAGCGACAGGACGACCCACTTCATGTAATTCAAATTCTTCTCCAGTGCTGCGGGCATGCAATGCCATCACGGTTGATCAAGTACTGCAGGCCTCGTTCCTGGCATGCTTCTCGCGCCCCGCTTCTTCTGCCCATTGCAGCACAATCTCGCTGACGGCTTCCGGTGTGATGTTCTCCATGCATTCACAGCTCGGCGTCGTCTTTTCGCGGCAATTGGGGCATGACGTGGGCATGAACAGGCTTTGCGCGCGCGGTCCCACCGGCGCCCACCTGCCCGGATGCATGGGCCTGGTCGGCGGGAACAGGCCCAGCGTGCGCTGCCCAAGCGCCGCGGACAGATGCAGCGGGCCGGTGCCGCTCGCAATCAACCCGTCGGCCAGGCTGATCATCACACCCAGCTGTGCCAGCGTCAGCTTGCCGCATACATTGCTCACATTCTGCGACTCCAGCAGGGCGGTGGCATGTTCCTCCAGCCAGCGGCCTTCGGCCGCGCTTCCGGTCGCCCAGAGATGGATGTCCGGCTGCGTTTTCAGGATGTCAGCCAGCCTGGCGAAATGGCCGATCGGCCACTCGCGTCCGTGTCCGTTCGACTTGGTATGGATAATCAGATTGAAGCGGTGCGGCGCCAGCAATGCGCTGACCTGCGCATCCGTCTCCGGCTTGAATTGGTAAAGCCCGGCGATCGTTTCCAGGTCCGGGATGCTGCCAAGCCCGAACGGACGAAGGAACTCGAAATTGATCTGGGCTTCATGAAGATCGGTGGTGCGCTTGGAAAAACGTACGCGCCGATTGCAGAAAAGAAGCTGGTAGACCTTCTGCCGCGCATTGCCGACACGGTGTTTGATGCCTGCCTTGAAGGCAGCAATGGCAAACCGCCGGTCAGGCTGGGCAAAAATGACGGTGTCGATATCGGACTGCCTGAAATAGCGTACGGGATCGTCCATCACGCTCTCGCATTCCACCACGTCATCGACCGTACTGCAGCGCCGCACCACCGCAGCGGCATAGCCGCGGCACATGACGCTGATTTTGACGGACGGGAAATGCTGCTTCAGCCAGGCGGTGATAGGCAGTGTGAGTACGACATCCCCGATGTTGTCGTTGCGGCATATCAGGATATGCGAGCTCTTTATTGCCATTGCTGCTGCCTTCGATGAGATGAAACCGGATTGTAGCGCAAGCCGTGTTGCACGAGCCAACGCGGCGCACGGCCATGATGCAGGGGTCGCAGGCAGGACAGCCAGAGAAAAGCTTGCTAGGGAGGGGAGTTCCGGGGAGTGACAGTACGCCGGAAGATACCGGCTGGCAGGGAACCTATTGAAATACCGGACTGGCCGTCCGGCATGTACTGCAATGTCTGGTCGGGGTGAGAGGATTCGAACCTCCGGCCTCTACGTCCCGAACGTAGCGCTCTACCAGGCTAAGCTACACCCCGATGACCAATGCAACGCTTGCTGTCGAGCCGCTGTTAGTGATTGCGGTCAACTGCGAAGGCGCATAAGTGTAGCAAAGAATTTTTGAAATCGCTAGAAGGCAGGCCAACAATTGTTGCTCTCGCTGCATCGGCCGCCAGGGTCGCCTGCTCGCGGGTATATTGCAGCGCGCCGGACTCCGTCACCGCTGCCAGCACGGCATCGAAATGCTGTTCATCGCCGGTTTCGATGCAGGTGCGCACCAGTTCTTTCTGTTCTGACGTGCCATGTTGCATCAGGTAGATCAGCGGCAGCGTGGGCTTGCCTTCGCGCAGATCGTCGCCAACGTTCTTGCCGATGTCATCGGCATTGCCCGAATAGTCGAGAACATCGTCGATCAGCTGGAATGCCGTTCCCAGAGAGCGGCCATATTCGGCCGCCGCCTCGATTTGCTCGTCGGAAGCGCCGGCAATCAGGGCGCCCAGCTGGGCAGCGGCTTCGAACAGCTTTGCGGTCTTGGAGCGGATCACCTGCAGATAGCGCGCCTCGGACACATCCGGATCATGCATGTTCAGCAATTGCAGCACTTCGCCTTCGGCAATCACATTGGTTGCATCCGCCAGGATCTGCATGACCCGCATGTTGCGGATGGTCACCATCATCTGGAACGAGCGGGAATAGAGAAAATCGCCAACCAGCACCGAGGCGGCGTTGCCAAACAGCGCATTGGCGGTCTTGCGTCCGCGCCGCATCGAGGACTCGTCGACGACATCGTCATGCAGCAGGGTGGCTGTATGGATGAACTCGACAATCGCCGCCAGCGCATGATGTTCCATGCCGCGATATCCCCAGGCATTCGCAAACAGCAATACCAGTGTGGGCCTGATCCGTTTGCCGCCGGCGCTGATGATGTAGTCCGCGATCTGGTTGACCAGGGGAACTTCGGAATGCAGCTCGCGGCGTATGACGCGATTGACGGCGTCGGTATCGGCGGCGATGGCGTCGCTTAACAGGCGGGAGGAGGCAGTGGTTGGCGTGGCGGACAAGGTAAACCTGCTAGTAATCTTCGAGTGAGCGAATTATACGATGAGCAGGCGGACACGCCATGAGCGCCCTCTAGGCGAGGGCCGGGCCATGGATTGGGGCGCAATTTACCGCGACTTTGCCGCGCGGCGAAAATTTATGTATAATCCGCGGTTTTCCTGATTTCGCAGGGTTCAAGCCCGGCATCGCAGTTCAAAGGGAAAAGTCCTTTAATCAATTGATGAGGTTTCACATGTACGCGGTCATAAAAACCGGTGGCAAGCAATATAAGGTTGTCGCTGGCGAAAAATTCAAAGTAGAACAGATACCGGCAGACATTGGTTCCGAAGTCACGTTAGATCAAGTCCTCGCAGTGGGCGCAGGCGACACCATCAAGTTTGGTGCGCCGTTGGTCGAAGGTGCTACGGTCCTGGCTACGGTTGTGGCGCACGGTCGCCACGATAAGGTGAAGATTTTCAAGATGCGTCGTCGTAAGCATTACCAGAAGCATCAGGGCCATCGCCAAAACTACACCGAACTGCAAATCGTCTCGATCAACGGCTAATCGTTGACCTGACCAACCCGATACCAAGGAGTCTGAAATGGCACACAAAAAAGGCGGCGGCACTACGCGCAACGGTCGCGATTCCGAGTCAAAACGACTGGGCGTGAAAGTCTACGGCGGCCAGGCGATCAACGCCGGCGGCATCATCATCCGTCAACGCGGCACCAAGGTGCACGCTGGTGAAAACGTCGGCATGGGCAAGGATCACACCCTGTTCGCGCTGGTCGACGGCAAGGTGCAGTTTGCAACCAAAGGCGCCCTGCAGCGTCATACGGTTACCGTGGTACCTGCGTAATCGACAGAATACGCATCAAATGAGGCGCAAGCCTTCATCGAAAAGGCTCTGCCTCCGGTAGGGCCTTTTTAGTTTTTGGGCGGCACAAATCATGAAGTTCATAGACGAAGCAAAAATCGAGGTCATTGCGGGCGACGGCGGCAACGGCGTGGCTTCCTTTTGCCGTGAAAAATTCCGTCCCTTCGGCGGTCCCGATGGCGGCGACGGCGGCAAGGGCGGCAGCATCTGGGCCGTGGCCGACCGGAACATCAATACGCTGGTGGATTACCGCTTCTCCAAGCTGCACAAGGCCAAGAATGGCGAAAACGGCCGCGGTTCGGACTGTTACGGCAAGGGCGCGGACGACATCATGCTGCGCATGCCGGTGGGCACCCTGATCATCGACCAGAACGATGGCGAGATCGTGGCGGACCTGACCGAGCATGGCCAGCAGGTGCTGCTGGCCAAGGGCGGCGAAGGCGGCTGGGGCAATATCCACTTCAAGACTTCGACCAATCGTGCGCCGCGCCAGAAGACCGAAGGCAAGGAAGGCGAGCGGCGCGAGCTGCGGCTGGAGCTGAAGGTCCTGGCCGATGTAGGCCTGCTGGGCATGCCGAATGCCGGCAAGTCGACCTTCATCACCGCCGTGTCGAATGCACGTCCGAAAATTGCCGACTATCCGTTCACGACGCTGCATCCGAATCTGGGCATGGTGCGGGTGAGCCACGAGAAAAGCTTCGTGATTGCCGACATTCCCGGCCTGATTGAGGGTGCCGCCGAAGGCGCCGGCCTGGGCATCCAGTTTCTGCGTCATCTCCAGCGCACGCGGCTGCTGCTGCATATCGTCGACCTGGCGCCATTCGATAATGTCGACCCGGTCAAGGAAGCCAAGGCGATCGTGAAGGAGCTGCAGAAGTACGACGAGTCGCTGTATGACAAGCCGCGCTGGCTGGTGCTGAACAAGCTCGACATGGTGCCGGAAGACGAGCGCAAGAAGCGCGTCAAGGACTTCATCAAGCGTTTCGGATGGAAGGGGCCGGTGTATGAAATCTCGGCGCTGACCCGCGATGGCTGCGAAGAGCTGGTCCAGGATATCTATCACTACCTGGCCGAGCAAAAGCAGCTGGAGCAGCGCGTTGAGGCATCGCCGCAGATGGAAGAAGCGGCGCGCGGCATCAACTCCATCGATCCGGACGACCCGCGCTTCAAGATTCTGGATTGAGCCGCAAGGCATGTTGTTTCGCAGGGCGCCTCGGGCGCCCTTTATAATTGCCGGGCTATCACTCATCCATGCTTCCATGAATTCCGTCATCCACAACGCAAAGCGCCTGATCATCAAGGTAGGTTCATCCCTGGTCACCAATGATGGTAAGGGGCTGGACCACGCCGCTATAGCGAAATGGGCGGAGCAAATTGCGCAACTGCGCGCATTGGGCAAGGAAGTGGTGCTGGTGAGCTCCGGCGCAATCGCGGAAGGCATGCAGCGCCTGGGATTTGAAAAGCGGCCGACCGGCATCCATGAACTGCAGGCGTGCGCCGCCGTTGGCCAGATGGGGCTGGCGCAGATTTACGAAACCAGTTTTCGCGCCCACCAGTTGGGTACGGCGCAGGTCTTGCTGACGCATGCCGATCTGGCCGATCGGGAGCGCTACCTGAATGCGCGGTCGACCTTGTTTACGCTGCTGAAATTCGGGGTGATCCCGATCATCAACGAGAACGATACGGTGGTCACCGACGAAATCAAGTTCGGCGACAACGATACCCTTGGCGCGCTGGTGGCCAACCTGATCGAGGGCGACGCGTTGATCATCCTTACCGACCAACGCGGCTTGTACACCGCGGATCCACGGCGCGATCCGCAGGCCCGCTTCGTTGACGAGGCCAAGGCGGGCGACCCGGCGCTCGAAGCGATGGCGGGCGGCGCCGGCACCGGCATCGGACGCGGCGGCATGCTGACCAAGATCCTGGCAGCCAAGCGCGCCGCGACATCGGGCGCGCATACCGTGATTGCCTGGGGCAGGGAAGACCGGGTGCTGTCACGCCTGGCCAGCGGCGAAATGATCGGAACCCAACTAACCGCGCAGACTGCGCAGCTTACTGCGCGCAAGCAATGGATGGCGGATCACCTTCAGACCGCGGGCAGCGTGATCCTCGACGACGGCGCGGTGCAGGTGCTGACCGCGCACGGCAAATCGCTGCTGCCCATCGGCGTAGTGGAAGTCAGCGGCGATTTCGGCCGTGGCGACGTGATCACCTGCCTCGACGGACAGGGCCGGGCGCTGGCGCGTGGCATCACGAATTACAGCAGTTCGGAGGCGCGTCGCATCCTGCGCCGGCCGTCATCCGACATCGAGTCCATCCTGGGTTTTGTGGAAGAACCTGAGCTGATTCATCGCGACAACATGGTCCTGCTGTAGCCCCTGGCGTCGGCGCATCGCAATGCGGAGGGTTTGCTCCCTGCCGCAGCGCCGCGTCGCTTTTGCGCAGGCTCGTCAGCCGCCTGTCTTCGGATTGATCGGCTGATTGTTGCGAAGTCTCTTCAGCAGGGTTTCACGATCGCCCGCGACTGCCTTGCTTTCGCAGAAAAAATCCACTGCCAGAATGCCGTGCTGGCGATTTGCCGCATTCCGGACGATAGGCTCCCACTGGTCGCGCCGGGAGCGTGACCAGGTGCCGTCATCGCGGCCGTAGGCGTAGGACTTCTTTTCAAAGCTCGCGCAGCGTATGCCTTCATAGCTGATATTTTTTGCGCCGCTGGCGCTGGTCGACACCAGCGTGAACCGGACGACGCCATCCTTGCCGATGCTGAATGATTTCTCATCGATAGCAAAGGTTTGCGTGGCTGTTGCGCTGACGTAGAAGGGAATCAGATTTTCAGGGGTTGGCGGCGCCGGGAGTTGAACGGCAATTTCCTGCCATGTCTTTCCCGAGTCGTCGAAGTCCTCTTCAAACTCGGATTGCGAAAACGCTGGCGGAATGCAGAAGAAGGCCGCCAGCGCAGCCGCGGCCAGAATGGCCGGACCACGATGGTTCAGGAACATGTAAAACTCACTTGTTGTTGGTTTCAGTGACGATCAGCGTCACCTTCTCCCGCGTTTCGCAAAGTTCGGGCAGCTTGTGCTGCTCGCGCGCCTGCATGCCCGTGTCGGCTGGCTGGCGCAGGTAACGTGCCGGATGCCGGTGGCCGCCGTGACCAGAGCGATGCAGGAAACGTGACAATTCCTGCAATGCCCGCTGGTAGACCTCGCGCTTGAATTCAATCACCACGTCGAGCGGCACCCAATAGTTGTGCCACCGCCATGCGTCAAATTCTGGGTGATCGG
>Ga0308160_10004119_pt1 | contig 15754 bp, 13 predicted proteins | sample PhyFR1_FD_201036 | JGI IMG/M metagenome (GOLD analysis project Ga0308160, IMG submission 201036) | Phyllosphere microbial communities from UC Gill Tract Community Farm, Albany, California, United States - DLSLF.R1 | ecosystem: Host-associated > Plants > Phyllosphere > Unclassified | place: USA...
ACCTCGAGCCTCGACGCCGTGACCGGCGGGCGAGCGGTCTTCACCGACGGCGAGCTCGCCGGCGCGATCTACTTCCTCACCCCACTCAGCCAGAAGTACGTCCTCGAGCAGCTGGTGCCGCGCCTGGTGGACGCCGTCGCCGGCACCGCTCCGCAGAGCGTCGACGGCTGACCCGTCGGTGACCTCGCGCACCCCCCGCGGGCGCCGTTCGCTGGGGCTCGGGATCGCGGTCGCGGCACTTGCGACCGCGATCCTGCTCAGCGTCCTCGTGGGGTCTCACCCCGTGGGCCCGAGCGACATCTGGCGGGCACTCACGAGGCCCGATGGCTCCGTCACCGATCTGGTCGTCCTCGATCTGCGGATCCCCCGCACCGTGGCCGGACTCGTCGTCGGCGTCGGGCTGGGCGTCTCCGGCGCCCTGATCCAGGGCCTCACCCGCAATCCCCTCGGTGATCCGGGCATCCTCGGCGTCGACGCGGGCGCCGCACTCTTCGTCGCGATCGGTGTCCTGTTCGGCGCTCGCACGCCCGTGCAGTACCTGCCGTTCGCGTTCCTGGGAGCCCTGGTCGTGACGGCACTCGTCTACGTGATCGGCTCGGCAGGACGCGGTGGCGCGGATCCCGTCCGGCTGACCCTCGCCGGCGTCGCCTTGGCTGCGGTGCTCAGCGGCATCACGACCGCCATGATGCTCGTCGATCCGGTCACCTTCAGGCAGCTCCGCGGCTGGAACGCCGGGTCCTTCGTGGAGCGCGGCTTCGACGTCATCCTGCCGGCGCTCCCCTTCGTCCTCGCGGGCGTCGTCATCGCGCTGTTCAGTGCGCGATCGCTGAACGCCCTGGCATTGGGCGATGATCTCGCCTCCTCACTCGGCACGCGCCTCGTGAGCACCCGCGTGCTCGCGGTCGTCGCCATCACGTTGCTGGCGGGCGCGGCGACCGCGATCGCCGGACCGGTCGGCTTCGTCGGCCTGATGGTGCCCCACATCGCGCGGTGGATCGTCGGCCCCGACCAGCGGTGGATCGTGGCGTACTCGATCCTGATCGCGCCGGCCGTGCTGCTCACCTCCGACGTGATCGGTCGCGTGATCCTCTGGCCGAGTGACGTCCCGGTCGGGATCGTCACCGCGTTCATCGGTGCGCCCGTGTTGATCCACCTCGTGCGGCGCACGAAGGCGAGCACACTGTGATCGGGGTCGAAACGGGACCCCGCGCGGTCGTGTGGCGTCGACGCTCGCTCTCCCTCCGCGTCCGGCTGCGCACGATCATCGTGTGCGGGGTGTTCTGCGCGTTCCTCCTCGCCCTGGCGCTGCTCGCGCTGTGTCTCGGCGATCTGCCCCTGTCGGTCGACGAGGTGGCGTCGGCGTTCGTCGGTGGGTCAGGCGGTCTGGTGCGGACGGTGGTGCTCGAGTGGCGCCTCCCACGGGTCCTCGCCGCGCTGCTCTTCGGAGGGGCCCTCGGACTCTCCGGCGCGATCTTCCAGTCCCTGACCCGTAACCCGCTCGCAAGCCCTGACATCATCGGGCTCACCGCGGGATCGTACGCGGGCGGTCTCATCGTGATCATCGTGATCGGCGTCGGCGCCGGTTCCGCCGCCGTCGCAGGCGGTGCCATCGGTGGCGGGCTGATCGCCACGGCCCTGGTCTACCTCCTCAGCTACCGTCGCGGCATCCAGGGTTTCCGTCTCATCGTCGTGGGTATCGGCGTCTCGGCAATGCTCGAGGCGCTCAGCTCCTACCTCGTGCTGCGGACGAAGCTCGAAGTCGCGATGCTCGCCACCGTGTGGGGTGCGGGCTCGTTGAACGCCGTCGGTTGGGCTCAGCTCATCCCCGCCGCAGTGGTGATCATCGCCATCGCAATCATCCTCGGTCCGCTCGGCGGATCACTCCGTCAGCTCGAGCTCGGCGACGACGCGGCGAAGGCGCTGGGCTCGCGGGTCGAACGTTCGCGGCTCGCTCTCGTGGCGTGCGCCGTCGCGCTCACGGCTGTCGTCACGGGGGCAGCCGGGCCGATCGCCTTCGTCGCGCTCGCCGCCCCGCAGATTGCACAGCGGATCACCCGCACGGCCGGCATCGCACTGGTGCCGTCCGCCCTGCTCGGGGCCCTCGTGCTGCTGGCATCCGACATCGTCGCGCAGCACCTGTTGCCGACGTCGCTCCCGGTGGGGGTCGTCACCGTGATCGTGGGTGGCGGCTACCTCGTCTGGCTCCTCGTCCACGAAGTCCGGAGGCGTTCGTGACGGGGAGACACGACATCGGCCGTCGGCAGAGGGGACGATAGAGCGGGGATCACGAGAGCCCGCTGCTCGCCAACGTGCTTGCCGCCGTCGCCAACGCCGCCGGGTCCTGCCCCTCGCGGAGGGGAAGGATCCGGTAGAGCAACCGGTACGGCCCCTTGGCCGGCGTGTTGCTGTACCGCTCCGGCCGAGTCAGCAGGTCCCAGTTCCCACCTTGGACGCCCTCCTGCGCTGCGTCCACGCGAACGACGGTCCGCCAGGATGCAGGCACCTCGTGCCAGTGGCGATGTCCCGCGAGTTCGTCCGGACTGTTCGGCTGCACGTTGAGGTACATGCCTCCCTCGGCCACCAGGAGCACACCCCTGCCGGCATCGTCGGTCAGCGCCGCCCATCGGGTGTCGGCCAGGTTCCCGCTGTCCTGTGGTCGGCTGTATCTCGTGATCTGATCCGCGACCCGCCCCGAGTACCGCCCGAAGAACGCTGAACTGCGTCGGTCGGCGGTCGATTCCCATGGGCCCCGTCCGTACCATTCGAGGTTCGTGAGGTCTGGCCGGAGCCCGAACGTCGTCCCGACGACCTGCGGATTGGGTGTGCCCGGAACCGGTTCGAAGGTCGACAGCACGTCCACCTGCCCGTGGCCGTGGATCGTGTAGACGATCGACTGCACGGAACTCGTGACGCGCTGGCTCGGACGGAACGGCACGGTGGTGGTGACGGTCCCGCTCACCGCGACTCGGACCCCACCCGGAACGGAGGACGTCTCGATCGACCCGACCGACCAGTCCTCGCCGACGCCACGCCACGGCAGGGACGGCTCCGGCCGCGTCTCCCTGAACTCGGGTATCGACAGCTCCGGATCGTTCGGGGAACGCCAGTAGTTCGGCATGAAGTCGCTGGCGAGGAGTTCGCGACCGTCGTGCCGCAACGACGTCATCCGACCGGTCGAGCGATCGATCGTGACCGAGTGCCGATCCCCGACGACGTCGATCGTCGCCTCGGTTTCGACGAGTCGCGGCGAGGCGACCTCCGCCACCGGAAGGGGCTCGCGGGCAGCAGTGAGGACCGGGAGGGCGAACTGCGCCCGGGCGACGACGTGGCCGGCTTCCGCCCACGACGCGGGGGCGTCGAGTTCGAGGGAGAGCTCGAGCCGATACTCCGAGCCGGCCCCGGGCTGCGTCGGCAGTGTGCAGGGCAGGGCGATGTCCGAGCGTTGTGACGGTCCGATCGAGAGCCGGTCACCAGGGACCGTCCCACTGACGACCACTCGTCCGTCCTCGGTGATCGCCCAGCGCAGTCGATGATCGTCCAAGTTCGTGAACAGGTGTTCGTTCGTGATCTCGACGGTGCAGGTGTCCGGATCCCGGAGGATGATGCTCACCGGTTGATAGGCCAGCTTGGCCTCCTCCAGCTTCGGCGTCGGCGTGCGGTCGGCGAGGACCAGGCCGCTCATGTGTGCGCCCTCTTCATTGGGATCGTCACCCCAATCGCCGCCATAGGCGAGGAACTCCTCGCCAGGTCGCTCCGGGTCGTCCCACCACAGCCCCTTGTCGGCCCAGTCCCACAGGAAACCGCCCAGGACCTGGCCGGGATGTTCGCGGATGGCCGTCCAATGCTCATCGAGGTAGCCGGAAGTGTTGCCGTGGCTGAATGCGTACTCGATGAGCAGATAGGGCCGGGGATCGCGGTGTGACCGATCGATCAGCTCGGTCACCGGCGGGTAGAAGTCGCCGTCGAAATCAGAGAGTTCCGCCGGGACGACCGGCGTGCCGGAACCGGTCGAATCCTGATAGCTCACGGGGCGCGACGGGTCCGAGGCCTTGGCCCAGTCGTACATGGCCTGCAGGTTCGACCCGACGCCCGATTCATTACCGATCGACCACGCGATCACGCACGGATGGTTCTTGTCCCGGTCGACCAGGTTCCGCATCCGCCACAGCAGTGGCCCTCGGAGTTCTGGACGGTCCCCAGGGAGATTCGGCCGCCCGTCGGCGTCGACGCGGTTGATGTGCGTCTCGTTGTTCGCCTCGTCGAAGACGTAGAGCCCGTACTCGTCGGCGAGTTCGTACCATCGCGGGTCGTTCGGGTAGTGAGCAGTACGGACGGCGTTGATGTTGTTCCGCTTCATCAGGGTGATGTCGGCGATCATGTCGGCCAGGCTGAGGGTGCGACCGGTTCGCGGATTCCACTCGTGTCGGTTGACGCCTCGAATCGACAGGGGCCGGCCGTTGATGCGGTACACGCCATCGACGATCTCGACGCGGCGGAATCCCACGCGGGTCGACACCCGATCGACGACCGCGCCGTCCGCATCGAGGAGTTCCACGACCAGGGTGTACAACTCCGGGCGCTCGGCCGACCACAGCCGTGGCGACACCACCGGTTCCGTCAGCGCAGCGGCGCGCTCCTCGCCCGGAGCCGCGGCCTCGACCGGTGCGGATCGTGACCAGACCTCGGCGGCTTCGACGTCCGTTCCGTCGAGGAGCATCGCGCGGACCTGGAGTTCGTCGCCTCCGCGCTCGTCGGAGATCGAGTGCACCGCGACGCTCAGCTCGAGGGCAGCCTCGGAGCAGTCGTCTGCGAGCGGTGTCCTGACCGTGAAGTCCCGGATGTGCACGGACGGCCGGGAGAGCAGGTGCACACTCCGGAAGATCCCCGAGAGCCGCACATTGTCCTGGTTCTCGAGGTAGGACCCCGTCGACCATCGGTACACCTCGACGGCGAGCACGTTACGCCCGCTGCGCAGGTGCGGAGTCAGGTCGAACTCGCCGCGGGTGTAGCTGTCCTCGCGGTACCCGATGCGCTCGCCGTTGATCCAGACGACGTAGGCCGATTCCACGCCCTCGAACTGGAGGTAGGTGCGTCGGTCCGCCCAGCCATCGGCGAGCTCGAAGCTCGTGCGGTACTGACCCACCGGGTTGTATCGGGTCGGTGCGTGCGGGTAGTCACCGGTGGGCGCGGGTTGTTCGTTCCTCCCGTTCTCGCCCGTCCAGGGCAGCACCGTGTTCACGCCGATCGGGAAGTCGTATCCGTGTAGCTGCCAGCTCGACGGGACCGGCAGGAGATCCCATTCGGAATCATCGAGGTGCTGGTCAGCGAAGGCGGGCAGTCGCGATGCCGGATCCGGAGACCAGCGGAACCTCCACTCGCCGTCCAGCGTGAGCCTGAACGCCGATGCCGAACGATCCGCCCGCGCCGCTGCCGACAGCGTGTCGTACGTCACGAGGGTGGCGTGAGCGGGTTCGCTCCCCCACTCGTAGACGGCTGGGTCGTTCCATTCAGGTGTCGTGTCCATGGTCTCCTCGGATCCGATCCGGTGTCGAAGGGTGGGTGTGGGTGGTCAGGCCGCCGGCGACGGCGTCGACCTGTGCCGGGCAGGCGGGGTGTGCTCCAGGATCAGCGAAGGCCTATCGTGAGCAGCAGGTTGCCGTAGAGGCGTTCGTCCCCGGTGGCGATGACGACGCCGACGTCCGGCGAGCGCACGCGGTCGTAGAACGCGAACCGGTCGACCTGCTCGATCGGCACGTCGGCGCCCAAGGCGCGTGCGTACTCGTCGTGCGCAGGAGCTGAGACGCCGGGCGGGGTCTGCATGACGGTGGCCGATTCGATGTTCACGATGGTGAGCACCGCGTCGAGCACCGTCGTGACGTCGAGCAGGCCGGGACGCAGGTTGAGGTGGATGAGGCGCACGCTCGGCCCGGTGGCGGTCAGGTACGGGTAGTTGCCGTCGGCGATCAGCACCCCGGAGCCGTGACCGGACGAGGCGAGCGCTTCCAGCAACGGTGGGTGGACGAGTGGACCGGTGATCATGCGGTCGGTTCCGTCGCTGCACGGTCGGCCGCGTGGTCTGCGGCGTACCCGTCCCAGCCCGGGATCGTCCCGTCCACGTCCCACAGCTCGAGCCAGCTGTCGGCGCCGGGCCAGAGGAACACCTGGCCCTTGATGAGCCGGTTGTTCTGCTCGGCCGACCGCATCGCCTCGAGTTCGGCCGGCGTCAGCGGGTCGTCGATCACGGCCCGCAGGTTGGCGACGAACTGCGTCTCCTTGACCGAGAACGGGATCGGGATCTGGCCGCGCTGGACCGCCCATTTCAGGCAGACGAGTGCCGGGTGCACGCCGTGCGCACGCGCGATCGACACGACGACGGGGTGGTCCATGTCCGAGACGTCGGAGACGATGCGGTCACGTTCCGGTCGCGACGGTGACCCGAGGGGCGAGTACCCCACCGGCTGGATGTCGTGGTCGAGGCAGTACCGGAAGAGCTCGGGCTGCTGGAAGCACGGGTGCAGTTCCATCTCGTTCAACGCGGGGCGGATCCGTGCGTCGGCGATGATCGCGGTCAGCTTCGGGATGGTGACGTTCGAGGTCCCGAGGTGTCGCACGATCCCCTCGTCCACGAGGCTCTCGAGCGCGTGCCACAGCGCCATGTACTCCTCGTGGAGGTAGGGACGCGCGTGCTGATCGCGGTCGGCCGCGTCGGCGAACGGAGCGTGGTGGTTCGGGAACGGCCAGTGCACGAAGACCGCGTCGAGGGTGTCGAGCCGGAGGTCGTGGAGTGATCGCCGGACCGAGGCGATCGCCGCCTCCGGTTCGTGCGCGTCGTTCCACACCTTCGTCATGACGAAGAGCTCCTCGCGCGGGACCCCGCCGGTGATCTCCTGCTGGAGGACGGCACCGACCTCCGCCTCGTTGCCGTAGACCGATGCACAGTCGATCAGTCGGTATCCGGCTCGAATCGCGCCTGCGACGGCGGCTGCGACGTCTGCTGCCCCATAGCGGTCGGACCCGAAGGTGCCCATCCCGATCGCGGGCATCACCGCGCCGCTCGAGAGGCGTCGGGTCGGCACCCTGTCGATGTTGATCATGTCTGTCTGCTCCGTTTCGTTCGGTTCACGAGGGTTCGAGCGGGCGCGGTTCGAGCGTTGCCGCGTCGTCGCCGCTAGATGTTGAGGCCATGGAAGAAATCGGTGCGCGATTCGGCGGCTTCAGGCGCGAGTTCGATGCGAACCACGGCGCCGCCTGGGCCCGTCGTCTCCGAGTCGGGCAGGGCGACCTCGAGATGCTCGCGTGTGCGAGTCCACTCGACGGGTTCCCGCGAGCCGAGGACCCGGACATCGACGATCGACCGGTCGAGGATCCGACTGTCCGAGCCGAAACTCCGGATGCGCATCCGACCGTCCGCTGGACGGACGAGTCCGATCCCGTAGACGTAGTCGTGGCCGACCTCGGTCATCCTCGTGAATCGGATGTCCTCCGCGGTGTACTCGATCGCTGCAGCGTCGGTGAACGAACCGGCGGCGGGTGCGGTCGGCCCCTCTCCGAACACGACCCAGGGGCTCGACCCGTAGATCGCCTCACCGTGCACGGCCAACCAGTCTCCGACCGTCTCCAACAACGCGGCCTCCTCCTCGGGGATCGTCCCATCGGGACGTGGACCGATGTTCAGGAGTAGATTCCCGTTCTTCGACACCACGTCGACGAGCTCCTGGATGAGTTCGGAAGCGTCCTTGTAGTCGTGCCCCTCCACCCAGCTCCATGAGGTCCGCGACACCGAGGTGTCGTTCTGCCAGACGTCGGGGAGGATGCCGTCCATCGTGCCGCGCTCGATGTCGAGGACTGCGGACCCGGGTGCGAACGACGCCCACTTGTAGTTGATGACGACCTCGCGTCCCCACTCCGCCGCCCGGTTGTAGTAGTACGCCGCCAGCCTCCGGAGGTAGGGCTCGAACGACGGTGTTTCGATCCCGGTGTCGAAGTACAGGATCTGCGGCCGGTAGGAGTCGATGATCTCGACCGTGCGCAGCAGCCAGTCCTCGAGGAACCGCTCGGTCGGGTTCGTCTCCTGGCGCATCGCCGGTCCGTACAGGTCGCTGTAGGCGGGGTCGCGGACGTCGGAGTCGAACGCCGCTCCGTCGTTCATGAAGAACCAGTGTTCGGCCCGGTGGCTCGACGCGCCGGTGACCAACCACGACTGGTCCACCGCCTCGAGGAGATCGCCCATCACGTCGCGCTGCGGACCCACCTCGGTCACCTTCCACCGCGAGCGGGCGGTGTCGTACATCGCGTAGCCGTCGTGGTGCTCGGCGACCGGGACGACGAACTGCGCGCCGGCCCGTTTGAACAACGCGGCCCACGCCTGCGGATCGAAGTGCTCCATGCGGAAGTGCGGGAGGAAGTCCTTGTACCCGAACTGGTCGTGCGGTCCGTAGCTCGCGACGTGGTGCTCGAACGCGGGGGTACCGCGTCGGTACATGGTGCGCGGATACCACTCGTTGCCGAACGCCGGCACCGAGAATGCGCCCCAGTGCAGGAAGATTCCGAATTTGGCGTCGCGGTACCACTGCGGCGCTCGGTATCGGGACAGGGACTCCCAGGTGGCGTCATAGGGTCCGGCTTCGACGACGGCGTCCACCGCTCTGAGGGCCGGACGGTTGTCCGACACGTCGACGGGCGCCGGCAGGGTCGTGGGGTCGAGCGGTTCGAGGTTCACATGTCTCCATTCGTCGCGGCTCATCGGCCGCCGAAGGCACCCGCGCCGATCGCGGCCACCAGTTGTCGTTGAGCGACGGCGACCACGATCACCACGGGGGCGATCGTCATCACGCATGCAGCCATCAGGAGCTCCCATTGCGTGCCCGTCTGGGTCGTGAAGCCGGCGATCCCGATGGGGATCGTCCACTTGTCGGAGCTGTTGAGGATGATCAGCGGCCACAGGAAGCTGTTCCAGCTGCCCAGGAAGCTGAAGATCGCCAGCACCGACATGGCCGGTCGTACCAGCGGGACGATGACGCTGACGAGGATGCGCCAGGTGGACGCTCCATCGAGCCGGGCCGCTTCCTCCAGTTCCGCGGGGATCTGCAGCATGAACTGCCGGAGCAGGAAGGCTCCGAACGCTCCGAACAGGCCGGGGATGATGAGCGCGATCCAGGTGTCGGCGAGCCGCGCCTGGTCGAAGCCGAGGAACAGTGGCACGACGGCGACCTCGCTCGGGAGCGTCAGCGTGATGATGAACAGCACGAAGACGGCGCTGCGACCGGGGAACCGCAACCGCGCGAACGCGAACGCGGTCAGGGTCGCGACGAGCAGTGTCAACAGGGTCGAGACGGCGGCCACGACCAGACTGTTCATGAGCAGGCGCCCGAAGTCGACCTCGACCCACGCGTCCGCGAAGTTGGACCAGAGCACCTTCGAGCCGATGAAGCGGATCTCGGCGCCGAACACCTCGTTGGCCGGCTTCAGCGCGGTGAAGAACGTCCAGATGAGCGGGAACGAGAACACGAGCGCGAACAGCCACGCCACGGTGGTGTTGGCTGCGAACCCGAGGGCCCGTCCCCGGTGACGCCGTCGGGTGCCGGGTGTGACGAGCCGGTGGTCAGTCATAGTGGACCCATTTCTTCTGTCCCCAGAGTTGGAACAGGGTGAAGATCGCGATGATCACGAACAGTACGGTCGCGATGGCGGACGCATACCCGAGCTGATTGTTGGAGAACGCGGTCTGATAGAGGTACAGCATGATCGTCATGGTGCTGTTGCCCGGTCCGCCGCCCGTGATCACGTAGGCCTGGGCGAAGGTCGACCACGCCCCGATCACGGTCAACACGGTGGTGAAGAAGAGGGCGGGGCTGACGAGCGGCAGGGTGATCGAGAACAGCCGACGGAATCGTCCGGCGCCGTCGATCCGCGACGCGGCGATGACGTCGGGACTGATCGAGTCGAGGCCCGCGCCGAGCACGATCATGTTGTAGCCGAACGACTGCCAGAGCGACACACCGATCACGACGGCGAGCGCCCAGTTGCCGTCGCTGAGCCACGGGATCGGAGCGAGTCCGATCGCTGCGAGCGCCTGGTTGACGGCGCCGTCCTGCTGGAAGAGCAGTCGGAACACCGCGGCGTTCGCCACCATCGGCGACAGGGCCGGGATGAGGAAGATCACGCGCAGCCAGCTCCGACCCGCGATGCGGGTCTGTAGCCACATCGCCATCGCCAACGAGATCGCGATGTTCGCCGGGACGTACACGAGCACGAAGATCGCCGTCACCAGGACGCTGTTGAGGAACTGTGGATCGCGGAACAGCCGGGCGTAGTTCTCCCAGCCCGTGAACTCCGTCCCCCCGAGCACGGTCGAGTCGGAGAAGCCGAGGACCAGCGAGGCGAGCTGCGGGACGACGATGAACACCACCAACCCGACCAGCCCGGGGAGCACGAAGGCCCATCCGACCCAGCGCGGGCCCCCGAGGGGCCGGCGCCGAGGCCGGCCCCTCGGGCGGTCGGGTCGGGTGACCGAGCCGCCAGTGACCTCCCCTTCCGCGCGGTCGATACTCACGAACGTCATTGCGCGAGGCCTGCCTTCACCTGTTCGAGCACCTCGGCGACAGTGCGCTGACCGGAGAAGGCCTCCACCTCGTACTGCGTCAGCAGTGTGTCGAGCTGAGACTGGTTCGGCGGCACCGGGGAGGGCGTCGCGTCACCGGTCATCTGCCTGATGACCTCGGTGAACTCCGGCGATCCGACGTTGGCGGACCAGGCGTCGAGCGAGTCGAGCCGTGCCGGTACGGACGCCTGCGACTTCGTCACCTCATCGAGACCCGCCTTGCTCGTCATCGCCGCGATGGCCTCGAATGCCTGCTGTTTGTCACCGCAGGTCTTCGTGATGCCGAAACCCGAGCCACCGATGAAGCCTTTCGACTGGCCGTTCTCACTCGGGATGACGGCGATGCCCACGTTCTCCTCGCCGAGCGACTCCTGCGCATGCTGGAGATCCCACAGCCCCTGCATCTCCATCGCCGCCTGGCCCGTGTTGAAGGCGTCGATGTCGGGGAAGGTGCCGCCGGCGGCCGCCTCGAGCGGCTTCGCGACCTTGTGCACGTTGGCGAGGTCGACGAGCAGCTGCAGCGCGTCGTGGAAGTTCGGGTCGTCGAGGAGTGGACCGTCTTCGTCGGCGTAGGGATGGCCGTCCGCCGCCATCAGGGTGCTGATGGGGTTCGACCCCTGGCCGATCGCGAAGCCGTAGACGCCGTCCTTGGTGGTCGCCTTCGCTGCAGCGATGAACTCGTCCGTCGTCCAGCCGTTCGTCGGCTCAGCGACACCGGCGTCCTTGAACATCTGCTTGTTGTAGAGGATCACGGTCGGCCCCGCGTTGAACGGGAGGGCGTAGAGCTCATCGTCGACGCTGAGCTGTTCGAGCATCGCCGAACTGTACGCCGACAGATCGAGCTTGTTGTCCTGCACGAGTTCATCCAGCGGTTCCAGCCCCTCGACGTACGGGTTCACCCGGCCGTTCTGGAAGGTGACCAGGCAGGGCGCACTGTTGCTCCGCATCACGGTGGGGAGCTTGGTGTAGTAGTCACCGATCGGCGGTCCGGAGAAGCTCACCGACATCGACGGGTCGGCCTGTTCGCCGCCGGCGATGTAGTCGGCCCACTGCTGTTTGTCGGCTTTGCCACCGACCCAGGTGTACATCGTGAGCGTGTCGCCGTCGAGACCCGAGGACGCTCCCCCGGTTCCCGAGCATGCGGTGAGCCCCAGGACCAGCAGACCGGTCGTCGCGGTGACGCCGATGCGTCTCCGACTCCTGCCGTCGTTCATCCTCGACGTCATAAACTCCTCCTTGAGTGTGAGCGAAACGTTACGTCTGCAGTGAATGCTAGAAATGGCGACTCTGACCGTCAAGCGATCCGGCGGAGTCCGAAACCTTTCGTGCGACCGCCTCATTCATGAGCTTCAGTCCCACGCTCCGTACCCACCTCGCCCCGTGCATGAGGTCGAAACGATTCACCGCCGTGCCGCTCCGCGATGCAGGGACGTGCGGTCGCTGGCTTATGCTGAGCGGAAACCACCACGGCCATCCACGCCTCGACTGTGGACGGTGACCTCGGGAAAGGCGGGACGGTGACGAGCTACAAGGACATCCAGCGGGCCACAGGACTCTCGCTCGCGACGATCTCGAAGTACTACAACGGGCGGAACGTCCTGGAGGCCAACCGCGAGGCCATCAAGGCGGCGGCGCTCGAACTGGATTTCCGGCCCAACCAGCAGGCTCGGTCCTTGCGCTCGCGTCGATCACGGACGGTCGGGGTGCTGCTCCCGGCGATCGACAACGACTTCCACCTGACGATCGTCGCCGGCGTCGAGGAGGCTCTCCGCCCGCGCGGGTTCAGTGTCATCGTGGCGGCCAGCCCGGATCCGAGTGACGATTCCGTCAACCTGCTCATGGACCGCATGGTGGACGGGATCGTCGCGGTGACGCCACCCCACGACGTGCCCGCGTTGCGCGCCGCGGCCTCCCGCGTTCCCGTCGTGATGGTCGACTGGCACATCGACGACCTTCACGCCGACGGCGTCTTCCTCGACAACACCGCGGCGGGGACGCTCGGCGCCAGGCACCTTCTCGATCACGGCCACCGCCGCATCGGGTTCGTCGGCGGTGAATCGACGATCCCCTCCATGCGCCTGCGCACCGAGGGGTTCGAACGTGCGCTCGTCTCGGACGGGGTCGAGGTCGATCCGACGCTCGAACGATTCGTTCCACTGACGGTCGAAGCGGGCTACCGGGCTACGCAGGAACTCCTCGCCCGGTCACCACGACCCACCGGTCTCTTCACGGCGAACTACGAGCTCACCCTCGGAGCGGTGACGGCGGTGAACGATTCCGGGCTCCGCATCGGGCGAGACATCTCCGTGGTCGGCTTCGACAGCCGCGAGCTGGCACAGGCGCTCCTCCCGAAGCTCACCGTCATCGTGCAACCGACCCGCACGATCGCCAAGCATGCGGCACGCCTGATCGCCGATCACATCGAAGCTGGCGAGCGTCCAGAACCCACCATCGAGTACCTCGAAGCCCAGCTCGTCCCGGGTGCCTCCGTGAGCCGCCTCGACGAGTGACGTACGCGGGCGACACCTGAGCTCCGAGCCGAGGATGATCGACGTCACGTGGTCGCGAGCACCGCGCTGGTAGTGAGGGCGAGCGCGAGACCGATGATCTGGAGGCGGGTCAGGCGCTCTCGGAGCACGATCGCGGCGAGGACCACGGTTCCGATCGGGTACAGCGCGTTGAGCACGCTGACCACCGGGAGGACCTCCGCGGTCTGCACCACGCGTGCCACGACGAGTGGAGCCAGACCGTCCTCGGGTGCCGTGGCAGCGTAGGCGATCATCAGCCCGCCGAATCCGCAGCCGGCGATTCCGGCGGTGAGCAACCCGCGCGCGGTCAAGCGCGAACCGGAACGATCCTTCACCGCGCCGACCAGACCGACGCCGATGACGGCCCCGATCATCGCCACGACGCCGAGGCCGGAGAGCCGTGAGGCCGCGAAGACCAGACCGACGCCCACCGGGACGATGACGGACACGACGGATGTCACCGGCGAGAGCACGCTCATCGGCCCCACCGCGAGTGCGGTGTAGAGCATGAGCACGCCAAGTGAGCCGGACATTCCGGCGACGGTACCCCAGAGGAGTGCGTCCGGCGTGAACCGACCGCCGAGCACCGCGAGACCGACGGCCAACGGAACCAGTCCGATGAGCGCCACCCAGGCGGTCACGACGATGGGGCGGATCGATCGCGACGTCAGACCACCCAGGAAGTCGGCGAACCCGTACGCCGGGGCCCCGGCCAATCCCAGGAGGATGGTCATCGGTCCGGCCGGCCCGCGCGTTCCGGACGGGCTCGGCCTGGGACGGTTCCAGCCCAGCTCGGCAGGAGGGAGATCGACGCCTCCGACACGGAGCCGGGTTCCGCCGTGTAGACGTAGAGCGTCTGGGAAGTGTCGCCGGTGAGCGTGAGCGTCTCGAATTGCACCTCGAGTCCGCCCACCAGCGGATGGTTCAATCGCTTGGTGCCGTGCGTGCGCTGGTGCACCCGGTGCGCCGACCACCACTGGCGGAACTCGCCACTCGACACCGACAACTCGCCCACGAGCCGCTGCGTGCCCATGTCGTCGGGTGCCGTCGCCGCGTCGAGGCGCAGCGCCTCGACCGCATTGCGGGCCTGCTCGTCCCAATCGATGAACAGGGTTCGCGCACCCTCATCGAGGAGCAGCCAGCGCGCGTAGTTCCGGTGCTTGGCGGGCATCGCTTCGAAGTCCGCGAACAGTGCCCGGGCGAGGGCGTTGGAAGCGAGGATGTCCGTGCGACGTCCCAGGATCAACGCCGGCTGCGTGCTGAACGAATCGAGGAGTCGATGCAGCCCTGGTCGAACGCGTTGCGCGGAGGGGCGACCACGGGAGCCGACGGTTCCAGGAGTGCTCACCAACGTGCGGAGATAGGTCTCACCCGCGGTGTCGAGGGCGAGGGCCCTGACGAGCGCGTCGACGACCTGCACCGACGGGCTGAGGCTGCGGCCCTGTTCGAGGCGCGTGTAGTAGTCGGTGGAGACGCCGGCGAGCACGGCGACCTCTTCTCGGCGCCGGCCGGGCACCCGACGGATCCGACCATCGGGCAGGAGCCCGGTCGTCTCGTGGTCGCGTCGAGCTCGTGCGCGACGCAGGAACTCCCCCAACTCGCGGTGCGAATCGCTCATCCCTGCATTCTCGCAACGTCGTCGACCACTTGCACAGTGCCGATCCGTCATCAGCGCTCGAAGTCGGTGCTGTGCGCCAGTTCTCGGCCCGCGACGATGTCGGCGCGAAGTGACTCGGCCTTCCCTTCGGCCAGGCCGGACGAGTCCGAGCCGAACTGCTGGTGCAGCGGACCGCTCTCCCGCTGAGCGATGGTGACGAACGCCGCAGCGGCCCTGTCCGGGTCTCCGGGTTGGGAACCGGGCATCGCTTGGTGTGTCGCGATCATCTCGCTGATCGCCGGATACGCATTCGAGCGGTCCTCCGTCAGCACGAGGGAGTCCTTCGTCAGGAACGCGGTGTCGAAGTAGCCCGGCTCGACGATGGTGACGCCGACGCCGAATCCGGCCACCTCGGCGGCGAGCGACTCGGAGAGCCCCTCGATGGCGAACTTGGAAGCGCTGTACAGACCCCAGCCCGGGAACGCGAGCAAGCCCACGATCGACGACACGTTGATGATGTGGCCGCCGCCGGCCACGCGCATCTGCGGGAGAAGCAGATTGTCGGTCTGCAGATCAGTGAGCGCCGCCAGGAGACGCTCGGACGAACGCGTGGTCGCCGCGACTCGATCACCGCGCTCGAGTAGGTGTTTCACGAGCGCGAGGCCGAGGCCACGCGAGGCGCCGGTCACGAACCAGACGGCGGGACGGTCGGTGGGGTAGGTCATGAGGGGTCCTTTCCGAGGGGTGCTTCCAGCCTCCCCCGCCACCGGACGTGTGTCACCGCCACACCTGGCCCGCTCCTGCCTAGGTCTCCCAGTCCCCCCCCCCCCCCCGCACGGCCCCGGGGAAACCCCCTCGCTGCATCGACCGGATGCCCTCTACCCTGATGCCGATGAGCCGACGCAGCCGACGCGACGGCGGAAACGAGACACGATGTCGCTCCCTCCCGCCCCCGATCCCACCCGAACCACGAAGCGCTTCATCCTCGCCGCCTTCAGCTTCGTCGCGCTGATGGCGTCCGGCGTCGGT
>Ga0308160_10004120_pt1 | contig 15750 bp, 12 predicted proteins | sample PhyFR1_FD_201036 | JGI IMG/M metagenome (GOLD analysis project Ga0308160, IMG submission 201036) | Phyllosphere microbial communities from UC Gill Tract Community Farm, Albany, California, United States - DLSLF.R1 | ecosystem: Host-associated > Plants > Phyllosphere > Unclassified | place: USA...
ACAGGGTCGGGCCGTTCCCGACGCGCAGCTCGACATAGCAGGCCGCGCGCGCGTTCGCGCCGGAGCCGATCGAGTGCTCGTGGTAATCCATCAGGCGGATGTCGAGGCCAAGCGCATTCACGAAGGCATCGATCGGACCGTTGCCAACGCCGCGCCGCACCGCCTGCACGCGCTCCTGCTGCGCCGTGACCTCGATCTGCACCGGCTGCTCGCCCGTGCTGTCTTCGGTCATGCGGTGCGAGACGTAGCGCCACGGCGCCTGCTGTTCCAGGTATTCGCGCCCGAACAGGGCGTGGATGTCGCTGGCGGCGATTTCGCGGCCGCTGCTATCGGCCAGCTGCTGCACCACGCGCGAGAATTCGATCTGCAGGCGGCGCGGCAATTGCAGGCCGTATTCCTGCTCGAGCAGGTAGGCCATGCCGCCCTTGCCGGACTGGCTGTTCACGCGGATCACGGCATCGTAGCTGCGGCCCAGGTCGGCCGGGTCGATCGGCAGGTAGGGCACTTCCCAGATCGCGTCCGGCTGCTGCTTGGCGAAGCCCTTCTTGATCGCATCCTGGTGCGAACCCGAGAAGGCGGTGAAGACCAGGTCGCCCGCATATGGGTGGCGCGGGTGCACCGGCAGCTGGTTGCATTCCTCGACCAGCTGGCGCACGGCGTCGATGTCGGAAAAGTCCAGGCCCGGGTGCACGCCTTGTGTGTAGAGGTTCATGGCGAGGGTGACCAGGTCGACGTTGCCGGTGCGTTCGCCGTTCCCGAACAGACAGCCCTCGACGCGGTCGGCGCCGGCCATCACCGCCAGTTCGGCCGCCGCCACGGCGGTGCCGCGGTCGTTGTGCGGGTGGACGCTGATGATGAGGGAGTCGCGGTTGTTCAGGTTCCGGCACATCCATTCGATCTGGTCGGCGTACACGTTCGGGGTGCTCGCTTCCACGGTCGACGGCAGGTTGACGATCATCTTGTGCTCGGGTGTCGGCTGCCATTCGGCGCTGACGGCATCGGTGATCTGCTTCGAGAAATCGAGTTCGGTGGTGGAGAAGGATTCCGGCGAATACTCCAGGCCCCATTGCGTTTGCGGGTGCTGGGCAACGAGTTCCTTGATCAGGCGGGTGCCGTTGACGGCGATCTGCACGATCTCCTCGCGCTCCATGCCGAACACCACGCGGCGGAACACCGGCGCCACCGAGTTGTAGATGTGGACGATGGCGCGCTTGGCGCCGACGGCGGAATCCACGGTGCGGCGAATCAGCTCGTCGCGTGCTTGAGTGAGCACGATGATGGTGACGTCGTCGGGAATGTGGCCGTCCTCGACCAGCATGCGCACGAAATCGAAGTCGGTCTGCGAGGCAGACGGGAAGCCGACTTCGATTTCCTTCAGGCCGATCTGTACCAGGGTCTGGAAGAAGCGCAGTTTCTTGTCGGCGCTCATCGGCTCGATGAGGGCTTGGTTACCGTCGCGCAGGTCGGTGCTCATCCAGATCGGCGGCTGGGTGATGGTCTTGCCCGGCCACTGGCGGTTTTCCAATGGGACGGCGGCGAACGGGCGGTATTTGGCGGATGGGTTGGTCAACATGATCGGTACTCCTGCTTGTGCTGTGAATGCTTGCCTTGACGGCGCTGGTGTGGCGGGGAGGCTGCCGGACGGGCCACGAAACGCTAGGCCCGGCAACCGATCGGTAGCTTTAGCAGCAGTCGAAACACGGCGCGTGCGCCGACCGGCAGGGTCGACCCCTGGCGGATGATGAATGACGAGGATTTCTGAGGGACTGGCATCGTACAACTTCCTGTAACTACTTTTGGGGTGCCGGCGACGGTGGCCGGACGCGAACGCGACGCTCAGGTGCGTAACTCAGGCGCGTAGTAGTAGCGACGCTGGCGATAGCGCGCCGGCGAGCGGTAGGACAGTTAGCAGATGCAATTGGGTAGACATTGATATGACTGTAGGCCGAATATAGTTCGGTGTCAACCCTCGATTTTGAACAGGTGTTGCGCGGGTGCGATGTTACGGCTGCGGCGGCTGGGTCAGGAAAAGCCACGCGACCGTGATCACGACCATGCCGGTGGCCGTCACGCAGCTCCAGGTAAAGAACCAGGCCGACAGCAGCGTCGCCTGCAGGGCGCGCTCGAACACGAAGCCCAGCACGAAGTCGAAGGCGGTGAGGAAGGACCAGCGCCGCAGGTAGACCGGCAGGTAGACGCTCATGCGCCGGTTGTGCTGGAAGGCGGCGTGGCGCTCGATGGCCGTGCGCGCGCCGCCGACGTCCTTGAACAGCCAGTCGAAGAAGATGAAGCGGTAGAGCAGGGTGCGGAAGGGCAGCTCATCGGCGTGTTGTGCGGTCGCAGGCGAGGTGCGCTGTGGTTCCGGCGTGGTCGTCATGGTCGGCTTTCGTCCAGGCGGGCAAACGAAACCCCAGTATGCCGGAAGCCGCGCGGCCACTGCCCGGCAGCGTCAAACCGTGCGGAAACAAAATTCTGCGTGGCAACTGTGCCACGGCTGGGCAAATGGCCGGCTTGGCGTTAGGATGGTCTCTTTTTTGTTGGGCTACCGCATGATCTCGCCTGCTTCCTTGCAGATCCGTCCCATCCGCGAGGATGACCTCGACGCCGTTCTGGGCCTCCAGGCGGCTTGTTATCCGCCTGCCATGCAGGAGCCGCGCGACGTGGTGCTGGCTCGCCTGCTGGCGACGGGCGATACGACGCTGGTCGCCGTACACGGCGGCGCCCTCTGCGCGTATGCGTTTGCCTACCGCAGCGCCGCCGGCGCTGTGACGCCACTGGGCGCCGCCTTCGAGGTGAAGGAAGGCGGCGACACGCTCTATATCCACGACCTGTCGGTGGCGCCGGCCGCGGCCGGGCTGGGCATTGCCAGGCAGCTGGTTGAAAGCCTGCGTTCATTGGCGGCTGGAGCGGGGCTGCGGCACTGCGCGCTCGTGTCTGTCCAGGAATCGCAGCCCTTCTGGGAAAAGCTGGGCTTTGCGAAGCAGGCTTGCGAGGAGCGTACCGCCCGGCTGGCGCTGGCAAGCTATCCTGCCGTCGCCATCTACATGTGCGGCGACCTGCAAAGCGGAACGCCGTCATGAGAATCGACGCATACCGTACGCAGAATGTGTTCCTGCTGCTCGCCATCGTGCTGCTGGCGGCCTCGTTATTCCTGCCTTGCTCGGTAAGCGCTCATGGAAGCCCGCCCCACATACTTCCGGGCTGGGCCGCCATGCTGATCCCGCTGATGTTCGGCTTGGGGATGCTGTTCCACACACCGAGCAAACTCGAGCTCTTCCACGCGCTGATGCTGCTGCCCTTCCTGGCGGCGCTCCTGAACCTGAATTTCGTCGTGACAGGCCTGTGTCTCTACCGCCGGCGCATCCTGCCATGCTGGCTCCTGGCCTGCACACTCTGCGGCCCGATCCTTGCTATAGTTTCGCCTTTCGTGTTGCGCGGCGGCGATAGGATGCTCGCAGGTTTCTACGTGTGGCTGCTCGCCCACGCCTGCCTGGTAGCGGCTGTCGTCTCGGCCCGCTACGCACATCACCAGACACATCGATAAGGAACCAATGAAGAAGTACGCCATCGCCGCCTCCCTCCTGACTCTCTCTGGCTTCGCCACTGCCCAGGAAGTGGTCAAGATCGGCCACTCGGCCGCCGTCACCGGCCCCGTCTCCTATTTCGGCAAGGACACCGAAAACGGCGCCCGCATGGCGATCGAGGCCCTGAACGCGCGCGGCGTCGTCATCGGCGGCAAGAAGGTGCGCTTCGAGCTGGTGGCCGAGGACGACGGCGGCGATCCGAAGCAAGCGACCAACGTGGCGCAGAAGCTGGTCGACGGCCGCGTGAATGGCGTGGTCGGCCACGAGACCTCGGGCACCACGATTCCCGCTTCAAAAATCTACAACCAGGCCGGCATCCCGCAGATTTCGCCGTCGAGCACCAGCCCGGTGTACACCAAGCAGGGCTTCAATACCGCCTTCCGCGTGGTGGCCAACGACCTGCAGCTGGGCCAGGCGCTGGGCCACTACGCGGTGCAGAAGATGAACGCGCGCCGCGTCGCCGTGATCGACGACCGCACCGCCTACGGCCAGGGCCTGGTGACCGAATTCTCGAAAGGCCTGCGCGACCAGGGCGCCACGGTCGTCGCGCGCGAATTTACGCACGACAAGGCGAGCGACTTCAATGCCATCCTCACCAAGATCCGCGCCGCGAAACCGGACCTGGTCTTCTTCGGCGGCATGAGCGCCGTGGCCGGCCCGATGCTGCGCCAGATGAAGCAGCTTGGCATGAACGTCAAGATGATGGGCGGCGACGGCATCTGCTCGGACGAGATCCATAAACTGTCCGGCGGCGCGATGGCCGACGGCCAGGTGTTCTGCGCCGAGGCGGGCGGGGTGGACGCCGCCGGCAAGCCGGCCATGGACAAGTTCCGCGCCGACTACAAGAAGCGCTTCGGCATCGACGTGCAAATCAACGCGCCGTATGCCTACGACGCCGTGATGACGATGGCCGACGCCATGGTCAAGGCCGGCTCGTCCGCGCCCGCCAAGTACCTGCCAGTGCTGGCGAAGATCGAAACGGAGGGCGTGACCGGCCCGATCGCCTTCGACGCCCGCGGTGACATCCGCGACGGCACCGTCACCCTGTACACCTTCAAGGGCGGCCGCCGCACCGTCATCGCCGTCACCAAGTAGGGTGAGTTCTCGAACCCACCTTGTCCGTACATCGAAGACCCTGCGCCGGACGCGCATGGTGGGTTCAAGAACCCACCCTACGTCTGGTTGGCAGGGGGCGGGGGGCGCGCTGGGCATGGTGGGTTCAAGAACCCATCCTACGTTTGATTGGCGGGGCAGCTACCGAGCTGGGTAGGGTGGGCTCTCGAGCCCACGCGGTCTCACCCTTTGAACATCGGCGACATTCGCGACAGCGCTCCCGTCAGCGGGCAGGCGCGCTCATCAAACTTCCAGCCCGTTCACTATCAGATGCGGGCAAGTCCGCTCACCACCAACAACAAGGCAAAACGAATCAGCCGGCGTAAGCATCACATCACAATTAAAAAAGGTAACTAACCAACAAATTAATACCAACCAACGGATAACTTAAACGTTCCGAACTCCGGCCAAACTAACAAGTACCAAACAAGGCCAACAAGAAGCAGGGTCATAACCCGCCAACAAACCACCACGAGCGCACGGGCAATCCTCCACCCGCGCACCCCGCCTCAACCCCAATTCACTGGCAACTGAAACTCGCCGCATCCTCCACGGTGCCACTCCCTTTGTACCGCGCAACCTTCGGATAAGGGCAGAGCGGCCGCGAACGGCTGGCCGACCACGCCACCGGCAAGTCCCCGTTCACCCCACTCGCATTCCCCGCACCGCGCGCACTGGCCAGCACGCTATCCGGCGCCTGTCCCTTTTCAACCCAGTTCACCAGCGGCGTCAACATGTCGAACTGGTCCGTCGCAGGCCCGCCCGAGCAGTGGTTCATGCCCGGCACCCGGAAGAAGCGTGCGAAGTTGGACGCATCGCCACTGTTCGCCGTGCGCAGCGCTTCGTACCAGGCCGTGGTGTCGTCGCTCGAAAAGATCGGGTCGCTGGTGCCGTGGTAGACCAGCATCTTGGCGCCGCGGTTCTTCAGCCTGGACAGGTTGGCGCCATCGGGCGGCGTCATGAAGCCCATGCCGGATTCGGTGTAGGTGGCATTCGTCGCATTCACCCGCGCCAGCAAGCTCGCCAGGTTCACGCTCAACATGAAATCGCGCCCGTTGAAGGTGGTCGGGTCTTCCGGCGGCACCGCCCAGATGAATGCCGCCGCACCCGAGTCGCGGTCGATCGGAGCACCGAACTTCCAGCTCGACCAGCCGTTGGTCCCGAACCCTGCGTCGTACGGGAAGCTGGTGTAGATCGTCGCGCCGCTCTCGGTCTTGGCGCCGGCAAACAACGCCGCGATTCCGGTTTTCTGCGCGCCGCTCAGGCAAGTACCATCGCGCGCGCCGGTGCAGGTCGGCACGTCGCGCTCCAGGCTGAAGGCGGCCTGGCAGGCGCCGGTATCCTGGATCAGGCCATCCGCCGCACCATCGAGCGTATCGCACTTGCCCAGTACCGCGTTCGACACCAGCGATCGCTCGGCCTGGGTAAAGCCGGTCGACAAATCCCCAGGCGTCGGCGCCAGCGCGGCATAGGTCTTGGCCCCGGCGATGTTCGCCAGCGCCGCCAGCGGCAGCCGATAACCCGGATTACCGGCCAGGTAGCCGTCGTACTGCTCGGCATAGCGCGCCGCCGCCACCATGGTGTGGCGCCCACCGTTCGAGCAGCCGCCAATGTACGAGCGGTCCGGCGCCTTGCCGTAGGCGACCTGGATCAGGCTCTTTGCCATTGGGGTCAGCTTGCCGACCGCCTGGTAGCCGTAGTCGAGCCGCGCCTGCGGATCGATGCCGAAGAAGGGCGTGGGTGCGCCATGTCCGGCGTCGGAACTGAGCACGGCGAAGCCCTGGTTCAGCGCGTTGTCGAGCGGACCGCCGCCGCCCACGGGGCCGGTTGCCGTGACCACGCTGCCATCGACGCCGCCATTCGCCTGGTAGAAGAAGCGGCCATTCCAGTTGCGCGGCAGGCGCATCTCGAAGCCGATGGCGTAGCTCTTGCCGTCTACCGGGCTGACACGGCGGAACATCTGGCCCAGCACCTGGCAATGGGCGGCGACCGGCTTGCCGGCGATACCGAGCGTGCCGGCGGCGATCTCGTTGGCGGCGGTGATGGTAGTGTCGGGAATCGTTACGCGCGCCGCCAGTTCGGTGCAGGCGCCAAGGGTGGCACCGACGGCGGGACTCAGTTGCGGCAGCTGGGCCACCGGTGGCGGAACGGGTGTGTCGGGCGGGTCGTCGTGGTCGTTGCTGCTGCAGCCGGCAAGGCCGAGCAGGGCGAAGGTGGCGAGACCGGTGAGGTGGCTGGTGTGGGTGATCTTCATGTGCGCTGTCTCCTGTCGTGAAACCGAAATGGATTTGCAAAACGTCGGGACGAACCGGCCCGCACAGCCCAATGGTTGGGCTGCGGCAGGCCTGCACTGCGGGGAAAAAGGAAAGGCTTAGTCGGGCATCACGTCCTTGAGGACGCTGATCGGCTGGTTTACCAGCTTGCCGTTGACTTTCTTGACTTCGCGGATGTACATGTTCTGTACGATGTCGCGGGTTTTCGGGTCGATGGAGATGGGCCCGCGCGGGCTGTTCCACTTCATGCCCGACAGGGTCTTCACGGCGGCGTCGCCGGTGACCTTGCCGTTCAGCTTGCGCACGGTCTCGTAGATCATGCCCATGGTGTCGTAGGCCGCCACGGTGACAAAAGTAGGCGCCGGACGGTTGGGATTGGCCTCGGCATACGCCTTCAGGAAGGTTTTGTTGGCGTCGTTGTCCAGCGCCGTCGAATAGTTCAGCACCGTGACGGCGCCCAGGGCGCGGTCGCCCAGCGCTTCCAGGGTCGGCGAATCGCTGGTCATGTCGCCCACGCCCAGGAACTTGATGCCCGCCTTGTCCAGGCCCTTGTCGCTGAAGGCCTTCAGCAGGCCGGCGCCGTCTTCTGCCCCGGGCGCGAAGAAGAACAGGGCGTCCGGCTTCTGGTCCTTCACGCGCTGGACAAAAGGCGAATAGTCGGGGTTCGCCAGCGGCACGCGCGAGGAGCCGACGATCTTGCCGCCGCCTTCCTGCAGGCCCTTGGCGAACTTCAGCTCGGCGTCGTGGCCGGTGCTGTAGTCGGTGACCAGCGAGTACACGTTGCTGATCTTGTTCTTCGCGGTCCAGGCGCCGAAGGGTTCGGTCATCTGCTGCATCGTCATCGAGGTGCGCAGCATGTAGGGCGACTTGGCCGTGATGCCGGTGGTGACCGCGTTCATGACGATCATCGGGGTCTTGCCCTGGGTGGCGACCGGGGCCACCGCCAGCGCGCTCGGCGTCAGCGAAAAGCCGATCAGGAAGTTCACCTTCTCGCGGCCGATCAGCTCCTGCGCTGCGCGCTTGGACAGTTCGACGTTGCTGCCGCCGTCGTCGCGGTAGATGATCTGCACCTTCTTGCCGGCCACGGTGTCGCCGTGCTGCTTCATGTAGGTCTTGATACCGTCCTCGAAGGGCTTGCCGATGTTGACGAACGGGCCGGTCAATGCGGCAATGACGCCGATCTTGATGGTGTCGTCCTGCGCCTGGGCGCTGCCGCCGGCGAAGGGAAGGAATGCCAAACCGATGCAAGCGAGGGTCTTCAGTTTCATGTCGTCTCCTTTGTCGTTATAGTCAGGTCCGTACGTCGTTCATGCTGCCACTATCGTTTGGTCTTGCGTGCCGTCGTACAGCGCGTCGACCAGTGCCGCACGCCGGGTCAGCACCGCTGCCTGGTTGATCGAGCCCTTGTCGGTCATCTCGCGATGGTCGATCGACGGCGGCTCGGCCAGCAGGAGCAGGCGCTCGATCCGCTTCGAGGAGCCGCTGGCATCGACGTTCAGCTTGTCGAGCAGCGCCTTGAAATAATCCCGCACCGCTGCGCTGGCCAGCACGTCCTCGGCCGGCGAACCGGCGGGCAGGCCAGCCAGTTCGCTGCAATGGTCCAGGCGCGGGAACACCAGCAGCCCGATGCTGCTGCGGTTGATCCCCGTGACCACCGCATCCTGCACATACGGCGCGCCCTGGCTGATCACGCGCGCCCGCAGCGGGCCGACGCTGACAAAGGTGCCCGAACTGAGCTTGAAGTCCTCGGCGATGCGGCCATCGAACATGAAGCCGAGCGCCGGCTGGTCCGGGTCGACGAAGCGCAGGGCGTCGCCAGTGCAGTAGTAGCCGTCTTCGTCGAAGGCCTCGGCCGTGAGGTGCGGCGCGCGCCAATAGCCGGGCGTGACGTGCGGGCCGTGGAAGCGCGCTTCGAGCTTGTCGCCGACCGGCACCAGTTTCACTTTGCAGCCCGGCGCCGGCACGCCGACGTAGCCGGCTTTCACGATAGCCCCGGTGCCGAAGGTGCAGGACGGCGAGGTCTCGGTCATGCCCAGGCCGGTCATGATGCGGATGGTCTCCCCGGCGCGCTGCAGGGCCACGCTGTCGAGATGGTCCCAGCAGGCCTGCGACAGCCCGGCCCCGGCGCAGAAGAACAGCTTCACGCGCGAGAAGAAGTTGGCGGCGAGTGCATCATCAAGTTCCAGCGCCTCGGCCAGCATCTCCCAGCCGGCCGGGATGTTGAAGTAGACGGTCGGCGCGATCTCGCGCAGGTTGCGCAGCGTGCCTTCGAATTCGCGCCGCGTGGCGCGGCCGTCGTCGATGTACAGCGTGCCGCCGTTGTACAGCACGATGCCGACGTTGTGGCTGCCGCCAAAGGTATGGTTCCAGGGCAGCCAGTCGAGCAGCACTGGTGGCGCCAATCCCAGGAAGGGAAAGGTCTGCAGCAGCATCTGCTGGTTACTGCACAACATGCCATGCGTCGTGATGACCGCCTTCGGCTTCTTGGTCGAGCCTGAGGTGAACAGGAACTTGGCGATGGTCTGCGGGCCGACTTCGACGTTGCGCGCGTCGATGCCGGCCGGTTCGGTGTCGAGCAGGGCGGCGAAGCGCGTGGCGGCACGGCCGGCCACATCGCCCTCGGCCAGGATCAGCTCCACGCCATCCGGCAGCACGGCATCGATGGCGCGCGCATAGGCAGCGCCGTCGCTCGCAAAGATCGCGCCGGGCGTCAGCTGCTCGATCAGGTCGCGCAGCTTGGCCGGGTCGGTGGCCACCAGCGAGTAGGCCGGCGACAGCGGAGAGTAGGGCACGCCGGCATACATCGCGCCAAGCGCCAGCTGGAAGTGTTCGAGGTCGTTCCCCGACAGGATCACCAGCGGACGTTCAGCCGAGAGGCCGCGGTTCAGCAGCGCCTGGCCGATGCGGCGCGCGCTCTCCAGCACCTGCGCATACGAGAGGCGGATCCATTCGCCATCTGGCCCGCGGCGCGCCACCAAAGTGCGCTCGGGATGATTCCGCGCGCCCTCGACCAGGCGGTCGGTGAAGCGCGCCGGCACGGGTTGCAGCGGCGTGACGGCGTCCACGTGCCAGGTGCCATCCACCTGGTACGCGGCGATCTCGGGGTTTCCGAGCTCGACGAATCTCCGCTTTACGCTGCTGCTGCCGCCTTCCACAATCGATGATTGGGTCATGGCGGCCTCCGTTCAGATCGGGAAGTGACGCGGGGTGGTCTGGACCGTGATCCAGCGCAGGTCCGTGAACTCGGCAATCGCCGCCTTGCCGCCGAAGCGCCCGTAGCCGCTGCCTTTCACCCCACCGAACGGCATCTGGGCCTCGTCGTGCACGGTCGGGCCGTTGATATGGCAGATGCCCGACTCGATGCGCTGGGCCACCGCCATGGCGCGGCCGATGTCGCGGCTGAACACGGCCGACGACAGGCCGTACTCGCTGTCGTTGGCCAGGCGAATCGCTTCCTCGTCGCTGTCGAAGCGCAGCACCGAGACGATCGGGCCGAAGGATTCTTCCTGATACACCAGCATCTCCGGCGTCACCTTGTCGACAATCGCCGGCTGCATGATGTTGCCGTCCACGCCTTCGCCTGCCTGCGTGACGGTGGCGCCGCGCGTACGCGCATCCTGCAGCATAGCGTCCACGCGCAGGGCCGCGCTCGGGTCGACCATGCCGGCCAGCGGCGCGTCCGAACGTGCGGCCTTCAGGGTGGCGGTCTTCGCGGCGAGCTTGGCGACAAAGGCATCGGCCACCTTGGCATCGACCAGGATGCGGTCGGCCGACATGCAGATCTGGCCCTGGTTGAAGAAGGCGGAGAAGGCGGCGGCTTCGACGGCGGCATCGAGGTCGGCGTCGTCCAGCACCACGACCGGGTTCTTGCCGCCCAATTCCAGCAGTACCGGCTTCAGGTATTTCGCGGCCGTCTGCGCGATGATGCGGCCGACCTTGGTGGAGCCGGTGAAGTTCACGCGGCGCACGGCCGGCGCGGCGATCAGGCGCTCCACGATGGCGGGCGCATCGTCGGGCGCGTTGGTGATGACATTCACCACGCCCGGCGGGAAGCCGGCGTCGACGAAGACCTGGCCGATCAGGCGATGCAGGGCCGGGCACAGTTCCGACGCTTTCAGGATCACGGTATTGCCGCAGGCGAGCGGCATGGCCACCGCGCGCGTGCCCAGGATGACCGGCGCATTCCAGGGCGCGATGCCGACCACCACGCCGCAGGCCTGGCGCACACCCATGGCGAGCGAACCGGGTACGTCGGACGGGATCACTTCGCCGGCGATCTGCGTCGTCATCGACGCCGCTTCGCGCAGCATGTTGGCAGCCAGGGTCACGTTGAACTGGTACCACACCGGCGCGCCGCCGGCTTCCTCGACGGCGGCTTCGACAAACTGGCCGCGCAGCGCTTCCATCTTGTCGGCGGCTTTGAGCAATAGCGCGCGGCGGGCGCCCGGCGCCATGGCGGACCAGGCCGGGAAGGCGGCTTGCGCGGCGGCGATGGCGGCATCGACATCGTCAAACGTGGCGGCGGGGGCGCGGGTGGCGACGTCGCCGGTGGCGGGATTGCGGCGCTCGAAGGTGGCGCCGGTGGATGCTGCACGGGTCTCGCCGTTGATCAGCAGATCGGTCTGGAACATCAGAGGTCTCCTCTGTTATCGGATAGAAGGCGGCCGCTGCTCAGCAGGGACCGCCGCCATTATTATTGTTTTGTTCTGAATGAGCAGGCTTTTTTATTAGCTACGCTTATAGGTCTGCAGCCCCGGCTTGATGGTCTTATCGTCCAGGAATTGCTTCAGGCCTTCCTTGCGGCCTTTTTCCGGATCGCGGTAATTCGACTGGTCGGTCTTGGCGTACAGGTAGTCTTCTCCTTGTTCCCAGGTCAGTTCGCGGCAGCGTTTGAAGCCGACTTTCGCGTAGCGCAGCACCACCGGGTTCTTTTCCAGCAGCTTATTGGCCAGCTCGATGACGGCTTCGCGCAGCTGCTCCTTCGGCACGCTCTTGTTGATCAGGCCCATGCTTGCTGCTTCCTTGCCGGTGAAAGTGTCGCCAGTCATGATGTAGTGCAGGGCGTTGCGGTGACCCATGGTGTCGGCCACGGCCTTGCTGACCAGGTTGCCGGGCGGGATGCCCCAGTTCACTTCCGACAGGCCAAACACGGCGTCGTCGGCGGCAATCGCCAGGTCGCAAGCCACCAGCGGCGAGAACGCGCCGCCGAAGCACCAGCCGTTGACCATGGCGATGGTCGCCTTGCTGTACATGCGCAGCAATTTCCACTGCCACTGCGAGCAGTCGCGGCGCATGCGTTCCTGCATGATTTCTGGCTTGCCGTCGGTTTCGCGGAAATACTCTTTCAAGTCCATCCCCGCAGTCCAGGCCTCGCCGGCGCCGGTGAGGACGATCACCTGGGCGTCGTCGTCGAGCTCGAGGGTCTCCAGCACGTCGATCATCTCGCGGTTCAGCGTCGGGCTCATGGCATTGCGCTTCTCCGGGCGGTTCAGGGTGATCCAGCCGATACCGTTCTCGACATCCACTTTGACGGTTTGCCAGCGTGCTTCGTATTTGGACATACAATGTCTCCTCTTGGTCAATTTTGTATCAGGCTGCCTGATATGTGACTTATACTATACGGGCCGGATCGGCATGACAAGTAACTTTTTATGAACACTGCAAAAAAATTATCGCCCGTCCCGAAGAGCTCGAAACCGACCAGCCTGGCCTACCTTATCGGCCGCCTCGACCACATCCTGAAGCAGCGCCTGCGCGACAGCCTTGCGCCTTGCGGACTGAGCGTGCCGCAGTACACGGCGCTGTCGGTATTTCGTGCGCATGGCGCGCTGTCGAACGCGCAGCTGGCCACGCGCACGATGGTGTCGCCGCAGTCGGCCAATGAAATGGTCAAGCAGATGGAGGGGAAGGGCTGGATCGCGCGCACGCCGGACCCGGCGCACGGGCGCATCATCCAGATCAGCCTGACCGAGTCGGGGCAGGCGGTGCTGGCCGATTGCGATGCGCAGGTGGCAGAGCTGGAGGGGCTGATGTTTGCCGATCTGGATGAGGAGGCAAAGGCGACCCTGCAGGCGCAGTTGCGCGGCGCGGTCAGGGCCTTGAGTGTGCAGGGCCTGTAAAACGTATTTGCACGTTGGCCCTGATGCGTAGGGTGGGCACTTGTGCCCACGCGGTTAACGCGGGATCAGACACGCCGCGTGAGTGCGACGGTAACGCGTGGGCACGGAGCGCCCACCCTACGAGCTTCTGACGACTCCGGCTCCGGTCGCACGCGCGGCTGCATACTCTGGCCGCTCGAACAGATCCGGCTCATCCAAAAAACGCGTCGCCCACTCGACCGTATCGTTACCCCAGAAGACCTGCCCACGCAGCACCAGCGAAGGCACGCCGAACACGCCCTGGTCGATCGCCTGCTGCGTATTCGCGATCAGCCGCTGCTTTACTTCCGGCTTGGCGACCAGCTCCGCAGCATCGCCGACGCCGAGCCGCGCAGCCAGCACATCGAACTCCAACTCCGGATCGCGCCCCTCGCCGAAGATGAAGCCAAAGGCCTGCTCGACCACCTTATCGCCGGCCCCCAGCGCCACCATCAAGCGCTGCGCCGCCAGCGAATTGAAGGGATGCCGCGGCGGCATCCGGAACGGAATGCCCTGCACCCCCGCCTGCCACACGCAGTACTGATAGGTGTGCAGCCGCTTCGGCGCCGTCTCCGCCGGCCCCTTGGTGCCCCAGTGTTTCAGCATCCCCGCAAACAGCACCGGCACCGGCTCGATCTGCAGCCGCTCGCGCAAGGGAGCCAGCCGGTGAAAATGCAGGTAAGCGAACGGCGAAATCAAATCGTAGTACCAGAGCGCATGTTCCATGCCGGCCCCTTCAACCCGCCAGCCCGAGATCGGTCGCCGCTTGCTCGCGCAGCAGGTACTTCTGGATCTTGCCGGTCACCGTCATCGGAAACTGCGATACAAAGCGGATATGGCGCGGGATCTTGTAGTGCGCAATCTGCCCCTTGCAGAAGTCGCGGATTTCGTCGGCCTCGGCTTCCATCCCGGGCCGCAGGATGATGCAGGCGCACAGCTCCTCGCCGAACTTCGGGTCGGGCACGCCGACGCACTGCACGTCCAGCACCTTCGGATGCTTGTACAGGAATTCCTCGATCTCGCGCGGGTAGATGTTCTCGCCGCCGCGGATCACCATGTCCTTGGCGCGGCCGACGATGGTGGCGAAACCGTTCTCGTCGATCACGGCCAGGTCGCCGGTGTGCATCCAGCGTGCCGCGTCGATGGTCTCGCGCGTCTTGTCCTCGTCGCCCCAGTAGCCGAGCATGACCGAATAGCCGCGCGTGAGCAGTTCGCCCTTCACGCCGCGCGGCACGATGCACCCGTCGGCGTCGACGATCTTGACTTCCAGATGCGGATGCACGCGGCCGATGGTCGACACGCGCAGGTGCACCGGGTCGTCGGTCGAACTCTGGAAGCTGACCGGAGACGTCTCCGTCATGCCGTAGGCAATCGTGATCTCGGACAGGTGCATGCGCTCGATCACGCGGCTCATCACCTCGGCCGGGCAGGGCGAGCCGGCCATGATGCCGGTGCGTAGCGTCGACAGATCGTATTGCGGGAAATCCGGGTGGTCGAGCAGGGCGATGAACATGGTCGGCACGCCGTGCAGGCCGGTGCAGCGCTCGCGCTGGACCGTTTCCAGCACCGACTTCGGCTCGAAGCCTTCGCCCGGGAAGACCATCGTCGCGCCGTGCGTCACGCAGGCCAGGTTCCCCAGCACCATGCCGAAACAGTGGTAGAGCGGCACCGGGATGCACAGGCGGTCAATCTGGGTCAGCTTCATCGCCTCGCCGATGAAGAAGCCGTTGTTCAAGATATTGTGGTGGGTAAGCGTGGCGCCCTTCGGCGAACCCGTGGTGCCCGAGGTGAACTGGATGTTGACCGGGTCGTCGAATTGCAGCCCCGCGCCCAGCTTGGCCAGTTGCGCCAGCTGTCCGGCGCTCGGTTCGGCCATCAGGTCATCGAAATTCAGCATGCCGGGCGTCTGCTCGCTTCCCATGCGGATCACATGGCGCAGCTGCGGCAGCTTGCTCGATCTCAGCTGCGACGGCGCCGCCCCCAGGATCTCCGGCACCACATCCTGCACCATGCCGATGTAGTCGCTGGTCTTGAACACGGGCGCCAGGATCAGGGCCGCGCACTGCACCTTGCCCAGCACGTATTCGAGTTCCGAGCGGCGGTAGGCGGGGTTGATGTTCACCATGATCAGACCGGCGCGCGCGGTGGCGAACTGCACCAGCACCCATTCGGCGCAGTTCTGCGACCAGATGCCGACCCGGTCGCCGGGTTCCAGCCCCAGCGCCAGCAGGCCGGCGGCCAGGCGCGTCACGCGCTCGTCGAATTCGCGGTAGGTCCAGCGCACGTCCTGGTGCGGGACGACGAGGGCGTCGTTGTCGGCATGACGCGCCGCGACGTGGGTGAGGAAGTCGCCGATGGTTTCGCCGATGAGCGGCACGTCGTGCGCGCCATGGACGTAGCTGGGCAGAGGCTGCATGTTTGTCTCCATATCCTGTCGTTGTCTATGGTGTGCCGCTGCGCTGTACCGCGCAGTCGGCATGCCCCGCGCCTCCAAGGAGGCGCGGCGGCTTGTTTTGCTTGTGCTACAGCTTACACCACCGGCTTGCGCGGCGGAACAGGCGCCTCCTGCGGCAGCAGGCCTTCGGCCAGCAGCGCTTCCCAGAACGCGGCCGGAATCTGGATATCCATCAGCGCCGCGTTGCG
>Ga0308160_10004121_pt1 | contig 15748 bp, 12 predicted proteins | sample PhyFR1_FD_201036 | JGI IMG/M metagenome (GOLD analysis project Ga0308160, IMG submission 201036) | Phyllosphere microbial communities from UC Gill Tract Community Farm, Albany, California, United States - DLSLF.R1 | ecosystem: Host-associated > Plants > Phyllosphere > Unclassified | place: USA...
CCAGGTGATGTGTAATAATTTTGGCGTAAGTATGGACACAATTATGGATAAAGGCTGGCGCCAATACATTCACCCGGACGACTTGTTACATACATTGGACGAGTGGCACCAGGCTTTACAGAACTTTGAACCCTTTAGTTCAGAAATCAGACTTCGGTTTGAAGACAATCAATACATCTGGCACTTAATGAGTGTTGTACCTATGCTTGAGGAAGGACACGTTAAATTCTGGATCGGCACCAATACCAATATCAAACTTCAAAAAGCAAATGAAGAAAAGAAAGATGAATTTCTTTCGATTGCCAGTCATGAATTAAAAACACCCCTAACAAACATAAAAGCCTTTAACCAGCTTATTGGAAGAACTGACGATATAGGCAGAATTAAAGAATTCACCCATCGTTCTGCAGAGCATATCGGCAAGCTGGAATGGCTCATCAATGACTTACTGGATGTTACTAAAATTAACGCCGGTAAAATGGCCTATGACATGCAACAATTTGATTTTAGAAATCTGATTGTAAACAGCATAAATACCATACAAGAAACCACCAGCACACATCATATTGAACTTATTGGCGATGCGGAAATCACATACCTGGGTGATCAGTTCAGGTTGGAGCAGGTGATGCAGAATTTCCTGTCTAATGCCGTTAAGTATTCGCCGAACGCAGATAAAGTTATTGTTAAATATGAGTTAGACGAAGAGAATATCCTGGTGTCCATTCAGGATTTTGGAATTGGCATTGCGCAGCAAAATTTCAATCAGCTTTTTGATCGCTATTATCGGGTAGACAACACCTCTATGCGCTTTGAAGGACTTGGACTTGGCCTTTATATTTCCTCAGAGATATTAAAGCGTCATAAAGGGAGTTTTTGGATTGAGAGCCAGGAAGGCCAGGGTTCCACTTTCTACTTCCGCTTACCATTAGATCATAGCCAGCTTGAACACGATGAGATCAATTTCCATGAATTTTATAAAAACAAAAATGTTACCATCATTTACAATGTCGAGCAACAACGCCTCGATGTAACATGGAAAGGATACCAGGACCTGGAGACTGTGCAACATGGCTGTATGAAAATGCATGAGATGCTAAGTCGTTATCAGGTTACTAACGTTATAAACGATAACAGGGACGTTTTAGGCACCTGGTCTGATGCTTCAGACTGGGTTGGCACCGTATGGTTTCCGATGATGGAAAAAGCGGGGTTACGGCAATTCGCCTGGATCTATTCTGCCGCTATGTTCAGCCGATTATCTGCTAAAAAAGCTGCGGAAGTTGGCATTGGAAATGTTGACATCCAATTTTTCACCGATATGGACCCGGCCAGGGAATGGCTGAATGTTTTAGATTAATCGCAACCCGGAATTTCGATAAAGAAGGTAGTTCCCTTTCCTTCTTCACTTTCAAACCAGATTCTACCGTTGTGCCATTCTACAATGGTTTTGGTAATGTACATTCCCAGACCTACAGAATCTTCACCTTTAAGACCGGGTCTTCTGGCTGAACTAAATTTTTCGAACAGTTCCGCTTGAAATTTTCCTGGAATACCAACACCACTATCCTGAACCACCATTAGAACGGTTGATTCTTTCTTACTCAGAAACACATTAATTTCTCCTCCATCAGGAGTAAACTTCAAAGCATTCGACAGCAAATTATTGATCACCTGCATCAGCTTTGTATCGTCTACTTCGGCATAAATCTGCGCGGATTCATATTTAAAATTCACGTTCTTTTTAAGTGAGTGCTGGTGCTGCAAATAATCGTCCATAAAAGACCCAACAATTTCAACGAGATTGAACCGCGCTTTCACCATATCCACACCTACAGTCTCAAGAAACTCCATTTTTATAAACTCCTGAATCAACTTGATGCAGCGTTTCGATATGGCGTCAATCGAATTGACGATCTGCAAGGTCAGCTTATCTTCAGGATTTGTCTGTCTGGATAACAGGTAACTGTAATTTTGAATAGAGCCTAACGGGCCAGCAAGATCATGGGAAAGAATGTTTAGTACTGCGTTTTTCTTATTGGAAAGAGACAATGAGGTGTTGACATTCTCTTTGAAGCCAGTTATGTCTTCTACATAGCCTGACAAAGTCCTATCATGATTTTCAAACTCCATTAAAAGCATATTCACACTCAAATAATAAAGGGTATCCTTAAATAAGAAGCGAAATTCAATTTTTTCATCAAATAAACCAGGTTGCAAATCGTCAAATGTAGCTTTTACATAGGCTTTATCATCTTCGTGTATGCAGTTAAACAGGAAATCAGGATTAAGCGCCTGAGGTTCCTCCTGAAAAAATGATTTAAAGGCACGATTTGAATAAATAAATTTTCCCCTATCGAGATCAAATGCGAAGTAAATTTTAGGATCGCGTTCTGCTAATTCAAATAATAAGTTATTAGGCATTACCATAAATAAAAACTTTTAAGGCTTTCATTTAGTTAGCCCTGTACAATATTAAATAAACACGTCAACAACACCTGAAACACAACTTAAACACGTATTGGCCGGATCAACTGTGTGTGAGGTGTGCGTGAGGTCTTTGTCAGGTGTGCCAAAGGTACGTTTGAAGCATCTGCACCATTTGTACCAAGCTTGTACCTTCCTTATTCCTTATCAGTCTTAGATTAAGCGATTTAAAACGGCGTATTTTATCAAAGACGCCGTGTTTTTACACCCTGTTTTATCCATCAGATTCTGTCTGTGGCCTTCCACCGTCCGGCGACTTATAAATAACTTTTCGCCCATTTCGCTATTAGTTAAACCCTCCCCTATTAGTTTCAGGATTTCCATTTCCCGGCTATTTAAATGTAAATTTAACGGTTCAGCAGGTACTATCGGGGGTTGTTTAGCAGAGCGTTCCAACAATCCAAATGACAGATCTGAACTAATGTATCGTTCTCCTGACACGACTTGCTTTAAAGAGAAAATCAATTCATCCGGACTCACGGTTTTAAGCAGATAACCGGAAGCGCCTTCTGAAAATGACTGAATAATGTACTTTTCATTGGCTAACATAGAAAGCATCACAACCTGAATTTTTGGGTCATAATCCTTTACCGCCTTAATTAGCTCAATGCCATCCATATCAGGCATATTTATATCGGCTAAAATTACATCCGGCTTTTTGCCTTCCTTCAGCAATTCTATTGCCTCGAGCCCGTTATGAGCTTCCCCAATAACGCGAAAACCTCCATGGGTTTCCAACAATAACCTAATGCCATCTCTAACTAAATTATCATCTTCAGCTAAAATCACATCCATTCTATATCCTTTGTTTAATATTTTTTAATGGGTATCCATAAAAACAATATGGATCTACTTCTATAAGTTAAACAATTTTACTAAGCCACATCTACTATTAAACAATTATATAACAAATGAAGCCATTAAATGTTCACATTTTGCTTCAAAATCATCGTCATTCTACTTATGATTTCTTATAAATTCTGGATAATACCGACTACTTTGTAGAAGTTGTCTAAAGGCTTCGAAATTATTTGCCGACAAAACTACATAAGTTCCAGGCTTAATTACGCACGTACAATTACTTCAAAAATGAGTATAACTACTTGATTAATTCTAATCTAAAAGCACCGAGCCAGTAGAATGAAAAAGTCCAAACAAAAGCCAATGCATTACTTGTTTGTGTTATCAACAGGATTTAATATTTGATTCATGGAACCAGCGGAAATTAAAAAATATCAGGCATTAAATGATTGTCCAACACCAAATGGGACTTTGGTAATTGTAGGCGGCGGAGAGGAAAGAGCAGCGGTACTTGCGGAATTCGTTAAACTGATCCGCCCTGAAAACCCGGTAATTGAAGTCGTTACTTCTGCAGGGTCAGAAGATGTGACCGGCACTTTCAGTGAGTACAAGGCGATTTTAGAGCATTTATTACCCTGTACCGTTAATCAGATCCATCATGACAGTCGCGAAGAAATTATTGAACAGGAAATTGAAGACCGTGTCAATGCAGCACATGCGGTATTTTTTGCTGGCGGCGATCAACTTAAGTTGACCTCCATTTATGGTGGCACCGGTTTTTTGTTTCTACTAAAACACCGTTATATCTACGAAAACTTAGTTGTTGGAGGCACCAGCGCAGGTGCCATGGTCTTATCTACCCCCATGATTTTTGCAGGCACCGGTGCAGATGAAATGATTGCCGGTGAGGTGAAAATCACTACTGGCTTTGAGTTTTTGAAAGACGTTTGTATTGACACACATTTTGTGCATCGTGGCCGGGTAGTGAGGCTTGCGCAGGTTATTGCAACCAACCTTTCTACCATAGGTATTGGCATTGAAGAAAATACCATGATCATTGTTAAAAATGGTACCGAAGCCAAGGTATGTGGACCGGGCGTTATTCTTGTTATTGATGGCAAGGAAAGCTTCGGCAATAACGTGACCGATTTTGGTAAAAAGAAGTCGATCAGCATTCGCAACCTTAAACTTTCCATATTGTGTGACGGGGATGAGTTTGATATCCATCAGATGAATCCACCACATAAGTAAGTATATTTACTTTCATGAGTAACGATCATAATCACGACCATGATAGCCATCAACATGCATCAATAACGCCAGACTGGATGAGCAAATGGCCTTTGTTAACGGCATTGCTCATCCTCTTTATTATGCGGGTAATGGAACTTGGTTTTAAGCTGAGTTTCCCCTTAGGCATTGCACTTCCGGTTTACTTAATTGCCTTTTTCCTTTCTGGCTATCAGGTGCTTCATCTCGCCTGGAAAAAATCATTACGCTTCGACTTTTTCAATGAATTTGTATTGATGAGCGTTGCTACCATTGGTGCATTTTGTATAGGTGCCTATAGTGAGGGCGTGGCTGTAATGGTTTTCTATTCCATTGGTGAATGGTTTCAGGATGCAGCGGTTGATCGTGCAAAAAGGAACATCAAATCTTTATTAGACACCAGACCGGAGGAAGTTGATGTAATCCGTGATGGTCAGGTTAGCAGGATACAGGCGAAGGACATACGTACCGAGGAAATTATACAGGTAAAGCCTGGCGAGAAAGTGGCATTGGATGGCTTATTACTTACCGAGCGGGCAGCATTCAACACCGCAGCCCTTACGGGTGAAAGCAAGCCGGACAACAAAATTAAAGGGGAAACGATCTTAGCAGGCATGATCAGCATCAATCAGCTCGTTGATATACAAGTAAAAGCCCTGTTTAAAGACAGTAAGCTAAGCAAAATCCTGGAGCTTGTACAAGACGCAACCAGCCGAAAATCAAAGACACAACTCTTTATCTCCAGATTTGCCGCGGTTTACACACCAATTGTTTTCCTGCTTGCACTGTTTGTCGTGGTACTGCCTTATTTCTTTGTTAAGGATTATCAGTTTACAGACTGGCTTTATCGCGGATTGGTATTTCTGGTGATTAGCTGCCCCTGTGCACTGGTTGTTTCCATCCCATTAGGCTATTTTGGCGGCATTGGATTGGCATCAAGAAATGGTATTTTATTTAAAGGTGCAAATTTCCTCGATACCATGACCAAGGTGGACACCGTGGTCATGGATAAAACAGGTACGCTTACCAAAGGCGTTTTTGAAGTCCAGCAAGTCGTTGCTACTGGTATTACGGAAAGTGAATTCCTGCAAAATATCGCTGCAGTTGAAAGTAAGTCGAGCCATCCCATAGCCGCAGCAATTGTGAACTATACCAGGGCTGACAACAATTCAGACCTTGAGGTTTCCGCATTGGAAGAGATCCCGGGGCATGGGTTAAAAGCAGAAATAAAAGGCAAAACTGTATTGGCCGGAAACACCCGGTTACTTCGAAAATTTAAAATCAGTTACGATCAGCACATCGATGAATTTTCAGAAACGGTGGTGGCCATGGCGATAGATAACAGCTATGTGGGTTATGTACTAATTGCCGATGAGTTGAAAGCGGATGCTGCTGCAGCAGTGCTTGCTTTGCAAAAAGCCAGGATAAAAGTTGTTATGCTAAGTGGTGACAACCAGCGTGTAGTGAAACGGGTTGCAGCGCAGCTCGGTATTTTAGATTATGCCGGTGATTTACTACCGGAACAAAAAGTTGAACATTTAACAGCATTAAAGGATGAAGGCAGAACGATTGCCTTTGTTGGTGACGGGGTAAATGATGCACCGGTAATTGCACTTGCGGATGCAGGTATTGCTATGGGTGGTTTAGGTAGTGATGCTGCTATTGAAATTGCCGATATCATTATTCAGAATGATCAGCCTTCTAAAATCGGCACCATGATCAAAGTGGGTCATGTAACCAGAAATATAGTCTATCAGAATATTATTCTGGCTTTAAGTGTAAAGGTTATTGTATTGATTTTAGGCGCAGGTGGCCTGGCCAACCTTTGGGAAGCCGTTATTGCCGACGTGGGCGTAGCCCTGTTAGCGATTCTAAATGCGATAAGAATTCAGAAATTTAAGCTTTAAGGACATAAAAAAGCCTGCTTAAATAATTAAGCAGGCTTTTTTATATTTTTAATTACTGTCCCGGAGGAGGTGTTGTTCCTGTACCAGTACCTGATCCTGTACCACCGGAAGTCGTACCACCGGTACTGGTTCCGCTTCCGGTACCACTGCCGGTTCCACTTGTTCCGGTTCCACCAGTGCCTGATCCAGTTCCGCTGGCAGCACCGCCACTGCTGGATCCACTTGTGCTGGTACCAGTACCAGACGCACCGCCAGATCCCATTGTTCCAGTATTTGAAGTATCTAACATACTTGTGTCGGACATGGTGGTATCCATCATGGAAGTATCCATGGAGCTTGAATCGCCACCGCCTTCACTGTTGCTGTTTGAACTACATGCTGCAAAGACCATCCCGGTAAATGCAAGAGTCATAAGGGCTTTAAATTTCATTGTTTTTTTGGTTTTCGGTTAACATTAGTTTTCTTAATCAGTTACCAGAAAAGCTTCAAAAATGTTTAACCAAATTGCCTAAAACAGTTAATTTAAGTACAAATACCTGTAAATCAGTATTTTTAACAAATTAATCCCAATTGGCCCACTTGCCTGAATTTGCCCAATTATGTGTAGTTGCAAAAGCCCCTCTGAAAGTTACCTTCTCCATATTCTTGAAAGCAGCTTCAGTAAATTTCGCTCCTGTTAAAGCTGGTGAACCAACTTGAGGTCTGAAATCAGGTGCCGCTCCTGCTGTATACAAAGAGCCAAACATCAAGCTTGAAATGTCAGCAACAAGCTCATTATTGTTGACATGGGTTTTTGTAGGGCTATTTACCTGAACGGCCCAGGTTGCAAGGTCTGCATCAGGGTTTATAACTACACCAGTTGGACCACTATCATAGTTAAATGCCCATGCTGCATTGTCTGCATTTACCAGGTTATATCTGAATTCAGAATAATTTGTCTTAACGGAATTGTCAACCAACAGCGGTTTAGTTTTTGGGCAAAGCATTAATCCACCGTAAGTATAACCGGCAACAATCGAATTCTGAATGCTGAATCGGGTGAATTTACGAATATAAATGCCCTGACTTTGATCACCTTCCGGCTGTGCTTCACCAGGACCAACGATGGTCATGTTTGAGATCACCGGATGGGTATAAGGCAAAATATCTGTCGCATCTTTATCGTTCAACGTTTCTACACCGTTGGCACGGATACCAACTTTAGCTGCATTTGGACGGTAAGAAACAATGAACTGAAGGCTTCCGGTATATCCACGGTCAAAATCAAAGTTATCATCACCATTATCATAAGAAATCAAGTATCTGCCGTTAACAGTACCACCAACAAACTGGAAGCCGTCATCTTTGGAATGTTTTACCATTACATTTTCAAGTACTGTACCAGAGCCTACACCACCCAGCATTAAACCGCTGGCATAATCAATTGCCCACTCTTCTTCATCAGCTGGATTCAAGCCACCGGCATATTCCAGTCGTAAGTATTTAATGGAGCCTGATTTATCAGTACTTACAGACCCACCAAATTCAGTTTCAGGAGATTCTTCCATACCGGCAATGTGCATAACCTGACCTACACCGTTAGTCGGCGCTTTTCCAAGTACAATTAATCCAATCCAGTCACCCGGAGCCTTATTGGTCGCGCCAGAAGTAAAGACCACGGGCTCTTCCACAGTACCATCAACATAAATACTTGCGCCGCGGGTTATGATGAGTGCCGCTTTTTCCTGCCCATTCTCTGCAGGGGCCACATTAATAACGGTACCTGCCGGAATCCGGAAATCCACATTGTTCTTAACATATACCCTACCCTTAAGCACATAATCTTTAGTTGGATCAAGGGTGGTAGCTGTCGTGATATCACCAGATAACACCAGGGTTTCTTTTCCCGGCCCGGGAATAAATTCATCCTGTCCTTTCTTACAGGCGAAAAGCAGGGAGCTGCACAACAAGGCGTAGGCAACGCCCGTTTTAAAGTTAATTTTCATATAGATGTAGGGTTAAAAACTTTCAAAAGTAAATAGAGCGTTACTATTAATCAGTTGATTTAGGAATATGTGTTAAAACTGAGAAGTTTTAACGGCTATTTTCTCACTTTTTTTACGGTTTGATCTCATCTACGGCAGGCGCTTCAGGATCTGGCAAATTAGGATCGAGGTCAGGATCAAGTTGTACAGCGCCGTTGTTATCTTTCTTGGCAAACAGAATTGGATAGAGAAACATCAAAGCGGCGACCATAAACAGCAGGCCAGTGGCTTCAAGGAAATAAATGGCGTTTTCATTTTTCTGCTCCCGCAGGATAAAGTAGACGATAAGCAGTATTAAACCTAAAATAATGGCAAGTACTGCTTTCTGTAATTTTAGCACCTTAATCATGTGATTGATATTTAAAGTTCAATGTATTTAAAAGGCCGTAGATCAAAAATCAATCCAATGCTTAAAACGCTTGATATTTAACATCAAACCTGCCTTTTTTCATTTCAAAATCTTAACTTTGCATCCTTAATTTTTGGGAGATACTGCATTGATGTATAGGGAATTTAAACAACTAGAACTAGCTAAAATAGGAGAAGAAATACTGGAGTTTTGGAAGAAGGAGCAAATCTTTGAAAAAAGCATTTCGACCAGACCAGCATCTCAACCATTTACTTTCTTTGAAGGACCGCCTTCAGCCAATGGTATGCCTGGTATTCACCATGTTATGGGCCGTGCCATTAAGGATATTTTTTGCCGGTATAAAACACTAAAAGGATTTCAGGTAAAACGTAAAGGTGGCTGGGATACCCATGGTTTGCCGATTGAGCTTGCCGTTGAAAAAAAGTTAGGCATCACCAAAGAAGATATTGGCAAGAAAATAACTGTTGAGGAATACAATTCGGCCTGTAAGGAAGAGGTCATGAAATACACGGATGTATGGAATGACCTGACTGAAAAAATGGGCTATTGGGTGGATTTAGAAAATCCATACATCACTTATCAGAATGAGTATATCGAAAGTTTATGGTGGATACTTAAGTCCTTCTATGAAAAAGGATTGATTTACAAGGGTTATACCATACAACCATATTCGCCTGCAGCTGGAACGGGCTTAAGTTCGCATGAGCTTAACCAGCCCGGCACCTACAAAATGCTGAAGGACACCTCAATTACCGCACAGTTCTTTTTGAAAAAAGATCAGGACCACCCATTGATGCCGGTATTGTTCGAAAATGAGGAGGAACAAACGGTAATGATTGCATGGACAACCACACCATGGACTTTACCGTCAAATGGTGCTTTGGCAGTAGGTGAAAAAATCAGTTATGTAAAAATTAACACCTTCAATCAATACACTTATTTACCGGTAAGCGTGATCCTTGCCAAAGATCTTGTCGGCAAACATTTCAAAAAAGATGCGGAAGGATTATCCTTTGATGCTTATAAAGGTGGCGACAAACTGATCCCATGGAAGATTGCTGCTGAATTTACCGGTAAAGAGCTTGTTGGCCTTCGTTACGAACAACTGATGGATTATGTAAGCAACGATGCCCTGAAAGCAAATGCTTTCCGTGTTATTCCTGCAGATTATGTAACCACAGAAGACGGAACTGGTATTGTACACATCGCATCAGCTTTTGGTGCAGACGATTTCCGGGTTGCGAAAGAAAGCGGCGTACCTGCGGTAATGATCCAGGATGCTTTTGGAAACGACCTTCCCCTGGTGAATAAACAAGGAAAGTTTGTTGATGAAGTGACCGACTTTGCCGGCCGCTATGTAAAAGAAGAATTTTATGCTGATGAAATACGTCAGGCAGCAGATTTTAAATCTACTGACGTGCTTATTGCCATTAAACTTAAAGAGGACAATAAAGCATTTGACGTAAAAAAATACGAACACAGTTATCCACATTGCTGGCGTACAGATAAACCGGTTTTATACTATCCATTAGACAGCTGGTTCATCAAAACCACAGCAGTAAAGGATAAACTGGTTGCTTTGAATAAAGGCATTAACTGGAAACCTGAAGCTACCGGAACCGGTCGTTTTGGTAACTGGCTGGAGAATTTAGTAGACTGGAACTTATCTCGTTCGAGGTATTGGGGTACACCACTTCCAATCTGGCGCACAGAAGATGGACAGGAAGAGATCTGTATTGGTTCTATTGCAGAACTGAATGCAGAGATCAAAAAGTCGGTGGAGGTCGGATTTATGGAAGCAGCCTTTGAACTGAAAGATATGCACCGCCCTTATGTGGACGATGTAATTCTGGTATCACCATCCGGTCGTAAAATGACGCGTGAATTGGATTTGATTGACGTTTGGTTTGACAGTGGTGCCATGCCGTATGCGCAATGGCATTTTCCTTTCGAAAATCAGGAGGCTTTTGAGCATGCCTATCCTGCAGATTTTATAGCGGAAGGTGTTGACCAGACCCGCGGATGGTTTTTCACCCTGCATGCTATAGCAGTAATGCTAAGCGAAAGCAGTGAGGAGATCAAAGCAATTAATGCCCGCATCGGTAACCCAGGTGTAGCGTTTAAAAACGTAGTCTCCAATGGACTGGTACTGGACAAGAACGGCAACAAAATGTCTAAGCGTCTGGGTAATGGTATTGATCCCTTCAGCACCATTTCGCAGTACAGTGCTGATGCAACCCGTTGGTATATGATCAGCAATGCATCACCATGGGATAACCTTAAATTTAATATCGACGGCCTTGATGAGGTACGAAGGAAGTTCTTTGGAACGTTATATAACACCTATTCTTTCTTTGCTTTATACGCCAACATCGACAAGTTTGTTATCGATAAAGACAATGAAACACCAGTAGCGGAGCGAAGTGAACTGGATAGATGGATCCTCTCGCTGTTGCAGACCTTGATTGCGGAGGTTGATGAAAGTTTCAACACTTATGAGCCAACAAAAGCAGCCAGAGCGGTACAGACATTTGTAGACGAGCATTTAAGTAACTGGTACATCCGCTTATCCCGTCGCCGTTTCTGGAAAGGTGAAATGACTGCTGATAAAAAAGCGGCTTATGAAACGCTGTACACCTGCCTAACCAGCATTGCCCAGCTGATGTCGCCAATTGCACCATTCTTTGCAGACTGGTTATATCAAAACCTGGTAATATCAGAAGCCGAAGCCCCTGCTTCGGTACACTTAAGTTACTGGAAAGCCGCGGATGAGCAACTGATTGACCTGGAATTAAATGCAAGGATGGAACTTGCACAGAACATTTCTTCCATGGTGCTTGGTTTAAGAAAAAAATCAGCCATCAATGTTCGTCAGCCACTGGCAAAAATCCTGATTCCGGTGCTGGATCAGCAGTTGGTTGAACGTGTAGAACTGGTGAAAGACCTTATCCTTTCCGAAACAAATATTAAGGATATTGAATACATCACAGATACAGCAGGCTTCATCACCAAAAAAATAAAACCGAATTTTAAGGCTTTAGGCCCGAAAGTTGGTAAGAGCATGAAACTTGTAGCAGATGCCATCACTAACCTGGATCAGGAAAGCATAAGTGCCCTGGAAAGCAATGGTGAAATTGAACTAAATATACAGGATCAGCATTTTATAATTTCAAGTGCGGATCTGGAAATCATCGCTGAAGATATTCCGGGCTGGCAGGTATCTAATTTAGGGAAGCTAACCGTTGCGCTGGATGTAACGATTACACCGGAACTGAAACAGGAAGGTTTATCGAGGGAACTGATTAACAGAATTCAGAACCTGAGAAAAGAACTTGGCTTTGAAGTAACCGACCGCATTGCAGTGCAGGTGCAAAAGCATGAATTAACGGAATCTGCGCTTGGCCAAAATAAGGCTTACATTTGTTCGGAAATTCTGGCAGATGATATTATATTAGCAGATAACATCGTTGACGGAAACAAAACGGTTATTGATGATGTTGAGCTACAAATTTTGATAATTAAAAAATAATATAATGGAAAAATCCACAAAGACAAGGTATTCAGATAGTGAACTTCAAGAATTCAAAACATTGATTCAAGACAAGTTACGCATGGCCAGAGAGGAGTTTTTGTCACTTACCAATTCTTTGAGCAGTCCAAATTCAAACGGAACAGAAGACACTTCGGGCACTTACAAAACGCTTGAAGATGGATCAGCAACGCTTGAAAAAGAACAACTTAATCAGTTAGCTGCGCGCCAGAAAAAGTTTATTGACAACCTGGAAAATGCATTGGTACGTATCGAAAACAAAACGTATGGTATTTGCCGTGAAACAGGTAAGTTGATTCAAAAAGAACGCTTGATGGCTGTACCTCATGCTACACTTAGCATGGAAGCAAAATTGAAGCAAGCATAATGAAAGGCTATACTAAACCTTTAATAATAATATTTTTAGTATTACTTGTAGACCAGGTTTCCAAGATTTGGATTAAGACCAATATGTTTATGGGACAGGAATTCAAAATCCTGGGAAACTGGTTTATTATTCATTACACTGAAAATAACGGAATGGCCTTTGGGCTGGAATTTGGCGGGGAGTTTGGAAAACTGGCTTTATCCTTATTCAGAATTGCTGCCGTTGCCGGAATTGGTTACGGCCTGCACTACCTCATTCAGCACAAGTACCACAGGGGTTTAATCCTTAATGTGGCCTTGATTTTTGCTGGTGCACTGGGCAATATCATTGACTCACTGCTTTATGGCGTGATCTATGGCTATGCGGGCCTGTTTCATGGTCGCGTGGTGGATATGCTTTACTTTCCAATTATGGAAGGTGTATTCCCTGCATGGTTTCCAATATGGGGCGGTGAAGAATATATTTTCTTCAGACCCGTATTTAACGTTGCAGATGCGGCCATCTCCGTGGGCGTAGTTTTAATTATGATCTTCCAAAAGCACTACTTCAAAGAGGAAGTGGTAGAGGAGATCGGGATTAACAATGAAATCGTAGAAGACTAATAATAAGCCAGGGCATGTAGCATTTATCTGATGTGGTGCGTTTACCTATTATAACACACATAAATCTATATGAAAAAGTTATTTGCCCTGGCATTTATTGCCTTTATCTCATTCAGCGCTTTCGCGCAACAGGTTGACCTTCGTAAAAAGATTACCGTTAGCGGTACTGCAGAATCTGAAGTTACGCCAGACATTATTTACATCAGCATCTCCCTTAAGGAATACCTTAAAGACAATAACAGTAAAAATCGTGTAGATATTACTACACTGGAGAATCAATTGTACCGTGCGGTACAGCAAGCTGGGATTCCTAAAGAAAACTTAACCATCAGCAGTGTTTCTGCTTATGCTACCGCCCGCGATAAAAAGAAAGATCCCAACTTTTTAGCAAGCAAACAGTACCGGATTAAGGTAGGCGACTTAAATAATTATAACGCCATTATCGACGCAATCGATCCTAAAGGCATTGCTTATACCAATATAGAAAGTTATGACTATTCAAAAATTGAGCGCCTTAAAATGGAGCTGAAAGTGAAAGCCATGCTTGCTGCAAAAAGTAAAGCTACATACCTTGTAGAAGCACTTGGAGACAAGTTAGGAAGCGCAATTGACATCCAGGAGATCAATAATGAGATATTTCCACAGGCAAATTATCGTGTAAACACCATGATGATGAAAGCCAGTGCGGCAGATGCAGAATCGGCGCCTGAACTTGATTTCAAAAAGATTAAATTAAGCTATACCATTAACGCGGTTTTCGAAATTAAATAAGTTTTTGAAGGCTAAACAGCTTGATGCATTTACATTCATTTTGTTTAAATATTAAACCTACCACGTTTTTGGTAGGTTTTTTGTTATAATGAAATTAATTAAAACGAAATCATATGAAAAAATTAATTTACTCTTTGGCACTTGTGTTTATCTTAGGATTCAGTGCAAACACCGTTATGGCAGCTGACCGTAATGACAAGAACAAAACTGAATTAACTGCTGAACAGCAAATCCAGTTGAAAAGAATTACTGATCGTGTGGAAGAGATTAAGCACATGGATAAATCTAATCTGACCAAAGCGGAAAGAAAAGAATTACGTAATGAGCTTAAAGAAATGAAAGGCCAGGCTCGTGCAATGGGCGGAGGTGTTTACCTTTCTGTTGGTGCGATCATCATTATTATTTTATTACTTATCTTGATTTTGTAATCAGATATAGCTTCATAAAAAAAACCACTGTTTTACAACAGTGGTTTTTTTTATGCTTAAAATTTAATCTTAATCGATGTATTCAAAGCCGGTATATTTTACCAGTGCCTCGGGTATTTTAATACCTTTTTCAGTCTGGTAGTTTTCCAATATGGAAGCAACGATACGAGGTAAAGCCAAAGCGCTACCATTTAAAGTATGTGCAAGCTGAGTTTTTCCGGCCTGACCTTTGAATCTCAATTTTAAACGATTGGATTGATAAGTTTCAAAATTAGATACTGAAGAAACTTCCAACCATCGCTGCTGTGCGGCGCTCCATACTTCCATGTCATAAGTCATTGCAGCAGTAAAGCTCATATCGCCACCACATAACCTTAATACACGGTAATGCAGACCCAGCTCCTGCAGCAGGCTTTGTACATAAGTACTCATATCCTCCAGCACCTGATAAGATTGGCTTGGGTGAACAACTTGTACCACCTCAACCTTATCAAACTGGTGCAAGCGATTTAAACCCCTTACATGGGCACCATAAGAACCAGCTTCGCGACGGAAGCATGGTGTATAGGCTGTATTTTTAATTGGTAACTCTTCTTCTTTTAGAATAACATCACGGTACAGATTTGTAACCGGGACCTCTGCCGTTGGAATCATGTACAGGTTATCGATACCTGCATGGTACATCTGGCCTTCTTTATCCGGAAGTTGTCCGGTGCCAAAGCCAGAAGCTTCATTCACCATATGAGGAACCTGCATTTCGCGGTAGCCTTGTGCAGTGGCATGATCCAAAAAGAAGTTGATTAAAGCACGTTGCAGTCGAGCACCTTTTCCTTTATAAACCGGGAAACCAGCACCTGTGATTTTAACGCCCAATTCAAAGTCGATGATGTCGTATTTAGCGGCCAATTCCCAGTGTGGCAAAGCGCCATCAGGTAAAGCTGCAGGTTCACCATGAAGCAAAACGACTTCATTGTCATCTGCAGTAGTCCCCGGTTTCACAAGATCAGCCGGAAGGTTTGGAATTTGAACGACCAGGTTAAATAAGCGGCCTTCGATATCCGCCAACTGCTCAGATAAAGCTTTAATGCTTTCTTTATTGCTTCCGGTTTGGGCTTTTAATGCTTCTGCCTCTTCTTTTTTCCCGGTACGCATCAAATCGCCGATCTGACGTG
>Ga0308160_10004122_pt1 | contig 15745 bp, 8 predicted proteins | sample PhyFR1_FD_201036 | JGI IMG/M metagenome (GOLD analysis project Ga0308160, IMG submission 201036) | Phyllosphere microbial communities from UC Gill Tract Community Farm, Albany, California, United States - DLSLF.R1 | ecosystem: Host-associated > Plants > Phyllosphere > Unclassified | place: USA...
ACAGCTCTTCCTGCGACATGCGCTGCAGCAGCTCGTTGCCCTGCATGTCCGGCAGTTTCAGGTCGATGATCATGCAGTCGAAGATCTCGCTGTGCAGCAGGGCCAGCGCTTCCTCGCCCGAGCCCACCGCCGAGATCTGCACGTCGGCGTCGGCGATCAGCGCCGTCACGCTGTTGCGCTGGCGCTCGTCGTCTTCCACCAGCAGCACGCGCTTGATCTGCTGCGCCGATTTTTCCTGCAGCTTGCGGAACACCTGCTCGAGCTGCTCGCGCGAAGTAGGCTTCAGGGCGTAGCCGATCGCGCCCAGGTGCAGGGCTTCGTGGCCGTTCTCCATGCTCGACACCACGTGCACCGGGATGTGGCGGGTGGCCGGGTTGTCCTTCAGTTGCTGCAGCACCGACAGGCCGGAACCATCGGGCAGGCGGATGTCGAGCAGGATCGCGTCCGGGCTGTGGGCGGTGGCCAGTTCCAGGCCTTCGCCGGCGGTCAGCGCCACCAGGCAGCGGTATTCGAGGTCGTGCGCCAGGTCGTAGAGGATGCGCGCGAAGCCCGGCTCGTCCTCGATGACCAGCACGGTGCGCACGCCGGCCGCGCTTTGCTCGCGGTCGTCCGGGAAACGCTCAGCCGGCGGCGCGGCCGGCGCATTGTCAGCCGCCGCGGCCTGCTGCAGCGGGGCCGGGGGCGCCAGGCGCGGCTGCGGCGCCGGGGCACGCGGGGCTGGCGGCGTGGCCGCCACCGCGCCGCTCTTCGGCAGGCTGAGGGTAAAGCTGCTGCCCGCGCCCGGCGCGCTGGTCACCACCAGGGTGCCGCCCAGCAGGCTGGTGAGGTCGCGCGAGATCGACAGGCCCAGGCCGGTGCCGCCGAAGCGGCGGCTGGTGGTGCCGTCGGCCTGGTGGAAGGCCTCGAAGATGCGTTCCTGCTGCTCGGGCACGATGCCGATGCCCGAATCCTGCACCGTGAACTGGACCCAGCCTTCATCGGTGGCGCTCACCGTCAGGCTGACCGCGCCCTGCTCGGTGAATTTCACGGCGTTCGACAGCAGGTTCTTCAGCACCTGTTCCAGGCGCTGGCGGTCGGTGTGGATGCTGGCCGGCACGTTCGGCTCGACCGTAACGGTGAACTGCAAGCTCTTCTGCTTGGCCAGCGGCTCGAAGGTGCGGCCCAGGCCCTCGACGGTGCGGCGCAGCGGCAAGTCTTCCGGCAGCAGCTCGAGCTTGCCGGCTTCGACCTTCGAGATGTCGAGGATGTCGTTGATCAGGTTCAGCAAATCGTTGCCGGCCGAATAAATCGTCTGGGCGAAGCGCACCTGCTCTTCGTTCAGGTTGCCGGGGACGTTGTCGGAGAGCAGCTTGGCCAGGATGAGCGAGCTGTTCAGCGGCGTTCTCAGTTCGTGCGACATGTTGGCCAGGAACTCGGACTTGTAGCGGCTGGCGCGTTCCAGGTCCATGGCGCGCGCGCGCAATTGTTCCTGGGCTTCGGTCAGGGCCGAATTCTTCATGTCCAGGTTCAGGGCCTGCTCGGCCAGCTGGTCGTTGGTCTGCTCGAGTTCGGCCTGCTGGTTTTCCAGGCTCGACTGCGATTCTTCCAGTGCGCGCGATTGCTCTTCGAGTTCCTCATTGGCGGTGCGCAGCTCTTCTTGCTGGACTTGCAGTTCCTCGTTCAAAGCTTGCGTTTCGGACAAGGCGTCCTGCAGGCGCTGGCGGTAGACCACGGCGGCCACCGAGGCGCCGATGTTGTCGGCCACCGTCTTCAGGAACTCGACGTCGCGCTCGCGGATGCCATGCAGGAAGCCGATCTCGAGCACGCCCTTCACCTTGCCGAAGTTGGCGAACGGCGCGATCACGACTTCGCGCGGCGCGGTGTCGCCCAGGGTCGAGGCGACCTTCAGGTAGTCGTCGGGCAGCTCGCCGATCGTCATGATGCGGTTTTCGTTGGCGGCCTGGCTGGCCAGCGAGGCGCCCGGCTCGATCACGGCGTTGCGCTCTTCCTCGTTCGAGAAGCCGAAGGCGCCGATGCGGCGCAGCACGCCGTCGTCGGTGCGCAGGTACATCGAGGCGACACTGCCGCCGACATAGCGCACCACGTGGTCGAGCACGGCCTGGGCCAGGCTTTCCAGCGCATGGATGCCGGTGCTGCGCGCGGCCAGCTCGGTCTGGCCGGTGCGGACCCAGGCCTGGTGGCGCAACTCGGTATTGTGCTCGGCTTCGTGGGCCAGCACCTCGTCGTAGGAAGTCGACAGGCGCAGCAGCTCGCGCCGGCCGAAGGCGGCCAGGATGCCGCCCACCACCAGCGTGAACAGCAAGTAGAAGCCGACCGACCAGAAGGTGACCGAGCGCGCCGTTTCGTTGCGCTCTTGCAGCAGGATGCGCTCGTTGGCGACGAAAGAGGTGATCTGGGCGCGCATGTCGTCGGTCAGCACCCGGCCGCGGCCGGTGCGGATCGATTCCGACACGTCCTCGCCCTGGCGGCGGCGCTTGATCATTTCTTCGGTGAAGCCGGTCCACTCGCGGTGGGCGCGGCGCACGCGGTCCATGCGCTCGGCCTGGCCCTGGTTGTCGGCCACCATGTTCAGCAGCGACTCCATGGCCGACTCGATGCGCGGCTTGGCCACCACATACGGCGCGAGGAAGGCTTCGTCGCCGGCGATCATGTAGCCGCGCATGCCGGTCTCCATTTCGGACACCAGCTTGCTGACCTCATTGGCATTGCCGATCACCTGCTGCGAGTGCTCGACCCAGTTCAGCACGCTGACCAGGTAGGCGACGATCGCAACGAAGACGGCCGCGCTGACGACGCTGACGCCCAAGGGAGCGGCGACATTACGCGCCAGGATGCGGCGAAACTGGGAATTATCGATGGATGAGCCGGTCATTCGTTGCGATTATCTTAAGAAAAATATCCTAAGTTTAACGCAATTGTGAATTCTGTGGAGCACTCAACCGTGCGCGGGCTTGTATCGCTTTGTATCGTGCACGATCGTGCTAATTATAACAATTCTTTCGATAAGTAAGGTTTCAGGTAAGGCGCCGTGCGGCTGCGCTTTGCCTGCGCCACCTTTTCCGGCGCGCCGGCGCAGACCACCGACCCGCCCTCGTCGCCGGCGCCGGGGCCGATGTCGATCACCCAGTCGCAGGCCGCCACCACGCGCATCGTGTGCTCGACCACCACCACCGTGTTGCCGGCATCGACCAGGCGCTCGAGCTGGACGATCAGGCGGTCGACGTCGGACGAATGCAGGCCGGTGGTTGGCTCGTCGAGGATGTACAGGGTGTTGCCGCGCCCGGTGCGCTGCAATTCCGTGGCCAGCTTGATGCGCTGGGCCTCGCCACCCGACAGTTCGGTGGCCGGCTGGCCCAGGCGCAGGTAGCCCAGGCCCACTTCGCGCAAGACTTCCAGCGAACGCGCGACCAGCGGCTCGCCGGCAAAGAAGTCGTAGGCGGCATCGACCGTCATGCCCAGCACCTCGGCGATGTTGCGGTCCTGGTAGGTCACTTCCAGGGTCTTGGCGTTGTAGCGCGCGCCCTCGCACACCGGGCAAGGCGCGTACACGCTGGGCAGGAACAGCAGCTCGACCATCACCGAGCCCTCGCCCGCGCAGTTCTCGCAGCGGCCCTTGGCCACGTTGAAGGAAAAGCGGCCGGCGTCGTAGCGGCGCGATTTTGCCATCTTGGTGGCCGCGAACAGCTTACGTACCTGGTCGAACAGGCCGGTGTAGGTGGCCAGGTTCGAGCGCGGCGTGCGGCCGATCGGCTTCTGGTCGACGCGTACCATGCGCTTGATGCCTTCCATGCCGGCGACGATGCGCCCTTCGAGCGGCAGCGCGGCCTCGCGTTCCAGGTCATCGCCCTCCTCGGGCTCGGCCGCGGGCGCGCCCTGCCCCAGCTCCTGGGTCACCAGTTCGACCAGCACCTGGCTCACCAGGCTGGACTTGCCCGAACCCGACACGCCCGTCACCGCGCTCAGGACGCCGAGCGGGAAGGCGACGTCGAGCCCCTCCAGGTTATTGCGGGTGACGCCTTCCAGGCGCAGCCAGCCGGCCGGTGCGCGCCGTGTGCGTGCCTGTGGTCCGGCATCATCGAACAGGTAGCGCCGCGTCTGCGACGCCTCGACCTGCTTCAAGCCCTCGGGCGGGCCGCTGTACAGCACTTCGCCGCCCCGCTCTCCGGCGGCCGGGCCGACGTCGACGATCCAGTCGGCGCAGCGGATCACGTCCAGCGCGTGCTCGACCACGAACAGCGAGTTGCCCGAGGCTTTCAACTGGTCCAGGGCCGTCAGCAAGGCCTCGGTATCGGCCGGATGCAGGCCGGCCGAGGGTTCGTCCAGCACGTACACCACGCCGAACAGGTTCGAGCGCACTTGCGTGGCCAGGCGCAGGCGCTGCAGTTCGCCCGGCGACAGGGTCGGCGTGCTGCGCTCGAGCGCCAGGTAGCCCAGGCCCAGGTTCAGCAGCACGTCCAGGCGCGCCACCAGGTCTTCGGCGATGCGGCGGGTGACGATCAGCTGCTCGGGGTGCAGCTTGGCGCGGCGTGCATCCTTCGGGCCTGCACCGGCGGCATAAGGCTGCAGCAGCGCGTGCAGGCGCGCCATCGGCATGCGCGAGATCTCGGTGATGTCGACGCCGGCGAAGGTGACGGACAAGGCTTCCTGGCGCAGGCGCTTGCCGCGGCACAGCGGGCACTCGTTGCTCACCATGTAGCGCGCCACGCGTTTCTTCATCGACGCGCTCTCGGTGGTGGCGAAGGTCTGCATCACATAGCGCTTCACGCCGGTGAAGGTGCCCTGGTAGCTGGGCGTGTCCTTGCGCTTCAGCGCGCGTTTGGTTTCCTCGGGCGTGAGGCCGGCGTACACCGGCACGGTGGGCGTTTCGTCGGTGTACAGGATCCAGTCGCGGTCCTTCTTCGGCAAGTCGCGCCAGGGCGTGTCGACGTCGTAGCCCATGGTCACCAGGATGTCGCGCAAATTCTGGCCATGCCAGGCGGGCGGCCAGGCGGCCACTGCGCGCTCGCGGATGGTGATCGTATCGTCGGGCACCATCGAGTGCTCGGTCACGTCGTAGACGCGGCCCAGGCCCGAGCATTCGGGGCAGGCGCCTTCCGGGGTGTTCGGCGAGAAGGACTCGGCGTACAGGAGTTCCTGGCCGTCGGGATAGTCGCCGGCGCGCGAGTACAGCATGCGCAGGGAGTTCGACAGGGTGCTCACGCTGCCGACCGAGGAGCGGGTGGTGGGCGAACCGCGCTGCTGCTGCAGGGCCACGGCCGGCGGCAGGCCGTCGATCTCGTCGACCTCGGGCACCGGCATCTGGTGGAACAGGCGGCGCGCATAGGGCGACACCGATTCCAGGTAGCGCCGCTGGGCTTCGGCGTACAGGGTGCCGAAGGCGAGCGAAGACTTGCCCGAGCCGGAAACGCCGGTGAACACCACCAGGGCGTCGCGCGGGATCTCGAGGCTGACGTTCTTCAGGTTGTGCTCGCGCGCACCGCGCACGCGCACGTAGCCAGGGCGGCCCTGGCCGGATTGGGGAGTGGTGGCGGTGTGGGTGCTGTCCTCGGCTTTCTTGCGCATCGCTGGTCTTCCGGTGATTCGTTGGTGCCATTTAAACGCGCCAAGCCGGGGAAGACGGTGCGGTGACACACGCTGTAGGGTGGACGGCTCATCCCCGGTCCTTGCATACCATCAACGTGGGCGCCGTCCACGCGTGCAACCGGCGCCGCACACATCGCGACAAATTATACTTACCTGGGACGCGTGGACGGCGCCCACGCCGCGTGGCGCCTTAGCCCGCGGGTGCAGCCGTCCACCCTACGATCGTCTCGATATCCGGGTCGCGGTCGAAATTCGTCGCCACGGCGCGGCAGCGGGCCGGCAAGCCTTCATCGTCGAGCAAGGCCTCGAGGCAGCGCAACAAGCGCCCCTGGGTCAGGCGCGTGGCCGGCAGGCTGCGCCCCACGCCGAGCGCCGCGACGCGCGCGCCGTTGTCGAACTGGTCGTGCGCCAGCGGTACCACCAGCTGCGGCGTGCCGGCATGCAGGGCCTCGGCCGTGGTGCCGATGCCCCCGTGGTGCACCAGCACCGCCACATGCGGCAACAAGGCGCGCAGCGGCACGTACTCTTGCCACAGCACATGGCGCGGCAGCTCGGCAGGCAGCTGGTCGCGGTGCGGCGTAAGGAAGATCGCACGCTCGCCCAGCAGCCGCGCCGCCTCGGCCGCGTGCGCGAAATAGGCGCGCGCCTGGCGGTTGCCGGTGCCCGGCGTGAACACCAGCGTGCGCCCGCCCTGCCCCAGGAAATGGCGCAGCAGCGGCGACAGTTCGGCATGCGGATTCGGGTCGTACAACGGAAAGCCGCTGCGCAGCATGGGCTGCGGCCAGTCGGGCTGGGTCGGCGCAAACCATTCCGGGAACAGGCCGATCGAGAAATCGGGAATCGCAAAAATGTGGTCCATCAGCGAGCCGGCCGGCGCCAGCCCGGCCGCACGCCGCGCCGCGTTCACGTCGGGCATCGCAATCGGATCGATCAGCTGCCTGACGGCCAGGCGCCACAGCCAGCGGCGCACGCCATGCGGCACCCAGCGCGGCACACGGTAAGGCCCCAGCAGCAGCGGATCGTGGACGGTGGGCAGGTTCGACGGCGCCAGGAACACAGCGCCGATGCGCAGGCCAGGGCGCGCCGCGCGGCACAGGTCCGCTTCCGGCAGGGCCAGCGGATGGACCACCATCGTGCAGGGTTCATCCAGGGGCAGCGCCGCCATGTAGGCCGGCACCTGGGCCATGGCCGGCCGCGTCGCTTCCCACACCACGCCGAAGCCGCGCGTCGGATGCCAGAGGTCCGGGTGGTCGAGCACCGCTTCGTCGGCCGGCAAGCCGTGGAAAGGCAGGCCGGCTTCGCGCACGTAGGGCCCGTGCTGCTCGGGGCCGAGGAAGCTGACCTTATGCCCTGCCGCACGCAGGGCCAGGCCCAGCTTCAGGAAGGGAAACAGGTCGCCGGCCGAGCCGATCGTCACCAGGACGATGTGCACGATGTGGCCGGGAGTGCCGGCCTCCGCCTGCGGCGCTCCCGGGGCCGCCATCAGGGAATCAGCCGCTCGGCGCGCAGGCGCGCGAACAGGTCGAAGAAGGAAGCGTCGGTGGCCTGGTAAGCGCTGAAGCCGAGACGGCGGCTATTGGCCATGTCGGTCATCACCTCCAGCGGCCGACCAAGGTCGAGGTCGGTGTGCCAGGCCGAGGCCAGGCGGCTGAGGTCGGCTTCGGCCAGGTCATGTTTCGCGGCGATTGCGCGCCAAGTGTCGGCGTCGTTCGCCATCGCCGCTTCCAGCGGCTGGACCTGGCCATTGAAACCGGCCGCTTCCACGCCGAACCACTCGGCCAGTTTCGGCCACAGCCAGCTCCAGCGGAACACGTCGCCATTCACGATATTGAAGGCTTCGTTGCTGGCCGCATCGGTATCGGCGGCCCAAGCCAATTGCTTGGCCAGCATGCGCGCATCGGTCACGTCGGACAAGCCCTTCCACTGCGCTTCCGAGCCGGGGAACTGGAAGGGGCGCCCGGTTTCCTTGCAGATGCTGGCGTACACGGCCAGCGTGGTGCCCAGGTTCATGGCGTTGCCGACCGCCAGGCCGATGATGGTGTGCGGGCGGTGGATGCTCCAGGTAAAGCGGTCGCGCGCGGCGGCGGCATAGACTTCGTCTTCCTGGGCGTAATAGAAATTTTCCAGCGGCAGGCGCGGCTGGCTTTCGCGCAGCGGCGTGTCGGGCAGCGTGCCCGAGCTGGCATAAGCCTCGAAGGGGCCGAGGTAGTGCTTCAGGCCGGTGACCAGGGCCACGTGGCGCAGGCTCTTTTGTGGCGACAATGCGTCCAGCAAATTGCGCACCAGGGCGGCATTCACGCGGATGTTCTTGGCCTCCGTGTCCTGGCGCATCCAGGTAGTGATGAAGACGTGGGTCGGCGCGATGTCCTTCAAGGCCGCCCCGAGCGCGGCCGGGTCGAGCAGGTCGGCGGCGACATGGCGCACGCCCGGCAAGTCCTGCGGCGCGCGGCGCGACAGGCCGATCACGTCCCATCCGTTCGCGAGCAATTCGCGCGCGAGGTGGTTGCCGCCGATGCCGGTGACGCCGGCGATCAATGCTGTCCGTTTCATCTGTTCTTCCCTTTGCCAAAAGACCTATTTTATTGAACATGGCAAAACGGCGTGCACGGCTGGCGGATCCAGGCGGATTCAGGCAGATACGTCGGGCCGCGCATAGAAGACGCCGAACTGCCCGGCGCCCCAGGGAACGTCGAGTAGTCGCACCGGCAGGCGCGCCGCCTGGCGATCGCGTGCTAATCGAGCTCGATCATGTTTCCTCCTGCCGATGGCGCAATGCCCGATGGCGGGATATTGCTTACGGCAGCAGGCGCCCTTCGATCGAATCGTCGAGCGTCTTGCCGATGGCGGCGCCGACCAGCATCTTCGCGCCGGCCACCGCCTGGCCGTGCTTGTTGTCCCAGTAATAGCCGGAGCGCGGCGTCACGCCGATGACGGTGATGCGCGGATCGTCTTCGCCTTCGGTGAACCAGGTCTTGAGCATGAAGTCCCAGAGTTCCTTGATCTTGGCCTTGTCCTGTGAGATCGTCGCGATGCCGTCGAGTTCCAGGAAACCGGCATGCTTGTCGACCTGGAACGAGAGCTTGACGGCCGGATCGGACGCGATCTCGGCATTCTTCTTGCTGTCGATGGAACTCAGGAACCACAAGGTGCCGCTGTCGTCGGCCTTCAGCACGCTCATCGGACGCACGCCGGCGCTGTCGCCAAGCTTGCCGTTGGTGCGGAAGAAGCAGGTCTTGGCATCCTCGGCCATGTCCTTGATGCGCTCGCGTGCTTCCTGGCCCGCCAGGTCGCGGCGGTTGATTTCGGGTTGTTGCTGGTTGATCGAATCCATGGGTTCTCCTTCGCTTGTAACGGTAGGTCACCTTAGCTCGTCAACGCCCTTTCGTATGTGCCCTGGTTCACGCGGGCGGTCGCATGCATCAAGGATGCAGGCCTTCGCTGCGCGTGCGCGGGTATGCGGGCAAGCCGTCGTGCAGCTGCATCCAGGGCAGGCGCTCGTTCACGAAGGTATGGTCGCCGAGGGGGATGGCGGCGGGGTCGTCGAGGGTGGCGGTGGCGATGTCGAGCTCGTCGGGATAACGGTCGTCCTGGTAAGTCAGCGTGCTGCCGCAGGTGGCACAGAAGCTGCGCAGCACGTGTTCGCTGGAATGGAAGGTGGCGGCATTGCCTTGGGAAAAGCGGAAACGGTCCATGGCGGCGCTGACCCAGGCCACCGCCGGGGCGCCGGCGCTGCGGCGGCAGTCGCTGCAGTGGCAGAGGGTGCTGTGGAAGGTGTCGCCGTCGATGACGTAGCGGACTGCGCCGCAAAAACATCCGCCCTGCAAGATCATGGCCGGTCTCCGGTGGGAAGTCGTGGAGATCAGGATAAGTCAGGCGGGGGTGGGGTTCAAGGGGTGTTCACACCGAGTGGTGGCAAGAGATCGTGATTATGCAAGCGTCGTCACGCGTGGGCACTCGTGCCCACGCGGAACGTTGCGCATTGTTGGCCCGCCTTAGAGGAAGCGGTCAAGAATCTTGCGACTCCCCTTGTCGATCCTGAACATATCCCGCACCAGGAAATTGATGCCATGGCTGTCCGCAATCAGCAGCGAGGCCTCCCCCACGCGCCGGATATCCTCGTCCACCTTCAGCACGAATTCGGTCTCGCCACGGTCGGTCGTCACATACCAGGTGCAAGGCGTGGCAAAGCTCGACACGTCCTTGATCGTGAGAATCTCGGGAATGAACTCCCTCCCTTCGAGCTCCTCGGTCACCAGCGTGCGCACCCCTTCCGGCTGCTCGGCCAGGTCGTCGATCCAGGCCACTTCCTTGCCGCCATCGCGCACCAGTGAAATGCCGCGCATCGGCGCCTGGATCGGGAAGGCGCGCACCGGGATCACACCCACGAACTCCTCGCCCTCCGCCGTAGTGAACACCAGCTTGCCGAACGCATCGCGGCGCAGTTGAATAGTCGTCGTCATCGTTCAGTCATCCTTGTTGGCGTCGTCCATGTCCTGGTCGACATTGCGCGCCTGCGCTTCATACAGCCGGTGGTAAGCGCCTTCGCGCGCCATCAATTCGTCGTGGCTACCCTCTTCCACCACCACGCCGCGGTCCAGCACGACCAGGCGGTCGGCGCGGTGCAGGGTCGACAGGCGGTGCGCGATGGCAATCGTGGTGCGGCCCTGCACCAGGTTGTCGAGCGCCTTCTGGATTTCTTTCTCGGTTTCCGAGTCCACCGACGAGGTCGCCTCATCGAGGATCAGGATCGGCGGGTCGATCAGCAGTGCGCGCGCAATCGAGATGCGCTGGCGCTCGCCGCCCGACAAGCCCTGGCCGCGCTCGCCCACCATCGAGTCGTAGCCTTGCGGCAGGCGCAGGATGAACTCATGGGCGTGGGCCGCGCGGGCCGACGCGATGATTTCCTCGCGCGTCGCATGCGGCTTGCCGTAGGCGATGTTCTCGGCAATCGTGCCAAAGAACAGGAAAGGTTCTTGCAGCACCAGGCCGATGTTCCGGCGGTAGTCGGCCACGGCGAAGGAGCGGATGTCGACGCCATCCAACAGGATCGCGCCTTCGGCCACGTCGTAGAAGCGGCAGATCAAATTCACCAGCGTGCTCTTGCCGGAACCGCTGTGCCCGACCAGGCCGACCATTTCGCCGGCCTTGATGTTGAGCGAAATGCCACGATTCACGGCGCGGTTGCCATAGCGGAAACCGACTTCGCGCAGCTCGATGTTGCCCTGGACCTCAGGAACGGAAACAGGCGCCACCGGGTCCGGCACGCTCGACACGTGGTCCAGGATGTCGAAGATGCGCTTGGCGGCCGACGCCGATTTCTGGGTCACCGACACGATGCGGCTCATCGAATCGAGCTTCACATAAAAGCGGCCGCTGTAGGCGATGAAGGCGGTCAGGGTGCCAACCGTGATGTCGCCCTGCGACACTTGCCAGATGCCGAAGATCCAGATCACCAGCAAACCGAGTTCGGTCAGCAGCGACACGGTCGGCGAGAACAGCGACCACACCCGGTTCAGCTTGTCGTTGACGGCCAGGTTGTGCTTGTTCGCCTCGCGAAAGCGCACGGCTTCGCGCTTTTCCTGGGCAAAGGCTTTCACCACGCGGATACCGGGAATGGTATCGGCCAGCACGTTGGTGACCTCGCCCCAGACGCGGTCGATCTTCTCGAAGCCGGTGCGCAGGCGGTCGCGCACCACGTGGATCATCCAGGCGATGAAGGGCAGCGGCACCAGGGTCACCAGGGCCAGCCATGGGTTCATGCTGAACAGGATCACACCGGTCATGATGATGAGCAGCACGTCCGACAGGAAGTCGAGCAGGTGCAGCGACAGGAAGACGCTGATCCGGTCCGAGCCGCTGCCGATGCGGCTCATCAAGTCGCCGGTGCGCTTGCCGCCGAAGTATTCCAGCGACAGCCGCAGCAGGTGTTCGTAGGTGGTCGAGCGCAAGTCGGCGCTGATGCGTTCGGACGCCAGCGCCAGCACATAGGTCTTGCCCCAGCCCAGGGCCCAGGCCAGCATCGAGGCGCCGAACAGGCCGCCCATGTACAGCCAGACGAGCGAGTCGTCGATGGTCTGGCCGTTCTGATAAGGAATCAGGACATTGTCCATCAGCGGCTTGGTGAGATAAGGCGGAATCATGTGCGCCGCCGTCGAGCCCAGCATCAGCAGGAAGCCCACCAGCAGCTGGCCTTTGTAGGGCCGGGCGAAGCGCCACAGGCGCAGCAGGGTCCAGGTGGACGGCGGCGTGTGCAGCACCTTGGTGCAAATCGGGCAATCTTCCTGGTCCGGCTCGAGCGGCGCCTTGCAGCTTGGGCAGGTATGGGTCTCGGGCGCCTGCACGGCCGCGCCGGTGAGCGCGCTTTTCAGCTGGTCCGTAAATGCATCGACCACGCGGATGGCGTGCAGGTTCTGGCCCAGGGTAAAGCGCCAGGAGGCCAGCAAACCGCCTTCATCCACCAGTTCCAGGTGGCCAACACCGGCGTGGTCGTGGTGGCGCAGCGCCATGCCGGGGCCGTAGGCCCAGTCGCGCCAGGCAGTCTCGCCGGGGGCGCGGCTCAGCAAACGGCGGTTGGTGACCACCAGAATACCCTTCACGAAACGTAATTTCGCATCGAGGTCAACCTCCACGCCACTTAAAACGTTTTCCCCTGGTGCAAGCTGTTTCCGAACGTCATCTTGCCAGGCATCGGGCAGGAAACTGGCGACGGCCAGTGATGTCGGAACAGCAAGTTGTTGAGTTGTCATTGTGTGATGCCGCCTTGGTCAGGCAAGTTCTGAATAAGAAGGTAACGCAGTGACCGGCTCAACGGTTTACTTAGAACGTGGAAATATTCTTCGCTGGCGGACGGGAATACCCTAGCACGACGCCCGGAACACTGCTGCCAGATTGGAAACAATGTGACATCGGCGGACGAGGATGGACCACAGCGCGGCGCATCACCGCATTTGGGTGCGGTAGCGCACAGGCAGAAAAACATAGGCAACGCCATCATGGTGAACGAGCGGACACCGGCGGCAAGACATCGATACATGACGAAAAAGAACGACATCAAGTTTCTCCGTGTGACTCACCTGCGCGGCCCGAACATCTGGACCTACCGTCCCGTGATCGAGGCCTGGCTCGATATCGGCGAGCTGGAAGACTTCCCCTCGAACTTGCTCCCCGGCTTCACCGGGCGCCTGACCGCCTGGCTACCTGCCCTGGTCGAGCACCGCTGCGGTGTCGGCGAGCGTGGCGGCTTCATCGAGCGCCTGGACAGCGGCACCTGGGCCGGCCACATCCTCGAACACGTCGTGCTCGAGCTGCAGAACCTGGCCGGCATGAAGACCGGTTTCGGCAAGACCCGCTCCACCTTTGAGCCTGGCGTGTATAAAATGGCCTTCCGCACGCGCGACGCCGTGGTCGGCCGCGCCGCCCTGGAGGCCGGCCACCGCCTGCTGATGGCCGCCATCAACGACGAGCCCTTCGACCTGGCCGCCACCGTCAGCGACCTGACCGACCTGGTCGATCGCTACTGCCTGGGCCCGTCGACCGCGAACATCGTCGACGCCGCCACCGAGCGCCGCATTCCCTCGATCCGCCTGACCGAAGGCAACCTGGTCCAGCTTGGCCATGGCGCCGCCCAGCGCCGCATCTGGACCGCCGAGACCGACCGCACCAGCGCCATCGGCGAAAGCATCGCCAGCGACAAAGACCTGACCAAGAGCCTGCTGGCGTCGTGCGGCGTGCCGGTGCCGGAAGGCGCCCTGGTGCGCAGTGCGGCCGCGGCCTGGGAAGAAGCCCAGGACATCGGCTTGCCGGTGGTCGTGAAACCGGTCGACGGCAACCATGGCCGCGGCGTGACCCTGAACCTGATGACGGAGGCGGATGTGCACGCCGCCTACGCCATCGCCTCGATCGAGGGCGACAGCACGGCCGTGCTGGTCGAGCGCTTCATCCCGGGCAACGAGCACCGCCTGCTGGTGGTCGGCAAGAAGGTCGTGGCGGCCGCACGCGGCGAAGCGCTGTGGGTCACCGGCGACGGCAAGTCCACCGTCACGCAGCTGTGCGACAGCCAGATCAACATCGACCCGCGCCGCGGCGACAGCGAGGAATTCCCGCTCGGCCGCGTCGACCCGACCGACCCCGTGATCCTGCTCGATCTGCAGCGCCAGAGCCTGGCGCCGGATGCGGTTCCGCAGGACGGCCAGCGCGTGCTGATCCAGCCGAACGGGAATGTCGCCGATGACGTCACCGACATCATGCACCCGGACGTGGCCCACGCCGCCGCCCTGGCCGCGCGCATCGTCGGCCTCGACATCGCCGGCATCGACTTGGTCTGCGAAGACATCACCAAGCCGCTGGCCGAGCAGCGCGGCGCCATCATCGAAGTCAACGCCAGCCCGGGCCTGCTGGCCCACATCAAGCCGGCCGGCGGCGAGCCGCGCAACGTTGGCGCCTCCATCGTCGAGCACCTGTTCGCCGAAGGCGAATCCGGCCGCATCCCCATCGTCGGCGTCACCGGCACCCTGGGCAGCAGCCTGATCGCGCGCCTGCTGGGCTGCCTGCTGAACGCGGCCGGCAAGCATGCCGGCGTGGCCAACGGCGAGGGCCTCTACCTCGACGGCCGCCAGGTGCAAAAAGGCGACTGCACCGGCTTTGCCGCCGGCGAGCGCCTGCTCATCAACCGCAACATGGAAGCGGCCGTGTTCGAGTCGAACGCGCGCAGCATCCTGCTCGAGGGCCTGCCCTACGACCGCTGCTCGGTCGGCGTCGTCACCGACATGGGCCCGCTCGACGCCGTGCGCGACCTGCACATCAACGACGAGGAAGCGCTGGCCAACGTGGTGCGCAGCCAGGTCGACGTGATCCTGGAAAGCGGCGCCGCCGTGCTGAACGCGGCCGATCCGGAAGTGGTGAAGCTGGCCGAACTGTCCGACGGGCGCGTGATCTTCTACGCCATGGACGAGCACAACCCCGTGATGGCGGCGCACCGCGCAGCCGGCGAGCGGGTCGTGTTCGCGCGCGACAACCGCATCATGCTGGCCGAGGGGCTTGACGAAACCGCCCTGCTCGACCTGGGCAAGATTCAGCCGGCCACCGTCAAGCATCCGGCCAGCGTGCTCGCGGCCACGGCCGCCGCCTGGGCGCTGGGCCTGCAGCACGACCTGATCTGCGGCGGCCTGCGCGCCTTCGACGCCACGCCGAAGAAGACGATTTATTAAATAAAAATAGTGGCCCGGTTCACCGGCGCCAGGGAGCCGCCCGCCACGGCGCGGTCCCACACTTAAGGATTCAGTTCTATGGAAGTATCTCGCGTACGGGCCCTGCGTGGCCCCAACCTCTGGAGCCACCACACCTCGGTCGAGGCGATCGTCGCCTGCACGCCGGAAGAGGAATCGATCGGCCTGCTCGACGGCTTCGAGACGCGCCTGCGTTCGCGCTTCCCCCAGCTCGGCCAGCTGCAGCCGCTCGGCCACGACGACACCATCCCGCTGGCGCATGTGCTGGAAGTGGCCACGCTCGACCTGCAAGCCCAGGCCGGCTGCCCGGTCACCTTCAGCCGCACCACTGCCACGCTCGAGCGCGGCATCTACCAGGTGGTGGTGGAATACAGCGAGGAAGATGTCGGCCGCCTGGCGCTGGAACTGGCAGAAAAGCTGATCGACGCCGCACGCAACGACGCACCCTTCGATTTGCAGGACGCCCTCACCCAGCTGCGCGACCTCGACGAAGACGTGCGCCTCGGCCCATCCACCGGCTCCATCGTGCAGGCCGCCGTGGCCCGCAACATCCCCTTCCGCCGCCTGACCGAAGGCAGCCTGGTGATGTTCGGCTGGGGCAGCAAGCAGCGCCGCATCCAGGCCGCCGAGATCGACGCCACCGGCGCGATTGCCGAGACCATCGCCCAGGACAAGGAACTGACCAAGAAATTGCTAGACGCCGCCGGCGTGCCGGTGCCGCACGGCCGCACCGTGAGCGACCCGGACGACGCCTGGGCTGCGGCCCAGGAGATCGGCCTGCCGGTCGTGGTCAAGCCGAAGGACGGCAACCAGGGCAAGGGCGTGACGGTCAACATCACGACGAAGGAACAGATCACCGCCGGCTTCCATGCGGCCAGCGAATTCCGCGACGACATCATGGTCGAGCGCTACCTGCCGGGCCACGACTACCGCCTGCT
>Ga0308160_10004123_pt1 | contig 15742 bp, 18 predicted proteins | sample PhyFR1_FD_201036 | JGI IMG/M metagenome (GOLD analysis project Ga0308160, IMG submission 201036) | Phyllosphere microbial communities from UC Gill Tract Community Farm, Albany, California, United States - DLSLF.R1 | ecosystem: Host-associated > Plants > Phyllosphere > Unclassified | place: USA...
TGTGCGTGGTGGCGGGCGGCGTCACCGGCCCCGAGGAGGCGGCGGCGAATGCCTTCAGCGAACGCTACCGCCAGCGCTACAAGATGGAACTGCAGACCTACGCGCCGTATGCCTACGATGCCGTGATGGTGTTCGCGCAGGCGATGCAGCAGGCCGGCTCCAGCGACCCCGCGAAGTTCCTGCCGGCGCTGGCCAGAGTCAAGCACCAGGGCGTCACCGGCACCATCGCCTTCGATCCCCACGGCGACCTCCTGAACGCCGCGCTGACGCTGTACACCTACCGCGACGGTAAAAAGGTCAAGCTGCAGGTCATCCGCTGAGGCAGCAGCCCGGCGCGGGTATTCAACGCGTAGCGGGCTGCGCCAGCTGCGTGGCCGCGATGCGCTGCAGGGCCATGGCGGTGGCCGGATCGATGCCGAGCTCGCGCGCGGCGCGCTCGGTGGCGCCCAGCGCACGCGGGTCCTTGCCGGTGACGGCGCCGAAGATGGTCAGCGCTTCCAGGTAATAGCCATGGACGCTGCCGTGGTAGCTGTCCGGCGCCCACAGGTTGATCTGGCCGGCCGTGATGCCGTCGTAGGGATTCGGGTCGGCCAGGCCGCTCTCGATCGCGCGGTTCCAGGCTTCGCCGACCGGGATCACGCCGTCGATCAGCTTCGACGCGGCATCGGCGGCATCGTAGCCGCGGCGCACGTCGAGTGCCATCTGGGCGATCGGCTTGCCATACCAGGCGCCGCCCGGTTTCCAGGCCTGGTCGGCGCGCGACCAGGTCGCGTTCAGCATCACGCGCACCTTCGGATTCCTGTCGTGGAAGGCGTCGGCCAGCAGGCCGGAATACTTGATCAGCGTTGCGGGATTGCCGGGTTTGGCGGCATCGAGCGTGCTGTAGCCCTGCAGCAGCACCAGGTCCCAGGCTTTTGCGATGGTACCCAGCTTCTTGTCGTAATGGTCGTTCAGGCCGGCGCCGGGGATGGTCTCCAGGCTGACGTCGTAGCGCAGGCCGGCTTCCTCGGTGAAGGTTTTAAACAGCGCCGGCACGCCGCCGATGCCGGAACCGTTCAGGTCGGTGACCGTGCCCGGCCGGTAGGACTTGACGGACGGCGCCGGTGCGCCGGCCGGGTCGCCGAAGGTGAAGCTGTTGCCGACGAACAGGATGGTGGTGGCGCCAGGCGCCGCCTGCGCGCCGGTGGCGATGATGGCGAGGACTGCGCTGCCGAGCAGGCGGCGCAGGAGACGCGAATACAGGTCGGCCGGCATGATGGTCCTTGTAGAAATGACAAACAAGTATTCTGCCTGCCGGCCGTTTTGTCCAGTCGAGATCAGCCGCGCGGCGATTTGCGGCGGCGCGCCACGTACATCAGGCCGCCCAGCGTCAGGAACATCGCCGCCATGCCTGGCTCGGGCACATCCGCCGCTTCGGCAGCCAGCTGCGCGGACGCGAAGCGCTGCAGCGCGGCGGCGTTCGCGGCGCTGATGCCGAGGTCGCTTGCCACGGTGTCGCCGGCCTCATATGTAAATTGCATGCCGCGTCATTGCTTTTCCTGAATGAACGGGCTTCCTTTCGAGGCCGCGCCAATCGGGCAGATGGGTTTGTAAAAATTGTCGACACCAGCATGACAAGATGTCTCGTAAATTCGTCAATACAGGTAATTACATTTGCGCGAATATAATAGGGACGCGTTCGCGTCCTAACGTTGCCGATGCCGGGCTGCCGCTACACTACAGGCTGCATGACGACCTGGAGTGAATGTGCGCTACCTGGATTTCAGTTCCTGGCAGGCGGTCCTGACGACCTTCCTCGGCCTCGCCGTGTTTACCCTGCTCGGCGTCGGTATCCGCGTGCTGATGATGCAGACCGTGCAGCAGCGCCGCGAGCGCATGAACCGCCAGATCAACGAGCGCCTGCGCACGCTGATGGCAGCCTACCGCACGCTGGGCGGCTCGTTCACCGGCCAGCTGACGGTGGACCCGACCCACCTGCGCGAGCTGCGCATGGCGCCACCTGCAGAGGCCGACGAGGGCCGGCCTGAGGCGGCCGGCGCCAACTCCGACCGCGCACGGCGCATCCGCGACGCGGTCGAGGCGGCGCTGGCCGATATCCTCCTGCTCGGCACCGAAGAACACTGCCGCCTGGCGGCGCAGGCCGCGAGCGACATGGCGGCCGGGCGCCCGATCCACACGGCCGATCTGGTGATCTCGCTGCGCAGCTTCATCCGCGAAGCGCTCGACCTGGGCCCGCTGCCGGAAGACGCGCGCGTCCCGCTGCAGGGGCCGACACGGACCCAGGGCAGCGGCAGCGGGCGCGGCAAGGGCGATGGCGAGAAGGGCGGCGCCACCAAAGGCGGAGGCGGCGGTGGGGGCGGAGGAGGCGGCCAGGGCGGCGGTGGCGCCGGGATGGAGGGCGGCGGTGGCGCTGCGGGTATCGACCTCGGACACCATGGCACCGGGCACCACGCCGGCTAGCCGCGAGCTGTCGGCGATGCGCGCGCTGTTGTCGCTATAATCCGGCACTTCTTCACGATGATGCCCCCATGACGATCGATTGGTTCTCGCCCGCGCAATGCGCCGGTTACGTTGCGTTCGTGCTCGGCGTAACTTCCTTTTTGCAAAAGGATGACCGCCGCTTCAAGCAATTCATGGCGGCGGAATGCTTCGCCTACATCGTCCATTTTGCCCTGCTCGGCAACCCGACCGCCGTTGCCAGTTCGACCATGTCGCTGCTGCGCTCGGTGCTGGCGCTGCGCACGCGCGCATTGTGGGTGGCGCTGGTCATCGTCGCCGCCAACATCGCCCTCGGCCTCTACCTGGCCACCAGCGCCGCCGCCTGGCTGCCGCTGGCGGCGTCCTGCATCGGCACGCTGGCCCTGTTCCTGCTGCGCGGCGTGCCGATGCGCCTGGCGATGCTGTGCGGGACTTTCCTGTGGATCGCGAACAACCTGATCTCGGGCTCGGTCGGCGGTACCGCGCTGGAAACGGTCATAGCGATCGTCAACATGCGCACGATCTGGCTGATGGCGCGCGAAGAGAAGCGGCTGCGGGCGGCGCAGGTGGCTTGAGCGCCATGGGCCGCGCCTGCCGATGCGGTCCGGCGGCGCTCAGTCGGTCACGGCATGCCAGACGTTCATCGCCTTGTCGCCGCTCTTGTCGCCCGGTTTCTTGTCCTTGACGAAGGTGTACAGCGGTTTGCCGTGATAGGCGAGCTGCTTGCTGCCATCCTCGCGCGTGACGGTGGAGTAGGGCGCGGCCGGTTGGGCTTCGGTTGCCGGGACCGGCGGCCAGTTCTCGGCGCAGCGGCCGGTGCAGGCGCTCTTGCCGCTGTTGGCGCTGTCCTTGTCGAAGGTGTAGACCGTCATGCCCTTGGCATCGACGAGGACGCCATCGGCTTTCTTGAGCGGCGCCTGGGCGGCGGCGAGGAGGGGAAGGATGAGCAAGCCGAGGAGGCAGGCAAGCGCAGGACGGGCTGGTTTCATGGAGACTCCTGTCAGAGTTCGATGCACACGACGTTTGGACTGCTCTGCCATTCCCGGGTTCCCATCAATACGCCACCAAGGGTGGCATGTTGATGGGAGGCAGAGATTCGCTTAATGCGATTTGGCCTGCTGCTCGCGCAATTGCTCACGCAACTGCTGCGGGTTGGAATGCGTGTAATCCTTGTTGACTTCGAGCTTGATCAGCGCTTTCACTTGCGGATCCAGATTGAGCCGCAAGGTGCCGAGGAACTCGGGCGACGCCGCCACCACCAGCTGCTTGTAGCGGCCGTCGCGGTGCGCATCCAGCAGGTACTGGGAGATATCCTTGGCAAACTTCTCGGCTGCATGCTGTGCAGGTGTCTGCGCCGGCTGGTATTGCTTGTTCGGTGCCCCGGCCTGGCCGTTGTGCGCAGCGCCCGTCCCTTGGGGATTGCCGATATTGTGGCTGCTGCCGCTGGCCGACGTCGGGCCGAGCCTGTCGGTTTCGGTATCCGCCGTGCGCAGGTGCGCGACGGAATTGACCATGTCTTCGAGTTCCTGCAATGGCTCCGCGGAATCGGCTTCGGAAAAGAACCTTGCCCGGCCAGCATTGGCCGCAATAATCCAGGTTGTTTGCATGTTACCCCCTGTCAATAATCAAACGTGAACGTGATTGACCGCGCTGCAAACGAGCGCAGCCGCTATGGACCGGCAATCGCCTGCGGCAAGGTCATCGCCGTGGCGAAATGGTTACAACTCAGTATAGCCCGGGTTCACGATCGGCCGGCGCACTGGCGCGCGTAGCGTGCCCGGCCGTGCGCTGGCCGGGATGGAGAGACAGGACTCAGTGGTAGAAATAAGGCGCGAGCACCGAGACTTCGGTGATGTTGTTGACCGGCAGCCCATTGCGCTCGGCAACCTGGCGGATGGCGTCCGGGGTGGGCGCGTCGTAGATGCAGAAGGTGCGGGTCTTGTCGCCGCTGACGTAGGAGTGGACCCAGGTGACGCCCTGTTCGCTGTTGGCCTGGACAATCTTGCTCAGGGCTTCTGCGCCCGTGGCATCCACCGGGACGTTGAGACCATCGGGAAAAGTGCGTTCAACCATGTAGCGTGGCATATTTGTCTCCTTGTAATTGGAAGTAGGTTCGCCAATGACGCAGCTTGTCGAATCGTGCCGGTCGTGCGTGCTTCGCGCAGGACCGGAATTACAAGTTAGACCATAACCATGCAGGGCGCAATGCCGAGGTGCGCCCGGCGCGAGCGCCGGGATGACATCAAGCCTTGCGCACGAATTCCGTCTTGAGGCTCATCGCACCGAAGCCATCGATCTTGCAGTCGATATCGTGGTCGGCATCGACCAGGCGGATGTTCTTGACCTTGGTGCCCTGCTTGATGACGCCGCCCGAGCCCTTGGGTTTCAGGTCCTTGATGACGGTGACCGTGTCGCCATCCTGCAGGATGTTGCCGGAAGCGTCGCGCCAGACGCGGCCGGCCTCGGGCGCGGCGGCCTGCACCGGCCACTCGTGTGCGCATTCGGGACAGGCATATTGGCCGCTTCCGTCTTCATAGGTGTAGGCGGATTGGCATTCGGGGCAGGGTGGCAGGGTGGACATAGTGGGCCTTGAAAACAAAAACGCCACCCGGAGGTGGCGTCTTGCAGGCAGCGAAGGTGCTGCCGAATTCTTGGTGGCCCGGGGCGGAATCGAACCACCGACACAAGGATTTTCAATCCTCTGCTCTACCAACTGAGCTACCAGGCCAAGAGAGGCATGATTATAGCCAGCGCTTCCCGCACCTGCAAGTCCTGTCAGGCAATTTTTTCAGGAAAGGGCCGGGGCCGGGCGTCCAGCCTGGCGAAAAGTGCGCACAACGAAGGGGCTATAATGGCGTCATGACCACACAAATCACTTCCACCGCACAATTGCACAATAGCCGTAGCGAGCGCCGCCAGAGCGACGTCTGCATCGTCGGCGATGGCGCGATTGCCAAGACCGCTGCCCTGGGCCTGTCGCAGGCCGGGTACAGCGTGACCCTCCTGACGCCATCACGCAGCGCGGTGGCGGCCGCGACCGGCGGCGAGCAGCCCTGGGACGTGCGCGTGTACGCGCTCAACCATACGGCGCACGCACTGCTGTCCTCGCTGAAGGTGTGGGGCGCGCTCGACATGGCGCGCGTGGCCCCGGTCGATGCGATGGACGTGCATGGCGATGGCGAGAACGGCGGCCATCTCGGCTTCGATGCCTTCGGCGCCCATACCGGCACGCTGGCCTGGATCGTCGAGGACAGCAACCTGAACCAGGCGCTGGATGCCGCCTTGCGCTTCGCCCAGAACGTGAACGTGGTCGGCGGCCGCGCCACCCGCCTGGCCTGCAGCCCGATTGGCGCCCGGATCGAGCTGGAAGACGGCAGCCACATCGACGCGCAGCTGGTGGTGGGCGCCGACGGGCGCGAATCCTGGGTGCGCGGCCAGTGCGACATCGGCATCGATTACCGCTCGTATCACCAGCGCGCGATCGTCGCCAATTTTTCTTGCGAAAAGCCGCACCACAATGTCGCTCACCAATGGTTCACCTGCAAGGAAGGCATCATTGCCTTGCTGCCGCTGCCGGGCAATCAGGTGTCGCTGGTATGGTCGGCGCCGGAAACCCTGGCCGACACCATCATGAACGAGTCGCTGGGCGAACTCGCGATCCGCCTCGGCGAACATGCGGACGAAAAGCTCGGCCTGCTCAAGCCGCTGCAGCCGGAAGCGGTCAAGGCGCTGCCGCTGGCGCTGGTGCGTCCGCATGCGGTGACGGCGCCGCACGTGGTCCTGATCGGCGATGCCGCCCACGTGGTGCATCCGCTGGCCGGCCACGGCATGAACCTGGGCTTCGGCGACGTCGTCGACCTGCTTGACGTGATCGCTGCACGCGAAGCGCACCATGGCATCGGCGACGAGCGCGTACTGGCACGCTACGCGCGCGCGCGCAAGGAAGATGTGTTGCTGATGCAACTCGCTACCGATGGCCTGGAGCGTTTGTTCGGCGCCAACCTGGAACCCTTGCGCGTCGTCCGCAATTTGGGCTTAAACTTGCTGGATAAGTTGCCTCTGGTCAAGCGTCGTTTGATTGCCCATGCGTTGGGCAGCTCGGTGGCCAAATAATCTCCATATATCGTCATTAGGAATTCAGTCATGTTCAAAACCAAGCTCGCCCTCTTGCTGGCGACCGGCCTGCTCACGTCCTGCGTCGAGGCGCAGAACTCGGTCGAGGCGACCATCAAGAAGAACATCGAGCCGCGCCTGGGCGGCGCCAAGATCGAATCGATCAAGGAAACCCCGTATGGCGGCCTGTACGAGCTGCGCGTTGCCGGCGACATCATGTACACCGACAAGAAGGGCGAATACCTGGTCCTCGGCCACGTCTACGATGCCAAGACCACGCGCGACCTGACCAGCGAACGTCTGCAGGAAATCAACAAGATCAAGTTCTCCGACCTGCCGCTGAGCTCGGCGATCAAGCAGGTCAAGGGCGACGGCAAGCGCGTGATCGCCGTGTTCGAAGATCCGAACTGCGGCTACTGCAAGCGCCTGCGCCAGACCACGCTGAAGAACCTGGACAACGTGACCGTCTACACGTTCATGTACAACATCCTGTCCGACGATTCGTTCGTGAAATCGAAGAACATCTGGTGCTCGCCGGACCGCGCCAAGGCCTGGGATGACTGGATGATCAACGGCAAGGCGGCGCCGGCGGCACCGGCGAACTGCGAAACCCCGAACGACAAGATCGTGGCGCTCGGTCAGCAGATGAAAATCACCGGCACGCCGGCGATCTTCTTTACCGACGGCACCCGCATCCCGGGCGCGGTTGACCTGCCGACGCTCGAGAAGAAGCTGCAGTCGATCAAGCAGTAATGCAGGTTGGCCTCCTGATGGCCGCGGGCAGGGGGCGGCGCTTCGATCCTGGCGGCGCGCGCAACAAGCTGCTGCAAGTGCTGCCGTCGGGCGAGCCGGTGGTGGTGGCGAGTGCGCGCAAGCTGCTGGCCGCCATGCCGCGCGTGGTCGCGGTGGTGCCGCCTCTTGACGGCGGCGTGGCGGCGCTGCTGGCGGGGCTGGGCTGCGAGGTCACCGTCTGCGCCGACGCCGACAGCGGGATGGCGGCGTCGCTGGTGCATGCGGTTCGCCATTCGTTGCCGGATGCCGACAGCTGGCTGGTGGCGCTGGGCGACATGCCGCACGTGGCGCCCTCCACCCTGGCCGCGTTGCGCGACGCGCTGGCGGCCGGCGCGCCGATCGTGGCCCCGCTCCACGAGGGCCGGCGCGGCAATCCGGTCGGTTTCGGCCGCCTCCACCTGGACGCGCTGCTCGCGCTGCAGGGCGACCAGGGCGCGCGCCGCCTGCTGCAAACCTGCCCGGTGACCGAGGTGCCGGTGCAGGATCCGGGCATTTTTCTCGATATCGACACGCCCGCCGACTTATCCACGGTCTGAATTCCCTCTCGCTGAAGAATGCGATTACACTTGGGCGTATCGGAGAGAGATTGTTCAACCCATGAAAAAAGCCAAACAAAAAAACCCAGCGGCAGTCCAGTACACCATCGTGCCCAAAGACCTCGCCGGGCACCTGTTCAACGTCACCGTCACTGTCGCGGCGCCGGCAAGCGAGGGCCAGGTCTTCGCGCTGCCGGCCTGGATCCCGGGCAGCTACATGATCCGCGAGTTCGCCCGCAACATCGTGCGCATCCGCGCGGAGTCGGGCGGGGACGCCGTCGCGCTGACCAAGCTCGACAAGCATTCGTGGCAGGCGGCCCCGGTCGACGGTCCGCTCAGCCTGCACTATGAAGTGTATGCCTGGGACCTGTCGGTGCGCGCCGCCCACCTCGACCAGACCCACGGCTTCTTCAACGGCACCAGCGTGTTCCTGCGCGTGCTCGGCCAGGAAGCCACGCCGCACCAGGTCGACATCCAGCGTCCGGGAGACCCGGCTGCCAGCGACTGGCGCGTCGCCACCTCGCTGCCCGAACTGGGCGCCAAGCGCTATGGCTTCGGCACCTACATCGCGGCCGACTACGACGAACTGATCGATCATCCGGTCGAAATGGCCGATTTCGCGCTCGGCACCTTCAAAGCCCATGGTATCCAGCACGACATCGTGGTCACCGGCCGCGTGCCCAACCTCGACATGGCGCGCCTGCAGCAAGACCTGAAAGCCATCTGCGAAACGCAGATCGCCTTCTTCGAGCCGAAGACGAAAAAGGCGCCGATGGACCGCTACGTGTTCCTGACGATGGCGGTCGGCGACGGTTACGGCGGCCTCGAGCACCGGGCCTCGACCGCGCTGATCTGCGCGCGCGCCGACCTGCCGACCACGGCCGCGCCGAAAACCGCCGAGCCGAACGAGGGCTATACCAAGTTCCTCGGCCTGTGCAGCCATGAATATTTCCACACCTGGAACGTCAAGCGCATCAAGCCGGCGGTGTTCGCCCCCTACGACCTGCAGGTCGAGAACTACACGCCGCTGCTGTGGCTGTTCGAAGGCTTCACCAGCTATTACGACGACCTGATGCTGGTGCGCAGCGGCATCATCAGCGAAGCGACGTATTTCAAGCTGCTGGGTAAAACCGTGGGCAGCGTGCTGCGCGGCAGCGGCCGCAGCAAGCAGAGCGTGGCCGAGTCCAGCTTCGATGCCTGGAGCAAGTACTACCGCCAGGACGAGAACGCGCCGAACGCCATCATCAGCTATTACACCAAGGGTTCGCTGGTCGGCCTGGCCTTCGACCTGACCATCCGCGCCAAGACCGGCGGCGCGAAGTCGCTGGACGACGTGATGCGCGCGCTGTGGGAGCGCTACGGCCGCGACTTTTACACGGGCGGCGCCCGTGGCGTGACCGAGAAGGAAGTCGAGGCGCTGTTCGACGAGATCAGCGGCGTGCGCCTGAAAGGCATCTTCGACCGCTACATCCGCTGCACCGAAGACATCCCCCTGGCCAAGCTGTACGCCCCCTTCGGCATCAAGGTCAGCGACGAGCGCAAGAACGGCAAGCCCTCGCTCGACGCCGGCATCGGCCGCGACGCCGGCGGCGCCAAACTGACGCAGGTCCATGAAGGCGGCGCGGCGCACCAGGGCGGCCTGTCGGCCGGTGACATCGTGATCGCCGTCGATGGCCTGCGCGTCAACGGCAACCCATGCAACCTGGAGGGCCTGTTCGCGCGCTACCGCGTCGGCGACACGGTGACCGTGCACGCCTTCCGGCGCGACGAGCTGATGACTTTCGAGGTAACGCTGCAGGGCGACCGGGTGCCGGGCATCACGGTGGCGCCGATGCCGGGAACGCGCAAGACGCAGGCATTCGTTCGGCCCAGCGCGGGCTGAACATCGCGGTTTCGAACGCCGTCATTCCGAAGCCTGCGGCCCGGCCAGGCTGCGCAGCTGGTAGCGCTCGCTGTCGGCGAACAGGAAGGTCTCGGAAAACGTGAGTTTGCCTGTGGCCTGCGCCAGCTGCTGCGGCTTGGGCAGGGGCGTACTGCGCCGCATGGCGGCCAGCGCGACTTCGGATGCGTCCGGGCTGCGCGAACGCTGTACGGCCACTCTGTCCAGCTGGCCGTCGCGGTCGACGGTGATCTCGAGCACGACGATGGCCGGCAACAGCGGCGGCAACTGGCCGCTGAAAATGTGCTCGGGATTGTGCCGCACCACGTGCTGGGCGACTTCGGTCTTGTAACTGTCGAGACCGGCGTGTGAGGCAAGGTACGGGGAGGGGGCCGGCTCGGGATGGGCGATGCGTTCGACGAGGCTGCCGATCGAGGCCGTGACGCTGGAGGCGGCTGTCTGGACGGTCGAACATCCGCTCAGACCTGCTGACAGGAGCAGTAATCCCGCAACGCATCCGGCAAGCCCGCGCCGCCCGGCGCCGATCGTCTTCATGACAGGACCCCTCGAAAAACCTGCCGCGCCGGTTTTTCGAGGGCCTGCCGGTGCAGGCTCAGTCGAACAGGCGCCGCAATTCCGTGCCAGGATCGGGCGCGCGCATGAAGGCCTCACCCACCAGGAAGGCATGCACGTTGGCGTCGCGCATGCGCTTGACGTCGGCCTGCCCCAGGATGCCGGACTCGGTGACCACCAGGCGCTCTGCCGGAATGCGCGGCAGCAGGCCGATGGTGGTATCGAGCGTGACCTCGAAGGTGCGCAGGTTGCGGTTGTTGATGCCGAGCAGGCGCGTTTTCAGGCGCAGCGCCGCGGTCAACTCATCGCCGTCATGCACTTCGACCAGCACGTCCATACCAAGTTCCTGCGCACATGCCTCAAGGTCCGCCATCAAACCATGATCCAGCGCAGAGACGATCAAGAGGATCGCATCCGCGCCCATCGCGCGTGCTTCGTACACCTGGTATGGATCGACGATGAAGTCCTTGCGGATCACCGGCAGGGCGCAGGCGGCGCGCGCCTGTTTCAGGTAGTCGGCCGACCCCTGGAAGAACTGGACATCGGTCAGCACCGACAGGCAGGATGCGCCGCCTTTCTCGTAACTTTCGGCGATGGCGGCCGGCTGGAAATCGGCGCGCAGCACGCCCTTCGACGGCGACGCCTTTTTTACTTCGGCGATCACGCCGGCACCCCCGGCCTCGATGCTGCGGCGCAGGCCGGCTTCGAAGCCGCGCAGGCCGGCGCGCAGTTCGGCGTTGCTTTCGACGTCGCGGCGCAGACTGTGGAAGTCCTGGTATTTCTTGGCAGCGGCGACCTCGTCGGCCTTGACCGCGAGGATCTTGTTGAGGATGTCGGACATGATTGAACGTTATTGATTGTTCGCGCCCAGCTGGCGCGTGACGCTGACGAACTGGTCCAGCTTGGCCAGCGCCGCACCGGATGCGATGGCGGCGCGCGCCTTGTGCAGGCCGTCTTCGATCGACGCCGCCACGCCCGCCGCATACAGCGCGGTGCCGGCGTTCAGGGCCACGATGTCGGTCGCCGGTCCCGGTTCGCCGCGCAGCGCTTCCATCACGCGCAGCTTCGACTCGGCGGCATTCGTCACCTTCAGGTTGCGGCTGGCGATCATTTGCAGGCCGAAGTCTTCCGGATGGATCTCGTACTCGCGGATCTCGCCGTTGACGAGTTCACCGACCAGGGTGCCGGCGCCGAGCGACACTTCATCCATGTTGTCGCGGCCCCAGACCACCACCGCATGCTGGGCGCCGAGACGCTGCAGCACGCGCACCTGGATGCCGACCAGGTCGGGGTGGAACACGCCCATCAGGATGTTGGGTGCGCCGGCCGGATTGGTCAGGGGCCCCAGGATGTTGAAGATGCTGCGCACGCCGAGTTCCTTGCGCACCGGCGCCACGTGCTTCATGGCGGCGTGGTGGTTCGGCGCGAACATGAAGCCGATGCCGGTCTGGGCGATCGATTGCGCGATCTGCTCGGGTTTCAGGTCGATCTGCGCGCCCAGCGATTCGATCAGGTCGGCGCTGCCGCTCGACGACGACACGCTGCGCCCGCCATGCTTGGCCACGCGCGCGCCGGCCGCTGCCGCCACGAACATCGAGGCGGTCGAGATGTTGAAGGTGTGGGCGCCGTCGCCGCCGGTGCCGACGATGTCGAGCAGGTTGGTGGTGTCGGCCATCGGCACCTTGGTGGAAAACTCGCGCATCACCTGCGCCGCGGCGGTGATCTCGCCGATGGTTTCCTTTTTTACGCGCAGGCCCATGGTGAGGGCGGCGACCATGGTCGGGGACATCTGGCCCGACATGATCTGGCGGAACAGGTGCAGCATCTCGTCGTGGAAGATTTCACGGTGTTCGATGCAGCGGAGCAGGGCTTCTTGGGGGGTAATCATGTTCACAACTCTCAGCGCTCGAGGAAGTTCTTCAGCATCGCATGCCCATGCTCGGACAGGATCGACTCGGGATGGAACTGCACTCCCTCGATATCGAATTCCTTGTGGCGCACGCCCATGATCTCGCCGTCGTCGGTCCACGCCGTCACTTCCAGGCACGAAGGCAGCGAGGCGCGTTCGATCGCCAGCGAGTGGTAGCGGATCACGGTGAAGGGACTCGGCAGGCCCTTGAACACGCCTTCGCCGGTGTGGGCGATCTTCGACGTCTTGCCGTGCATGACCTGCTTGGCGCGGATGATCTTCCCGCCGAAGGCTTCGCCGATCGCCTGGTGGCCCAGGCACACGCCGAGGATCGGCTTCTTGCCCGCGAATTCGCGCAGCACGTCGACCGAGACGCCGGCATCCTTCGGCGACTTCGGGCCCGGCGACACGCAGATGCGGTCCGGGTTCAGGTCGGCGATCTGCGCCAGCGAGATCTCGTCGTTGCGCACCGTGCGCACGTCTTCACCGAGTTCGCCGAAGTACTGGACGATGTTGTAGGTGAAGGAATCGTAGTTGTCGATCATGAGAAGCATGTCAGATCTCCCCGTCCAGGCCGTCCTGGACCTGCTCGGCCGCGCGCAGCACGGCGCGCGCCTTGTTTTCGGTTTCCAGCCATTCCATCTCGGGGATGGAATCGGCCACGATGCCGGCCGCCGCCTGCACGTACAGGTTGCCGTCCTTGATCACGCCGGTGCGGATCGCGATCGCCACGTCCATCTCGCCGCCGAAGGAGAGATAACCGCAGGCGCCGCCGTAGATACCGCGCTTGACCGGCTCCAGCTCGTCGATGATCTCCATCGCGCGCACCTTCGGCGCACCGGTCAGGGTGCCGGCCGGGAAGGTGGCGCGCAGCACGTCCAGGTTCGACAGCTTGCCCTTCAGCGTGCCTTCGACGTTCGAGACGATGTGCTGCACGTGCGAGTACTTCTCGATCACCATCCTGTCGGTGACCTTGACGCTGCCGGTGGCCGCGATGCGGCCGATGTCGTTGCGCGCCAGGTCGATCAGCATCACGTGCTCGGCCACTTCCTTCGGATCGTTCAGCAGTTCGTGCGCCAGTTCGGCATCGCGCTCCGGCGTCGAGCCGCGCGGGCGGGTGCCGGCGATCGGGCGCAGCGTGACCTTGCGCTGGCCGTCCGCCTCCGCCTCGTTGCGCACCAGGATCTCGGGTGAGGAGCCCACGATCTGCATGTCGCCGAAGTTGTAGTAATACATATAGGGCGACGGGTTCAGCGAACGCAGCGAGCGGTACAGCGACAGCGGCGAATCGACGTAGGGCTTGCGGATGCGCTGGCCAATTTGAACCTGCATCAGGTCGCCGGCCATCACGTATTCCTTGGCCACCGCCACCGCCTTCAGATAGTCTTCCTTGCTGAAGTCGCGGACCGCTTCGGTGCGCACCGAGCTCGAGGTCACCGGCGCGTCGACGCTCCGGCGCAGCATCATGCGCAGGTCCTTCAGGCGCTGCTTCGCCTTCGAATAGGCTTCCGGCTGGCCCGGGTCGGCGTAGACGATCAGGTACAGCTTGCCCGACAGGTTGTCGATCACCGCCAGCTCTTCGGTCAGCATCAGCTGGATTTCCGGCAGGCCGAGATCGTCCTTCGGTGCGCTGTGCGCCAGCTTCTTCTCGATGTGGCGCACGGTGTCGTAGCCGAAGTAGCCGGCCAGGCCGCCGCAGAAGCGCGGCATGCCTGGACGCAGCGCGACCTTGAAGCGCGCCTGGTAGCTTTCGATGAAGTCGAGCGGATTGCCTTCGTGCGTCTCGATGACGGCGCCATCCTTCTCGATCGTGGTCACGTTGCCGCGCGTGCGCAGCAGCGTTTTCGCCGGCAGGCCGATGAAGGAGTAGCGGCCGAAGCGTTCGCCGCCGACGACGGACTCCAGCAGGAAGGTGTGCTTGCCGGCGCCCTGGCTCTGCGCCAGCTTCAGGTACAGCGTGAGCGGCGTTTCCAGGTCGGCGAATGCTTCGGCGATCAGGGGAATACGGTTGTAGCCTTGCGTGGCAAGCGACTTGAATTCGAGTTCGGTCATGCTTTTCTCCGGGCCGGCCGACAAGGGGAGGTCGGGCGGCGTTTTCTACAAAAAACCTGCCGGTGATGCGCACTTGGGCGTGCACCGGCAGCAATCAGCGTGGGTCAGTCAGCCCAGGATTGCCAGCGTCGCCACAGCCAGGCCTCGAGGGCGCCGGTTTGGTTGACGGTGTGTTTTTTGGTGAAAAACATGTATAGATAAGTTAGTTTGAAGTGCTCTCAGCTAGCACATTATGAGCAGATATCAACTTCGCCGCATCGAGCAGCGAATCAACTATACCATCGGAATTAATAGTTTGCACAGGCCTTCCGTGGTTATAACCATATGGCACCGTGAGCACGAAACAGCCGGCCGCGCGCGCCGCTTCGGCATCGTTGCTGGAGTCGCCGATGGCCACCACCTGCATCGGTGCCAGGTCGAAGTCGCGGCAGACCTGCAGCAGCGGCAGCGGATCGGGCTTCTTTTTCGGGAGGGAGTCGCCGCCGTAGACCAGTTCGAAATACGGCGCCAGGCCCTTTTGCGCCAGCAGCGGCGTGGTGAAGGCGATTGGCTTGTTGGTCACGCAGGCCAGGCGCAGGCCCAGCGCCTTGAGGGCCTGCAAGCCTTCGATCACGCCGGGGTACAGCGTGCTGCGCTCGCCGTTGATGGCGAGGTAGTGCCGCTGGTAGGCGGCCATGGCGTCATCGAAGACGGCGTCGATGCGCGCGGCGTCGTAGTCGAGCGCCAGCACGTCGCGGATCAGCTTTTCCGACCCCTTGCCGACCATCGGTTCGATGATCTCTGCCGTGATCGGCGCCAGGCCGAAGTCGGCGCGCATGCCGTTCAGGGCCAGTTCGAAATCCGGCACGGTGTGCAGCATGGTGCCGTCCAGGTCGATGATGGCGGCCTTGATGGCCCTGGCGCCGGCCTGCATTACAGCGACGCCTGGACGTTGGTGCCGGCCAGTTCGGCGCGCATGGCGTCGATCACGGCCTTGTAGTCCGGCTTGCCGAAGATGGCGGAACCGGCCACGAAGGTGTCGGCGCCTGCGGCCGCGGCGGCGGCGATGTTGTCGGCCTTGATGCCGCCGTCCACTTCCAGCATGATGTCGCGGCCGGATTCGTCGATCATGCGGCGCGCGATCGCGATCTTCTTGAGGGCTTCCGGAATGAAGGACTGGCCGCCGAAGCCCGGATTGACCGACATGATCAGGATGATGTCGATCTTGTCCATCACGTGTTCCAGGTAGTGCATCGGCGTGGCCGGGTTGAACACCAGGCCGGCCTTGCAGCCGTTATCGCGGATCAGTTGCAGCGTGCGGTCGATGTGTTCCGAGGCTTCCGGGTGGAAGGTGATGATGTCGGCGCCGGCTTTCGCGAAATCCGGGATGATGCGGTCGACCGGCTTTACCATCAGGTGGACGTCGATCGG
>Ga0308160_10004124_pt1 | contig 15740 bp, 14 predicted proteins | sample PhyFR1_FD_201036 | JGI IMG/M metagenome (GOLD analysis project Ga0308160, IMG submission 201036) | Phyllosphere microbial communities from UC Gill Tract Community Farm, Albany, California, United States - DLSLF.R1 | ecosystem: Host-associated > Plants > Phyllosphere > Unclassified | place: USA...
GAACGGCATCAAGCGCCTGACTCAGTAACATAAAAAAATCCGTAATCTCAGGGAGATTACGGATTTTCACACAGAGGTAGGATCGTTCAAGTGATCCTTAACTGATCGGCATTACGCATAGCGCGGCGTTTTTATCAAAACAAGTCTGTCACCTTTTATATTATAGCAGGTGCACCGAGGTGGTATTGGTGGTGCCGCTTGGCACCAGAGCGCCGGAAACCATCACCACCACATCGCCTTTTTGCGCCAGACCGCTGGATAGCGCCGCTTCTTTACCAATGCGGTAGAAGTCGTCGGTAGAGGCAATTTCTTTGACTCTCATCGGGATAACACCTTTGCTCAGGATCAACTGGTGGGCAGTGACTTCATTGGTGGTCAGTGCCAGGATCAACGCATTAGGGAAGTATTTACGCACCGATTTGGCTGATTTGCCGCCGCTGGTGGCAACTACGATCAGCGGCGCGTCCAGTTTCTCTGCGGTTTCGACCGCGCTACGGCAGACGGCCTCAGTGATGCGCAGCTTGCGGCTGTCGTTGAGTTTGTCAATACGGCTTGGCATCACGCGATCAGTGCGCTCACAGATGGTTGCCATGATGGTGACTGCCTCCAAGGGGTATTTGCCCTTGGCACTCTCACCAGATAGCATGACGGCGTCGGTGCCGTCCAGAATGGCATTGGCCACGTCGCCAGCCTCCGCGCGGGTAGGGCGCGGGTTTTTGATCATCGAATCCAGCATTTGGGTGGCGGTGATCACCACTTTGCGCGCGTGGTTACATTTTTCGATCATCATCTTCTGGGCAAAGATCACTTCTTCTACCGGGATCTCAACCCCCAGATCACCACGGGCGACCATGATGCCATCGGACGCTTCGAGGATTTCGTCGAAGTTGTTAAGACCTTCTTGGTTTTCAATCTTGGAAATGATTTGGATTTGCTCACCGCCGTGGATTTTCAGGTGCTCACGGATTTCCAGCACGTCAGAACGCTTGCGGATAAAAGAGGCAGCAACGAAGTCCACGCCTTGTTCACAGCCAAAAATCAGGTCATGCTTGTCTTTTTCAGCCAGTGCAGGTAGTTGGATGGAAACGCCCGGCAGATTAACGCCTTTGTTTTCACCCAGATCGCCGTTGTTCAGCACCTTACAGATCACTTCATTCTCGGTTACCTTGATGACTTCCATGCCGATCAAGCCATCATCAACCAGTACGGTATCGCCGATTTTCAGGTCGGCTGAGAAACCGGTGTAGGTCACCGCAACGCGTTCGCTATTACCGATGACGCTTTGATCGGTGGTGAAGGTAAAAGTCTGGCCGGCAACCAGAGAAGCATCTTTGCCGTCTTCCAGTTTCATGGTACGGATTTCCGGACCTTTGGTATCCAGCAGGATGCCGGCATTGAGTCCGGTTTTGTCCATCACGGTGCGCATTGTATGAATGCGTTTACCGTGCTCTTCATAATTGCCGTGTGAAAAGTTGAGGCGCATGACGTTCATGCCCGCGTTCAGCAGCTTGGTGAGCATTTCTTCTGATTCGGTTTTGGGGCCGATGGTACAAACAATCTTGGTCTTTTTCATGACAGAGTTTTCTACAAGTTGTGATTAAAAAAACGAATAAAACCAGCAGTAGAGCTGTTGGTATGGAATTTGTCTTTTGCCTGATGGTGCAAAATAAGGTTTAAGGATAGGTGATGACAGTCGAAATGGTGCGGAAAAGTTCGACCCGCGCTGGAGTGTACAGGGGGCGATGCCGCGCAACAAGATGAGATGAAAATGTATTGTTATGACGTTTTTGCAGATCAAGTGTTGAAGCCATTCAACTGAAAGACGTTGCATATTATAAGGCTAAGTGGTGGGAAACAAAATAAAAACCTAGGATGGCCCGCTACTGCGTGCGCAAATAAGCTTAGGAACCAGGAATAAGGAGAATAAATCCAGACAAAACCATAACTTGGTGCGTCCGAGTGGACTCGAACCACCGACCCCCACCATGTCAAGGTGGTGCTCTAACCAGCTGAGCTACGGACGCACTACACAGGCTCAGGATTTGGTGCGTCCGAGTGGACTCGAACCACCGACCCCCACCATGTCAAGGTGGTGCTCTAACCAACTGAGCTACGGACGCATCTTTTCCTGTCTGTCATGGCTGACAGCGGGGACGAATATTAACGAGCTACCTGTGAGTTGGCAAGGGGGAAAAGGCAATTTTATTCGGTATTTCACGCGATTGCTGTGCGAGTGAGCAGCAAGGTGCCCTTTTCACAAAGGCTGTTAGCGGCTCGATCGTTGTAAGATCAACATGGCCGGTTGTTTATGTAGCCAACGGATGCGCAGCACCACCATGATAGCGGCGAAAGTCAAGCCGATGATAAAACCGATCCAGAAGCCACTTGGCCCCATTGCTGGCACCAGGATATCGGTTAGCGCCAATAAGTAGCCGCATGGCAAGCCCAGGATCCAGTAAGCGATAAGGGTGATGAAAAAGATCGCGCGAGTGTCTTTATAGCCGCGCAGCACACCGCTGCCGATCACCTGAACAGAATCCGATATCTGATAAATTGCTGCTAACAGCATAAGCTGCGAAGCCATCGCCACCACCGCTGGATTGCCGTTGTACAGCAGGGCGATCTGCTCACGGAAGATGGTGGTAAAGAGTGCAGTGCAGGTAGCCATGATGATGCCGACGCCTATGGTGGTATAGGTGGCCACCCGTGCCCCCTCAATCGAACCTTCCCCAAGGCGGTAACCAACGCGGATGGTGGCACCAACGCCGAGAGACAGCGGCAATACGAACATCAGGTTGCTGAAATTAAGTGCGATCTGGTGGCCGGCAACGGCCACGATCCCCAGTGGTGAAACCAGCAGCGCCACTACGGCGAAAAGCGTTACTTCAAAGAACAGTGCTAGTGCCATCGGCATGCCAATGCCGATCAGGCGTTTCAATGCTGCCCAGTCCGGCCTAGGGTGTTCGCTTATCAGCGGTTTGATGTCGTGCTGCGAGGGTGCTCGTTTGACGTACCAGCGTATCATAAGGAACATGAGCCAGTAGACGCTGCCAGTGGCCACGCCGCAGCCAACCCCCCCTAATTGCGGCATGCCAAATTTGCCGTAGATAAAAATGTAGTTGATCGGAATATTGATCAGCAGGCCGATAAAGCCGATCACCATGCCTGGTTTAGTTTTGGACAAGCCTTCACACTGGTTGCGTATCACCTGGAAGAACAGATAGCCCGGAGCGCCCCACATGATGGCATGCAGGTAGCCGAGTGCTTTGCTTGCCAATTGTGGGTCGATGCTATGCATGGTGTCGATGACCCACTTGCAGTTGTAAAGTAAAACGATCAGCAGCAGCGATACGCCGCCAGCTAACCAAAAGCCTTGCCGTACCTGATGGGCAATGCGATCGCGCCGGCCAGCACCGTTAAGCTGGGCAATCACCGGGGTTAATGCCAGCAGCAGCCCGTGACCGAACAGGATCGCAGGTAGCCAGATTGAAGTGCCGACCGCCACTGCAGCCATATCCGTGGCGCTGTAGGCCCCGGCCATAATGGTATCCACCACCCCCATGGCGGTTTGTGATATTTGCGCGATGATTACCGGGATGGCGAGAACCAATAAATTACGCGCTTCTAGGAAGTACTTCTGCACGCATACACCTTTCTGTTTTATTTATGAGTGGGAGGGTTGCCGTGAGCAGACAACAATAATTAAACTTTATCACAGTGGAATTTTGTCAAAAGAGTCTACCTATTCGGCGTGTTTAAGCAAATATTGCGATCAAAGAGTTTTCAGTGGGTTTGGTTTTACGCGTAAACTGGCATAAACGCGTTAACTCGTTCAGAAAAAAGAGGCATATATGTTCACCGGTATTGTACAGGGCACCGCACCCTTGGTCGCCATTGATGAGAAACCCAACTTCCGCACCCATGTGATTGAAATGCCTGCCGAACTATTGTCTGGGCTAGAGTTAGGTGCCTCGGTTGCCCATAATGGTTGCTGCCTGACGGTGACCGCCGTGGAAGGCACGCGCGTCAGTTTCGATCTGATCAAGGAAACGCTATGCCTGACCAACCTTGGCGAATTGGCGTTGGGTGACAGGGTCAACATCGAGCGTGCCGCCAGATTTAACGACGAAATTGGCGGCCATCTAATGTCCGGCCATATTATTTGCACGGCAGAAGTGGCCAAGATTTTGGCTTCGGAAAATAACCGCCAAATCTGGCTACGTATGCCCAATGCGTCACTGATGAAATATATCCTGCATAAGGGGTTTATTGGCATTGACGGCATCAGCTTGACCATCGGCGAGGTGGTGAATAACCGGTTCTGCGTGCATTTGATTCCCGAAACGTTAGAACGCACCACGCTGGGTAGAAAACGTTTGGGCGACAAAGTGAATATTGAGATCGACCCGCAAACACAGGCGGTAGTGGACAGCGTTGAACGGGTGCTCGCTAGCCGTGAAGCAAGGTTATCGGCGACGTTCAAGGACTGACAAGCTGGCGAGTAATAATGTATCACTATCAGTGGAGCAAACGGCTAACGTTTATCAGGAAACGCTGGTATTAGCGCACAGACGCCGTTTTATTGCCCGATAAATTAGCCCAGCGATTAATAGTGGGCTAGCAAATTCACGCCGTGCCGCCAACTGCTTTTCCTCGTTGTAGCCAATAGCCCACCGCAGCCAACACCACTGTAGAAAACATCACCGACACTGTCGCCAACAATGGCTGCGAGATAAATGCCGATACCAGCATGCTGGCGACAAAGCACAGACCGAGCTGCAAAGTGTTTTGCAACGCTGCGGCTTTGCCACTGCTTTCCGGAAATGCCATTAACGCATTCGCCACCATTATTGGATAGCCAGCACCATTAACCAAGGCCATGATGCAGAACGGGATCAACAAAGTGGTCAGGGTTGGTTCGCCCAGCATCGCCACTAGATACAGTGCTGCGATGCTTGCGCCATAAGTTACTAACAACCATGGCAGCAAGGTTTTACCCTTAATGCGATTTAGTGTGGTACGGTAGCCATAACCCCCCAACAGGAAAGCTAAGGTTTGCGGCATATAGCTTAGGCCAATATCATTTGGGCTGTAGCCCATATCGCTGAGGATAAACGGCGAACCGGTCAGCCAGGCGAAAAATCCGGCCGAACCGGCGGCGAACATCGCAACGTTGCCGCTGAACACGGGCGATTTGAACAACTGCCAGAAGCTGACACTACTGTTGCTTTGACCAGCTGCGTTTTCTGACCGGGTGCTTTTCTTCAGCAGTAATGTTGGTAGCAGTAGCAGGATGGAGAAGCCCAATAGCACGGCGAAGATCATGCGCCAACTTGTCTGGTTCAGCAGCCAGGCACCCATCAGCGGTGCCAACGCGGGGGATAACGCGACCAACGGCATGATCGTGGCGAATATGCGCCTGGCTTTGCCCTCACGGTAGCGGTCAACCACCAGCGCCTGCCAGGTAACAGCGGCGGAGCAGGCACCAATCGCCTGAATAAAGCGCAATAACCATAGCTGCACAGCATTTTGTACCCATAGCATGCCGAGGCAACCTAAGGCGAACAGCACCAAGCCGAGCAGCAGTACTGGCTTGCGGCCCAGATGGTCGGAAAGCGCACCCCACAGTAGCTGTGCAAAAGCGAAACCCGCTAGAAATACGCTCAGGCTGACACTGATCGCACCGGCAGAGATCTGTAATTCCTGCTGCATGGCACTAAAGGCAGGTAGGTACATGTCGGTGGCCAGATAACCCAATATGCTCAGGCCAGCGAGGTAACCCATAAAGCCAAAGGAATTTCGCATGGTATTTCTCGTTAATATTGTGTGATCGCAAGTTTTAGTGTCGAGAAAAGAACGGACACCGACTGGCGCAGTCAGTTGAACATCGTGGATGGCTATTTGCTCATACAGCAGGCGGTGTTTAACGGCGGTAGTCGATGAATGGGCCATCGGCCACCGAACGGCGTTCAAGCAGTTTCGGGTGCACTTCGATCACCTGTGACTCCTCACGTTTACTGATAATGCGATCCAGCAACATGCTAAACGCCATTTCACCTAGGCGTTCCTTCGGCTGATGGATAGTGGTCAGCGCCGGGGTGAAGTACCTGGCATTACGCACGTTATCATAGCCGATCACCGAAATATCCTGTGGCACACGTAGGCCCAGTTCGTCAGCGGCGCAGATGGCTCCCATCGCCATGATGTCGCCACCGCAAAATACAGCAGTTGGCCGTTGTTTTTGTGACAGGATTTGATGCATTGCCTGATAACCGGATTCTGGCTCAAAGTCGCCCTGAACGATCCACTCATTGCGCATCTTAATATTAGCTTCCTCCATGGCTTTCAGAAAACCCTGGTGACGCCCGCCACCGGTGTTGCGCACCAGTTGGCCCGGAATGGCACCAATATCACGGTGGCCGCGCTCGATCAGATAGCGGCCAGCCAAGTAACCGCCCTCGAAGGCATTGTCGACGATGGTATCAGTGAAATCCCCCCGCGCTGCCCCCCAATCCATCACCACCATGGGAATAGGGCGATATTCTTCCAGCATGCTCAACAGTTGTTCTGGGTATTCCGAGCACATTATTAGCAGGCCATCGACGCGCTTTTGTGCCAGCATAGCCAGATAGGCGCGTTGTTTGTTCAGATTATTGTGCGAGTTGCACAAGATCAGCGTGTAGCCCTTGCTATAGCAGCTATTTTCCACTGCTTCGATCACTTCGGCAAAATAGGGGGCCTCACTTGATGTAGCCAGCAGGCCGATCGATTTGGTGTGATTGACCTTCAGGCTGCGCGCCACGGCGCTTGGCGAATAATGCAACTCCTTGATTGCAGCACAAACGGCCGCTTGAGTTTCTTCGGCGACGAAACGAGTCTTATTGATGACGTGCGAAACGGTGGTAGTGGAAACGCCAGCGCGTTTGGCTACATCTTTGATCGTTGCCATATAATAAATGACTCCTGAACTCACATTTTACAATATGCAAGTATAATGTTAATCGTTTACCTGCGTAGATCCTTCTCCAGAAAAGCGAAAACTGAGTTTTTAGAGTTTTGGCCTTCGGCGCTTAGTCTGGGGGAACACATGCCGATACGCAGTTGTGAACTGCGAATTTTGTCGCATATTGAGCAAAAGTGGAAGAGGGAGTCGGCACTATAAACTGGGAATGATAATAAGATTTTATTGGCGAATTGTGAGAATATAATTTGGCACATTAATTGTGCGCCTTTTATCCTTGAAAAAGCCTCCCAGAGAAGGAATAGTGATGGATACTGACCTGAAGATGTCGTTGCTTGCCACGTTATGTGTGTTGGCGGTGATTATTGTTTTCTGTTTCACCGCTGTGCTGAACTGACCGCTAGCATTAAACCTAAATAAAGGCGCAGTTACTGTGCCTTATCCAGGGTTCTTCAACGCATGCACAGCGTTAGCGAATGGTTTGTGGCGTGACTACCCGGCGTGCACCGATGTAGTGATTCTGCCAATAGTCGTTGTTGAGTTGGCTGATGCGGATCTCTTCACCGGATCGCGGTGACTGTATAAATTTGCCATTGCCGAGATAGACCCCGACATGATCGGCTACGTTGTGATTGTGAATGCGAAAGAACACCAGATCACCGCTTTCCAGTTCGCTTTTCTTGATTGGCGCAGCATGGCGTAATTGGTACATTTCTTTGGTGGTGCGTGGCATCTTGATTTTCACCACATCTTTATAAGCGTAGTAAATTAGACCACTGCAATCAAAGCCGGTATGGGGTGAACTGCCCCCCCAGTGATAAGGCTTGCCCATTTGGCCCATCAGCTTGGCCATCGCCGTCTGTTTGGCATGCTGATAACGTTTTTTATGTGCCAGGCTGAGCTTCAATGGTTTTACATCGTGTGGGTGTATAGTTTTGGAAATACCGGGTTGACGTTGGTGGTCATAGCGCTTTTTGTCACCCTTTCTCGGTGGGACTACTTTAACAGTTTTGGCTATTTTCTGGGTTTTGGCCTTCAACGGTAACCTAGCGCTAACTTTTACTTTTTTTCTGACTTTCACCGCTTTTCTTTTCTGGGGGTCATCTGGTTGCGCTTCATTAGCAGCGTGACTTTTGCGCTGCTCGGTGGTAGTACGCGCCTGCGGTACAGCATGCGCTAGATTGAAGAAGAGTTGTGTAAGTAGCAGCATGGAAAGTATAAGAATTAAGCGCATGTCAACATCACCAACTTTGACTTTAAACGGATACCGAAGGCTGACAGTATTCCCGAATTTTTCCATATACAACAGCGAAGACATTATAAATAGTGATCCATATTGTGAGAAAAAGTTAACGGCATATTTTTTTATTTAAAATCAATTAATTAGTTTTTTAAAAACACGAACAGAATTTTGTGGATTAATTAAACACCGACTGAGGGGGGAAATTATGGGTTAAATGGTCGGATTAAAAATGTTATTCTGAATCCATATTTTAACCCGGAACGGTGTTTGCTGATAAGACGCGATCAGTAGCGGGTGATGCACTTGTAAAAGAGAGCATCTCTTATGACTACTACAGCCGTTAAAACAGCCCACATGATGCATGTGGTCGCTATGAGATGTCGATTGAGGAAACAAATAATGACGACAATGACGACGATTGAAAAAATTCAGCACCAGATCGCTGAAAACCCCATTTTGCTGTACATGAAAGGCTCACCAAAATTGCCAAACTGCGGTTTCTCTGCGCAGGCTGTGCAGGCGCTGTCTGCCTGCGGCGAGCGCTTTGCTTACGTGGATATTTTGCAGAACCCGGACATTCGTGCACAACTGCCTAAGTACGCTAATTGGCCGACTTTCCCACAACTGTGGGTAGACGGTGAATTGATTGGTGGTTGCGATATCATCATCGAAATGTATCAGCGTGGCGAACTGCAACAGCTTATCAAAGAAACAGCAGAGAAATACAGCGCGCAGCAAGACTCGCAGCCTTAATTGGCACGAGGTTTTTGTACCGCTATGTATGAGGTCGGGCGGTGCCAATGCAGACTGAGCCGCCCGACTATTGCTTAGCCGCCGAGATCGCCGAGGGTTAGTGGCCAGCCACCTAGACGTTTCCAGCGGTTAACTAGTTCGCAGAACAGTAAGGCGGTCTGCTCAGTGTCGTACAATGCTGAATGCGCCTGGCTACTGTCAAACGGCATACCAGCAGCGGTACAGGCTTTCGCCAGCACTGTCTGGCCTAGCACCAGCCCACTCAGCGCCGCAGTATCGAATGTGGCAAAGGGGTGGAATGGATTGCGCTTCAGGCTGGCGCGCTCGGCAGCAGCCATCAGGAAACTGTGGTCAAAGTTGGCGTTGTGCGCCACAATGATTGCCCGGTTACAGCCGCGATGCTTGATGCCAGCACGCACCGTTTTAAAAATGGCGTGCAGCGCATCATATTCACTGACCGCGCCACGCAGCGGGTTGTGCGGATCAATGCCATTGAATGCCAGTGCCTCCGGTTGCAAGTTAGCCCCTTCAAAAGGCTCGACATGAAAGTGCAGGGTTTCATCCTGCTGCAACCACCCCCCCTCATCCATTTTCAACGTAACGGCGGCAATCTCTAGTAATGCATCGGTTTTTGCATTAAAACCGGCAGTTTCTACATCTATAACTACGGGATAAAACCCACGAAAGCGGCCACTCAGGGCGTTAAGGTCACTTTTTTCGGCCATCAGTTTCTTATCTTCATCGGATGCAGCGCGCATTATGGCAAATTTTTCCACCGGTTGCAGGCGCTTATCACCTAGGTAAAAAAAGAAAGCTGCCATTGCACTCTGGATAAGTGTTATTTACCGAGGCCGTCACTGGCATGTTTATTCTCGATCAGTTCGATTTTATAGCCGTCTGGATCTTCGATAAAAGCGATGACTGTGGTGCCACCTTTGACTGGGCCGACTGCACGGATTATCTTGCCGCCGACGCTACACAAGTGGTCACATGTGGCTGCGACATCGTCCACGCCCAGCGCCAGATGCCCGAACGCAGTACCCATTTCGTAACTGTCTACGCCCCAGTTATAAGTCAGTTCAATTACTGCACCTGCGCTTTCATCACTGTACCCGACAAACGCCAGCGAGTATTTATATTCTGGATTCTCACTGGTACGCAGCAGACGCATGCCGAGCACCTTGGTATAGAAGTCAATCGCGCGTTGCAGATCACCGACGCGTAGCATGGTATGGAGTAAGCGCATAAATCCTCTGATTGGCTGTGGCGGACGCGGTGAAGAGAAGCCAGTATAGCTTCGTCGCACAAGGGGGTTCAATGTGAATCGAAGGATAATCTGGTGTGACGACGTCACTTTTACAAGCCGCAAGTCAACGATACTTTTGCAGCGTTGAAGGGCAGGCTCATGGCGTTAAAATCGCATCGGAGTTGTGACTAGGATGGGTCTTGCCAGCAAAATCGCCCATAGCAAGGTAACTCATGCGCTTGGAGAGCCTGGCAAAAGAAGGAAGCTTAATACTCAAGGTTTACTGATTAATTTAACCTACCTGTGATGTTATAAGTGCTTATTTTTCTAATTTTCCAATGAATTACAGTGTAATGCTAATGATCCAGGTAGAGACTTCGTCTTGGTATGTTCATTAGTAGTGCTTATAATAAGCGTCCTCAAAAAAACGCCAGCGCAAATGGCAAAGGTGTAGACGATCACTATTGAAAGATATTTTTATATCTCGCGCGATATTAAATCGCTAAAATACTTAGAGAATTGTTGTTAGCCAGATCAGACAAATCCATCAGCATGGGATGTCCGATCTCGCTGGAAAATATTCCGTCTCGTAACAAAATGCTTCACCATTTTCAGTAAAAAGCGTTAAACATGAGTGAAGGAAGTCGATACGCTCAATACCAAATCGAGTGTGGAAAAGAGAAGTGTTTAGCCATGATGTTCACATTATCAATATCTACGACACTCACATGTTGAATATTTGCATAACGAACTGTCAATAGCTGATAAAAATAGTGGCTATTTCCACAATATACATTATATACATTTGTGTTTTTAATATGAGTTACCCAGAATAGGCTAGACATTTGGAGATATAATTAGCATGCTAATTATAAGGAGGGGTAAATGGAATCAACATTAGGTTCAGATTTAGCACGATTAGTACGTGTTTGGCGTGCGCTCATCGATCATCGGCTCAAGCCGTTGGAGCTAACCCAAACGCATTGGTTTACTTTGCACAATATTGATTGTTTACCGCCGGATCAGTCACAGATCCAACTGGCTAAAGCGATTGGTATTGAGCAGCCATCACTGGTTCGCACTCTGGACCAATTGGAGGAAAAAGGACTGATTACGCGTCACACCTGTGCCAATGACCGTCGAGCGAAGCGCATTAGGCTCACTGAAGCGGCCGATCCAATCATCAGGGAAGTAGATAGCGTCATAACCTCAACACGTAGCGAAATCCTTAATGGCATTAGCATCGATGAAATTCAGCTATTGGTAGGTCTGATTGGCAAGTTGGAACGAAACATCATCGAACTGCAAAACAAATAATAATATTATTTTATAAGATTACATTTCACGGCACCAGAAATAAAACCGGAGGTATAACCTCCGGTTTCGGATTGATGACAAACCTCAGATGATGTTTATCTGGGGTTTGTTTTTTTGAATTGATGATATTCAACCTATTGATTTATCTTACTTGGGTGAGGCGATTCAATAACCGCCACCGGATCTGAACGCACCTTGTCAGCAGTCTTAACCCCCGGTTTTTCCGTTTGTGGCCAGCTTACAATGGCGAGACGGTGATGGTATCGCCCCTCTGAGCCATACGCACACGCTGCCCTGGTCTGAATTTGGTCGTGCCAAGCTTCTGGACTACCACCACGTTCTCTTTTTGATCGGTTTTAATTTCCAGTTCAAGGCCATCGGTGCGACCTGCCGCTCCACCAATCTGATCACCTGCTACGCCACCAGCGACTACACCTGCTGCGGTCGCTAAGCTGCGACCAGAACCGCCGCCGATGGTGTTACCGAGGAAACCACCCAGTACGGCACCACCAAGGGTGCCAATCATGTTGGATCCGCCTTGGTTTTGGATCTTGACAGGACGCACAGAAACCAGCGTACCGTATCGTACGGTCTGCACCTGCTTGGCCTGTGAGGCGCTGTAAACGTCGCCGGACATGGAATCATTGGCACAACCCGCCAGAGTCACAGTGGCGATGGCAACGACGATAAGACGCTTGATCATATAAAACTCCTCATTTAATAGTCCATAATCTGGGGAATATCTCCAAGCCAGATTCAGTTAAAATGATAGACAAAGTATGGTTTAAAGCAACGTATATCACCGTTCCCCACTTTCCATTGTTGCATACAGCTTAACCTTCTACTCTTCAACCAATAATAAACCGTGGTTTAGCATTATGACAGCGTTGGAGAACATTCTATTGCAGGTTGAGCCGTTATTTAACATGGGTAATCGAAGCCGACCCAGCTTGGCAAACCAATATCAGGCGCATAGTGATAAAAAAGGCATAATAATTCATGGCGCTAATCTTTTAATTCTGATTTATTTGTCGGGTCAACTGTTTGCTTCCCCATGCGGGGCTATAGGATTTTGCTATGAAGTCAGGCCATTATATAGGTGTTATGTCTGGCACCAGCTTGGACGGAATCGATGTGGTATTGGCTGTGGTCGATGAACACAGGGTGGCACAGCAGGCCAGCTATAGCTGCCCAATGCCGATCCAATTGAAGCAAGATATTTTGGCCATGTGCCAGGGACAGCAGACCACGTTGGCCGCCATTGGTCAGTTAGACGCTCAGTTGGGAACGCTATTTGGTGAAGCGGTGCTCGGCCTGCTAAAGCAAACTGGCATTCCGGCGCAACACATCACGGCCATCGGCTGCCACGGCCAGACGGTGTGGCATGAACCTGAAGGGAATACGCGGTTTTCGATGCAATTGGGCGACAACAACCGTATCGCTGCGGTGGCCAATATCACCACTGTTGGCGATTTCCGTCGGCGCGACATGGCTTACGGTGGCCAGGGTGCACCGCTGGTGCCAGCGTTTCATCAGGCGTTGTTGGCGCATCCGACAGAGCGCCGCGTGGTGTTGAACATCGGCGGTATTGCCAACCTCTCCTTACTGTTGCCCGGCACACCGGTGCGTGGTTTCGATACCGGTCCGGGCAATATGCTGATGGATGCCTGGGTTTGGCGACACTTTTCACAACCTTACGACAAGGACGCTGTGTGGGCGATGCAGGGGCGCGTTTATTTGCCGCTGCTACAGCAGATGCTGGCTGACCCCTATTTTGCGCGGCCTGCGCCAAAAAGCACGGGTCGCGAATATTTCAATATCGCCTGGTTGGATCAACAACTAGCGGGATCACCGGCGATTAGCCCGCTTGACGTATTGGCCACACTGGCGGAGTTGACGGCCATCACCCTTTGCGAGCAAGTGCAATTGGCCGGGGGGTGTGAGCGTCTGCTGGTATGCGGTGGCGGGGCGCGCAATCCGTTGCTGATGGCCCGGCTGTCGGCGATGCTGCCGGGTACCGAGGTCAGTTTGACCGACAATTTCGGCATCAGCGGTGATGATATGGAAGCGCTGGCGTTTGCTTGGCTGGCGTTCCGCACGCTATCTGGCCTATCTGGCAACCTGCCGTCGGTAACGGGTGCCAGCCGTGAAACGCTACTGGGTGGAATTTATCCGGTTTTGCCTTTAACTGACTGTTAGCTCCGTTAGGATAGACATGCATGGATTGATTTTTCTAAGAAGCAATAACATGAAAAAGGTCATCTTAGTCACCGGCGCGTTAGTGCTGTCAGCTTGCAGTTATTTTCTGCCACAAAACAATCAAACGTTATATTATCAGTGCGGTACCACGCCGCTGACGGCAGCATTGGACGCTAAAGCGAGCGAGGTTAGCTTTTTGCTGGGCGGTGAGTTATTGCACCAGAAAGAGGGGCTGGCGTTAAGTATAACGATGGCAAGTACACTTTCTAATCCAAGGGGAAACGCCCATGTCGAGTGTAACGGCAGGGTAATGATAAGTGACTGTGTACAGGCTAGCTGAGTGGCTGATGGTGGCATTAGAGCGCTTCAGCATGTAACCACATTTTTCGACTGGTTGGTAAAGCTTATGAATGGAAACAATGGGTTTGATATTGCGAACCTGCGTTGTGAATACACCAGAGGCGGCCTGCGTCGCAACGATCTGAGTGTCAATCCGCTTGACCTGTTCGAACGTTGGTTGAAGCAAGCCTGCGATGCACGTCTGGCCGATCCTACCGCCATGTGCGTTGCTACCGTAGACGAAAATGGACAACCTTATCAGCGCATCGTGTTGTTGAAACATTTTGATGATAAAGGGTTAGTGTTTTATACCAACCTGGGCAGCCGCAAAGCGCAGCAACTGGCGCAAAATCCGCATATCAGCCTGCTGTTCCCGTGGCACATGCTTGAACGCCAGGTGATCTTCCTCGGCAGAGTGGAACGCCTGACAACGCTGGAGGTGCTGAAGTACTTTCACAGCCGACCGAAAGACAGCCAGATTGGTGCTTGGGTTTCCCAACAGTCATCGCGCATCTCCACACGCGGCGTGCTGGAAAGCAAATTCCTCGAACTGAAGCATAAATTCCAGCAAGGTGAGGTACCATTGCCGAGTTTTTGGGGAGGATTTCGTGTAAAAGTCGATTCAGTCGAATTCTGGCAGGGCGGTGCCTACCGTCTGCATGACCGTTTCCTGTATCAGCGGAGCGGAAATGACTGGAAAATTGACCGCCTAGCGCCCTGAAGAAAGAAAATCCCTGTTGAGCGCTGGCACTGGCATCGGCAGCGCTTTATCCTATGCGCTACCCTGATTTTTTTTCGCTGCAGGGCGAAAGAGCTTGTACCGGCAAAGGTGCATTCGTTTATACATGGAGTCATTGATGGCAAGCAGCAACTTGATTAAACAACTGCAAGAGCGGGGCCTCGTTGCCCAGGTAACGGATGAGGAAGCATTAATAGAGCGACTGGCGCAAGGGCCAATTGCACTGTATTGCGGTTTCGATCCGACTGCGGACAGCTTGCATTTGGGCCATCTGGTTCCCTTGCTGTGCCTGAAGCGTTTCCAATTGGCAGGTCATAAGCCGGTCGCGTTGGTGGGGGGGGCCACCGGCTTGATCGGTGATCCTAGCTTTAAGGCAACTGAACGCAAGCTAAATACCAGCGAGACGGTGAGCCAGTGGGGGGAGAAAATCCGCCAGCAGGTTTCTCCGTTCCTTGATTTTGACTGCGGTAGCAACAGCGCCATCGCCGCCAACAATTATGATTGGTACGGCGGCATGAACGTGCTGACTTTCCTGCGCGACATCGGCAAACATTTCTCTGTGAACCAGATGATCAACAAGGAAGCGGTCAAGCAGCGTCTGAATCGTGATGACTCTGGTATCTCCTTCACTGAATTCTCCTACAACCTGTTGCAAGGTTTTGATTTCAGCGAGTTGTATCACCGCCATCAGGTAGAGTTGCAGATCGGCGGTTCTGATCAATGGGGCAATATCACCTCTGGAATCGATCTGACCCGGCGCATGCATCAGAAACCCGTGTTCGGCCTGACTGTGCCGCTGATCACCAAAGCGGACGGCACCAAGTTTGGCAAAACCGAAGGTGGCGCAGTCTGGCTATCGGCAGAGAAAACTAGCCCCTACAAATTCTACCAATTTTGGATCAACACGGCAGATGCCGATGTTTACCGTTTCCTGAAGTTTTTC
>Ga0308160_10004125_pt1 | contig 15739 bp, 6 predicted proteins | sample PhyFR1_FD_201036 | JGI IMG/M metagenome (GOLD analysis project Ga0308160, IMG submission 201036) | Phyllosphere microbial communities from UC Gill Tract Community Farm, Albany, California, United States - DLSLF.R1 | ecosystem: Host-associated > Plants > Phyllosphere > Unclassified | place: USA...
CGTCATTCCCTTTGCTGTCCTCGACGAATTTGGTGCCGGGCAAGCAGTATGGCTCCGCGCAGACCGCCTTCATCAGGTGCAGCGCGCCGAACGACAAGCGCAGGCGTTTGCGCCCGTCCGATTCGGCGCCTGCATCCTGCAGCTTCTTCAGTCCGCCCTTGTACAGCGCCAGCTGGTGGGGCGACATCGGGATCTCCAGGCGGTCGCCCGGCGCAAGACGTTCCTTGAACCGCAGCTCCTGCTCGCCGCGCGCCTTGACTCCAAACAGCTTGCGCTTGAATTCACCGGCGATATCGGCCTTGGTCCGGCGCAGGGTCTGGGGCTGGATCAGCTCCTGCAGCCGAGTCAGCGCATCATGGTGCTCGTCGGTTGCGCATTCGATCGGGCGCCGATACACCTTGCCGAAATCCTCAAGGAAACCGAGCAGGCCTGGCTGCACGAAATCGAACAGACACCACAGGTCGGCGAGCGAGTTTTCAACTGGGGTGCCGGTGCAGGCGATCCGGAAGTCCGCCTTCAGTTTCTTCACCGCAAGGGTAACCTGGGTTCCCGGGTTCTTGATGCGCTGCGCTTCGTCGCAGATGATGAACGCGAACGGCTGGCGCGCCAACGAAAACTCGTAATGGATCAGCGTTTCGTAGGTTGTGATGACGATCTTTGCGCGGCCGACCCAGTTCGGCCTGAGCAGTTCGACCACACCCTTTGCCTGCAGAGCTTGATCGATCAGGCCAAGCGGTTGCTTCCTGTCCCGCAGCTCTTCGCCGTACAGCACGAGCGTCTCCGGGAACGAGTCCGTGAAAAACTTGCCGCATTCGTTCTCCCAGTTCTCGAGCAGGCTCTTAGGAGCAAAAATGACCGATGGCGCCGCCTGTGGGTGCTGCTCATAGTGCTGGGCCAGCACCGACAGCAATTGCAAGGTCTTGCCCAGTCCCATGTCATCGGCCAGCAGCGCGCCCCGGCAGTCGCGCGGCGCGCGCGCGACCAGATGCTGGAACCAGGCGATGCCGTGCAACTGGTGGGCGCGCAGTCCTCCTGGGTTGCGCATGCATCGCGGCAGTAACGGTGTAGCCTGGGCCGGCAAAGTGAGCGAGACGCGGCGCTCCTCGGCGTAGTCGATGCCGTGGAAATTTGTCTTGACCAGCAGGGACTCGGCGCGAGGGCGCCTTTCCCTGGGGACCGTGGGGCCCTCGCCCTTGACACGGCCTTGGGCGGCGATCATCGATTCGAATGCATCGAGGAGCGACCTGGCGTGCGTGGTCGACACCGCCGTCGGCAGCGACGGGTTGTTGATTTCTTCAAGCCCGCCCGACTCTGCGGCCTGAACCTGTTTGGCGAACTGTCCGACCCACTCCTGGCTCAGTGGGATCAGGACGTCGTCGCAATGGCCCTGCAACGAAACCCGCACCATTGGGGTTAGGTCGGCCGGCAACCAGCCGCCCTGACCGTCGCCATCGCCCTCGTCGGCCGGGCGCTGGACGACCGGCACGTACACCGGGCGGGCGATACCGATTCCCTCGATCCGGCCGCTGTAGCCGTCCAGTTCATACACGTCGTCGAAGGAAATTCGCTGGGCAGGTTGGCGCGTCCAGATCGCATGCTGGCTGCGCGCCAGCTCGAGCTGGCCCGCGGAGTCGCCGTCGAGCGAGAGGTCAAAATCCTTCCATGAAAACTGGATACGCTCGCTGCGCAGAGCTTGTTCGAGCTCGACAACGAACTTTCGCAGCTCGTCTGGTCCGCTGAAGGCCTCGGAATCGACCCGCACCTGCCCTTCGGCGAAATGCTCGGTGACGACCAGATCCACCGTGTCGATATGCCCCTTCTCGACCCTGGGCACGATCCCGAATACGGTATCGAGCGCCCCACCCAAGGCACGGTCGGCAACATAATCTTCCTCGCGGATGACTTCACGCGCGGCGTCCCCAAGGAAGGCCCAGGGGTTGTGCATGAACTGTTCCGCGCGCGCACCGGCGACCCTGCGCTGCGGCATCTCGCGCTTGATCACCTCCAATACCTTGCGCACGGGTTCCGAAATAACCACGCGCACGCGCCCCCTGCCGCCGCGGGACAGTTCGTAGTGTGGCTGCACCGAATTGAAACCGTCGAACGCCTTGAGCCACCCGGCCGGCGCGCCGTCGAATTCAGGGCACACCACGGTAACCCTGCCGAACGCGGTCTGCTCCCGGGTCTGGGCCAGTCGCAGCGTCTTCGGGGTAAGAACGTAGGTGCTCTCGAGGTAGGGCCCCTTGTACAGGGCACCGGCGCTGTCCGCCAACGGGCGTATTTCACCCCAGGCGAGCTCGTTCTCGTGCTGGGTGCGTTGAGTATCCGGACGGTGCGCGAATCTGTCGATCGCGTCCTGCAGCATCCACGCCCCGGCCGGCAACAGCGCCTCCGCTGATTCGATCTGCACGACGGCGCCGGTTCGCTTCTCGATGCGCACCGCCCGGCTACCTTCGGCCCAGCCGTCGACAAGCAGGGTGAACCCTGCATCGGACAGGCCGCCCTCATGGTGCAGGATCGGGACCACATTGCGCACCGGAGGCAGGTCGAACATGGCCATTGGTCCGGCATGGTCCGCATCGCCCGCTAACTGGTAGACGCGCTCCCAGGCGATGATGACGGCATCGCTGCCGATGCTGCAGAGCCCCTCGTCGGCCAACTGGGCAAGGTAGGTTGCGAATACCAAATCGTGATCGGGCGCGCTGTCGAGCATCTGGTACAACTCGCCCGCCGTCGGTGCTGGCAAGGCGCCCGACAAGCCGACCCTGATGCCTTCAGGGATCCAGCTGATGGGGAAAGTGGTAAGCGCGGACGCGGCGCTCCTGCGCCGGAAACGGTCAAAAAAGGACAATTATTTCTCCAGGAAGTACCACATACCGAGCCGTTTGCTCCACTCGAAGCCATTGGTCTTGAGCCAGCGCTCGAGCACGCGGTCGTGCCTCGGGTTCGACACGCAGACCCGGCCGACGCCGTCGGCTTTTCGCCCATCGATGACGTGTCCGTCCGGGAACTGATCAACCATGTAATACAACCCGGTCATCCGGAAATTGGCACCGCGCAGTTCTCTTGAAAGGGATTCCGTACGCTCAAGCGTCCGGGCGGGTGCGGGTGCGCGATCCACCAATACCGGCGATGGTGCTGGCGGTATCCCGGCGTCAATTGACGCAAAGGGGCGCGCCGATGGCACCGAATTGCCTACGGCGGAAGCGGCGCCAGCGTCAGGTAGCTTGGTTACCGTGCCTGCGGGTGCCGCGGTCGCGTTCACCGTGGCCGTGCGAGCCCGCCCTCGCGATGGTTTCGTTTCGGCATCGGGCAGGATCCCGAGCTTTCGAAGCGTAGCCGCGCCGCTGATTTGCCAGTTTGGAATGTGCCGGATGCTCTCGGCGTTGCGGTCATAGTAGCCATACTTCAGGTCGTCGGTGCCGCCCGTGTAGCGCTTCTGGTAGCGGTCGAACTTCATGGTGGTGGCGTCGTAGATGTAGCAGGCGTTCGGTTTCTTGCTGAACTCGACGATGATGTGCTGGCCAATCCGCATCATGAACGCGTCGACATCCTTGTTGACGGTGAGGGTGGCATAGGCGCCGTCCTCGCGCGCGATCAGTGCCCGCACCTCGGCCTTCTGTCGCGCCAGCTCGAGGGTATCGCGGCTGAATATCAACCGCGTCCAGGTGATCTGCTTCATGTACTGCGACCAGAACTCGAGCCGCCCCTCGTCCGCTTTGTTGCGTGATGCCAGGATGTCAAAGAAGTCACGTAGGTTGCGCTCATTGACCCAGCCCAGCACCATCAACCAGACGTCGTCGGGAACCCGGTTCCATGCCGTGGCATAGCCGGCGTCGCGCAGTTTGGGGTTGCGCCACACGTCCTTCTGAATGACGTAGTCACGAAGGCGCTCATGCGCCGGCGCACCGGCGCACCGGTGGTAGCGGCACAGGATCGCCTCGATCGCGTCGTCGCGGCAGACTGGACGACCCGCCACCAGGTCGAGCAGTTGCGGGATCGAGGCGATGAACTCGCGGTCCGGCGCGCCCGTCGCGGCGCGCACTGCGCCGGCAACCAGCTCATGCCAGAACCAGCTCGAGGGCGGAATGTCGAGGTCGCTGCGAAGCTTCTCGGTGGCTTCGGTTCTTCCTTCCAGCCAATCGCGGCCGTACTTGTCGGCCGGGCGGGTCCCCAACAGCTGGCTCTCGATGCGCAACAGGCTGAGCCAGTCGGGGCACAGGCCGTTGCCGGCCTGCTTATCGATCAGCGGCCAAGTCTGGGCCAACAGCGCGCGCAGGCGCTCCCAGCCGGCAAGCTCTTCCGCCTGCGCATTGACGGGGTCGAAGGCGAAATACGAACCTAGCAGTCCGTACCAGGTCAATTGCCACAACTGGCCTTGCTCTGCCTGCTTACAGTAATCGTCCAGAAGTCGCGCCAAGCGCGGCAGTCCGAGCGCGCGGTGCCCGCCGATCTCGCGAATCGGCACGCTCAGTGCGCTGGCGATCAGGTGTCGCTGCAGGTCACTTACCTCTTGGTGACGGGCAAAAGCGAGCACTGCGGCATAGGCGTCCTCGGCCGACGGCCGGGCTTTGGCATATCCCTGGAACAGCTTTTCGGCGGCGTGCGCGGCAACCGCGACGAACTCGGGCCGCCCGAACGGTCCGTCGCCGAATTCGATCGACTGCGTCGATTGCGCCAGACGCAGGCGCAGCGAAGCGATGGCCGGCGCTGTCAGCATTGGCCGAACTCGATACCCTGGGGCTTCGGCGCAGCCGTACCCTTTTCGCCGACCTGCCAGAAATCGACTTTGAATTCCACCCGACGGCTATCAGCCTTGTTCACCCGGATGGAATTGAACGAATAGCCGCCTACGAGGAACAGGTCGCTGATCTGGGCTTTCTGTGCGGCGGAAAGCGGCACTTCGTCGGCCAGCTGGGGAGCGAATAGCACGCACACCACACTGCGGCTGCGGTTCAGGCTCAGCGCCAGGTTGTACAGGTAAGTACCATCCTGGTCGGTAAAACCCTCGATGACGATCCGGCGGATCCACTCCTGCCCTATCTTGGTCGACTGAGCCTTGAGCAGCAGCGGTACGTAACGGCGCAGGAACTTCGCCTTGGCGGCGTCGATGTCGGCGCGGCCGCTTTCGAAATTGACCTTGTCGCCAAGGTCGATGCGGTAGGTCGACTTGTTGACCTTGACGGCCTTGAATTCGCGCGAGCTCTCCTCGATCTCGGACATCAGCTCGCTGATATCCTTTTCTCGCTGAATTTTTTTGGCCTCCTCTTTGGTCCGGCCCTCGGTAACGCTCACCAGGGTCACCGCCATGACGACCAGGAACAGGGTCATCAGCGCGGTCATCAGGTCGGCGAACGAAATCCAGAACGGGCTCTCGCCTTCCGGCTTGCCGCCACGCTTGAGCACAATACGCGACAGCATGCTTACTCCACCCGCTGCAGTCTTGCCATGGCGACGGCAAGCTGTTGCACTACGCCGTTGAGCTGGTTGACGCCGTTACCCAGGTGGCGGTCGGTGTCGGTGATCGACGTCTTGACCTGCTTGGTGAGCGCGTTGTTGAAGTGATCGAAGGCGTCGACCAGCGCGGTATTGACCTGCTCGAGATACTTCAGGCTCTGGTCCTCGGCGGCGCGCAACTGGGCAACGATGCGTTCGAGGTCATCGACGATCTGGCGCGACAGGCCAGCCTCCTTCTTGACTGAGTCGGCCAGGACCGACAAGGCGGCAACCTGCGTGTCCACGGTGCGGCGGGTGGCGTCGTAGCGCTCGAAGCCGTCGCGCACCGCTACCGCCGAGGCCTGCAGGCCAGCCGCGGTCGTCGTCATCTGCTCCGCCAGTTTGCCGGAGCGCTCGAAGACACCGCTGACCGCGCCGCCAGCGGTCTCGAACTTCTGGGCCGCCGCGCCCATCGCCAGCGCACCCTGGTTCATGCCATCGATCGCGCGCATCGACGTGCCCGACAGCGCGTCAATGTTCTGCTGGGTCTTGGTCACCTGCTGCGCGACTGTGTCCAGCAGTGTATCGACCTGGCCGGAAAGCCCACCGATCAGCTGTGTGGCTTCACTCGCCAGCCGGGCGCCCCGCTCTTCCTCGTGGCGCGCCGATGCGGCACGTACGTTCTCCATCTCCGCGACAGCGCTGCTGACTTGCCCGATCACCTTGGAGATCGATTCGTCCATCACCTGCTTTGATTTCTGTTGCTCGTCGGTGACCAGCTTGCGGAACTCGGAGACGAATTCGCGCATCTGCCCGGTAAGCACCTCCTGGTTCGCAGCGGCCTGCTGCATTGCATCCTCGAGCTTGCCGCTCATCTGGGTGGCCGCGTGTTCATTGGTGCGCGCGATGTCGCCGAGCAGCTGCTTAAGCGACTCCTGGACGGCGGTCATCGCCCCCATCGAGTGCGACATCTGCTCGTTAATGCCTCGCATCTGGCTACCGAAGGTATCTTCCAGCTTGGCCATGAAACCGGTCAGCATCGATTCGAGCATACCGTGGACGGCTTCGCTATTGCCCTTGCTCGAGACGTTCATCGCATCCGAGATGTTCTTCATTGGTGCTGCCAGGCTGTCGACGATGGCACTGCCAATCTGCTTGCCCAGCGTCACATTCGATTCGGCCTGCGCCTTGATCTGCATCTCGACCAGATTCGTCATCAACGTGGTCATTTCCTGGACCAGTTGCTCCTTGAGCTGGGCAGCATGGGCCTCACTCTTCTCGGAAGCACCGACCAGGCGCGACAAATACTCCTCGCCGGCGCCAGTACGATACAAGGAGTCGATCGCCTGCGTAAGTTGCTCGACCATCCCATAAAGGCAGGCCACCGCTAGTCGGCCGATGAACGTGACCAGCATCGCGCAGCCGATGGCGAGTGCGGACACCACGAAAGCATGCGTGACCCCTCCCATCAGCGGCGTCAGCCCCGAAATGGCCGAGGTAGAGGTGGATGGATCAAACCTGCTTAGTCCGTCGAGGAGGCCAGCAAACGTGCCGATAATCCCAAACCCGGTGAGCACGCCGGGAACGTGGCGGGTGAAATCGTCGAACAGGCGACCATCGACAAGGATGTCGCGCGTGAAGAATGCTTCCGCAGGCATCGTGGCACGCATTTCTTTGAGCGACGCGGTTTCGGACGACGCCTTCGTCAACTCGTGCAGCGTATCCTTGTATTCGGACCAGAGGTGTTTCAACGGCTCCCACGGCAAGATCGCGGCCACGTCCTCCGGGGCGGCATCACCCTGGCGCAGTCCCACGATGCCGTTAATCGCGCGGCGCAGTTGGTAGGCGACCTGCAGCGCCTTGACTATATAGAACAGCACGGTCGTCGATGTGACAACCAGTACCAAGAGTAGCATCGCAAGCGGCACGCCGTTAACGTTAGCGAACCCAGGACTGATGTGTCCCAGCAGGGTTTGGATAAATGACATGTATTTCTCGTGGACTGCGCCGCAAAGGCGCTTTAGAAGAATGGCCGCCAGACCCGCAGCTAACCGTGTACTTTACTCTATTAATTTCCTAATGGGAACTTGCAACTTAACTAGGGGCTTGGTCGTGTTGCATTTTTTGCGGCCTGTGCTTTGCTGACTATGCCTGCTGTTGGACAAGCACAGATGTTGCCCGGGCAGGAGAGCGCCTGCGCTCAGGCTGCAGTTGATGCCGTCCCCGAACGCCGCCTTGTCTAGATCTGGGTAGGCCGCCTTCACGCGACGTTGGCCTGACGCCCGTGTCCAGCGCAAGCGGACTTCATGATCAAGGCCGCTCGCCTGGCTTTCCCGTGGCAACGATCTGCACGACGGTGATTTTTGGTGAGACTGTTCTCATAACACTTCTATAAGATGATGAGACAGGCTGATAACGAACCCTCGATGCGCGGAGAAGAAAATCGACACAACGCGACCATGCAGTTGCGGCGGAAGCAACGAACGCTGCTATAAATGCGACGGCACGGGATTTGTTCAGACCCCAGACGGGCACGAGTCTCGGAGCATTTTCAGTCTTCCACCTACTGCGCAACCGGTGCCATGGCAGGGCTGGAAATATGGGCCTCCAAAGCCAAAGCAGAGGGTTCGAGGTACGCCAAAATCGGCAAAAGCGCCGCCCCGCGCCAGCACAACACTAGGCCATGTCGCCACCATGTTGTCGGACGCTCGCGATAAGCCTGAGCAACTGATTCGCGACGGCATCAGATACACGATGTGCCCTTGCTGCAGTTTTCATGTCCCGACCGCACGGTTTCAGGCACACAAAGAGAACTGTGCACGTATACAGAAAAAGAAAAAAGCACGGAAGCGCACTGCCGTCCCCCTGTCGCCGCCGGCCATGAGTCCGATCTTGCTCCCTCAGTCAGCTCACATAGCGAGCGGATCCAACGCAATGATTTTATGCGAGATCTGCCAATGTCGTATGCATGCTAAGAATTCGGCAAGACACTTAAAACGGGTACATTCGGCCACCCTTGCCCAGACAGAAGTACCCCGCGGCTTGCGCCCCCCTCCAATGCCGATTACATCGAGGAGCGTAGCGTCGGACCTCGTTCGTTACGACTCACTTGACGCGAGTAAGTACGTCGGTCACTTCGCTCGTGACCACGGCCGCTTTGGGTCAATGCCGTCCTATGACGATTTCGGTGACGAAGGGGGTCCCGACTGAGCCGTTGGTGCATTCGGTATGCTATTGGAAGTACGCCCCTATGCCGCTTGCCTCGACTGCGGCGATGGCGTCGTCTCGAGCACAGGGTGCGCGTTCGGGGGCGTACGCCCGGCCAACGCTCAACCATTTGGCCATGTTGAACGGGCAAGGTCATCGCCTAATTTGCGGAGTGCAGTGCAACTCAGTCGTAGCTAGGCAGAACGATGGCGGCAATGCTCGATCAGGCGTCGCGCACGCCCAATTATCAATGGCAGAGCCGACCTACTGATCCAACTGGTAGATCGTATGGCGCTGCCAAAGCACTACCATGAGCGATGCTCATGCCGCTTCGGCATTCTCTGCCCGGTCCGGGAACAGTGCCATGAGCTGACCAGGCACCGATCTCAGGTCGCTCAGATCGATCGTGGCCGTCCTGATGCGGCCGGAGCTGAAACCGGCTTGCGTCCTGATCGGCGCATGCAGCCGATAGATCGCCCTGGTGCCGGCGTGTTCGCCGAGTGCCCAATGATGCGGGTACAGCAGCACTACGTCGCCGCAGCCATAATTGTTTGCATACGCGTACATCTGGTACAGATCGGACTGGGTGGCCCCTTCCCTGGCCTCTTCCGAGGAAAGCTGTTTCCACTTGGTGTCGATGACCCATACCGCCTCGCCACCCTTCATGCCGACGACGTCAGGCCTCATGGCAAACGCATTCGCGCCGCTCGCCTCATCGACGGCAAGAAAGCGTTGCGGGCCCTGGAGCCGTACCCGGATTCCTCGGGGACGAAACACGCGTACCGCAACCCGGCCGATGTACTCTTCGAACAGGCTGTTCATGTCGAAGAACAGCGAAAAGCCGGCCGCCTGTCCGCCTGTCACGTCCGGTGACGCTCCCGTCAGGAACAACTCTGCCAGCCGGAAGGCGGGACGGTAGCGTTCGTTCAGACGATCGAAACGGATCTGGTGCCAGGAAAGTGAAGCGGCGGGCACATCCGCGATCGCCTCGAAGGCCAGCAGGAGTTCCGCCAGCCGGCGCTGATTTCCCAGGTCCTTCGCTACCTTCAGCAACAGGCGCAGCGCCGTCTTGAACACCTGGTTCAGGGGGTTATCCGCCTGGAACTCGTCGAAGCGGCAGAACAGCCGTGCGGGATTGGCTGCGTTCAGGCGCAATTGTTCGCCCACGGCGAGCCTGCCGCGCAGTACGGCAAGCTGGCCCTCCTGTGCTTCGTAGCGACGCACGAGACCACGGTTCACCTGCGCGAACAGCTTGTCGCAAAAAAGGCGGATCAGGATCTCGAGGATTCCTTGCCGCTGGACCGCGATGTGCGCGATCTCGCCTTCGCCGATGTCCAGGTCCATCGCCACCATCAACATCGCGACCAGGTTGCGACGGATCGCCGTGTCGGGCAGCGTGTCGCTCGTTGTGCCGCTGGCCCCGGCAGCGCCCCCCCCGATCTTGGGCAAGACTTCGACGGTGACCCGACCGACCTGGACCGTACCGACATACTGTTGCGCGACAATCGTATGCTGGTTGGTCCATTTGAAGATATCGAAGCCATACAGCGGCTTAAGGCTGGTAAGGAACTCGGCCTGCTCTGGCGTGACGGATGGCTTCGCGGGATCGAACTCGCCGACATGCAGGCGGCCGTATTCCCTCAGCGATATACGCACACCAGTCATCGGTAGATATTCAGGTAGGCATCCATAGCAAACGGCTCGCCGCGTATCCTGAAGCGCACACGCGGCTCATAGTCGTCGGCGCCCCGCTCCAGCCCTCTCGGCAGCGCCTCGCTGGTACCGATGAAAAGACCATCGCGGTCGTTCAGGACCAGGCGGACCTTCGACCAGTCTTCGTGGAAGTACTCCTGCAGCAGCGGAATGACCTTGCGCCGGAATACCGCATCGAGGTCCGCGAGCGACCTGGCCTGCATGAAATAGGCGTGCCCGATCGTGTGGTCGCGGTCGTACAAATATTCCACCCGCTCGTTCAGCGCCGCGAGCAGCGCCGCGAGGTCGACACCTGCCACTGCGGGCAGTACGGAATAGTCCGGCTGCAGTTCCTCGAACTCGAAACGGCGGCGCAGCGCAGTGTCCAGCAAGGCAATCGAGCGGTCGGCCGTATTCATCGTGCCGACGATATAGAGGTTGGGGGGCACAGCAAAGTCGTCGCCGGAATACGGCAGTTTCACGGTCAGCGCATTCTCTTCGCCTTCCCGTTTGTCGGGCTCGATGAGGGTAATCAGTTCCCCGAATACCTTCGAAATATTGGCCCGGTTGATCTCATCGACAATCAGGACGAAGTTCTGCGGACCCGCAATCGCCCGCTGGTTCACCATGCCCTGCAGGACGTCCAGCCGCAGGCCGCCATGGTCGAGCCTGTACAGCGCCGCCTGCGTGAAATTGCGGTCGAAGATCTCGTCCACGTCCCGCCTGGCGTCGAAGATTGCGAGCCAGCGCACCCGGCGCATCTGATGGTAGCGCCCGGCCGCCGGCTCCTCGAGATACTCATACTCGCCAGTCACCTCGGCAATGGCACGAAACGCGCGGTTGCCGTGCGATACGACGACGATGTCCCCAACCTGCATGTCGTTCTTGAAGACCTCGACGTAGCGCGCCTGGGACTCCGGGTTATCCTTGCTGTGCGCAAGGTCCTGCAACACCTTTTGCCGGATGTCCGTAGAGGTCCGGCACTCCGAAAAGTCGGCGTCGTCCCCCCATCCCAGCAGGACATACCCGTTCTCTACGCATTCCTGAAAGACGCGGCCGCCCTCCGTCGTGCCGGCACGCCCGAGCGACATCTTGTAGACGGTCCGTTCCCTGAGCGGCTTTTCACCGAGGCCGGGCTTCACCATCGCGCTGCGCCGGGCGGCATCGCAGATCCGCCGGAAAACGCCGGGCCGGACCGGATAGCTGATCTGCCCGTCGACGGATTCCGGCCTAAGTCCCTCGACGAAATCCTCGTAACCATAAGACTGGTGGAAGGTGACGAAATGGATCCGGCCGCCCTGGCGCAGTTCCTCGTAGCGGCGCATCACGTCCGTGCGCGTGACGCCGGTACGGCCGTCGCAAATTTGCACGGCCAGTTCCGCCGTCTTGAAGGTCTTACCCGTTCCCGGAGGTCCGTACAGGATGGTGTTGAGTGCTGCTGGCTGCGTCATGATGGGGGCTGGTTGGTGCTGCTCGTCCACTGGTACCGATGCCGGCGCCGCAGCGCCGCCCGGCTTGATCGAAATCGCGGCAGGGTCGGTGAAATCGAGCGTGACTTCGGCGCCGGCCCGGATCCCGTTCCGTACGAAGAAAAGCCGCAGGTCATCCGACGGGCCGATCCCATGGGGGAACGAGGCCGCCATCGGCGCCGTGAACGTGATGCCATCGCTGGTGCGGAACCGGGAGCGGCCACCCGCCTGCGGGTATCGCGCAAGGGCATGCCTGTATCCGAAATGCATTTCAAGCTGCCCCAGTGCCAGCTCCTCGTCAGTAACCCGCTGGCTGAACCCGTGCTCGCTGTTGGTGAACGGCTCTGCCATGTCAGCGTGCTACTTCCACGCGATAGCGGCGCTCGTCGATCCGGGTGACGAGCAGCACGTCGCCAACCTCGACACGGTGTGCCTCGAAAAGCCGGCGTATCGGGCCGCTCTCGCGAGGCCGCATGATGCCGTTCGACTTGGTTGCAATGTCACAGATAATGGTTCCCGCCACGCCGTAATCGAACTCGACGCTGGCGCCGCGCGCGGGATACTTGTCCTGCTCGGGCAAGCCCCGCGCGCCGAGTGCGTCGGCAGGGAAGAAATCTTTGAGGGCCCCGGAAATCTCGAACTTGGCGCGGGTGATCCAGGCTTCGGTCTTCACCTGCACCTGGATCGTCTGCCCAACAGAATGGTTCTGCACCGTCGTAGTCATGCGTACTTTCTTTTCAATCTCAACTTTGTATTCATAAGGTGCTAGCGGCGTCAGTACGACGAAATCGTCTGGCTCGGCACCGGTTTGCTTGAACAACAGGCCGATCCACGCGCGTTGCCGGAAGATTTTCTTGTCGCCGGCAATGTCGGTCACGACTGGGTCGCCAAAAGGCCAGTGCAGCGTCACCGAGCGTGCCGCTAGCGCGGTAACGTTCGGGCCGCCGATCGCATCCATCGGGAACGCATCGAGGTGTTTGGCCAGGTAAAAATGGTTGTTGCCGATATTGCCGGCGGTGATTTTAATTCTGATCATTCTTTGTTCTCGGTTTGGCGCTTGGAGAAATCCTTAATCCAGCATAAGGTATTCACCAGCGCCATCTCTTCAGGGGTGGAGCAGCGTATCGACATCAGGGCCGGATTGGCGATGAAGAGCGCCAGGCATTTCGCACGCGAGATCGCGACATTCGTGCGGTTTTTGCTATACAAGAACTCGATGAAGCGCGGGAGATAGTCGCTGCTCGACGTTGCCATCGAAACGATGACCACTTCGGCTTCCTGGCCCTGGAATTTGTCGACGGTACCGACCCGTGCCCCGGCGGGCAGCAGCTGCTTGAGCAGATTCACCTGCATGTTGTATGGCGCGATGACGAGGATGTTTTCGGCCGTCATCGGCCGTGTCTGGCCGTTCCTGTCGGTGTATCGCTGCCTGAGCAGGTCGGCATACAGCACACTGGCCAGCTCGGCTTCCTCGAGGCTCATCTGCGAGCAGGCGTCGTGCTCGATAGGGAGGTAGGCGATGCCGGTCGGCTTGAGCGCCGGATGTGCATTGGCCCCCAGCACCAGTGTCTGCCTGTGGTTGTCGTGTTCTGCTTCGAGCCTGCCGTCATAGATGGCATCGGAAATGAAGCGGCACACGTCGGGATGCATGCGATAGCTAGTCTTCAGAAAAATCCCCCGCTCGGGCGCGATGGTGGACACACCATCGAGCAGGTATTCGAGCGAAGATTCGCCCGACCGTCCCGGATGGACCCCTTGGATGGGTTGTCCCAGCTGCATCTGGTCGCCAAGGAGCACGATGTTCCTCGCACTGACGCCCATCGCGACCAGATTGGCCAGGGCGACCTGGCCCGCTTCATCCACGAACAGGTAATCCAGCGCCTGGTCGAGATTGGGGTCGGCAAACAGCCATGCGGTTCCGGCGGCCAGGCGCGCGCCAGAGTCCAGAGCCAGTGCGACTTCGTCGTTGGTGGAGACGTCCTGGATACACGTGCCTTCGAACTGGGAATCGCCGTTGCGTGCGGTGGACTTCTTCACGCCATGGAAGTCGACACCCCGCTGCCTGGCGACCTTTTCCACGCCTTCCAGCAGGTTGTTGATCGCCTTGTGGCTGTTCGAGGAAATGCCGACCGAGCAGCCGCGGCGCAGCAGCTCGACGATGACGTGCGAGCCGGTATAGGTTTTTCCTGCCCCTGGCGGCCCCTGGACGAAGATGGCGCCCTGGTCGAGCCGGGCAATCGCCTCGATAATCTGGGGCAGCGCCTCACGGTCGTCGTCAACGATCGCGCTGCCGGCCGCGTGTCCGCCGATACGGGGCGGCTCCCGGTTCAGGAACGCGCACAGGGCCGGATAGGCGCCGCTTGCGCTCACGACGCTGTCGGCAAAGCGGAACACCGCCTGCTTCAGCTTGTCGCTCGAGATCGGACCGCCCAGGCCGATGTTCAGCTCGTTGGGAGGCGGGTCTTTCCGGGGGCCGAGCTTGAAGCTGACACGCCGGGCGTCGTGATCGACGACGAGCTCGTTCAGGGCGGCGCCGCTGTGGATCTGTACGCAGCTATCGCCGGTCTTGAGTTTGGTTTCCTGCTCCGGATACAGGTAAGTGTAGCGGGTCGACCGTTTCACGCCTGCGGGGGGCTGGTCCGGGTCCGGAACCAGTCCCGCGATGCTCTCCGCGTCGTCCAGCAGCTCCTCCACGCTCATTTCCATGCGATTGAACATCGCCCACCACACGGGCTTTTCTGCCCGCCGGTGGAAGTCCAGCAGCTGGTAGGTCAGCTCCTTGAGTCGCTGTTCGGCAGTCCACGTGGAGCGATCCGGAGGCAGGACGTCGGCCAGTTTCTCCCTGTAGGGCACCAGCGCTTTTTCTGCCTCGGTCAACTCGCCGTCGGCGAACTGGCCTGGCGCCGCCTGGCCGTCGCCTTTCGCCGAACCGAACCATGGCAGCGCCACGGGGCGCAGCGTAAGCAGCCATTCCCGAAGCTCGTAAGTGGACCGTACATCGTCGAAGTTATAGTCCTCGATGTCCTTGAGGAGCTTTGGCTCCCTGGTCTCTTTCCACTGCTCGTAAAACACGATGCTTGCGCCGGCATTTTGCACGCCGCCTTCCCGCGCCTGCATATAGAAACGCTCGATGTTCTTGATCGAGTAGCGCGGCTCCGACACCCGCATCCCCTCGCGCACGACCTTGTACAGGTCGACCAGCTTCGCCTGGCGCAGCAGGTTGTCGACGTCGGCTTCGCGGGTGCCATGCAGCGACATCAGCTTCTTGAGGGCGGTCACTTCATAGCTTGCGTAGTGGTAGATATATGCATCCGGATACTGACGCAACCGGGCCGTCACGAAATCCATGAACTGCTCGAAGGCGATCTTCTCTTCCGGGCGGGTATGCGCCCAGAAGGCTTTGAACGTGGCTTTGCCGTCGTCGAAGTAATACAGCCCGAACAGGTACTCCAGGCCACCCTCCTCGAGCGGATCGCCTTCCATGTCGAAGAACATGTCGCCAGGATCGGGCGCGGCAAGCCGGGCAAATCCGCGCATCGCTTCGGCATCCGTGGGCAACAGCTCGAGGTGCCGCTCCCCGGTCTGGCGCGCCTTGAACTGCAGCGCCGCCTGGTGCCTCAGCTTCCCGAAGGTTTCCGGCGCAAGCTTCGGAATCCGTTGATCCAGGGCGGCCTGCGCCAGCGATGCCATCATCGCGATGCCGGCGTCCTCCAGCTTCTTGATCTGCAATCGGCTGATATTGGCGACCTGGGAGAGGTGGTCGTCGGCCACCCGCCGGTTTTCGCAATGGTCCCGCCATTTGCACTGGCTGCACTTCTCGCACAAATGGGGATAGGGCGGGCTGGCGCGGCTCATTGCCCTGGACAGGTAGTCGTCGCGGACCGTCAGGAAATACCGGCTGTAGTCGGCGTAGCGGAAGCTGCGCTCCTGCTTGT
>Ga0308160_10004127_pt1 | contig 15737 bp, 14 predicted proteins | sample PhyFR1_FD_201036 | JGI IMG/M metagenome (GOLD analysis project Ga0308160, IMG submission 201036) | Phyllosphere microbial communities from UC Gill Tract Community Farm, Albany, California, United States - DLSLF.R1 | ecosystem: Host-associated > Plants > Phyllosphere > Unclassified | place: USA...
GTGAGCAATGTTCACGCTTGAAAAGATCAGCCGCATCGCGGCACTCGGAGCAGCGGTGTGGGTTTCGGGCTGCGGCGGCATCGCTGCGCGCAGTGCCCAGCAAGGCCACGACGATGCGGGAGCGCAGGCGGCTGCCATTGCCGACATGCCCGCGGCCGGCGTGCAATACGGCATCGGCGCCACGCCTGGCCCGGCGCAGGTGGCGGCCTGGAACATCGACGTCCAACCGGACGGCAGGAACCTGCCTGCCGGGTCGGGCAGCGTGGCGCAGGGCCGGACACTCTATGCGCAGGCTTGCGCAAGTTGCCACGGGCAGAAGGGCGAGGGCAAGCCCATGGACAGGCTGGTGGGCGGGAAAGGCACGCTCAATACCGCCGCGCCGGTGAAGACAGTAGGCAGCTACTGGCCCTATGCGACCAGCGTCTACGACTATATCCACCGAGCGATGCCGTTCAATGCTCCCGGCACGCTGAGCCCGAGCGAGGCCTATGCGGCGACCGCCTACCTGCTCTACATGAACGGCATCATTCCGGAAAACGCCGTGATGGATGCGCGCACGCTGCCCCAGGTGCAGATGCCAAACCGCGATGGCTTCGTAGCACCGGACCCGAGGCCGGATGTTCGAAACACCGCCTGCATGGAAGGCTGCGCCCGCTAGCGCTCACCTTTGGATCGCCTGTTGCGCCGGTGGCGCGACAGGACGAACGGATGGCATCATGCGCGTGCTGTCGAGACATTGCAATTTTGTATTGCTGGGCTGGCCGCGCGCTGCTTCACGGCTCGCGGCTCCTACAATGCTTCGTGCCGGGACCGAAGCGCCTAGGTGAAAGCAGCGCGATGCCTTGTCAAAACGATGCTGAAAAATTCGGTCCCTGGAACACTGCCCGTGCCGCCGTTCAGCGCTATTTTCGTCATAACATGCCTGTCTATGCCGCTGCGCTGGTGTTTCATTTGCTGCTCTCCATCTTCCCGTTCCTCCTCCTACTGATGGCACTGGCGAGCTTCCTCAACCTCGGGGAGCTGTATGCATGGAACAGATTGGCGGCGCCCTCACTCTTTCCGCCACGCCTGGTGGCGCTTCTGGTCAGGGCAACCCATGAGCTGCGGCCCTTGCATGGCGGAATTCTGTCGTTCAGTGCGGCTGCCTCATTGTGGCTCGCATCGCGCGCCACCCGGGCCGTGATACAGGCGATGAACGTCGCTTATGAAGTCGCCATACCGCGCCCCGCATGGAAGCGCTACCTAGTTTCACTCGTCCATACCGTGGGCCTCCTCGCCCTGCTAACCGCCGCCGCGGTGCTGATGGCGTCCGGTCCTACGGTACTGGAATGGCTTTCACGGCTCTTCGGGCTTGAAGACAGCTTCGTCCGGGTGTGGACATGGCTGCGATGGCCAGCCGCAGTGGTGCTGCTCGCATGCGTGGTTGCCATTATTTATTACGTCGCGCCGAACGTTTGTCACGAGTTCCGCTTTGTCACCGTGGGTTCTGTCTTGTGCGTTTCGGTCTGGGGCGTGGCTTCCTTTGGGCTGCGTCTCTATGTGACCCATGTTGCGCTCTATCACAAGAGCTACGGCGGCGTCGGCGCGATCATCCTGCTCCTTGTCTATTTGTACCTCGCTATGGTCTCGCTTCTGTTCGGTGCAGAGGTCAATGCCGTGCTCGAAGCACGGCGGCGCCGCCAAGGTAAAGAACCAGGCATTCATCGGAAGATCTCTTGCGAGCATTGAATATTCAGGATGCGCCAAGGCAGCTGCATTATGTTCGGTCAAATGCCGGACACGGGAAATGCACCGTTCTCGGGCTGCTTACGTTCGGACAAATCTATCTATCTGCAGAGACGTTTAAATCCCGAAAATATATGCCTTTTTTATACTCATTGTTGCCGTGCTTTTTTAAGCACAACGTTCACAGGAGGAAACGATGCGGATCCTGGTTGCCGAAGACGATGCGATGATCAGTGCGAGTATCTGTACCTCGTTGCAGAGCGATGGCTTCGTGGTCGATCTCGTTAATAACGGACGTGCAGTCAATGACATGGTTTCATCCGAGCATTTCGACCTGTTGCTGCTTGACCTGGGTTTGCCTGAACGAAATGGCCTCGAGATTCTCCGCGAAATCCGCGATGGCAAGCGCGCTATTCCAGTCATCATTATCACCGCACGGGATAGCGTCGATGACAAGGTGCATGGGCTGGACCTCGGCGCCGACGATTACCTGGTGAAGCCGTTTAGTGCCAAAGAGTTGTCGGCGCGAATACGGTGCACATTGCGCCGCAGTTGCGGCCGCGCGGAACCCGAGATTGAAATACAGGACGTGAAATTCAATCCGAATACGCGACAGGTTATGAAAAATGGTGAACCGGTGGCGTTGTCGGCCAAGGAGTGTGCAGTCGTCGAAGCGCTTATCCAACGGCCTGGCGTGATGCTTTCCCGTGCTCAGCTGGAAGAACGCATCTATGGGTGGGGCGAAGAGGTCGACAGCAATGCCGTGCTGGTGCATATTCACGCGATTCGTCAGAAACTCGGCCATGACTTCATACAGACGCTGCGCGGGGTCGGGTATTGCATTCCGAAGAAAAACCGCAGGCAATGAATTCGCTGCGTGCAAGACTGATCGCCTTGCTGATGCTATCAATGCTCGCCGTGGCAGCCTTAATTGGGTCTGTCACGTTTCAGAAGACATTGAAGGAAAACGAGAAGCTGTTTGACCGTCAGTTGCGGCAAACCGCGCTGGCGCTGCGTGACCAGGGTTTCGCCGAGGGCGAGGAACTGGACATCTATGCCGAGGAAGTGCTTGATACTTTCGTGCGGGTCTGGCGTCTGGATGGAAGCATCCTGTACCAGTCCCACCCCAGGACGGAGCTCCCGTCTCCATCGACCCTGGGCTTTAACACTGCGGCTTCCGGAGGAACGGTTTGGCGCGTCTATACCATGCCGACCTTGAAACGAGTGATCCAGGTTGCCCAGCCGCTGGAAGCGCGGAGGAAGCTGGCGGGGGTAGCGGCCCTGCGCAGTCTGAGCCCGTTGCTTGCCTTCGCTCCACTGATGGGGGGGCTGATATGGTGGCTGATAGGGCGCGAGTTTCAGTCGGTCCGGCGCCTTGAGAAGGAAGTGAAACGGCGTCATGCACAGTCGCTCGATGCTGTGTCGGAAGCCGGCTTGCCCAGTGAGATCGCGCCAGTCGTACGGGCGCTTAATTCGCTGCTGGAAAGGCTGCGCCGCGCCTTTCAGGCACAAAGCGCATTCATCAGCGATGCCGCCCATGAATTGCGTTCTCCCGTCACCGCCCTGACGCTTCAGGTTGACGTTCTCGATCATGCGAGAACAGAGCCTGAAAGAGTCGCTGCCATATCCCAGTTACGTGCCGGTGTGGCGCGTGCCAACAGGTTGATAGAGCAATTGCTTTCGGCCGCACGAACCGAATCGGACGAGACCATTACTAGTTTTGCTTCTGTCAATCTAGCCGAAATCTCGCGGCGGGCTATTGGTGAATGTTATGCCGACGCCGAAGATCGTCATCTTGCCTTCGAATTCAATGCTGACGGCGACGAGACGACGTACGGCGATGCAACCCAGTTACAGGCGCTGGTGCGCAATCTTGTTGAGAATGCAATCCGCTACACGAACGAGGAAGGCCGAGTTGCGGTTACGATCAGGACGGACGCCGGGGGAAGACTTTCTTTCAGAATAGACGACTCCGGGCCGGGCATTCCCGAAAGCGAGTACAGACACGTGTTCCGGCGCTTCTATCGGTGCAATGCCGACGGTAAACCGGGGAGCGGTCTGGGCCTGGCGATTGTAGGCAACGTTGCGAGGCAGCATGGCGCTTCGGTGCAACTGCGCAGGTCGTCGTTCGGTGGGCTGTGCGTCGAAGTTATTTTTCGGCAGCCCACGGCGGCACCTGCGCGGCGCGCGGACGACATTGGGGAAAGTGCTGCCTGAATGCCGCGGTGCCATTCATTCGGCGCCCGTGCACATGTCGATCCGGTCCAGACAGACCGGTCCGCCGGCGCCAAGTGGCGCTGACACGCAACTTAAGATTGACTTAACACTGCTTGCCTATGCTTCAAAAACCAAGCGGCCCGAACGTTCGGAACATCGGCGGGATTTGTCCGAAACTGCCCTCCGTCTTCGCCGCAACCTCGTGCCGTTCAATAGATCAATGACGTTTCATTGAAGGAGAAAAGTCCATGAATATCGCAGCCACGATGCCAGGAAAGAAGATTCTCCTGACTGCAGTCTCACTCGCATTTGTTCCACTCATGGCATTCAGCCAGGACAAGGCTGGCGCAACTTCGCCGACCGCCAGCGCCGCACCGGGTCAGTCCGCCAATTCCGCGACAGGTACCGTGGGACCCAATGACACGACAGCTGCCAAGGCGAACGCCAATGCCAATGCCCAGGGCAAGCAGAATGCCAGTGGCAAGCCTGCAGCCGTTTTGCTGCTCATTCCGATCAACGCGCCGGAACAGAACCAGTGGAAGAAAAAGGGATGCTGGGCCAAGTTTTACGATGACCAGAACTATCGTGGTGACAACCTTACCTTGTTAGGGCCGGTAGATATGGCTGACATGACGGGTCCATTCGGTATCGACTGGAAAGGGAAAATCAGCAGTGTCGAAACCGGCCCGAAGGCGCGCGTCCTGGTTTACGACAATGAGAACTTCAAGGATCTTGTCGCCACCTTCAAGCCTGGCCAGAAGTCACCGGACGTAAGCAAGAAAATGGGGTTCTTCGACGAATTCGGATCGATCAAGATCGCCTGCGACAACGTCAAGGCAAAGGGCACGGGCAAGGGCGAAGCCAGTGGCGCGGGCAAGTCATAAGCGGCCTGGCGCACGACGGCAATTCACCTTGCTACGACCGTGCACTCTTAACCAATTCGAGGAGCAATCCAAATGAACACCACCATCTATCCCCAATCAAAAATGTTGCTTGCCGCATCAGTGCTGGTCTTGGCAGGCCTTGCTGGGCCGGCCAATGTGCAAGCCGCAGGAACGGCGGCTACCAACGACAAGGCACCCGCGAACCAGCCGTATCTGGCGTCGGATACTGTGCAGCAGGTGAACGAAGCCAAGGCCGTCGTCGAAAGGATGACGTCGGATCCGGCAATAAAAAGTCTCCTGCAGAAGGCAAAAGGCGTCTTTATCGTACCTACCTATGGAAGAGGCGCCTGGGGGCTGGGCGTGCGCGGCGGGGAAGGGGTCATGCTCACCCATTCCGGTAACAAGTGGAGCAATCCGGTGTTCTACAACATGGGCGGCGTCAGCATCGGGCTGCAGGGCGGAATCGAGGCAGGATCGCTTGCCATGCTGCTGATGAGTGATAAGGCGGTCAACCAGTTCATGACCGACAATAACTTTTCCCTCACCGCGGATGCCGGACTGACGATCGTCAACTATACTGCCAAGGCCCAGGCCGACCTCGGGAAAGGCGACGTGATCGTATGGGCCGATACCAAGGGCGCCTTCGCCAACGCGAGTATCGGCATCAGCGATATCCATCGCGATGAAAGCGATACAAAAGCCTTCTACAAGCGTACCGCGACTGCAAAGGAAATAGTCGGTGGTTCTGTGACAAGCAGCCAGGCCGAAGGATTGAAGCAAGCCCTTCCAACCGGTAAATGAGGTGTGGCCGGCGCAAGCCGGCCATACGCCGCCATGTCGAAAGGCCTCAGACGGACAGGAATCGCGCTCACCCTTGTCGCCGTCCTCGTCGCGGCAACACTCCTGTTTGCAAGGCAGCTGGTGGAGTTTGCTGCCAGCACTGCCATCGGACGCGAGGTGCAAATAGCGGGCGCGTTTGCTATCGATTATTCTCCTGCCTTGGAAATGCAGGCGTCAAAGGTGACGGTGTCGAATCCTGAATGGAGCGAGCGGCCCAACATGCTGAGCGTTGAATCGCTCACTGTGCGGGTTGACCTGCGCGCACTCCTGCATGGTCGGCTCGTGTTGCCGCAGTTGCGCCTGGCATCACCGATGCTGATCCTTGAGAAAACCGCTCAGGGGCCGGCCAACTGGCAGTTCGGCAGCGGTGCCCATGGGCAAAAGTCCAAGGATGACCGGTCGTCGTGGCTGCCGTCAGTTGAACACCTCCATGTCAATAACGGCCAGATACATTATTACCGCTCCGGGAAGGACCTGAAGCTCACGGCGACTATCGATACGCTTGAAGCCAGGGCAGCGCATGGCCAGCCCGTATCCGTGTCTGCAAGTGGAAGAATTGCGGGCATGGCGTACAGGCTTGCAGCAACCGGTGCGCCGACAGGCAGCCTGATGCGCCACGCCACGGCCCCATATCCGTTCTCGCTCCATATTTCAACCGCGCCCATGGAAATCCACGCGAGCGGAAAGCTGGGCGCGCCGCTTACGCAGAAGGATTCAGACATTCAATGCAGTATCCAGGGCAGCAGCCTCGCAAGACTGCTCCCGGGGGAAAGTCCAGCCTTTCTGAACCGCGGATACAAGGCAAAAGGCCGGCTTCAGGGAGGCGGTGAGAAATGGACGCTATCCAGGTTCCACGCACAGTCCGGGAAAACAGAGTTGCAGGGCACAGCCAGCCTTGACACGACCGGAAACAAGCCACGGCTTCACGCCATGCTTGAAGCACCGGCCGTGGACCTCGATATGCTCGAGGCGCTGGCCAGCGCCTGGCAAGAACCGGGCGGCCAGGCGAGCGAGTCGGTGTCGCTGGCGTCTGCAGGAAACTGGCTCGATTCGGTGAATGCACGGCTACACTTGTCAGTTGACCGGATGATCGGCAACAGCCTGCCGCTGAGAGACCTCGTGATGGACGCCACTTTGACCGACGGCGAGCTGAGCGTGAACCCGCTGCGCGTCGCAGTCGGCGATGGCGCGTTTTCAGCGACGCTTGAGCTGAACGCGGCGGGGCCATCGCATGCCGGAAAGATCGCAATGCGGTTCGACCAGCTACCGGTAGGTCCCTTGCTTGCATTACTTCCCTACGACGTGAAACAGGATGGCCGCCTCAACGGACGGCTGACCATTGCTTTCGCCGCCGGCAAGATAGGCGCAGCAGACGGCCATGTCCGATATGAGGCGGCATCCGGCGACACCCGCCTCAAGCTCGTTCTGGATCGCGTGGAGCACCCCGGCCAGGAAAGACTGGTTCATCTCGCGGCTAGTGGCCGCTTGCGTGGCATGCCTGCGAAAGGCCGGTTTGTCGGCCAGCCCATTGCCCTTCTGGAAGACGCCGGGAAGGTGCCTGTCAGCCTCGACGTCGCTCTCGGCAATTACCGCTTGCAGCTCGAAGGAAGTGCAGCCGATCGCGGATCAACCTTTGATCTAAAGCTGGCAATGTCCGGCCCCGGCACAGGAAAATTATCCCGTATCACGGGTGTGGCGCTTCCGGAACTGCCGGGCTACGAGGTCAAGGCGCATCTGTCCCGGAATCGCGGCCTGGTCACGGTCGATAGCCTGCAGGCCAGAGTTGGGCAAAGCAGGCTTTCTGGCTCCCTGGCCATGCACGGCCTGCGCAGTCCCGAAATGGTGCGTGCAGACCTGGCGGCGCAGACGCTCGCTTATGCGGACTTCGATCAGCTGATGAAAGGGGACGGAGATTTTCCCGACTTGACGAAGTGGCTGGCGCGCACCGATGCCACGATCAGGTTTGCGGCAAGCCACATCATCGGGCCGAAGAATGCGGTTTTCTCACGCGTGCTGCTCGATGCATCGCTGCGTGACGGCCGCCTGCACGTCGCGGCGCTGCGCTTTGCCGCAGGCGGGGGCAAGGTCAACGCAAGCGCCACGGTAAATAGCGCAGCGAGCGGGCAGCCGACCGGGTCGCTGCATGCCCGCGTGGAGCACGTCAGGCTTTCCGAAGCACTCAAGCCCTTTGATCTTGGAAGACGCTTTCCGGGCGTGCTGGACGCCGACATCGATTTCAGCACGGAACCAGGCAAGGAAAAGAATGGCGACAGCACGATCCGTTATCGTGATGCTGCCGCGGGAACCGACCTCAGGCTGGCCGTCTCAAGCAGCCCGGAGCAGACAGCGGTCAAGGCCCGCGGACGCTTTCAGCATGAGCCGTTCCGGGCAGATGGCGCCGCCGGGCCCGCGACTGATCTGGTCAGTCCGAAGCCTTATCCGTTCGAAGTCGATTTCAAGGCGCTCGACACCAGCGGGCATCTGGCCGGTACCTTCGACCAGCCGCTCAGGCTCAACCAGCTGAAATCGACGCTCGTCATCAGCGGGCCCAATCCGCGGCGGGCCGAGTCCGTGGTTGGCTTTCGCATGCCGGAGCTACCGCCCTACCGCCTGGCCGGGACGCTGACGATGCGCAATCAGGTGTGGCGGTTTTCGCATATCAAAGGAGAAGTAGGCAATTCGGATCTGTCGGGCTGGATCCGCGTCGACAATTCCCACAGCAAGCCGCATGTCGAATCCGTACTTCGTTCAGAGATGCTGGACTTCGACGATTTGGGAGGACTCATAGGCGCTGCCCCGGGTGATGGCCCGGGAGAGATCACTTCCCCGCAGCAGAAAGAAAAGGCAAGGCGAAATAGGGAGCGAAGCACGGTCCTGCCCGATGAGGAATTCGAGTTTCCAAGCTTTCTTGGCTTCAATGCCAATGTGCGCTATACCGCTGCCAGGGTGCAGTCCGACAAGCTGCCGATCGAATCGATGAAGATGACCTTCCGGGTCCGGGACGGCCGCCTGCATCTGGCGCCCATGCTGTTGGGCGCAGGTGGCGGCACGGTGAGGATGGATCTGCATCTCGTTGACAGGCCCGGAGAAAGACCGGTTCGTGGGCGCCTGAGTGTCGACATCAGCCGGGTCAGCGCCGGAAGATTGCTGAACCGTTTCGCTATTGCCGAGAATAGCGCCGGGCTGATCAGCGGCCATGGACAATTCCGGACCAGCGGGGAATCGGTTGCCGCGATGATGGGATCGCTGAACGGCGAGGCTTCCCTGGCGATGCCGGATGGCCAGCTCAATGCCAGGCTGGTCGAGATGGCCGGACTTGATGCCGGCGAGGCGCTTTTGCTAAGCCTGAAGCAGGGTCAGACCGTCGATGTGAACTGCGCCTACATCAGCGCCAAGGCAACGGATGGCGTGCTGGCGATCGACACCGGGCTGATCGACACGACGGACACGACGTTCGCACTAGACGGGACCGTTCACTTTGGCAATGAACGCATCGATATGCGACTGCTGGCACATCCCAAGGATGTCAGCCTGTTCTCGGTGCGCGCGCCGCTGATCCTGGAAGGGACGTTCTGGAATCCGGACTTCCACCCGGCCTGGACCGGGCTGCTGGCGCGCGGCGCCGCTGCCCTGGCGCTAGGCGCGGTCGCGCCGCCGGCTGCCCTGTTGGCCTTCGTTGAGCCGGGCATGGGAGAGGGTGGCATGCCATGCCAGAAGAACTCGCCGTACTGATCAGTATGTGCCGGAACAGCGCATGTCATCGGAGAAGTCCTTTCCAGCATAAGGAGCGCTGCGTTTCGTCGTGCAGGCCCGAAGCTTAAGCTTCGCTTAATGTTAATGCCTGCGGCCTAAACTTCAGACATCAAACCACCGTTCCAGACGTATTGGCGCCAACGTGGCGCGGATCAAGGGCAGGCTTGGGGCGCAATGCCAAGGCTCCCAAGCCGGAGGACTGCCATCCGGACGGTATCTTCTTGTTAACCGACGATATGGAGGCACTATGTGGAGATCAATGAAAACCGCCGTCTGTGGCATTCTGGTCGCGGGCATGGGGATTGGCTGTTCAGTGGCGGTGGCCCAGACAGCATCCGCACAGTCGGGGGAAAATCCGGCCGCAGTCCGGCCCGGCGCACCAGCCCCCAGTGGACCTGCCACGGCTGCGAGCCAGCGCGGCATGCAGCCGCAGGGCGGCGCCCGTACAGCCGTTCCCGTGGTCGTGCTTGTGCCGGCCACCGATGCAAGCCGGACGGCTCAAAATCCGCACGCGGGATGCTGGGTTCGCCTGATGGACAACGTTGACAAGGTCAAGGGCAATGAGTACATGACGATCTTGGGGAGCAAATACATGCCGGACCTGAAAACGGCGGCAGGGGAGGACTGGGCGCGGAAAATGGACGGCATTGATACTGGTCCCGAAGCATTGGTAACCGTTTTTGACGAGCCGGGCTACGGTGGCCATGCGGTCATTCTGCGACCGAATCAAGTCGTCCAGGATTTTCACAAGGACCTGGGCTTTGCCAACGCCATCGAGTCCATGAAGGTCGATTGCCGGGCCTGAGCGAGCGTTATCATCGCCAGCCATGGCGGGCTTTGCGCGCCCATTTCTTGCGGACGCGTAAAGCCCGCGCCGGCTGAAGGAACCGTGTCCTGCATTGCTCATCAGAGCAGATGCATGCAGTTGAATTTCGTCACAAATCTATCAGCAAGGGAGGACGATGGCCGAATCGCGCGTGGTTGTTTATGGCGCCATGGCGGGCAACACAGCCATCGCCATTACGAAATTCATCGTGGCCGGTATCACAGGCAGTTCTTCCATGCTGTCCGAAGCGATCCACTCGACAGTTGATACGGGCAATAGCGTGCTGCTGCTGGTGGGCATGAAGCGCAGCAAGCGCAAGGGAGACGCCGAGCATCCCTTCGGCTATGGCAGGGAAATCTACTTCTGGAGCCTGATCGTGGCCATCCTGATCTTCGGGCTGGGCGGCGGAATGTCGATCTACGAGGGTATACAGCACATCCGTCATCCCGAACCGCTCACCGATCCGAAATGGAATTACATCGTGCTTGCAGCCGCTGCGGTCTTCGAGGGCATCAGCTTCGGGATTGCCATTCACGCGGTGTTCAAGGCCAAAGGCAAGGAGCCGTTCTTCAAGGCCCTGCATGACAGCAAGGACCCGAGCACGTTTACCGTGGTTGCTGAAGACAGCGCAGCGCTGGCGGGGTTGGCCATCGCTGCCATCGGCGTCTTTGCCAGCCACTATTTCGAGATGCCGGTGCTGGACGGCGCTGCGTCGGTCGCCATTGGGCTCCTGCTGGCCGCAGTGGCTGTCGTGCTGATCTGGGAAAGCCGGGGACTGCTCGTTGGCGAAGGCATGGACAAGAATACGGCCCGCGCCGTGCGCGACATGGTGGAAGAGGATCCCATGGTGATGAAATCCGGATTCCCGCTGACGATGTATCTCGGCCCCGAGGAAGTGCTGATGACGCTGGACGTCGAGTTCAAGAACGACATGCCTGCGGAGCAGGTATTTGAATCGGTACGTCGCATCGAATCGGCCATTCGTGCTCGGTTCAAGCGCGTCAAGCGCATTTACATCGAATCGAATCCGCAGGCAGTGCAGGCTCAGGCAGAACGTCTCGGCGGATCGCGCTGACGGCGTTCCGCGTGAGCAACAGAGCTAGCGGGTTTGCAAAGACTAAGCGCCCGCTGACGAGGCTGATTGGCTGCATTAAACCGCATTGCGGTGCCGTCAAGTCGCTCACGGTGTTTGCTGGCGGTCGCCTTGTCTGCGTTGATCGATTCGTATATCGGCCTGTAAACGGTGAACCTCGACGGAAACGCCTGCTCTGACCTACGAGGTCGATGGAAAGCACGCGCTGGATTGGTTGCGCTGCGAATGTAGTATCCCTTTAAGCCAAGAGTCATCGACAACGGCATTTACCTCACCACTGGCTTTAATTGTTACCACTATCAGGAGAATCTTATGGCCGTCAAACAAAACTACCTCAGGATCATGAGCGCCGCCGTCATGGCAGCGGCAACCTTTGGCGCCGGAAGCGTCTACGCGGAGTCGGGCAATATGGCTGATGCACACGGCAAGAATATGGGAAAGGCCGGCGGTGACACAATGAACGCTGCCGGCAAGACGGAGGCGAATCGCGAAGGCCGCATGAGCCCCAGGGGGCAGAACGCCACCAGCAGCATCGATGCGACCGGCAAGAACAACGCTTCGAAGACTTCGGGAGCAAGCAGCTCGGGCAAGACGATGGGCGAAGCCGGTAGCGACACCATGAACGCTGCGGGCAAGACGCAGGCAAATCGCGAAGGCCGCATGAGCCCCACTGGGCAAAATGCCACCAGCAGCGTCGCGCCCCCGACGGGCACGCCGGGAGGTAAATAAGGGCGGCAGGCAGTTCGCTGCCTGCTGCACTCCAGATGAACGCCGCCATGCAATCGATGGTGGCGTTCAACGAAAAAGCAGGATGCTTATTCCGACGGGTTGTCTCTTTATCGTTGTCAGTCGCTTCGTGGAAGATACGCGGAGCAGTGCACTGCCGCTGCGCTTTCTGTAACCAGAAACGAGCACAGATTACCGACACCCGATGCATGTGCTTGTGTTTGCACCGGAAAACGTGGCGAGCTCGAGATTGGCGCCGCGCAGATCCGCATCGGTCAGGTTCGCGTTCGTGAAATCAGCTCCACGCAAATTGGCGCCCCTTAATACCGTGCCGGTCAGGTTGGCTCCCCGGAAGCTGGCGCGTTGCATCCTGGCATCGGTGAAGTCGGCCTGGCTCAGATTGGCGCCAAACAGGTCGGTGCCGCGCAACCCGGCATCCTGAGCACGCACGCGGTGCATGAGGGCATTGCGCAGGTTGGCCCCATTCATTTCGGCGTCGGCCAGATTCGCGCCTGCCAGCGTGCTGCCAGCCATGTCGGCATCATCAAGTACTGCCTCGCCGAGGTCGGCACCGGTCAGCCTTGCCTCCTGCAGGTTTGCTTCGCTAAGGTCAGCGCCATGGAGGTTGACTGCCACCATGCTGGATCTTGTGAACTGCGAGTTGGCCAGGCTGGCATCGCGCATGTTCATGCCGTTCAGGTTAAGGTCGGCGCATAGCGTTCCCGGCCTGATCCGGCATTCACCGGCGCCTTTTGGGGCTTGGGCCAAGACGTGTGAGGCGCACAGCAGCAATATCAGGGGTCCGCAGATTTTCCTGGTTTTCATTGGTAACCTCAAAAGACAGATTGATGAAGCTGGCTGGAAACAGTGCATGCTCTGTCGGCGCATTGTTGCAGCGGGATTTGTTGGCGCAGGGCCTGCATACCAGTTAGAGCGCACCCCGGGCAATAGTTCACCGTCCCAGATGCAGCTGGTATGAAGCGGTGGATCGCCATTCCTGTTGAAACCGCTGCTTCGCTACCTCCCGACAAGGATTCCGGAAAACGGCCCGTCGGGTGAGGGAACTGCTGCCCTCGACCGTGTTCAGATGGTCAGGATGCTTGATGGGTCGGGCGGCGACATATGCACTGAGGAGACCAGCATGACTCTCACTGTAAAGAACACGAATCATGAAGCCCCGGTGGTGACGCTGTTTGGCCAGCTCGACGACGGTACTTACGTGGCGAAGAAGATGCACGAAGACGAAGTGCCCTATGCGAAATACTGGAAAAACGCGCTTGGCCAGGTGATGGTTTATATCGTCCCCGATGCTGCACAGCTGGACGCAATCGTGCAGGCGTTGAATGAAGGAAGACTCGACTACAACACCTTGCAGGACTACGGCAGCGCCGGCGGTGGGAACTCCATTCTTCCCGTATAGCCCTTGGATGAGGCTGCGCAGCGCAGGCAAGATCTCGTGAGATCCCGCGCCAAAAAGATCGCCGGCCTTTTAGCTGCCGCTTGCGGCGGAGTGCTGCTGGCGCTTCTGGTCGCCAACCTCGGCATAGGCGATAAACAGATAGACACCGGTATCAACCCTCTGCACCAGACGAGCGACCCGCAGTTCGTGCGGACCATGGGCGTCCTGCTCGGACCGGATCTCATCAGTGGAAACGCAGTGCAGGAATTGATCAACGGTGACCAGATATTTTCCTCCATGCTGTTGGCCATGCGGTCTGCCCGCCGCAGTATCACGCTCGAAACCTATATCTTTTTCTCGGGAAGCATCGCGCGGGAGTTTGTCGATGTCCTGAGTGAACGCGCACGGTCCGGGGTCAAGGTACTGGTGCTGCTGGATTGGATAGGCGGGCAGCTGGATGACGGCCAGATCGAACGCATGCGAAGAAGTGGCGTTGAGGTACGGCGCTACCGTGCTCCGCGCTGGAATAACCTGCACATGCTGAACAACAGGACGCACCGCAAGCTGCTGGTAGTCGATGGTGCCATCGGCTTCACCGGCGGCGTGGGAATCGCCGACAAGTGGCGCGGCAATGCTCTTGGGCCGTCGCAGTGGCGCGATACGCATTTTCGCGTGACTGGCCCGGTCGTGGGCCAGATGCAGGCCACATTTGCCGACAACTGGCTGGAGGCCACCGGCGAGGTGCTGCACGGACCTGACTACCTCCCGGCCCTGCCTGCGGCAAACGGCGTGCTTGCGCAAATGTACAGCGCCTCGCCGGGCGGCGGCGCGCGCAGCATGCAGCTGCTGTACCTGCTGTCCATTGCTGCGGCCAGAAAAACCATCGATATCAGCGCGTCCTATTTCGTGCCCGACGAGGCAGCCATCGCGGAACTGGTCGCAGCCAGGAAGCGCGGCGTCCGGGTGCGCATTATCCTGCCTGGCGAGCATATCGACTGGGACTTCGTGCGGCGCGCCTCGCGTGCGCACTGGGGGCCACTGCTGAATGCAGGCGTGCAGATCAGCGAGTACCAGCCAACCATGTATCACGTGAAGATGATGATCGTCGACGAACTCTGGGTCACGGTAGGTTCAACCAATTTCGATGCGCGCTCGTTCGCCATCAACGATGAAGCGAATCTTGATGTCTACGATGCGGCATTTGCGCGCCGGCAGACAACGGTCTTTGAGCAGGACCTGCAGCAGTCGAGGCGTATCACGCTGGCCGACTGGCAGGAAAGGCCATGGCATGACAAGGCGCTGGATTTCGCTGCATCCTTGATCGGATCGCAGTTGTGAGACGACGTCTGACGTCAATGCAACAGCACTGTCCAAAGAGCCTCCCTGTGCTCCTGTCTTGTCGGGAACAGACAGCCAGAGAGAAGCACAGTGTAAGGCGGACGCTTCGCGCGGTCAGGGCGTTTGCAAGGTGCCGAACCCGCTATGGTGTCCGAATTACTTCACCAGCCACATCCTGTCCCGGAAGGTCAGGCTGAGCCTGGGTCCTGCGCCATGCGGCTTAGCGTCGATCAGAAAATCGATCACCTCGCCGCGCACGAAGTCATAGGTGCCCATATAGGAGATATAACCGTTGGCATCGACTTCCTTCATCGGTACATCGCGTTTTTGCCCTGTGAGGTCACGGGCGGTCGCATGGACATCGGCGCGCACGTTCGTTTCACCGGATTTATCCCTGTGCATGATGGTCACATTGAGCACGCCGCGCCTCGGATCGCGCTCGATGCCATGCGCCTTTGCCGTGACCTCCGGCAGCGTCTCACTGCTTACCGTGCTGGCGCGCAAACTGAAAGCGCCTTCCTTGCTGACATGCGCTTGCGACCAGGCCGGCCCGCTGGCCGCAACCAGCAGCGCCAGCAGCGTTGAGCGCACTCTGGTAGCGGATGACGCTTTCCAATTGAAGGCGTTGTGCTGATCGTGTGTTCCGGACGGGTGAGCAGCCATGTCTTTTCCTTTCTGCCAGATGTACACAAAAACGGTTGATGATGATCGTGGGCGAGGAGTTCGCGGTTGTCTCGTGGACCGCGAACGGCGCGCCGGCGAGGATAGGTTCGAATCGCCTGGCGGAGCCAGTCCACATCTTCCTCCACCCCCCTCTATATTGCCGGCTGCGCGGTCACCACGCCCCGGTCGATGCTGCAAAGGTCGCGTATCCCGACCAGCGCCATGCAGTCCTTCATCTCCTGCTCGAAAATGTTCAATGCGCATAACACGCCT
>Ga0308160_10004129_pt1 | contig 15733 bp, 19 predicted proteins | sample PhyFR1_FD_201036 | JGI IMG/M metagenome (GOLD analysis project Ga0308160, IMG submission 201036) | Phyllosphere microbial communities from UC Gill Tract Community Farm, Albany, California, United States - DLSLF.R1 | ecosystem: Host-associated > Plants > Phyllosphere > Unclassified | place: USA...
AGCTCGCGAGGCGGGTCGCCGCGGTCCTTGCGGGCCTGTGCGTCGGCGAGGAGGAGGTCGAGCTGGTTGGCCTTTGGGACAAAGTCGTGAGCGCGTGCGAGGTCGTCCCAGGCGAGCTGCGCGCGCGAGGAGAGCGTGTCAGTTGTGGTGTAGAGTGGATCGAGTGCAAGGAGAGAGGGGAGGGACGGACGGGGACGCCGCGGGTGTAGGTGTCGACGACGAGTTGGCTCAAGGCGGGGATGAGGTCCGGGTAGTCGTCGGCCCAGCGTTGCGGGAAGCACTGGCGCATGGCCTTGTCGCTGCGCAGGGTGGAGAGTGGAGAGTGAGCTGGATCAGGGCGTCTAGAGAGCGAGAGAGGGACCGACTCGAGGACCTTTATGACCCTGGACGACGCGGCGAGGAGGACGTCCTGGGTGAGCTGGGCGCGGCGGCCGAGTTTGAGCGGGGCGGGTGCTGGTGGCTGAGGCTGAGGCTGAGGGTCTGCCATGGCTGCCAGGCTGCTCTGGAGCGAGAGAGAGAGGAGCGCGACGCTGGACGGACAACAAGGACGAACCACGATCAACCTCGGCTCGCTCCTCCTCCTCCGCCGCCTCTCCCTCGCTCCCGCCACCACCAGAGCAGCACACACAGCGCAGCCATGCCGTCCACCCCGCCACCAGAGCACCCACCTGCGTCCTCGTCGTCGTCCTTCCTCGCCCACTTCTCGCGCTCGCCTCCCGCCGCCTCGTCCTCGTCCTCATCTCCCTCGGCCGCACCCTCGTCCTCCACCACCACCGCCACCAGGCCCCACACCCGCGCATCCGCACAGAAGCGCGCCCGCTCAGCCTCCACCTCGACCACGGGCATCCCCGACCCCAACCTCGTCGGCCCTCCCCCGCGCGTCCCGCTCCCTCCCTCGGCCATCCACCCGCCCTCGACCCAGGACACGCGCGACCGCAAGAACGCCTACTCGCACGTCCCGCCCGGCGCCCAGCTCATGGACCCGACCGGCCTCACCCGCATCCAGTCAAAGCCCCGACGCAAGATCGGCACCTTCGAGGCCTGGCGCATCTGGTACTCGAGCCTCACCGTCGGCTCCATGTTTGAGCAGGTGCGCTCCCTCTCTCTCTCTCTCCTCTCTTGTTCCTCTCCGTGACCGAGCCCTGACTTTCCCCTCGCCCGCTCGCAGTGGGAGGTCATCTTCGTCCGTGCGTCCCCCACCTCCCCCTCCTCTCTCTCGCAGCGAGCACTCCTGACCCACCTCTCGAACGCCACCCGCCCGCAGACTCGGTCGTCCTTGGCCTCTTCATCCTCCTCGGCTGCGCCCTCGCCTACTTCCCGCCCCACCTCGCCCACGTCCTCGAGCGGTGGCGCTACTACCTCTCGGGCTCGTCCGAACTCGCCTGAGCCCGCACGCCCGCCGGCCGGCCGGCTCACGATGGCGCCTTTCAAGGACGTCGTCGTTCATGCTCGCGGCGTCGAGCTCGAGGTCTCGCTCGACGGCGACGGTCTCGTCCAGCACGTCTTCCTCCCTCTCTCGCACCCTCGCACCTGTACTCCCTCCCTCCCCCTCCCGCCTAATGCCCCCTCTCGCTCGCATTCCCCTATGTAGACCTCCCTTCATGCACTCCCTCTCCTCGCCCTAGCGCATGACGCACCCCCTTGTTCTGTCAATACTCGCTGTCGTCCTCACCGAGCGCTCTCGAGCCTGCGCACGCACCCCTCGACGCACTCGAGGCAAGCAGAGAGTGAGAGAACGAAAGCTTCTGCGCTGTGGATCTGGGAAGCTAGGGCATTCGAGAGTAGCACGCGCAGAGCGGCGCAAGGGCGCCGCATTACCTTTTGCTCATTAGCAACCGGCGCCGACCGCATACTGCGCCTCGCCCTCGCCCTTGCGAGTGTGTTGCGCCGCAGTACCTGGATGAAAGACTCTCGTGGGAGTGTGTGAGGGCCGCGCGGCGAGCGCCGCCGTGAGAGGCTCGACCGCGAGCGGATCGCGCTGTCGGGAAAAGGGTCCGTGCTGCGAGCTTGCACTGGCAGCCGCGCCCGTCTCTACGGTACGAGACGCTCTCACAGCCAGAGACATTGCCGCCGAAGCGGAAGGACGAGCAGAGAGGGCCAGGAAGAGGTTGACGAAGCGCACAGTAGTCGGCGCAGGCTCGACGAGCGAAGCGGCGTGCTGACCTTTCGAGGCCGTCCAGGCCACACAAGAGAGCAGGACACCGGGGCGACGAGATCCTGAAGACGAGAGGAGCAGAAAGCGGAGCTGCTGAAACCTGAGCGTAAGGAGGTCCGTGCGCGCTCGAGGCGCCCTTTCCTCCCTCGCTCACAGCTCACAACGAGCGACCAACGTCCTCTCGAACTCTCTCTCTCGCTCGCTCTCACTCTCGCTGCTAGAACCCTTGGTACTAGCGCTCGCTCAGGTGGAAGAGGATCAGAGCGAGTTGACCTTCTCAAGCTGATGGCTCTCGCCCGACGAGCGACAGATCTCGTGAAAGCGAGCGTGAGCGACAGGATCGAGTTGCGGGGCTCTGCTAGATCGACAGGTAGGCTTTGTACGAGGAGAGGAGGAGAGAAGGGCAAAGATAAACAGGAAAGGTGAGGGGAGAGGGGCAGGAGAAGGAGGAGGGGTCCGAGCGCGGGAACAGGTGAACGCTGTGCAGGCGCGCGCAGCGAGCGGCTCGAGACGTCAGGAGCGTGCAGCTCTCGACGCTCGACGCGCCGCTCAGCCGCACGTGTAGACCTGGCCGCCGCCCGTGCTCCTCTCCTGCATCGAGTCGTCGTATGTCTTGGTGGAGTTCTGCTGCAGGTCGTTCTGCGAGATGTCGCACCCGAACAGGTTGGGGAGGCCCGGGATGAGCTTGTTCTGGAGATTGGTGAGCGCCGACGAGACGCCGTCGGTCGTCGACAGGAGGAGCGAGGCGGGGATGCCGCTCGTCAAGCCCTGGTAGATGGCGCAGCTGCGAGCAGAGAGCGACGACGAGGGTCAGTCAGGCCGACAACGGGCATGAGAGGAAGAGAGGAACGACGACGCACCCGATCTGGTTGACCTCGCCGCCATTGAGGACGGCCGAAAGCGGGTTTGGGAGGAGCGGGTACTGGGCGTACGTGCCGACGAGGCCCGGGACGAGGCCGTTCAGGACGCCGTACGGCGTCGAGCGGCGGTACCAGCTGTCCGGGAAGCGCTCGGGCTGCGAGCAGATCGAGCCGTCGTCGTTGACCTTGAAGCCGAGGAGCGGCGCCATCGAGTCGAGGTTCGACACGCCGCCGGCGCCGTACGTGCCGTTCGAGAAGAAGTTGGACAGGAACGGGTACTCGCCGAGGATGACGATGATCGTGTAGGCCTGCGCGACGACGTCGAGCATCAGCGAGAGAGCCCGTCCAGGAGGACGACGACGAGGAGGGAGAGAGAGAGCGCACCTCGAAGTACAGGCGGTCGTTGTTGGCGAGCGACTCCTTGGCGTTCTCGGCCCAGAGCTGGTTGGCTGACTGCACGTTGAACTCGCCGTTGTTGTTCTTGGCGTGCTCGATCCAGCGGCGGAAGCGGTCCGGGTGCTGCGAGTGGTTGTCGCCGTCGTTGAGGAAGTAGTCGCGGCGGAAGGCCGACGCGTCGCCCTCGCACCGAGAGTGTGCATCGAGGCCGAACTGCCGACCGGCCGCCTTGGAGCCGATGCCGCTCGCCGAGTAGGTGCGGTCGTCCTCGCCGCCGATTGAGAAGGTCGTCGTGTCCAGGTTGCCGCCGAACGCGACCTGTTGAGGGAGTAGGCGTCAGCACACGAATACAGAGCACGAGAGAGGCTTGTGAGCGAGTCGGAGAAGAGAGAAGAAGGTCGCCAGGAGAGAGGGGATGAAGATCAGGAGGGAGTGCACGGACCGCGATGAGGTTGAGCACGCCCGAGAGGTCGGCCGCCATGTTGAAGCCTTCAGACGTCGCCTGCGTGATCTGCTCGGCCGTGACAATGCCGTTGCGAGGGAGGTAGCCGTGGTTCTGCGAAGGTCGAGAAGGTCAGCGTCGGCTCGAGGCTGCAGGAGACGACGAAAGGGTGCATGACGTACCGCGAGGGTGTTGAGGCCGGGGCATGGGCCGCGCTGGTCGGTCGGGCCGGGCTCCATGTAGGGGTGGTCGGCGTCGGGACGCCTGTCGCTCTCCTTGACGCCGGTCGCGAGAGCGCCAGTCAGGCCGTTGACGACGTCGCCGAGCGCGCCCTCGACGCCGGTGATGATGCCGTCGACGTTGTTCGTGAGCGTATCGCCGAGCTGACCGAGGAGGCCGCCCTTGTCGAGGAGACCGCGCTCCCTGAGGTAGTCGTGCGTGGCTGTTCGAGGAAGAGGAGGCGTCAGCCGAGTCTCTCGACGATGGCGACGGCGCAAAGCTGCACGGAGAGTGATACGACGAGAGGGACGTACCCTTTTCGGCGCCCGGAGCAGCCATCCACGGAAAGGCGGACGAGCCGAGGATCTGGGCGAGGAGGAGGACGGTGCACGCGGCAGCTTTCATCGTGGCTCGCGCTGCTGGTGGAGGGGTGAGGGAGAAGAAGGAGAGAAGCGAAGACGAGGCTCGAGAAGCTGCAGCAGAGCCGAGAGAAAGAGGGCGGCCGAGCTGAGCCTCTTCTCCCCCTTGAGCAGGCTGGGCCGGTACGAGGGCGGAGCGACCCCGGGAGCAGCTCGGTGTCGCTTCGCTCCAGGCTAGCAGCGATCCCTACGGCCTGCAGGCGCGTTGCAAGGCTCCCGGCGATGAGACCGGCGTCGCTGACGAGCTGAAAAGGAGCGATGCGCAATTGGCCAAGGGCGCGCGAGCGAGTCCGAGGAGGCCTGCGACGTCGACGGCGCCTGCGGTGAATGAAGGACGGCCGGCAGCCGCCCGAGCAGCTTCGTGGGCGAGCAGCAGCGAGAGCTGCACTTGAGCGAGTGGAGGGCGAGAGCAGAAGGGCAGGATGAGCGAGCGGGGACGAGCTGGCCAGCTCGGTCTCGTCCATTCACCCGGGTCGGCAGCCTCGATGAAACGATGTCGCAGCACTAGCCGGTTCATCGACACCGCGAGGGCAGCGCAAGCCCGGCCGACAGCCGCCGGCGCGCACTTTCGGACCCTGAGAGCCGGAGAGGCGACGAGGGAGCTGATGACGCTTCTCGCCCGCTCCTGCTCGCTCGCGAGTGCATGCACGCTGTGCGCACAGCGACAGTCCTGCTGCTGCTACACGCGCCGCCCCAGTACAGCTCTCAGCGATGCGGCAGCGCTCGACCGTTCTCGAGCTCGTCGCCGCCTGCCTCGCCTCGGCGCTGTGGCTGCTCGCGCACTGCAGCGCAGCTCCCTTGCCGACCGCCTCGAGCATCTCCAGAGTCTGCTCTCTCATTCGACTCGACGGACACGTCCTGGATGAGGTGCGTCGTCGAGTTCTCCTCGTCCCTCTCGCGCGGCCCAGCTGACCCTGCCTCGCCAGCCCTCGCGCGCAGAGTGCGAGCACCTCCTGTCCGACTCCAACCTCGGCGCCTTCCTCGTCGCCTGGGGCTCGGCGGAAGCGGCTGCCGAGGACCTGCACGGCGTCCTTCTGCAGCACCTCGAGCGGGACCGACGAGTGCGGTGCAGACGAGATGTGCGTCCCTCTCAGCGGCTTGCCCTCGTGCGCGCTGACTGACGTTCTCGCACTCGACACAGCTCATCGAAGAGGTCTGCGAGACGTTCACGGACGCCAACTCGACCTTGAACATCGTCAGCGAGAACGAGCCCGTCGGCGTCGCGTACGAGGGCGACGGCCTCCTCGACGGCATCGCGCTCTCGATCAATCCCTCCATCCTCTCTGGCATCTTCCAGACGACGACGCGCACGCACAAGAGCGCGACGCCGACACCGACTGCCACCGCCCGAGCCGTCGCCCTCGAAGGGCAAGGTCTGCTCGACGGCATCGACATAACGCTCGACCCCTCCCTCCTTCGAGCTTTGTCGACCGCCCCCAGCCTTCTCAAGAGCCTTCTCGTCCCAGAGCGGACAGCTGTTGCGGGAGGAGCGAGCGAAACGGGCGGGTGCGAGGCATGACGGCTCGGGTCGAGTCTGCGAGGAGACGTTGTACTTGCTGTAACTTGCGAGGAGACGTTGTACTTGCTGTAACTTGGGCTTCACTTCGTCGCTGTTCTCTTAGTGCTCGACGAGACCATGTCCAAGTCGCGAACGCGAGAGAGAGTCTGCCGAGCTCTGTACCTGTTTCTGAGGGGCTCGAGCGCTTCCCTGTCGGGCTCATCCTCTGCATCTCTACGCTCCCTCTCGCTGCGAGAAAGGCTTGCAAAGACGTATCATGTTGCAAAGACAGTCTGTGTTGCAGCTATAGACAGGTGAAAGGCCGAAAAGAGATGCGGTGGAAGACGAACGAGCGGCTCAAGATGCGCAGCCCAACTTGACGTCGCCGCGCTTGCACACGTACGGCTGCAGGAGCGGCTCCTTGCGCGCCTTGGTGCCGAGGACGACGGCGAGAGCGTCGTGCACGACCTCGCTGAGGATCGACGGCGCGCGGTTGAAGTTGTCGAGGAGGACGTCGCTGACGAGCCAGGCGCAGCTCGACTTGGTGACGCGCGACGTGTCGGCGACGCCCTTGTTCGTGAGCGCGTCGAGGGCGAGGTAGTACGGGTAGGACGCGAAGGGGATGATGAAGTGCTCGCTGCGAGCGAGCGGAAAAGAGTCAGCGACGTCGAGCCGGTCTCGAAGGAAGAGGGAGAGGGACGCACACGACGTAGGCGGGTCCGCACGTGTCCTGGATGCGCACGACCTTGGCGTTGACGAGGCGACTCGTCGGAGCGAGGATCTCGGGCTGGATAACGTCGTCGTACGCCGTGTAGATGCTCGTCGTCGGCACGAGCGCAACGTCGCCCTGCACGTTGAGCGCGTCGAGAAAGTTGCTGGCGACGCTCTGCTGGATGACCGACGGGTTGCAGCCGCCGAGGAGGCTCGTGACGAGGCACGCCGGCGGGCCCTCGATCGTGCCCTTGAAGGGCGGCGCGAGCGCGACGAAGCTCGACACGAGCGACCGGTACGACGGCCAGAAGTTGAGGGCCCACTGGACGTTGAGGCCGCCCTGCGAGTGCGTGACGAGGCCGATCTTCTTGGTCGCGCTCTGCGACGAGAGGTACTCGACGAGGTAGGCGATGTACTCGGACGAGACCTGGATGTCGCCGAGCGACCGGTTCGGCAGCGTGACCCAGCAGACGTCGAACTGCGGGCCCGCCGAGGGGAGGAGCTTGACGTAGGGCCCGTTTGCCCAGGTCTCGTCGCCGGTCGAGCCTGCGAGCAGGAGGGACGGGCGTCAGCCTGCCGGTCCCTCAGAAGAGCTGAGAAGGGGTTAACCGGACGCACCAGTGCCGTGAACAAGGAGAACGACGCCGCCCTTCTTGCCCTTGATGCCTGAAGGGCAGGTGAGCGAGTTGGCGTACGTCTGGCACGGCAGGCTGAAGACGCCGGCGTTGCGGGCGACGTTGCGGCACACTGCTGCGCGAGCCTCGAGGGCTTGAGGAGAGACTGGAGCGGCGACGGCGAGGTGGAAGAGGGCGAGGCTGGCGAGGAGCGAGAGGATGCCGCGCATGGTCGAGGAGGACGAGGAGGTCGAGGAGGTCGAGGAGGAGGTCGAGGAGGAGGTCGAGGAGGAGGTCGGGACGAAGGAGGTGCGGGGCGAGGGCGGGACGGGCGGGAGGCCTGGTGCTGCTGCTGCTTAGCTGCTGAAGGGGGAGAGCAAGAACGGTGCCCTCGGGCCGACGCTGCGCCCCTGCGCCCGACTCGAGCCTGCCGACGAGGCCGCCTCCACCGGCAGCCCTTGATGATGAGGAGCGACAGCGGGCTCAGGCCGGATCGGCGCACGCATCGCTTGATGCGGCCGTGATCCCCCGCAGCAGGTCGAGCGGACCCGGGGCAGGCAGCGAGGGCGGGCAGGATGTCGGAGGGCGAGCGGGAGCGACGTCGTCTCTAGGCGGGTGGAGCGCTCGGGCGAGAGGGGCGGACAGGGGGGGAGCTCGGCGTGCTTCATCAAGCTAGTCGAGTGAAGCCCTTTAGCGCCGGGAAGCGGACCCGAGGCGCAGTGGAGCGAGGCCGAGCCGGACTTCATCAGCTCGCCGGCTCGCCCTTGCTCGTCCTCTCTCGCTGCTTCCCCCACTCGCCCGTGCTGCTCAGCTGCTTCGTCCACACGGTCACCGAGCTGCAGTGGCCTGTCTCCCGGGCCTGAATGAAGGCCCTTGAGCGCTAGCGCGTCGACTGCACCCGCTCTCGTTCAGAGGCTGACGCTGCCCCTCCTCAATCTGTCGCACCGGCTGTCCAGGGGCAGCACAGCTCGCCGAGCGCTCCCACAGTGACCATCTAGCTCGGTCAGCTTGAGTGACGAGCCTGTCCCCGCCGGCTGGGACGAGCTGGACCCTGCGCTCCCTCCAGCTCGTCTCTTGCTTCCCTCCCTCTCTCTCCACCGCACCGCCCGTTCCTCGCCTCTCCCCTTTCCGCACGCGCACCAGCTCAACCTCAGCTTCTCCCCCTCCTCGCACTCCTACTCTCGACCAAGATGCGCACCTCGTTCCTCGCCCTCGCCGCTCTCGCCTCGCTCGCCGTCGCCGCGCCCTGCCCCCAGCCTTCCGGGTCGTCGGTCAACAACATCGGCTCGGGCAACTCCGACAACAACATCCTCGGCGGGTGCGTCCCCTGCTCTTCTTTTGCGCGCGCTCAGGCCCCGACGACCGCACGAAGCTGACGGTTCCTCCTCCTCCTCGCAGCCTCCTCTCGCCGTCGATCGGGTCGGGCAACAGCGTCGGCAACGGCAACTCGGCTGACGGTGCGGGCTCGGGCAACGACGCCGGCACGATCAACGGCAACGAGGGCAACTCGGCTGGCAGTGAGTTCCTCCCTCCCTGCTCGCCTTTCCATCTCTGCTCTCTCGAGCGGTCCCTCCTCTTCAGGACGCGCGGCTGACTCTAAGCGCATCTACCCTATCTGCAGACGGTTCGGGCTCGGGCAACTCGGCTGGCAGTGCGTCGCTCCCTCCCCGCCCTCCTCCCTCTCGAGCTCGTCGCTGACTCCTCCTTCCCTCTTTTCCCTCCTTCAGACGGCAGCGGCTCGGGCAACGCGAACGGCGCAGGCGCTGGTGCGGGTGCCGCTGCGGGTGCGGGCTCGAGCAACGGCTCGGGCAACGCCGCCGGCATCGGCAACCTCGTCGAGTCGCTCATGAACGCGCTCTCGGGCAAGAGCCACTGAGCGCGGTGGACGTTCTTCTGTCGATAGCTGTCTATACTGTAACCTATCTCTCCTCGTCATACACGCTCGAGTGCTCCTGCGAGAGTTTGTCGAGGAGAAGCTGCTCTTCGAGAAGCTCTGGCCGAGTGCGAGTGTTCTCTGACGCATCTGACGAGGAGAGAACGGCAAGAATATCGATAACGATCGAAAACAGCTCTACGTCTACAGCGCCAACATGCCCGCCCCTACAGCGACGACGAGCACGATCGCCGACGACGACCTTCCCAAGTTGGCGGCCCCGCTCCCGCCCTCCCCACCCGCACCGACACTCCCCGAAGCCGACGCCGACGGCGCCGCAGTCGCCGCCGTGCCTGTCTGCGCCGGTGCCGATTCGGCGTGCGTCGCCGACGGGCGCGAGCGCGTCTCGAGGTCGTTCGTGATCAAGGGGATGGACGAGCCCGAGTCGTTGTTCCTGCGGTGGCGAGAGGGAGAGAGAGTCAGTCACCTGCACGAGGAAGTCGAGGAAGAGGTCCAGAGAGCGGAGGAGGACGCACCAGATCGACGTGACGACGCGCGACGCCTCAGCCTCGACCGACGAGAGCGCCGAACTCGGCACGGCCGACGCCGACGACCCGAGGTTGTCAGCCTGGGCGAGCGCGCAGAACTTGTCGGCTGCGAGCGTGCGATGCGTGAGAGAGCGAGTCAGCTGGGTGTGGGCGAAGTTGCGCTCGGGGGGAGGACGAGACGCACCGGCCGAGCGGATGGGGAGCCACTCGGCGCAGTAAGTCCCAGCGGCCCAGCAGTCGGCCATCTGCGAGCTACGCGCACAGGTCGACGTCAGCGAGCGCTTCTCGGAGAGGCAGGTCACGAGGGGAGAGAGAAGAGGACGCACTACTGGCGGCACGAGTCCTCGGCGCTCGGACCCACTGCGAGGCCCGTCGCCGACAGGACGGGCGGCATCGACGCCCAGGTGCCGAGGCAGTTCATGAGGTCGCTGCCGGCGCTCATCGTGCACCCGCTGTCGTCGTCGGCTGCGGCGAGCGGGACGAGGAGGGCGAGAGAAGCGACGAGCGAGGTCGAGGCGAGGTGGGCGGAGAGGCGCATCTTGACGGTGCTGCGGGCGGGTCGAGAGAGAAGGCGAAAGCGAGGAGCGAGAGGCGAGAAGAGAAGAGGGAGTAAGAAGCAGAGTCGAGAGCTTGGCCACGGCCTGCATCCGCCGCCGCGACCGCGTCACGCCGTTCGAGCACGCCGAGACGGACGGGCGCCGCCGGGCGACGGTGGACGGCCCGAGCCCCGCAGCGCGATGACCATGCAGGCGGCGATCGAGGAAACGAGGTGCTTGCGCCGTCGGCCGAGTCGACGACCGCGCTCGAACCCCCTCCCCCTCCTCTTCCTCGTCACCTCCCGAGCGTCCTCACCCGCCGCTGCTCCTCGACCGCCGCCGCGCGCATCCTCCTCCCGACGACGATCCCCTGCTCCTGATCGCTGATCAGGTCGCGCAGCATCCTCGCCATCTCGCCGCCCTTGGCCGCGCCCGCGCTGCCGTTCCCGAACGCGAGCTCGACCTCCCTCAACGCGCCGACGAGCCCCTCGAGGGCGCGCTCTCGCGCAGTAACGTCGCTCCAGTAGCGCGTCTCGAGGGCCGGGTTGGACGGGTCCTGCGGCGGCGGCATCGTCTCGAGGCGGACGAGGGTCGTGCGCAGGAGGGCGCGCACGGGGTGGCCGGGTGCGTAGAGGCGCTGGGCGCCTTTGTGGGCGAGGCGTGCGGTCGAGAGGGCGGCGGGGAAGGTCGAGGCGTGGAGCTGGAGGGTGAGGAGGAGCTGGAGGGCGGGGAGGACGGGGTAGGAGGAAGGGGCGAGGGCGGGCGTCGAGTCGAGCGGCGCCGTGAGCGAGGTGAGGAGGTGCTGGAGGTGTAGCGCGGCGACGTGCGGTTCTGCAGGCGCGAGGAGAGGTCAGACTGCGTCCTGTCGAGCAGGAAGAGCCGAGGAGGGGGACGGAGAGACGCACCCTTGTACTGCGCCTTCTCGGCGTCAGCAAAGGCCAGCTTGGCGGCGTCGAGCGCAGCGTGCACGCTCTTGTACGACGTCGTTGCTCTACAGGTCGAGCAGGCGACCGAGGTGGCCGTCGAGTCGCGGTCTGCGAGCGAGAGAGCGAGTCAGTGCCGCAGAGCGCGAGACATAGCAAAGGACGGCTCGCACTCGATGCACGACCCGCCCCTGCACGCTCAGCGAGTCAGCGACGCACCTGGAAGCGGAATGAGCCCCTCGCACCCCTCGTTCGCCCTAGGGCAAGCCAGCGCCTCCCTCGGGTCGACCCGCTCGCCCTCCCCTCCCTCGCACGCCTCGCACGCGCACTCGAACTTGTACCGCTCGCTCAGCTCCCTGCGCCGCACGTCGCGCGGAAGCGCGAGGTCGATGTAGCTCGTGACGACCTCGTCGCCGGGCTGGATCGGGCGCAGGGCGACGACGTGCATGTGGCGCGCGGTGGACGGCGACGAGGGGAACGAGGGGAAGACGACGACGGCGTTGGGCGCGCACGAGTGGTTGAAGAGGGCCGTGAGGGGCGAGATCGAGACGCCGAGGTTCGAGAGGTCGGTCGGCGAGGTGAGGGCGAACGAGTTGGCGGCGAACTGCGGACGGGCGGGCGCCGAGGTCAGTGCGCCGGCCAAAGCGGGGAGAGACGGAGAGAGCGAGACGACGCACTCGAGAGCACAGGTCGATGACGGCGCCGGCGTCTGGGCACGCCCGCTTGAGCGTCTCTTGGCCGACGTACTGGGCGAGCGCGCTCGAGAGGTGGAAGAAGCGCTCTTGCTCCTCGGGCGAGAGACGCGCGCGATCTGCAGGAGGCAGCAGGATTAGCTCTGTGCACGCAGGAGCGCCGGTGGAGGAGAGGCGGGACGCACGAGACTCGAGAGACTCGACTTGGGCCCACTGCGGGAGGAGCTCGAGAGCACGTCAGCCGACGCACGACGAGAGGTTGATCTCTGGGAGTGGGGAAGGGACGCACCAGCTCCTTGCCCTTGACCTCGCTCGTCCACAACAACCTGCCGAGCGCGCGTACGGGCGTGTCGGGCACCGTCTTCGTGCCCTTGGTCGCCTTTGCCGCGGCCCTGAGCGCGGCGCACTCGAGCTTGTGGACGGGCCAGTCGCGCTTCTGGCACGCCGGGGTGCAGTACTGGACGACGTGGCACAGCGAGCACTGGAGGAGGTTGCGCTTGGCGCCGGCGGCCGGGTTCGAGGAGTCGAGGCCGTCGGCGGCGCGGTAGCACGAGGCGCAGCGCGTCGAGTAGTGGAGGTTGTCGAGGGCCGAGACGAGGGGTGCGGTGGCCAGGAGGGTGTGGCCTGGGCGGAAGGCGGCTCTGGCGACGATGCCGCGGCCACGGCCGGGGAGGGTGCGGACCTCGAGCGACGAGGGGAGGTCCGGGTGCGAGTAGGGGACGGCGGTGGCGGGCGGTGGGGCTGTTGTGGGCGCAGAGTTAGCTCTAGAGTGCGTGGGTGCAGCTGCTGAAGGGACGGACCTGGCGGCGAGACGGGATGCGGCGGAGCTGATGAGGGTGTTGGAGGAGGAGGCGGGGACGAGGTCGAGGCGAGTGGGGCTTTGCTGGCGCGCTTGTGCTTGAGGTGAGCCCAGTGTGAGGCCATGCGAGCAGTCGCAGGAGCACCCTGTCGAGCTGTCGAGGGTGAGCGAGGTGCAGAGTGGAGGTGAGCGACTCGGCGCGGCTGCGTCGTCGTCGTCCTCTCTCGCTCTCCTCCCTCGCTCGCTGTGCTCCTCGCTTGTCCAGCTACCAGCACTCGCATCCACCATGTCGCCCACCGCCCCGGAAAAGCTCTCGACCAACCCCACCTTCGACGGCGAGCTCGTCAAGTTCTCGGCGCCCGCCAACTCGCTCGGCGGCCTCAACACCAACTTCAACGTCTTCCTCCCCAAGCAGGCCCTCGACGGCGACAAGGTCCCGTGAGCTCTCTCTCTCTCTCCCTGTCCCTGTCCTCTCCCCGACCCGAGCCCCCACGCCGCCAGCGACCTCCCCTCTCGCCTCGCGTCATGTGGGGCGTCGAGGCGGCTAAACCCTCGCACCTCGACCACCGCACCGACAGAGGCCTGCGCCCTACCCTCCGCTCCACGCACAGCCAGAGCACCGTCCGCGAGCAGCGCTGACCCTTGTCGCCCTCCTCGCAGCGTCCTGTACTACCTCGCCGGCCTCACCTGCAACGAGGACACGGCGTGCGTCCCTCTCTCCCCCTGTGCTTCGCCACAGACTCGCCCACACTGACCAAGACTCTTTCCCGCAGACCGTGGAAGGGCGGCTTCCTGCGCGATGCCGCCGAGGAGGGTGCGTCCCCGCTCATCCCCTTCCTCCTCTTCCCCCTCGAGCTGACCCGCCGCTCCCTCGCAGGCATCGCCCTCGTCTTCCCCGACACGTCGCCCCGCGGTGCCGACGTCGACGGCGAGGACAAGGACTGGGACTTTGGTACGTCCCTGCTCGCGCTCGACTCGCCGAGGAAGCAACGCCCCGAGCTGACTCGAGCTCCTCCTACGCGCAGGCACGGGCGCCGGCTTCTACCTGACGGCGAGCAAGGAGCCGTGGAAGAAGCACTACAACATGTGCGTCTCGCTCTCGCTCGCCCGAGTCTCGCTGCCCGCGTCCGGAGAACTCGTCGCGCACGAGCCTCCCTGGGCGCGGTCGTCGACTGTGGTGGAACAGCGCACCCCTGCAGGCCTGCGCGTCGCACATCGCTCCGAGGGACGAGGCAAAGGACGCCGAGCAACTGAGAGCAGGAGACTGACCCTCGGCCACCTACTCTCCTCGTCGCAGGTACGAGTTCATCACCTCGGAGCTGCCGTCGCTCCTCTCGGCGGCCTCGCTCCCGCTCGACCTCTCGCGCTCGTCTATCTTCGGCCACTCGATGGGCGGCCACGGCGCCCTCACCCGTGCGTCGCTCCTTCACGCTGCTCGCACCTCGCCCGGCCGCACCTGGTCGCTGACCCTCTCCCTCCCTCGCGCGCGCAGTGTACCTCAAGTCGCTCCTCGCCTCGTCGCCCTCGACCAAGTACCTCTCGGCCTCGGCCTTTGCGCCGATCGCCAACCCGACTCAGTGCCCGTGGGGCGACAAGGCGTTCAAGGGCTACCTCGCCGGCGGGCTCGACGAGGGCAAGCAGTACGACGCGACCGAGCTCCTCGGGCAGCTCAAGGGCAAGGAGGGCGTCGAGCTCAAGGTGCGCGTCGACGTTGGGACGGGCGACCAGTTCTACCAGCAGAAGCAGCGTGCGTCCTCGGTCCTCCTCTTGCTCCCAGCTCCTTCGCCTCATCCTACACACGCTCGAGCATCCACCCTGACTCCTTCTCTCCTCTCTCTCCTCGCTCCCCGCCGCCTCGCCGCCTCGCACGCTGCAGTCCTCCCCGAGAACCTCATCGCCGCCCGGGACGCCGCCGGTTTCTCCTCCTCGCAGCTCGCCGTCCACCTCCACGAGCGCTACGACCACTCGTACTACTTCATCTCGACCTTCGCGCCCGGTGCGCCCTCTCCTTCCCTGTCCCTCTCGTTCTTCCTTCGAGCACGAGGAGCTGACGAGCGACCGCGCAGCGCACATCAAGTTCCACGCCGAGGTGCTCAAGGCGGCCAAGTGACTCGTGCGGGGACGGCTGTGAGGGCGACGACGAGCGTAGAGCGAGGGCGTGTGCAAAGCATGAGTTCAGGATCCTGCGCGCGGCGAGAGCGAGAGCGAGGGTCTCGAGAGAGGAGGGGGACCGTGCGCGCTCGGCTCGCCCTGCTCTTCCCTCGCTCGCGCAGCTCTCGAAGCTTTCGAGACGGGTCGGCGAGGTGAGAAGAACGACGGCCTGTTTGCGTGTATGGGCTCGTGCGCGTGTCAAACTACGAAAGAGGAGGAGAGAGACAGGAGATCTCGGAAGAGGCGAAAGACGAAAGGGAGGGGAGGAAGGAGCAGAGAGGGGAGGAGGAACGAGTGGTAGTGGCAACGAGGGGAACAAAGAGGTAGTAGAGAGAGGGGAAGGAGAGAGAGAGAGAGGAGGGGAGCGAGGCTCGAGGACGACAGAGAGAGGTGTATGAACGGTACTGAGGGAGAGCTCGAGGAGATTATCGACAAGGTAGGGGGACAAGCACATGCGCACAGGTGCGCTCGAAAGCTGGGGCACAGAAATCTGTACGAGGAGGGTCGCACGAGGGGAATCGAAAGGGGTGGGGGGAATCGAGGTGTCGGGCCGAGGAAGACGCTCGAGGCGAGTGCTGGGCCGACGAGGGGTTGACGCCTGGGGCGACGAGTGCGGCGAGAGAGGAGCGAGAGAGAACGAAGATGGAGGGCGGGAAGGGCGGCGGCTACTTGTTGCGGGTCGAGATGGTCCTCGCGCGCCGGCTCTTGAGCGTGACCGTCTCCTCCTCGGACTCTTCCGATTCGCCCTCGCCGTCGCCGCCGGCAGCAGCGGCCGAAGCGCGCGCCGATGCGCCCTTCTTGGGCGGCGACCGGCCCGTCGACGTCGAGTGCGACGGCGCCTTGAGCGGGAGCGGCTGGCGCACCTGCCCGGCGGCGGCGGCGCCGTGGTGCGGGAGG
>Ga0308160_10004131_pt1 | contig 15722 bp, 20 predicted proteins | sample PhyFR1_FD_201036 | JGI IMG/M metagenome (GOLD analysis project Ga0308160, IMG submission 201036) | Phyllosphere microbial communities from UC Gill Tract Community Farm, Albany, California, United States - DLSLF.R1 | ecosystem: Host-associated > Plants > Phyllosphere > Unclassified | place: USA...
AGGTGGTGGGATTAAGTGGGGAGGGGGAGGGAGGGGATTGGCACGGTCCGTACCCGACATGAGTGCTGCGACGAACGACGACGACGCCGGAGGGGAAGGGGAGAAAGAGAGAAGAAGAGGCTCGCGAGGCGGGTGATCGATCAGGGCGGCGGCGGCCAGCGCGCCAGGCAGGCGAGGGCGCGCGCCGCCGTTCGTTGGCTGACAGGCCGCGCGCTCTCTGCCCTGCCGCTGCCGCTGCCTGCTGCCCCGCAGTCGATCGTCCCCGACCCCCACAGCCCCGACCCAGACGACCGGGTCCATGAGGATGGATGGCCGGCCCAGCCTCGACCCCCTCTCGATCCGCGAGCGCCGCAAGAAGGGAACGGCCATGTCTTTCTTCTTCCTCTTCTGCTGGTCACCCGGAGCAGTAGGTGTCGCAGCCCAACGAGTGGATGTCGCCTCCAGCTCGCCTCTCGCGCTGCGCTGCGTTGCGCTGCTGACGACCTCCTCAAATCGTCTCGTCCCCCCCCCCGTCTCCCTCCTCCGCGTTCGGATCCGTCGATCGCCCGCCCGCCCGCCCCGCTCGTCGTCGGCCGCCGTCACCTCCGTCACCCGCCGCCCATCAGCAGCAGCAGCAGCAGCAGCTAGCTTGCTAGCTAGCTAGATGACCGCCCCGGCCGCTAACCCGCTGCTCCTGCTGCGGCGGCGGCGGCGGCTGCAGCGGCGGCGGCAACCGACCGACCCCTCTCGCCCTCGTCGACCGGCGGTCTGCGCGGGAGCGGATGGGGGCCGGCCCCTCCTCGACCGGCGGCGTGCTGGCCGAGGCCGACGGACGGCGGGTTCACTCTGACCGCGGCGGCGGCGGCGACGGCGGCGATGGCGGCGGGTGAGGCGCCGACGCCTTCGGGTGGTGGTGGTGGTGGTGGCAGGGTCCCTGACGGCGACGGCGACGGCAAAGGCGAAGGCGAGGGTGAGGGCGAGAGCGGCGGCTTCGGGCGCAGTGCGTCGTCGGGCTGCGCAGTCGTCGACCGCCAGCAGGGCGCAGGCGTCCTGCTGCCGGGCTGGTGGTGCTGGTGGTGCTGGTGGTGGTTGTTGTTGATGATGGGGTGGCTGTGACTGTTGCTCGGCCCGACCGCCGCTGCCGACGACGACGACGACGGGCCGCCACCGCTGACGCTGCGTGCTGGTGCCCTCGGTGGTGGTTGGGGACCGGACGGACCCCCTCCCTCTCCCCCTCCGCCACCGCCGCCACCACCGCCGCCACCACCGCCGACCCCGGCACCGCGGCGCTTACCCTGCCGGGTGCTGCCGCCGCTGCTGTTGCCACGATCGGTCCAGCCTGCTGGGGTCGGCGGACTGGGGTCGTCCAGGCTAGGCGGCGGGACGTAGGCGACTGCTGCTACTGCTGCTGCTGCCGTCGCCGCCGGGACGTTCGAGGGCAGGAAGCCACCGCCGCCGCCGCCGCCGCCGAGATCGTAGAGCGGGTGATGGGCCGCCGCAGGAGGGCCTAGCGACCCGAGCGTCTGCGTGCTTCGGTGGCCGACCTCGCCGTCCGACCGGGCGGGAGAGTAGGCGAAGCCAGACCCTCCTCCTCGGCTGTTGCTGCCGCCGCTGGCGCTGGGACCGCTGCTGGTTCTCCCCCCGCCAGGACCTCGGCCTCGTCCCCGACCGCGGACTTGCGACCCCCTGCTGCCGCCGCCACCGCCTCCGCCGCCGCCGCCGCGGTTGCCCGCCGGTCCTTGCGGGATCGACAGCCATGGCTGGCCGCCGCCTTCCGTGACACGGCGGCGTGCAGGGTCGACCGACGGCGGCGGCGGCTTCGGCGACGACCGCCAACCAACGCCTGGCCCAGCCATCAACGCGTCGTCGTAAGCCTGGACGAACATTAGCGGCGGCAGTGGCGGCGGTGGTTGTGGCGGGCTGGAGCCAGCTGCAGTCTCAGCAGGGTGGAGCGGGGCGGTCGGCGAGTTCGGGGCCGTGTGCGGCGGATGATGGTATGCCGTCCAAGGAGGAGGAGGCGGCGGACCGAAGCGCGGGCCGGCCGCCGCCGGGGACGCCCCGAACGGGGGGACGGGCGTCCCTGGGAACGAGTGCGGCGGGCCGCCGGGGTAAAGCGCCGAGCAGATCGAAAACGCCGGATAGCTCAGCGCTGCTGCTGCAGATGCAGCGGGTGGCGGTAGAGGTGGTTGGGAAGAAGCGTACGGGGGGTCGAACGACGCCGTCAGCGAGAACGATGAGGGTGCGTGCGTGATCCAAGGCTGCGGCGCGTCGGTCGCAAACGGCTGGGGCTGGTACGTCCAGATCAGGTACTGGAGCGAGCCGTCCGGGCCGGTCGAAAGGAAGATGGGCGGTTGGGAGGCGAGCCGGCCGTCGGACGTCGGGCTGACGAAGGAGGGCGCGTACGGCGAGCCGCCTGCTGGACCGAAGGGGCCGGGCTTTGATGGGTCGAGCGCGGGGGGATACGAGGCGGGCGCGTTGGCTGCGCTGGCACGCTCATCTGCGGGACGATGCGATGGAACGTCAGTGCCAAGTGCAGGCTCCTCGCCCTGGGAGAGATTGGGTAGACGTACGCCGCGCGGGGTGGTCGACGCCGCCGCCGCTGCCTGCCACGAAACCAAAGTGGACCGCGCCCGACGGTGCCAGCGATGGCAGGCACGGCGACCAAGCCCGGACGACCTGGGACAGCCCGGCCATCTCGCTCGAGTCAAACGACGTCTCGGGAGGGCTGCTGCTGCTGGACGTGAGCGAGGTCCGGGGCGACAGCTCGGGCGTCGCCGGCTGCGCTGCCGCCGTTGTCGGCGAGGGCGCCAGGATCGAGGCAAAGGTCAGCGAGGCGTAGCCTCCTGGGTCGTCCGTCTCGACCGCAGACGTCGCCGTCGCCGGTTCTGGGCCGAAGCGAAAAGGTCGAGCGTCGCTGGACCTTGCGAAGGGCCGTGTCATCTGCGGCAGGGCCTGAAGAAAAGGGGCGCGCAGCAGCAGCAGCAGGGTCAGTCTCGTCGTCTTCGGTCAGACGTCCTTGGTCGTCAGGCGTCAGACCGACCTTCTACAGCAAGAGCGGAAGGGAGCGGTCCGGGGAGCCTGGCGAGACCTTTTGGAGCGAACGGGATCGTAGGGCGCGCGAGCGGTCGAGCTGTCGACCGGTCGCTCGGCCGTCAGACGAGTGAAAGGGGGAGGGCCGGGATGAAAGGGAGCGAGCGGTCTGTTGGCGTAGGCGAACGTCAGCTATGGGGACAGGCTGTATGCCTTCTCTTCGACAAGAGCTGAGCTGAGCTGATGCTGGCCGGGGAGGAGAGGCGGGCGAGGGGCTGGCGGAAGCCGGCGGGACGGACGGACCTCTTGGAGTGATGCGATGAAGGCCGAAAGAGGTCTGTGCGGAAGGGGGGCGTTCTACAACCTGCCCGGGAAGGACGGGCGGATGACTAGAAGAGAGAAGGAAGGACGAGACCAGAGCCGGGACGGGGTGAGGAAGAGCCGGACGATAGCGGGGTGATGGACGGAGGGCAAGGAGGGCAAAGGGGTCGTCCCCCCCCTCCCCCCCGCGTTTTTCGAGCGACGCACGGACCGCCGACTGCCTCCATCGCCCTCCCTTCTCCATGTCGCCTCGTCGCTCGCAACAGAGGCAGCCGCCGATAGGCTGAGAGACGTTCTCTGCAGGAGCCTCGAGCAACTCCTTCAGCCAGGGCTTGTTGCGCTGCTCGCCGCGGTGCCGAAGGAAGGAGGCCGGCGGTGCCTGACTGCGCGTCCCCGTGCCTGCTCCCCTTCCGACGCCTGCCGTCGCGGCCCTCCTGAGTCGTCGACAGCCGTCCGCAAGTAGATCTGGGCTCCTCGTCCAAGGCCGTATCGTGCAGATCTAATATCTGTGTGGATTGTGGAAACACGGCTAAACAGGTCAGTTGATTCGATGTGGGAGGACTTGCGACGAGGCACGTGAGCGCGGCGGCGACTCACAGGCAGGTCGTCATTGTGCGCGCGGACGGCAACCTTTAACGGGCAGTGAGACGGGATGAGCGGTCCTTGGATCACCGCAGCGCTCTCTCACGGATCTCGGCCGCTCGCAGCTTGCCGCGGAGGAACTCGAGCCGGCGCTCGTACCGGTCCTGGACGTCACGCCGCCGACGCTCGACGTCGGCCAGTCGGGCCTGCAGGGCGGCCTGCTCCGGGTCGGCCGCCATGCCGCGAAAAGACGGCTGCGGCGATGACAGAGGGAAAGCCAGGCATGAGTGTCAAGAAGGAAAGAGACTGGCAAGGGCCGGATCTCTGACGCACAGGAAGCATCGGGCGCTCTGGCAGGATCGTCCGACCGTCGGACGGTCTCCGCTGGAGCGAGGCCGGAAGGCTCGCTAGTGGTGAAAGGGAGTCCCTGCTGCGGAGGTGCTGCTGGCCATTGACGGCCGAAGGAGGTGTCGAGTAGCTCGTCTTCTTGAGCGCCGGCTTGAGACCGCCGTTCGACGCGCCGGCCGGGCCTCCATGGCTGGCGACACTCCCTAGGCTGGGCGAGTGGTGGACCATCTCCCACTCACCAGCGGCGTCGCTCAGCGGACTCTCGAGGATCGCGTTCGTCGTCGAGCCGCCGGCGTGATGCTCGCCGTAGTCGGCTCGGGCTTTCGCGCGAAGGCCGTCGAAGACAGCGAGCAGGCGCTGGCCCTCGGCCTCGACATCGGCGAGCTCGGTACGGAGCTGGGCTGGCGTCGAGTGAGCGCCGGGCAGGCCGTCTGCCCCAGCAGCATGGAGCGTGCGGAGGCCGTACGCCGACGGCGGGGAAGCGATCGAAACGCTGCCGTTCCGGGTCGCTGTCGAGAAGATGGAGCCGGCGCGTGAGCTGCCGTCGGCCGTCGTCGAGTGGATCGACGAGTTGCAGCCGCCCGTCCGACCTGAGCGGACCGACATGCCACCCTCGGTCGAGCCCTGGCGTGCGCGGGACGACGGCCCGCCGTGGTCCTGCGACGTCCGCTGCGAGCGGCCGTTAGAGAGAAGCGAACTCGAGTCGCCGGCAGGACGAGAGCTTCGCAGCGATGACCCACCCCCGCCGTGGCTGCTCGAGACCATCGAGTCGCGATTGGAGCGCAGGTCGTGCGCCGACCTCTTGTGCGAGAAGAGCGAGCCGAGGTTGGAGAGGCGCGACCTGCCCGACTGCGACGAATGGGCCGAGGGCGGTCGATCTGGATGGCGTCCGGGCGTGGGCGTCCGAAGGTTCTCTGGGGGGCGAGAGGGGGGCCATGTTCTCAGATAGGGTCAGCACGCACTTAACCAAGCTGCCTGGCCACGCCGACGCACCTCGGTTTACCATCTCGCCGTTGTCACCGCCGGCTGCTGTAGTCCGCGCTTCGACCCGCGCCTGCTCTCGTGCAGCACTCATCTGCTCAAAGATCTCCTGTCGAAGGATTCGATAGTCCTCGTCCCTGTTGAGGCAAGGGTCGGCCGGGTCGGGGTCAGCGAGTGACGCCTTCGTGTTGACCGAGAGATCGCCGAGGCGACCAGCACTCACCCGAGGAGACCGTCCGCGTTCGAAACGGCGAGCTCGTTTAAACGGTTGGCGAGGAGCAGTCTGCAGAGCGAGATGTCTCATGAAGTCAGCAGCATCCTAGCCGATGCGTGAGGTGGACAGGCTGCGCACGTCGCGTCGTCCTCCCGACCCTTGCCCTTGCGGCTGGGCGGCGCGGGCGACCGATCCGTCGCCCGGCTCCAACCAGCGTAAGCCGAACCACTCTCAGAAGGCTCGCCGAGGTGCGAGGGCTCGCCCCTGCTGCTGCCCCGTGCACCGCCACCCTGCGGGAGAAGTGCCGGCAGGAGCCGTGGCGGCGGCGGCTGGCTCGGAGGGGCAACGCAGTCACGTCGATGCGGCGCTGCTGGCGTGGGGAGCTTGGGATGAGCCCCCGCAGACCGAGCCTGCGGAGTCGTCGGCTTGGAGGTCGAAGATCTGGTCGACGACTTGGACGAGAACTGTGTATGAGCCAACGGGAGGGCGGTCACCAAAACCAATGCACGAGATCAGCCCTCTCATCCGAGCAGGGTCAGGGGAGGCGCGCGCGCGGGGTGGCAGTGGTTCGGTCGGAGCCGACGACACGCACCCAGCGCGACTTGGCCGGCTGCTCGAGCTGGTCCGACGACGACGAGGCCTTGGAGCTCGAGAAGAAGCCCATGCGCTGTCTGTTGGCAGGCGGAACCGGGCAAGAGGGGAGGAGGGGAGGGAAGGCGGTCGACGGTAGCCACAAGGTTCAGCCCAGCAGGGAGGGCCGCTCCCTCCGCTAAGCCGATCGCAACATCGACGCGTCGACCTGCAGGCGCGCCGGCTCCGTTGCCGGCTCTAATGCTTTCCTGGGCCTCGCAGCTCGTGGCGGACGACAGGGTCGCCGAAACTGTCTGAACGGCACACAGCGGGAGAGAAGTGGAAAGACGCGCTTGCAGAGTCTCATCAAGAGCAGCTCCGGCCGAGTCAGATGCAAGACCTCCGTCCACGCATCGCCCTCGACATCCTGTTGCGGCTCGACATCCTCGCCGTTCTAGCTGGGCTCGAGACCTCACATGTCAGCGGCCTCAGGTCCGCGTCGGCCGCTGAGCTCCAACACCGACCGGACAACAACGAGGGGTCTCAGTCTCTCGTCATGAGAAGCGCATGCCATCAGAACACCCCGAGGCGGACGCTAGCCGCATCGTCGGCGGCCCTGGAGAGGCCCTCCCAGACGGCCGGCTGGGCCGGCGCGACGATGCTGCTCCATATCGAGTCGCGGCATTCGGTGTTGTCGAATAGGCCGCGCTGCTTGGCGTCGCGGAAGGTGTAGTCGAGCAGGACGTAGGGCGGCACCTTGAGTGCGCCTGGCGAAAGAGGAAAGCATAGGCCAAGGGTCAGCGGGGTCAAGAGAGTCGACAATCGCAAGAAGGAGGCTGACCGGCAGACAGCAGCTCGGCCACGCGATGCGGCGTGCCGACGGCCATCGAGAGCGGCGTGTTCTGCAGGTAGGTGATCTGCAGGGTAGGGAGAGGAGGAGAGCTCAGGACCGGACGGGAGGGCCAAACCGAGTCGACGTACGTGTTCGGACAGCTTGAAGTGCTTGGCAAACAGCTAAGGACGACCGGAAGGGAGGGTGGGAGGTGTCAGCCAGCAACGAGCACGACCGCGAGCAACGACTTGCAGCGCGACTCGAGACGTACTTTGGCCACCTCGCCGTTCCTTGGCTTGGGCGGCGCCTCGACCTTGGCCTTCTTGGCCGCCTGCTTGCTAGACTTCTTCTCTCCCTGCTTGCCGCCTGCCGCCGGCGCTGACTTCTCTAGCGGGCCGAGCAGCGGCCGGAGCTCGCGCACGAGGTCGGCGCAGCGCTGGCCCGAGGCGGCCAGGATGAGGACGTGCGGCGCGCCATTCTCGGCTGGCGCGCTGTCGGGCAGAGGCCGAGGGAGCGACTGGATGAGCGAGACAAGCAGGTCGGTACTTCCTGTGGCGGTCGGAGGCGTGTCGAGGACGGTCGAGTCTGCGAGCGAAACGCGAGATGCAAGAGCAAGCAGCGTCAGCCAGGGGATGTCGGATCGCGCCGCCTCGCTGCCGGGCTCGAGCTCGGGCCCCGCCCTCACGTACCAGGCAGCACCCTGTCCTCCCACTCGAGGTCCGACAGTTTGGACAGGGCGGCCCGCTGGCTGCTCCGGAGCGAGCTGAGGACGGCGCCGGTCGACGTGCTCGCCGCGCCGGAGCCCGAGGCCGTCAGGGCCGAGCTGGTTAGGCGCTGCTTCTGCAAGGGGGGGGGGCAGAGGGCGGGCAACGTCAAGGCGCCGTCTAGCACGAGGGTCAGCATCCTGGTCGTTCCCAGAACGAGCGAGACCCTCCTCGCAGCCCGGTGTGCGCTACCTCCCCTGTCAACGACTGGGGCTGAGAGCCGACGGAAGGACGCACCTTCTTCTCCTTGAGCTTCTCCTTATTCCGCCGCTTCTTCTCCTTCTTGCGCTCGGCCTCGGTCAGCTCGCGGCCGCCCGTCGTCGGCTTGGCCTTCCCCTGGCCGTCGTCGTCGTCGTCGCTGTCGTCCGAGGCGACGTCCTCCTCGCCGGCCTTGCGCTTGCCGCCAGCGACGGGCGCGGGCGAGCCGCCCTCGGCGTCCGGGAGGATGCCCTCGCCCTCGACGTCGGCGTCGCCGTGGGCGTGGCTGAACGAGAGGTCGTCCTCGCCCTCGGAGAGGTACTCGTCGCCGCCCTGGACGTAGTCGTCTTCGAGATCGTCGCCCATCCGGTCCTAGCAAGAGAGAGAGAGAGAGAGGGTGGGGGTGGGGGGGTCCTGCGTGAGGCCGGTCGAGAGGAGGGGGGAGGGCAGCAGCAGAAGGAGGGGCGGCTGCGGGCCAGCTGGAAATTCCTGGGAGGCGCGCCTGCTCGCGCGAACCCCCTCCGGCCGACACGGGCGGCGTCCGTGGCGATCGCGCCGACGCGTCGGACGACATGCGGCTTCACCTCGCGAGGGGCGCGGCGCAAACGAGACGAGCAAGGGGCGCAGTAATGGGTGCATTAAGCGTGCAAAAGAGGTGATCATGGCCCTAAGAAGGGGTGTCGACTGTCACGCGCCTCTCCCTCCTCCCCCGTTCCCGCCCCGTCACAAGAGGGAGAACGTGCCGTTCTTGAGCGCCTGCGCCCGGAGGCCGGTCTTGGTCCATCTGCGGGAGGGGCGAGAGCAAGATGTCGGATCGGAATCAGCTGACACTTTCTCTCGACCAGAGCACAAAGGCAGTGTGGCGGACGCACCCGTCGGCCAGTACGCCCGGTCCGCGGATCCAGACGTCGCCCTGCGGGTCTTCGACGCCTTCCTCGATCTGCTCGTCGTCGACACCCTCGAGCCGGACTTCGATGTTGACCGCCGGCGGGCCCGTATGCGCCACGCCCTCGCTCGGAACGACCAGCTCGCCGGGGACGACCGACCGCTTGCTCTTGTCGTACGCGGCCGACGAGGTCGGCGTAAACTGCAGTTCGCGGAGGCCGACAGTGGAGACTTGAGCAGAAGGGATCGTCTGGAGGTCGTGAAAGTGCGTGAGGAAGACGGGCGTCGTGCTCTGGGCCGAGGTCGTTAGGTTCGTGATGGGCGTCGCGAGATGGACGCGGGCCGACTGGAGGAGTGTCGGCGTGAGCCCGCCTGCAGAAGTATCAGCCGAAAGGGGGAGGCCAGGCTCAATGTCAGCGTAGCAGTCGTCATTCAGCTGTGCTGAGGGCAGCAGGCACTGACCGTCGACGACAACGACGGCGCGGAGGGAGCTCGCAAAGCCTCCAAGGACGCTCTTCCGGACGGCCGCCCAAAAGTGCTTCTCGAGCACGCCCTCGCGGGCGAGGTAGCCCTCGCTCAGGTCGGCGAGCATCTGTCGCCGAGCGACAGAATAGAGCGGCGAGCGTCTGGCGGCCGCCTCGATCGCTTGCGTCAGGGCGGCCAGATGAGGTGCGGTGCTGCCCGGTCCGGCCGTCATGACGGGAGGTCAGCTCAATCCCTCTGTAGGCGCATGCGCACGGTCGAGAGGACAAGCTTACAGGAAGACGATCGTCGGCTTGGCCGCCTCCGGCAGCAGAGCCGACGTCAGGTCTGCCTCGGGCGACGGCGCTGGCTCGGGACCATCTGCGGAAGGAGGGTCGAGCTTTGTCAAACCCTTAGGTCTTGCGATGAGGTCTCCTGAGCAGAGCGGAAGCTCACCCGTTTCATTGTCGTCGGTGACCTGGTCCCACTCGCTGCTGGAGCCAAACGTCCGGAAGCCGGCCCCTTCGCACCTCGAAGGCAGAGAGGCATGTCAGTCCCTGGGCCCGCTCGGCATCCAGACAACCGAAGGACGGCGGCCCGACGCACCACTCCAGAGGCTAGCGAAGAGCAGGGCGAGTCCGATCGGCGTATCGAGGCCGAGGCAGCTGGCGATCGTATCGCTGCTGGTCGGCGACGGTCGCTTGTGGGCGGGGAAGAGGGCGAGGAGGCCGGCGATGCCTGCCGTCAGGCTGACGTGCGTCAGGGGGGTCTCATGCACCTCCTATGGGCACAGGGAGATTGAGCGTTGTCAGTGGTCTGCAGTTGAAGACGCTCGAGAGAAGCAGACAGCGGCGCACTCCTCCGGGCGCCTCCCAGATGCGAAGGCTGAACACGTCGCCTTCGCCGACGACGGGCCGTTCCGCCTGGTCTGCAATGTCGTTGCCCGTCACTTCGATATCGGTCCAAGCGATCGCGGTAATCCCGCGCTCTTCGGTGAGCCTGAAGATATCGCTAGTCTCGACCTCGTCCGGGCTGCCAACGATGACGAGCGTCGGTGAGGTCGCATCGCCGGCCGACTCGTCGATCAGTTGCTCGAGGACGGACGGGCCGAGTCGTGCGGGGAGGACGACTGCGAGCGGCGGAGGGGACATCTCGAGCGCGTGGGCGAGCAGGTGGGGGCCTGACAGCATCACGAGCGGGTGGGTTGGGCTCGGCTCCGAGGCGAGCGCCAGGGTGAGGAGGACAGAATCTGCCGGCGAAAGGCCGTCAGCTTGGCGGGGGGCGAAATGCGCAAGCGCCCCAACGTCGCCCCAACGTACCAAAGCCGTCAGGGAGGAGGTTGACGATCCCGCCCGTCCCACTCGAAGCGGCCTCGAGCCGGAAGAGCGCGTGCAGGCCCTTGCCGACGTTGCGCGCGCGCAGCCGGAGGAGGTCGTTCGAGATCTGAAGAGACAGCGGCGGACGGCATCAGCAGGGGCTTCGTCGTCGTGCAACGAATATACGCAAGAGGGTGGCGGACCTTCTCGCCATAAACGGAGCGGGCGGTGCACTTTGGGTCGAGAACGTTAGCGAGTGTCTTGAGGGCACTCGCTGGGCGGACCGTGAGCTGCCATGAGGGGGGGTAGGAAGGATCAGTGCGTCGCTCCTCGTCCGCCAGGCCCCTCCGCCCTTGTCCATGATCTCTTGCGTGATCGACGTACCGGCGGTCCATGACCCGCTGCAAAGCTCCTATAGACGCCGCTCCTTCCCTTCTCGCGCGTCGGCGAGAGCTCGCTCTGCCGGCCGAGGAGGAGCGGATGGACGAGCGGCCGCGGCCGGACGAGGTAGGTCGCGTAGACGCCGAGGAGGACGGTCAGGAGGAGGAGGAGGAGCGCGGTGTCGTTGAGGAGCGGCCAAGCGACCGGGAGCGGGCTGGCGTCGTCGGCGTCGGCCATCGTCGTCGAGCGTCGCGTGTGGGTGGGGTGGGGCGGTGAAGATGGCCGGCAGGAGCCAAAGGGGCGAGGGCGAGCTTCGGCGCTGCTGCTGCTGGCTCGTGCCGAGCCGACCGACGGCGGCTGCCGGCTGCCCCCGACAGCTCTCGACGCTGAAACCCCCCCTCAGCGCTCTCATGCATTCGCAGACGAGCCTCCAGCATCGACCTCGCCTACCTGTACCGATGCTCGTGCTCGTGCTCACCCTTCACTCGGGCTGCATGAAGACGAGGATGCGGGGGTGATCGAGCTGGCGCCGACGACATCGGTCGGAAGGAGGCCGTCGAGCCCGCCCCGGGGTCTTGGCTCGTTCGAGCGTGTGCGTGAGCACCTGATCAATCACGAGGCGGCAGCGAGTCCAGGCCGAGACGACGACGACGACGGCCACCATCGCCCTCCCGACCATCGTCTCCTACCTGCTCCGACCTGAGGGCGCCTGCGATGGCACTCGCCACCACCACCTACCTCGTGCGCCCTTCGAGCTGGCTACTAGCCCCGCCCTTTCTCGATCGCGCAGCCCGCTGACCTCCCACACGGCTTGCTCGCTCGCCCATGTCCCTCCCGCCGGCGCCCGCTGCAGGTCTTGATCCTCGCCGCCATCCTCCTCTCTGTGCGTCGTCGTCCCCCCCGCCGCGTAGGACTCTGCGCAGCGGCAGCAGGCCCGCAGGAGGGGAGCTGACATGCGCTCTTCGTCGCCTCGCTCTTCTCCCACTCTGACCCACAGTACGGCCTCGGCACGGCCATCTACCTCTACCGCAAGCGGCACGGTACGTCCTTCGCCCACGCAAGTCGCATGTATGCGTACACGAACTGCTGACTCCGTGTCGCCTTTGCCGAACTCCCCTTTGCAGAGCGGCTCTACGTCCCCGAGGTGCCCCTTATGACGGGCGTCGTCCTCCTCCTTCCGAATGGCGTCGAAGGCCGCGTCATCGGCCAGCTCGAGGGCCCGCTCCGGTTCGACTTCTGGGGCTACGAGATGCGCCAGACGGTCTTTGAGACGGTCCGGGACGAGCTTCCGCCGCTGTACGAGGTTGAGCTCGAGGAGTGGGAGGATGAGGTCGGCAAGGCGGACGGACGACGGAAGGACGACCATTCGGCCGGCTGGTTCGACTACCAGGTGCGTCCCATCCCCTCCTCCTCCTTTCGCTTCAGAGCTCTCCTTACCCCAAGGACCGACCTTTTCCTCGTCCGTCCGTCCAGCCGACGGCGAGCCTCCTCATCCCCAACGCACCCCACCCACGCGTCCAAGCAACCTACCTCGTCGCGATGCCCTCCCCTCCTGCCCCTTCCTTCCCGCCGCCCTCCTTCAACCCCTCTGCCTTCGACCCCTCGCCCAGCCCCTCAAAAGCCGAGCCGCACGACCTTGAGCTCGCGACGCTGACGTACGAGATCGACGTGCCGACGGCGGCGAGCCTCGCTCCGATCGGGACGCCCCTTTTCCGGCCCACGACACGCACCCACTGGGTCCGAACCGGCCGGCGCAGGGACCAGGTCTACCTCATCTGACGGGTCCTGCGCTCCTTTTGTCAATCTCGCGATCGCACCCTCCCAGCCGCTTCTCTCCCTTTCTCTCGTTGCCGCCCTTGCTTTAGCTGTACGCTTTCCCTGCCCTTTGCTTGTGCCACCAGGTCCCCTTCCTTCCAGCCTGTTGTTTGTCCCACCTTTTTCTCTTGTTGATGAGCCCCCTTTCTCAGAATCCTCGGCTCGCGCGAAGCAGAGGAGGTGCGAGCTCGTGGGCGTACTCATCGGGGACCCCGCCCCTGTCGGCCGGCTGCCCGTCTTCCTGCGCGCCCGGGCGAGTCGACGACAGCCCAGCTGCTGGCGGGCCGTCGTTTTCCAGCCCGCCCTCGACGACCGAACCCCCTTCCGCACTCGACTCTCTCTCCCAAACCTCCTGCTCGCACACACGCCGATGGCCTCGTTCTTCCGGTCGTCGACCGCCTTGCTCCGGCAGCAGGCGTCCCGGCCAGCCGGCCTCCGGGCCTTCGCCGCCGCGCCGCCGCCGGTCAAGGTCCCGGTCGCCCTCATCTCGCAGCTCCGGTGCGTCCTAGCTCGCCCTGCTCTCGGTCGGCTCGACCGAGCTCCCTCTCCTCGCTGAATGCGAGAGACGCTGATCTGGGAGCTCACTTCACCCTTCTTCCCCGCGACAGGCAAAAGACGCAGGTGACGATGGTCAAGGCCAAGGAGGCCCTCTCGGCCTCCAACCTCGACGTCGAGGCCGCGCTCGACTGGCTCCAGAAGGACCTCGCCGCCGGCGGGGCGGCCAAGCAGGCCAAGCTCGCGGGCCGGACGACCAAGGAGGGTCTCATCGCCGTCGGTGTCATCGGCGAGGGCTGGGGCCGGCGGGGCGGGATCCTCGAGGTACGTCGGAGCTTGAGGGGCTGAGCTCACGCTCCTGCGCCGGGGCTGACTCGTCGCATGACCATCGCCCCCCCCCCTTTTGGACAGCTCAACTGCGAGACGTCGTTCGTCTGCCGGACGCCGGGCTTCATCGATCTCCTCCAGTCGGCTCTCCACACGGCCATCTTCTTCCACAACCCGCCGACGCTGACGTCCGAGTCGACGCCGGCGTCGCACTTGCTCGTCCTCCCGGCCGACAACGTCCTCTCTGCGCCGCTCATGCACCCGAACCCGGACCCGGCCAGCCCGCCCGTGGCGACGACGGCGGCCCAGCAGATCACCTCGCTCGTGACGACGACGGGCGAGAAGGTGACGATCAACCGGGCCGCCGTCTTTGCGCCCCCGACGGCCGAGACGCACGACGGCCTCTTCTACCCGGCCTTCTTTGCCCACACGCCGACGGGCGTCCCCGGCGGGCTCGGCTCGCCGGCCGCCCTTCTCGTCCTCCACTTGACAGGCGAGGGCACGAAAAAGCCCTCGACCCGGCTCCTGCGCGAGACCGAGGTCCTCGGCCGGGCCCTCGCTAGGCAGATGGTCGGCGTCGCCTGCACGCAGATCTACCCGTTCAAGGGCGGCCTCGGCCACGGCCCCGTCGTCGAGGGCTCGGACACGTTCGTCGAGCAGCACTTTATGTTTTACAACGGGCCCGAGGCCGACGGCGTCAAGTCGGTCGGCGAGGTCCTCCACGCCTGGGGCGAGACGCACGGCGTCCACGTCCGGATCGACGGCGCCGAGCGCTGGGTCGTCGGCGAGGGCTCCGAGCTCCAGGAGCAGGAATCGTAGGATACGAATGCGCTTCAACCCAGTTTGTGGCCGTGGGCGCGACGTCAGAGCGGCACAGGAAGCTTGCCTGACGCAAGGTGCCAACCAACGCATCTCTAATAACGCCGTCGTCTGAAGCCAGCCCAGGAAGTGCCCTTCCTTGCTCTCGTGTCCACCCTCTCGGCCTTAGCGCCCCTTGTCGGCCGGATCCATGTACGGCCTCGCGGAGCCACTCGCAGCCTCTCCCGATGGCCGGGAGGACCCTGGCACACTTGGCGTCGCCGTCGCCGGCTCGTCGCGCCCTGACGGCGCCGGTACAGGCGCATAGGCGTTCTCGACCGACTCGCTCCGGGTTGACTGGCACAGGCAGGAGGGAGAAGGGACGGAGCGTCAGTGGAAACGCTCGCTGGCAGAGATGACGAGAAGGACTGCGGCAGACACGAGCGCACCTTGAACAGCCCGCCGAGGAAGCCGCCCGCGGGAGCGGGACCCGACTCCTCGTCCGCCCGCGGACTCCGGCCGTCGAGCGCCGTCAGCGGGACGCTCTCATCGCCATCCGTGCCGCCAAATCCATCGGCATCCGACGGGAGGCGGATCGACCTGCCGTGGGCGTCGACGTGGTGAGCGTCGCCGCCATGCTCGCCCGAGGCCGAGATGGCCTTCTGGTACTTGTGGTGGGTGAAGAGTCCGATGCCTGGTGCGAGGCAAGAAGCAGAGGTGGCGTTAGCATCATGCGTGAGCCATCGGTCTGCGGCGAGCAAGGCGCCCGCACCAATCATCGTCACGAAGAGGCCGGCAAAGTTGACCGGCGTGAGCTCGTCGCCGAACGCCCACGAGGCGATCGAGATGGTCGTCACCTCTTTAAAAACGCCGGCAACGCTGAGCGGGACGACGCCGGCCCGCTGGATGATGCTGGTGGTGGCGGGGGCAGGAGGTCAGCGATCAGCCAGGATGTGCCAAAAAGGAGGGACGCACTAGTACTCGCTCGCGACCATCGAGAAGGCGAGGAGGCCCGGGATGATGATGAGAATGCAGGTGACGAGGATCCGGTCTGGCGCAAAGAAGTCGCTGCTAAACACGTTGCCCCAGCCGTCCTCGGCCATGCTGACGGCAGCGAGCGTGACGGCCATGACGGGCGTGATCCAGAAGATGGTCGCAAACGGGTTGGTGAGGCCGAGCTCCTGCTTGATCATGAGCGAGTGGGTGAGCGCCCAGCGGAGACCGCCGAGGGCCGAGGCGACAAAGACGAGCATCGCCCCCGGTAGGTCGACCGCCGTCGTGTTGAACGCCATGAGGACGACGCCGGCGGTGATGAGGCCGATGACCGAGACGAGCTTCCACGAAAAGGCCTCGAGCCGGAACAGGAAGGCGAAAAAGAGGACAAAGATGAGGCTCTGCGAAAAGGGGGAGCGAGGGGGTCAGCT
>Ga0308160_10004133_pt1 | contig 15711 bp, 22 predicted proteins | sample PhyFR1_FD_201036 | JGI IMG/M metagenome (GOLD analysis project Ga0308160, IMG submission 201036) | Phyllosphere microbial communities from UC Gill Tract Community Farm, Albany, California, United States - DLSLF.R1 | ecosystem: Host-associated > Plants > Phyllosphere > Unclassified | place: USA...
AAGTCGCTCTTCATCACGGGCGAGACGGCGGCCGACGGCGAGGCTGGCGAGGAGGCCGACGACGACGACGAGGCTGGCGGCGGTGACTTCGAGGATCTCGAGGCGACCGGCGAGGCCGGTGACTCGACCGCCAATACCGCCGCCGCCATGGACGAAGACGACGAGGATGCCCGGGCGGCTGCGCTTGCGAGCAAGAAGGCGGCGCTCAAGCGCAAGTTTGACGAGCAGTACGACGACGCCTCGGACGACGAGGACGGCGAGACCTTCTACGACAAGAAGAAGGCCGAGATAGCGGCCCAGCTCCAGCTGAACCGCGACGAGTTTGCCGGCGACGACGAGGAGACGCGCGCGCTCGTCGAGGGCTACCGGCCGGGGTCGTACCTCCGGATCGAGCTCGCCAACGTACCGTGCGAGATGGTCGAGAACTTTGACCCGCGCTTCCCGATCATCGTCGGCGGTCTGCTCGCGGCCGAGGAGCGCTTCGGCTTCCTGACGGTCCGCATCAAGCGCCACCGATGGCACACCAAGATCCTCAAGACGAACGACCCGCTCATCTTTTCGCTCGGCTGGCGGCGCTTCCAGTCGATCCCGATCTACCACCTCGACGACCACTCGATCCGGAACCGGCTGCTCAAGTACACGCCCGAGCACATGCACTGCGGCGCGACGTTCTACGGCCCGGTCTCGCTGCCCAACACGGGCTTCTGCGCCTTCAACACGCTCGACGCGAGCCAGCCCGGCTTCCGCATCTCGGCGACCGGCGTCGTGCTCGACATCGACCGGTCAACCAAGATCGTCAAGAAGCTCAAGCTGACGGGCACGCCATACAAGATCTTCAAGAACACAGCCTTCATCAAGGACATGTTCAACTCTGGCCTCGAGGTCGCCAAGTTTGAGGGCGCGAGTGTCAAGACGGTCTCCGGCATCCGCGGTCAAATCAAGAAGGTCATGCCCAAGCCCGACGGCGCCTACCGTGCCGCGTTCGAGGACAAGATCCTCATGAGCGGTGCGTACCCCCCCCCCCCCCTCCCCCTGGATTCTCTCTCTCTCTCTCTGCCTCCGTGAAAGACTGATCCTCCCTGGGCGACCGCGGCCCCGCAGACATTGTCTTCCTCCGGGCCTGGCTGTCGGTCGAGCCGCGCAAGTTCTACAACCCGGTAACGTCACTCCTGCTCGCCGACAAGAGCGCGTGGGCCGGCATGCGCTTGCTCGGCAAGATCCGGCGCGACGAGGGCCTCAAGACGCCGCTCCTCGTCAACTCAACCTACAAGCCGGTCGAGCGGACGACGCGGCACTTCAACCCGCTCAAGATCCCCCGGGCGATCCAGAAGGACCTGCCGTACGCGTCCAAGATCAAGGCGATGCGGCCGCAGAAGGAGCCGACCTACCTCCAGAAGCGGGCCGTCGTCATGACGGCCGACGAACGCAAGGCGAGCGCGCTCCTCCAGAGCATGCAGAGCCTCCAGAAGGACAAGGTCCAGCGTCGCAAGGACAAGCAGGAGGTCCGTCGTCGGCGCGCCCAGCTTGTGAGACCTGCCACTTGACCCCGCCACTGACCTCGCCTGCTCGCCCGACCGACACAGGAGCGCAAGGTCGCTTACCGCAAGAAAGTCGAGAACTCCGACGAGCGCAAGGCCGAGCATCAGAAGGAGGAGCGCCGCAAGGTCCTCCGTCTCAACGCCATCAAGAGCAAGCGCGAGGAATCCGAGGGCTCCAAGCACGGCTCCAAGCGGCCAAAGAAGGCGTGAGGCGACGGCTGCGGGGGCCGGTTTGCGTCTCTCTCATGACAGTCTCATCATCAGGCGACAGGGTTAGGGAAAGTGACATCGCAGATAGGCGAGCTCCGCTGCAAAAGATGGGGATTGCAGGTCGCGCAAGCGGAGAGTGGTCATTGGCAAGGAGGCGTGATCGCCAGCAAGAGAAAGGAGAGGGCTGGCAGGGGTGGTCCCATCAGACGCCGTTGGCCGGGAGCTCGTACCTGGTCGGTCAGGAGGCGGCGCGAAGGAAGGGATCAGCTGTAGCTTGATGTGGCACGCTCTCGGAGAGGGAAGCTGCGCGCACGGGCAGGCAATGTTCGAGATCTGGGTCGACGTCTGGGTCGAGCCTGGCCGGCCGCGGGCCTGGAGTGTGAGCTCGAGCCGGAGAAGGAGGGTCGAGCGCTCGGTGCCGGCGAAAATGTGCTTGCAGGCGTCGTAAAAGTCGAGCCAGGTCGTGTCGCTCGAGTTGATCGCCTCGTAGTGAAAGCGGACGGGCATCTGGAAGTCGTAGAGCGCCTTTGCTGGCATGGTGCCGTTCCACTTGCCGGTGCCAACCTGCTTCTCCTCGTCGATGTAGAAGAGCTTTGCGTCGATCGTCGTGTGGACGGGGATGTAGGCCGCGCCCGTGTCGGCCTGGAGGGCGAGCGTCGCGTTGAAGTCAAAGTTGGCGGGCGTGCGAGAAAAGGAGATGTAGTCGGTCGTGTTGGTCGCGTTGACGACAGTCCCAAAGGGCTGCTTGGTCGCAAAGGCGAACGAGGGGATCTGCGAGTGGGGCAAGGCAAGTGATCCGTTTAGCAGACGACCCAGGTAAGTGAAGCGATCGACAAAGCGACGGACCCGGGGGAGGAGGAAGTAGACGAGCAAGGCGGTGCTAGAGTGACGGGACTCAGTCGCTCGTGTCAGCCAACAATGAGATCGGCCTTGATACGATCGCATCGCAGACCCACATGATGACGGCTGCAAAGCCTGCCCAGACGAGGACGAGCCGAAGGCTGAAGCGGCCGCAGCAGCGGTTGCGGTCCTCGTCTCGGACAAACGCCTTCCAGCGGTTGTCGCGCCGGTTCGCACGCTCCTCCTTGCGCCCTCGGCGCGAAAGGTCGTGCAGCTCAGACTTCTTCCAGCTGCGCGATTGACAGAAGGCAAGGGTCGGCGGTCAGCATCGATGGCGCGAAGCGGGAGGGCGACCGGCGGCGAAATTAGATCGCACTCGGCTCCAAGCATGGGGACGGTGACGAGCTCGCTCATCTGGCGCTGCGAGTCGCTCAAGTTGCTACCGGCGCCGCCGACCTTTTTCTCGTCGGGGAACATGCCCCGGCCAGCAAGGAGCGACGTGTTCGAGTCGTACTGGCGGAGGCTCCCACCGGCCGACGACATCCGGTTCGGCCCGCCGGGGGGAACGATTGGCTGGCCGCCGCCGACGGGGACGCCGCCGTAGACGGAGGGCGTCGACGTGTAGGTCGACATGGCGCGCGATGAGCGGGCGTTGCTAGACGTTTGCAAGCGCAGCAGCGGCAGCAGGGTCAGCCTTGCTTGGCGGTTACACTGACAACACCTAGCGCGCAGAGACGAATTGAGACGCACCGAGCGTTGGCGACAAAGCGCTCACCCTCGATACCTGGCCCGAGATGCGGGCGTGCCGAGAGCCGCGGGCCGGCGTTGTTGAAGTCTGCACGAGAGTCAGGGGGAGTTGGGGGGGGGGGGCGCAGCTCGATCGTTGGGTCAGCGTTCGCTCGGCTCTGACTGCCGGACCAGCAGAGGCTGAAGAGCAGGACAGACCGGCATAGGCGTCCCAGTCGTCGTCCCCGCCTCCCTCGGGCGCGCCATAGCCGTCGTCGCTGTCGTCGTCCTCCTCGCCCCAGCGCATGCCTCCCCTTACGCTGGTTGCCGACGCCCCCCTGCCGCCGCGCGACTCCCGCCGGCCGACGGGCTCAACCTCGTCACGGTAGCGGCGGCCGCCGGTCGTCTGGTCCGTAGCATAGTAGCTGCTCCTGCCGCCTTGAAGAGAAGGTCGGGTACTCGACCGAGCCTGCCAGCCTTCGGAGCCGCCGATGGACGAAGGTGGGTAGCCGTTCGACGAGGCGCGTGAGGGGTGCGATTGGTGGCGCGGCCGGCCGGCTGACGACGACGGCAAGGCCTGGGAAGAGATTGGCGGCGAGAGGGAGGCGTCGCGGAGCGGGATCGACTCGTGAGGTCGCGGAGGGGGCATGGCTGGGCGGAGGTGTGTCGGGAGGGTCGTGGGCAAGAGGGAGGGAGAGCGTCGGCGGCGAAGGGGAGGGTCGGTCACTCGACGCGGACGAGGACGCGGCAGCTGCTCGATCGTCGACGGCAGCAGGGCTCGACGGCCGGCAACTCATGCTCGCAACCTCCGCTCTCACTGAGGAAGCAGAGGGATGATAGACATTATGCCGGCGTTCAGAGGACCCTCACCCGGTCGTATTGCTTACTCGGACGACTGGACGGCTGAGAGAGGGGAGGCTCGAGACGGCTAGCTCGGCTGGGCATGAAGGCGCGCAGCAGCAACAAGCACGGCCGCGACGCTGTTGCTCACCCGGCGGGTCGAGCGATGACTCCCTTCAGGTCCGGGATGCTAGCTGAGATGTGTGCTTGATCCTGATCCTTAGACGGCTGGCCATATTCTCACCGTGGACGTTGTCTTCCTAGGCTCGAGACGCAACCTTATCTTCAGCTCGCCGACCGACGACTTCTTCTGAAGCATCCTCGCGGAGAACGATGACCGGGAGCATCGAGACGCATGCGTCAGCAGGCAACAGCCGCACCTTTTCAAAGTGTCAGGCATCGAAGACCATCGCATCATCCTCAGCAATTGGCTGAGGGCCTGTCGCAACAGTGCGCTCCTTTCAGTTCTCGATCCCATCCTCGTTTCCTGTCGCTAACCACCCGCCCTGCTCAGAGCGAGGCAAAAAGGCGCAGATCATCCAGTCGACGCCCCCCACTCTCAGTCTCTGGCGCTCGATTGTGGACTGCGTGGCGGTCGAGCGCATGGCGATGTCCAATCGTCCTGCCCGGCCCACCCTCGTCCTCCTGCAGCCTCTGCTCTCGCAAACGGCTGTCGCGGACGCCTCTTGCTGCGATGGCGAGCCCGAGCGATGGAATGGACGCTAACAGCAGCAGGCAGATAGAGGGAAGGGACGCGACAGCTCGGCACATCGTGGTCAGCGGGGATGGCAGGAGGCGGGTAATGGTAAGAGAGGTGAGGCCAGGTGGTGGCTCAGAGAGGCAGAGGGAGCCGGCCGTCCGCGCAGCAGAACCGCACCCAGGGTACCAGACAGCCCGGGCACGTCGCCCGGACACAACTTTGCATCTCTTCTGCTCAGCCTGAAAGGGCTCGCTCCGAGAAGGCAGCTCCGAGTCGCAGGCAGGTCTAGCGAAACCGGACATAGGTAGAGCGTGCACAATGTGGGCCGAAGAGCCGGGGGAAGCAGAAGAGCGCGGGCGGTGGGTGTTACACGTTTTGAGAGACGACGAGGAGGTCGACAACCTTACTCCTGGGTCGAGTCGTGGTCGGGGCGAAGCGTCTGAAATTCGAGAAACGGAAAGCAGTACAACGGTCAGTAAAGGGACAAGGGAAGGGAGGAGACGAAGGCGAAGTTGGACATACGCGGACAGCCTTGCCGGCACGCCAGCTGGAGTGAAGGAGCGGGGAAAGGGTAGGTCAGCAAGCGGCAGGGCAAGACAGGCTCAATAGGCGCCAGACGCACATCTCCTGGTTGTTGATGACGTCGAGCTCCTTCTGGAGGTCCTCGCGGTAGGTCTTGCGGCCGTTGAACTCGAGCGAGCGGCGCGTCTCGGAGCCGTCCTTGCACGACTGGTAGAGCTCGCGGAAGACGGGCAGGTTGGCGGCCTCAAACTTGGGGGCCCAGTCGAGCGCACCACGCCGGGCGGTCGTCGAGCAGGCGTTGTACATGTAGTCCATGCCGTACTTGCCGATCAGGGGGAAGAGCGACTGGGTGGCCTCCTCGACCGTCTCGTTGAAAGCCTCCGAGGGCGAGTGGCCGTTCTCACGGAGGACCTGGTACTGAGCAAGGAACATGCCCTGGATACCTCCCATGAGCTAGCAGAGGGAGAGAAAAGGAGAGGGACGTCAGAGCCTGCTTGCGGCAGAGCGGGAAGGGGGGCAGGGGAGGAGGGACGCACGACACCACGCTCTCCGTAGAGGTCCGAGAAGACCTCCTTCTGGAAGGTCGTCTCGTAGGCGTAACCGGTGCCGACGGCGACGGCGAGGGCGCGGGCCTTCTCCATAGCCTTGCCGGTGACGTCCTGGTGGACGGCGATCGAGGCGTTGATGCCGCGGCCCTCCTTGAAGAGGGTGCGGACGGTCCGGCCCGAACCCTTGGGGGCGACAAGGATGACGTCGACGTCAGGGGGGCAGACGACGCCCGTCTGTCAAGAGAGCGAAAGAGATGCAGGTCAGCCGACTGTGGCGGAGAGGGCGGGCCTTCGCACAAAGCGAGCGCCAAGCGACTCACGTCCTTGTCGTAGACGACCGAGAAGCCGTGCGAGAAGTAGAGGGTCTTGCCCTTGGTGATGAGCGGGGCGAGCTGCGACCACGTCTGCGACTGGGCGGCGTCCGAGAGGAGGTTCATGATGACGGTGCCCTTGTTGATGGCCTCCTCAATGCCGAAAAGGGTCTCTCCGGGAACCCAGCCGTCCTCCTGGGCCTGCTTCCAGCTGCAATTAGGCGGCGGCAATGACAAGGGGGGAGACGGTCAGCGGTCTGGGCCATCAAAACGGCGCCAAGAAAGGAGGCGGACGCACGACTCGCCGCCCTCACGGACACCGACGATGACCTTGATGCCGTTGTCGCGGGCGTTGAGACCCTGGCCGTGGCCCTGCGAGCCGTAGCCAATGAGGGCGAGGGTGTCGTCCTTGAGGTACCTGTCGTGCAGCGAAGAAGGAGGAGGGGTCAGTCTGGGGAGAAATGGCGCCGAACGAGCGAGCTGAAGGTCCGCCCGCCCCCGCCCTTGCGCCCCGGGAAGGCGCGATCAAAAAAGGCGGGGCGGCGGCAGCGGCGGGCGCGGCGGCCCAAAGATGGGCTGAAAGCCGGAGGGAGGGAGAGGGACGCACTCCTGGAGCTTGGGGAGCGGCCAGTCGGCGCGCTCGTAAACGACCTCCTTGGTGCCGGCGAAGTCGATGGTCTTGATGCCACGCTGAGACGAGACGGAGGGGGAAAGCGGGAGCAGCAGGGTCGCATGAGGGTTCGGCCGAGGGCGACAGGCGGGCGGCAGATGCAACAGGCGCGCGCAAGCGGACGCGGAGCGAACAGCAAAGAAGGCGAAGAAAGACGTCAGTCTGGGCGAGCGCTGGACCATGTGGAGCGAGCTGCGACCCTCCGGCGCCGGTCCGGGCAACCGAAGAGATGGCAAGGTTATGCGAGGAGAGAACGTACCGAGAGCGACGGCGCCGGGGCGGCGGCCGAGCGGAGGGCCGAGACGGCGGCAGGCCGGGCGGCGTTGAGGACGGTCGAGAAGGACCGGGCGGCCGAGGCCTGGGCGAGCGCCTTGCGAGCGATGGAGCGGGGGGCAGCCATTTTTTGAAGAGTAGTGGGGGGGTGTGGTTGTTGGGAGGAGAAGGGACGAAGGGGGACGAACGGGGGGCGGGCTAAAAAGGCCAGCTGCGAGTCAGTCGCAGGGCGAGCGAGCCCAGGCCCCCGTCCGACGCGCCCGAAACGCCGGCGGCAGGGCGCCCAAGGCAAGTTGGCTCAAGCGCGCCTTTTCGGTCGGCCCCGTCCGAAGACTCGCTCGGCCGACCAACCTCTGCAGCTCCCTGGGACAAATCGCGCCTCAGCCGCCCTATCGGCCCGGACAGACGACCAACTCAGGAGGACGCGGGTTGGAGGGCTAAGCTCATGCTGCAAGGGGATTAAGCGAGGAGGAGCGACTATGCTAATGGAGGGAGGAAAAGGGGGGAGGGGGGGGGGTCGAACTGCGGGGCGTGAGGCAGAGTCTTGAGCCCGACCGTCACCGACGAGCAAGACGGCACGCGCGCGTAGACGGCCAGCGCTCACCGAGAGCCGAGGAAAGCAAGGAGAGGAACGATGGAGCTTGTTCCGTCGACACCGGCCACTGAAGGCGGTGGAGGATCGAAAGCCCCCTCGCTCGCTCACAAGTCATTCCGGGCCAGGGTGGAGCGCCGGTCGTAGCGCGCGGGCCAGCTGCAGATCGGGTGGGCTGGGCTTGCAAGTCGCCAGAACCCGGTGATCGACCAAACGGAAGGCGATTGAGGGGGGGGGGGACGCGCGGTGAGAGAAGGGAGAGAATGGCGAAGGCTACACGGGGGACTGAGAGCGGAAGGAGGCGGTCGTTGATTGATGGGCGCGTGAGGGGTCGTTCGAAGTTGCCGAGCTGTAGATTTTCAGGATGGGCCCAAAGTCAGCCTGACGGGCCCAAGATCAACAGCAGCACTTGCAGTCGGACTCACGAGAAAGAGAAGGAAGGACGGGAAGGATAGCCTCGCGCGGTCAGACTGCGACGAGCACCTCGGCGAGGAGGGTCCAGTCGAGCGGGACGGACGCCGGCCAGTGGTCGCCAGCGGGGCTTAGTAGCAGCCGACGCTCCTCGGGCTGCCCATCCCGCCGAGGCCAAGGTCGGTAAACTCCTGCTTGGCCAGCGAACGCTTCTCGGTCGGCCCTGCACTGCTGCCGCCAGAGCCGGTCGACGAGCCCAAGCTCGAGCCGCTGCCGTTGATCGCCGCCGCTGCTTGATGCTGAGCCATGAAGTCGGTCAGGCACTCGAGGCCGAGCGCGCCGAGCTCCGTCGGCGAGATGGGCCGCTTGGGCTGGGGGAGCGACAGCCGGAGGGCCGACGACGACGAGTTGGTCCGCGTGAGCTTGGGAGGCCGGGTCGGGAGGCTGCTGCTGCTGGCCGAGGAGGAGGGCGAGGCATTGCCGCTGGGACCGCTCGAAGTCGACGGACCGGCGTTGCCCAGTGACGAGGCCGTGCCCGAGAAGACTCGCTGGAGGTGACGCGAGCCCCGGCCAAGGGCCGACCGAGACGACCGGCCGCAGTCCGGCGTTGTCGAGGTCGAGGCTGCCGGCTGCTGCTTGGCTGCCGCACTTGTTGACGTCGTTGCCGTCGAGGTCGATGTCGAGGTCGCGAGCTTGGCCGTCGGGTGAAGCGAGGCCGTCGATGTAGACCGCAAGAGGAGTGTCGGCGTCCCAGGCCGCGGGAGGGGGGTCGCCGAACAGCCCGATGCGGCCGTCGTGGTCGACGTCGTCGGCAGCGTCCGGGGCGAGGCCGGCGGCGAGATCTGCATCGGCGACCCAGGGCGGGACGAGGTGCGCCTCAGGAGGGCCGGCAGCGGCCGACCTGCTGACCGAGAGGCCGGCAGCGGCGAGGAAACCGAAGCGAGGTTGGACGAAGGGAGAAGGAGAGGCGACGGGACCCGCTGCTGGGGTAGGGTGGACCATCGTGCTGATGGCAAAGCACCCGTCTGTCCTCCGACTGTCTGTCCGCTGTCGCTCGGCTCATCGCAGCCGCCGACCGTCTTGCCGGGGAAGCCGTCGACCGTCGGGACCGACGAGACCGAGTCGAACGAGATGTCGGACATGGGGCTCGAGCCGCGCCGGGCGGCCGGCGAGCCGAGGGGGGCAAGCCCGTCCGAAACGAACTCGAAACCGGCGAGCGGGCTCTCGTCCTCACCGGCGGTCGCAAAGGGGTTGAGGAACTGGGCAAAGTCGGGCGAGAGCGGGGCCCGGGCGGGCGAGGCCGGCGCGGGGGGCGCAAAGTCAGACGAGAAGCGGCCGATGCCCGTCGGCGAGTCGAACGACTGGAGGCCGTCCATCGGCGAGAGCTCGAGTGGCGAAGGAGGGTATCCGAACGTGCTAGCGCCGCCGATGGCAGGCGCGGCGGCTGGCGGGAAAGTGGCGTTGGCAACGATGTGCTCGGCAAAGGCGAGCTCCTCGGGAGTGAAGGTGCCGAACGAGGCTGCATCAGAAGGACCGGACGAGAAACTAGTCGACGACGTCTTGCTGGGACCGTGAGTGTCGGCATCGACGAGACCGCCCATGGCGAGCGGTTCAACGACCGAGCCCTCAACGGCCGGCGCCTGGCCGAGCAGGCGGACGAGGCCGCGAACGAGCTCCTCGAGCTTACCAACGCGGGCGCGCAGATCGGCGTTCTCCTTCTCGAGCGCGAGCCGGCGCACCGCACCGTCGTCGGCAGCAGGTAAGGACGGTGGAGGCTTTACCGATGATGGAGGCGGGGTCGGCAGACGGGTCGCGGTGGTGGTGGTGGCGGACGAGGCCGTCGACGAGGTCGAAGCAGCCGGGAGCGGACGACCATCGAGTGCGGCCGCCAGCTGAGCTTCAAGCTCGGCGACGCGGATCTCGAGCTCGTGCTGGTGGTTCTTCTTGGCGTCGCGCGACCGCTGGGCCGACTCGCGATTGCCTTTGAAGATCGGAAGGCATCGACGGGAGGAGGAACGAGCGGAAGGGTCAGCCACCTGGACGTTGGAAAGAGCGCGACTGAGGGAGGCAGCGATACGCACGAAGAACGCGGGCACGACGACGGCTCTCGCTCCTGTAGAGGCGAGGGCGCAAGAAGGAGCAGTCGTCAGCATCGGCGGGCGGGAGAGCCGAGCGGCGGGGGATCGAGCGCGCGCGTCCGAAGTCAAAGGGCGAGAGCGAGGGGGAACGCACAGGCTGATGCCGGGCTCGTTGACGTCGCCAGGGCCGGTGCCGGTGCCGATGAGCTCGCCCACACCGCCGCCAACAGTCGGGTGGCCGCCGTGCGAGGTCGAAGGCGCGGCCGAGCCTGCACGGCCGGTGCTGCTACTGCTGCCATCGGTCGCTCCACCGGCCGGCGGCGGGGCGACGACGGTCGACGACGACGATGCTGACGACGAAGCGGCCGAAGGCGCGGGCGAGGGCGGGCCGTCAAACGGCTGGGTGACGGACGAGACGGAAGACTTGCGCTTCTTGCTCTGATGGAGCATGGAGAGTTGGGGAGCGGGAGGGTGTTGGGGTGGGGACGGTAGGGAGAAGACAAGGCGGGATGGTGGTGAGGTGTCGAGGGCTCTCGCTCTCTCTGCCGAGGCGGGGGCGCTGACCACGCGCGGGGCGGGCGGCGCGCAGTCGAGAGCCGTCGCGAAGGCCGATGCCCGACTCGCCGCACGCCGAAGAATAAAAACCTCCACGTCGGCCTCGCTCGCTTCGAGTGCCTTCTCTTGCCTGCGATGGGCCGGCAGCAGCAGCACCGCCACGAGGACGAGACGACGACGACGAGCACGGTGCAGCTTGCAAGTGTCGGGTCCCGAGGGGGGACGGGCCCACCGCTGACCGACAAGAGGCGGCTCCTTAGCTCAGGGCGTGCTGCAGGGCCGTTGCGTCAGTAGGCGGTGGAGCAGCAACATCGGAGGGGGGCAGCGGGGTCGAAAACGCCATTTGTCGACCCGCCGCGCAGACGATGCGACGACGACGAGCGGGACGCATCAAGTGCCGTCTTCGTCGTACGAACCCCTCCTTCACAGCCTACGCGCCGCCAGCGGCAAACCCCGCGCTGACCTTGGGCTGACCTCTCGGTTGGCGTCGTCTTGTCTGGCGGTTCGGGGGGCGCTCCCGGTTGCGCGCGGCCCGGATTAGGACGGCTGCCGACTGATCGTTCCCACAGGCCAACCGACGAGCTCAAAGCTGTCCCTCACACGCGTCGTCGCCGTCGTCGCGTCGATAGGGATTCTACAAGGCTCTGACGGCAAGTTGGAGGTCGACGACCACCTCTTCGCTTGACCCACCTACCTCGTCTCTGCCTGTCTCGAGTGCCTGCGCCGCCTTCCAAATGTCTCGTGAGTCTCGCACAAGCGCTCGACGACGCGTCGAGATGGACTGCGCATGCCGGTGCGAGTCCCAGGGAGTCTTGTCGCGTCGACTGGCGCGCATCTCTCCGACTGACGAACCCCTGCTGCCCTCGCCGAAGACTCGTCCTTTCCAGCGCGCACGACCGCGTCGGCGGCATCGTCAACCCCGACCTTCATCGACATTCCTCCGCCAGGCGATGCTTACACGCGAGAGCGCACCAAGACGCCGCCGATCGACCTCGAGAAGCAAGCGTCGAGAGACGGCGACGATGTCTTACGGCGAGACAAAGTAGGTTCGGAGCCGTCTGACGGCAGCCTCCTGCAGGACATCATCTTCATCGCCGTCGCCGTCAGCGGCCAGCTCATGGGTGTGCGTCCTTCACCGGCTCGAGTCGACCCCCTTTGAGCTCTGGGCCTGACAACCTCCTGCTGCCGGCCATCAGCAAGGCCAGATCGGCACCGTAATGATTCCGGCAGAGCTCCTTGGCGACTGGTTGGGCACGACCGACCACGGCGAGTACAGCTGGTTTTCGGCCAGCTATACGCTCACCCTCGGCCTGTTTGTCATGGTCGGCGGCGCGCTAGGCGACATCCTGTATGTCCCAGCGCCCATCTGGCTGGCCTAAACAAGCGCCACCCTTGACTGACCTGCATCCACAGCTCGCCAAAGGTCTGCTTTGTCGCCGGCTTCGCAATCATGGCGATCCTCAACCTCGGCTCGGGCTTCTGCCGCTCGCCCGTTGCCTTCGACGTCTGCCGAGGCCTCTGCGGAATTGGCGGCGCGCTCGTCACACCCAACGCCGCTGCGCTCCTCGGCAAACGCTTTCGGCCGCACACCGTACGGCGGACCGCCGGCTTTGCCGTCCTTGGAGCACTCGCACCCATCGGCTTCAACGTCGGTGCGGCCTTTGCAAGTCTCATTGGCGTCCGGATCGGCGCCGCCTGGATCTTCTGGATAACGTACGTCCCTCATTGTCAGGATTGCAGCGCGCGACCGCTGACTGCGTTGCACTGGCGCTCGGCAGGGCCATCGCCTGCGCCGTCTTTGCCATCCTCGGCCTCGTCGTCCTACCCAGCGGCGGAGGCGATCTCTCGAAACGCTTCGACTGGGTCGGCGCCAGCCTCGGCACGGTCGGCATGACGCTCGTCTGCTTTGCGTGGAACCAGGCGCCCCTCGTCGGCTGGGAGGAACCCTACGTCTATGCGCTCCTCGTCGTCGGCCTCGTCTTCCTCGGCGCCTTCGTCCTCTGGGAGGGCCGCATGGGCGAGGCCGGCCTCGTCCCGCTCAGCATCTTCACCAAAGAAGTCCTGCTCGTCCTCCTCGCCCTCTGGTGGGGCTGGATGTCGTTCGGCACCTTCCTCTTCTACACCTCGGCCTTCATCCGCGACGTCCGAGGCTTCCACCAGCCTCTCGTCATCACAGCCCAGATGGCGACGCTCGTCCCCTTCGGCGCAACAGCCGCGCTCGCCCTCATTTGGCTCTTCCCGCGCGTCGCCGGCCACTGGCTGCTCGCCGCCTCGCTCCTCGCCTTTACGCTCGGCAACCTTCTCATGGCCCTCGCCCCGGCCAACCAGTCATTTTGGGCGATGATCTTTCCGGCCGAGCTGCTCGTCGTCTTTGGCCCGGACCTGAGCTACGCTTCGGGCGCGCTCATCATCGCCAACTCGACGAGCGATTCGCTCCAGGGCGTCGCCGCGGGCCTGACGCTTCTGATCGTCAACTATTCCATGTCGATCGGTCCGTCTCCTCTCCCTCCCTCTTGGCCGTCCGGTGCCTGGCCATGGGATTCACCGCTGACCACGCAAGCGCCTTCTTCTGTAACGCAGGCCTCGGCATGGCCGGGACGATCGAGCGCTACGTCGGCCAGGGCGACGTCCTTGTCGGCTACCGAGCCGCCTTTTACTTTGCGACCTGCCTCGGCTTCATTGGCTTCCTCCTCGTCGTCTGCTTCGTTCGAACGACGCGCGGCGGCTCGCATTGACCTCCGACGCCGTCCTCTCATAACTCGAACGCGATCCATTAGACCTCCAACTAGAATGACAGCCTTACTCGGTCCATGCTGTCGACGACCGGACGCCGGCGACGCGACTGATTTTCGACCGTGCCTGTAGACGACGCGTCGACGCCGCCCGCGCCGCCGCGCAAGGCCCTCCCAGGCACTTGCTTCGACGACGCGTCCTCCTTGTCAACAGCGCCCGTCGTCGACGCGACGGGTCGAGGCTGGCTGGCCAGAGCTGACGGAGGGCGTGACCAACCTGCTGACCGCTCTCTTTCCCACCACCACCATCCTTTCTCGCGCGACACCTTGCTCCCTCTCTGCCCCTCTCGCCATGCGCTACCCGACCTCGCCCCACACGCCGCAGACGCCGGTCTTCTCTCCAACCTCCCGCCTCGCCGACCACGGCGAAGCCTTTTTCCCTTCGGGCTTCTTCTACACCGCCGACCGGTCGAGCTCACCCTTGACCTACGTCGGCCAGCCGGACGACGTCGCCGCCGACGGCAAGGCCCTCTACCGCTCGAGTCGAGCGCTGCATCTCCCGGCCGGGCTGTTCGACGACGACCCGCACGCTCTCGCAACCGCTCGCTCGTCGCCCTTCCCTTTCCCGGAGCAACACCGGCCGGCTGCTGCTCATCCCGTTGCCCCCTACTCGCAGCCAGCCCACAGCCAGCAGCAGTCGCAGCCCGTCCACGTCCGGCAGCAATCGCAGCCGCTTTACCGCTCCCCTCCAGCTTTCAGTCCTCACTGGCGGCCTCCTGCCCAGCAAGTCGGCCCGCCGAAGCCTCTCGGTCCGGCTTTCGTCCCCTACGGCCACCCGAGCAACGGCGTCCCCAGCCGCGTGTCAAACCCTACGGCGCCGCCTGTTGCTCCCCACCGTCCCTACCCTCTAATGCAACCCCCTCAACCTCCGCAAGGTCGGCCTCTTCCTTGGCCTCCCGGCTCGACACCGCAAACCTACCGGTCGAACGCCAACGTGAACGTCCGGCCCCAGCCACCGATCAATCACGGAGAGCGTCCTCCATCGCCGTACAAGTCGGCGCCCGTCGTCCGCCTCAGAGCTGCTTCGCCTCCCGTCGGGCCATCGAATCGCCCGGTGTTGGCCGAGGCATCTCCGTCCCTGCGGTACCCGCTTTGCCCCGTCGGGGAACGTTCGGCCGTTCCAGACCAGGACGGCGGCGCCGGCGGCGATGAGCTTGGTCGCACGGACGCCGTCGCTCATCGCGTTGAACGGACGGCCCGCTCTGGCTTCTTCCTACGCGAGTGCCAGCGCCTGGCGAGGGTCAGTCGCTCCCCCTCGAATTGACGGGTCGATTGCTCTCCTGACTCGTACCCTCACTAGGACTTTGTCGCCTGCGCCGAGATCGTCCGCATCCAGACGGTCGAGGACCACGCTGCCGCGCTCGAGACGCTCGTCGCCCTCGGCGAGGTCAGTCGCCGATCATTCGCACGCCCACGTTCTTCGCGACATGACACTGACCTTCTTCCTCGCCCCCATCAGATCCACGGCGCCGTCCTTCAGAAGCTCGCGCTAGGCGACTTCAAGAGCCTGCGGGACGTGCTTCCGCTGCCGTCAGCGGCCGAGGTTGGAGGTTGGTGATTCGGCTTGCGACCTGCAGACATTCCTTCGCGCTGCTGACCCTTCTAAGCCTACAAACGCCAGACAACCGTCGGAAAACCGACATTGCGGAAGTCTGACTCGACCAGCACGGTCTCGCTCCCGTCGTTGTCAACCTCGAGCTCGGCATCGCACCTCGACTCGTTCGCCATCACCTCTCCGGCCCGCAGCACCGCCTCGGCAACTATCAACCCGGCAGGACGATCCAACCGCGACCTTTCTCCTCTGACCTCGCCTCTCTTCATGCCGAGTGGGCAGATCGTCGAGCGCTGGGTCTCGCACCGGGCGGGCCGACGACTGAGCGACAACTTTCCCATCCTTCCGTCGACGTCGACGGACCCGCAGCCTTTCTACCGCCTGCTCCTCAACCGCACGACGCCTCTGTCGGCGTTCAAGGACTCGCGGGTCCTCTCAGACTTCATCCTCCGCAGCCTCGCCGACCCGGTCGGCTACAAGCTCGGTCCGATCGCCCTCTTTGTCAAGACGGTCCTTCGGCACGTCACGACGGTCACTGCCGGCCAGACGGCGG